>Ga0075118_10000189_pt1 | contig 63027 bp, 59 predicted proteins | sample AntAceMetag02UKE_FD_69794 | JGI IMG/M metagenome (GOLD analysis project Ga0075118, IMG submission 69794) | Saline lake microbial communities from Ace Lake, Antarctica - Antarctic Ace Lake Metagenome 02UKE | ecosystem: Environmental > Aquatic > Non-marine Saline and Alkaline > Saline | place...
CCATTCTGCCAGAGTAACTGATCCAATATTTGGTAGTGGTGTATTCCAACCTCCTAAAAAGAGAATGACTGCAAGAAACGAAACCAAGAGCATCATGCCATATTCGCCCATCATCACAAAACTCCACCTTAGTCCTGAGTATTCTGTATGGAAACCGCCAACGAGTTCTGATTCCGCCTCAGGGATATCGAAAGGTCCACGATTGGCTTCTGCTAAAGAAGCAATGAAGAAGATGATGAAGGCAAAAAAGAAAATCGGAGCCCTGAAAATGTTCCAAGTTAATATTCCACCAATCTCCGTAGTGTCAATACCTAATGCACTTATTCCAAACAGGTAGTTTTGTGCTTCTGAATCTATTGTGTCCCACCAAATGCCTTGTTGAAATGCGATTTCTTGAAGATTCAGAGTTTGCGAAACCATAACGACACAAACAACGGTCAGCCCGAGAGGGATTTCGTAAGAAATGATTTGCGCCACAGAGCGCATGGCCCCGAACAATGCATACTTACTATTTGACCCCCATCCGGCCATGAGAATGCCAATTATATCCAAAGAGACAATGGCAAGGAGGTAGAATATGCCAACATCTGCTGCAGAGCCTGCAAATCCAGACGTCAAGGGTAAAACGGCAAAACCCGCAAATACAGCAGTGAAAATCACAATTGGGCCGGGTTTAAAGAGTCGCTTGTCAGCGGCCAAAGGAACGATATCTTCCTTTTGGACTAATTTTAGTAAGTCAGCGACTGTTTGTAGCAAGCCATAGTAACCTACTTCCATAGGGCCATAGCGGTCTTGTATAAAGGCAGAGATTTTTCTTTCGGCATACACCACGAATACCATATAGACTAGGAAAAATGTCAGGAAAAAGAGAAATGCGTACACGCTTAGTTCTGCCCTTGGTTATTACAAAGAAAACATATTTCTGCTAAAGAAACATCGATTCGCCTACCGAACTGGAAGACTATTAAAGAACAGCTTTTTCAGGCGAAAGTTTAGCGCATAATAACTGAATTATTCCCAGAGCTTATGAAGGGTTAATGGCACTTTAACTCCGAAAAAAAGCGCTGTGGCAGCTTCAAACGAAGGAGTGATGTCAGATACTAGAAATTCATTAGGTAGAGACCTTTTATCTGCAAGCAGATTGTTTTTCTTTAATAAATGATGTAAAGCTGCTGCGACAATTTCTGAAGAATCAATCACTTCGGTGTCTTGTGTATAGAATTTACCTACTTGTTTTTTAATCAAGGGATAGTGAGTGCACCCCAAAATGAGTGCCTTGATATCATCTAGCTTGTCACTTTTTAAGTATTCTTCGATAATTGCTTCTGAGATTTCATTGCTGTGAAAGCCTTCCTCAATCATCGGAACGAGTAGAGGAGTAGCAAGTGATCCAATTTCGATAGATGCGTCTTTCACCTTGATTTGATATTCATACACTCCCGAACCAACGGTTTGTTTGGTGCCAATCAGCCCGATTCTTTGTTGAGCATATTTTGAAACAACATATGCAACGACTGGGTCAATTACATTGATAACCAAAGCTTTACTGCCCACATACGCTTTAATCAATTCGTAAGCAGCTGCGGAGGCAGAGTTACAGGCGATTAGGATCACTTTACAACCCTTATCGAGTAAGACATCACATATCTTGATGGAATAGGCTTGAATAGTGGCTGCCGACTTATCTCCATAGGGGAGGTGTGCGGAATCACCAAAATAGATCAACTGTTCATTAGGTAATAGGTGACTAACCGCATGGGCCACGGTAAGGCCACCCATTCCGCTATCAAATATCCCAATGGGTTGTTGACTATTCATAGGTGCGAAGGTATTTGAAACTCATCAAATACTTAACGCAGATGTCTCAAAATATTGAGTTTCTTATTTCTCTAGGGCTAAAGAGGTTGATTTATGGTAAAGCATAAGATTTACGCTGGATAGGGGCTAATAAAAAAAGCCTCACAGAATGAGGCTTTTTAAATGTGATCTGGCTGGGGTTCGAACCCAGGACCCTCTCCTTAAAAGGGAGATGCTCTACCAGCTGAGCTACCAGATCAACAAATTTTTTTGTCCGATTTGTGAGTGTTTTTCCTAAATCGGATTGCAAATGTAAGAGGTTCGAAATTAAATGCAAACGCAGGATATGAATTTATTCAACAAAATATTTAGATCGCTTTTTATAAGTGCTAATGCCGTATAGAATGGTTCTTTTTTTACAGCAAATGTTAGGTTTAGTATGTGCACGATTAGTAATCGCTGTGCTGTTAAATGTTGTGAAAGGTATGGGTGATGTAAATGTGGTAACTATATTCGTGCTGCTAAAAGTCGATATGACCTGACTTTTGACAGAAAAATTTTAGAGATTCAAGGTTCACGCTCCATGCTAAATAGGGTTTTTAGATTTACTTTACTGTTGACTTTTGGGATGATTACTTCATTTCCAAGTCTCCACAGCCAAGATATTTCTAATGATTTGGTTAAAGCCGATTCGCTCTTCAAAGAAAGAAGGTATACGCAGTCTTTGGAGATATATGAGGCCATATATACTGATAAGCAGCGTGCAACGCCTGCTATGCTTTTGAAAATGGCTTACAGCCAAGAGGCGATGGGCAACTTGAGTAATGCACTAGTCTATTTGCATGACTATTATAGAATTACTTCAGACAAGGCAGTTTTGAAAAAAATGAGTGACCTCGCACAGGTCAATGGACTAGAGGGCTATGACTCAAATGACTTTCAGCGCTTCGTTAAAACTATTCAGGATTATAAGCCAATCATTATAGCAGTTTTATTGGCCCTGTGTTTATTGATTCTATCTATGATCTTTAGAAAAATTCGTAAGCATCAAGAAAAATCGCCTGGCTTAGCGGTTGGTTTTATTCTCGTACTAGCATTAACTGTGTTCGTTGTTAATTTTTCTGGTCAGGCAGAAAAAGGAATTATTACAGCTACCAACTCTTACGTTATGTCAGGTCCTTCGGCCGCAGCAGAACTTATAGCGGTCATCGGTGAAGGCCATAAAGTAGAAATCCTTGATAAGAAAGACATTTGGTATCAGATCAAATGGAAAGAAAACACGGCCTTTGTAAGGGAGACTAACTTGCAAGAGTTACGCTAACGGTCTACTTCCCCAAGTACAATATCAATAGAACCAAGAATTGCTATCATATCAGCGATTAGTCCTCCTTTTGAAAGCTCTCCTAGTACGGAAAGATTAACAAAACTGGCGCCACGTGCTTTGCAACGGTACGGAATATCTGATCGACCATCTGCTCTAAAAAAGAAGCCAGTTTCTCCCTTAGGATTTTCAGCCCTCACATAGAAATCTTGTGCCTTTGGACGGATTTTCTTTGGAACGGTTGCTCTTGGGTCGAAATCTCTCGTTCTTTTGTGCTCACCAGTGAGTTTCGTTAAGCATTGCTCAATGATTTTTACTGATTGATGACATTCTTCCATTCTGACCCATGTACGATCCCAACAATCACCTATTGCACCCATTTCACCTTTGCCAACAGGAATATCGAAGTCAATTTCAGGGTAAACCGAATATGCATCTACTTTTCTTAAATCAAACTTCAAACCTGACCCTCGGAGCATTGGACCAGTGATGCCATAATTGATAGCCAAATCAACAGGGAGTACACCTACATTGGCAGTCCGGTCAACAAAAATTTTATTCTGTAAGACCAGCTCTTCAAATTCTTTAAGTTTAGGCTTTATGTATTGACAAAACTCTAGGCAGCGTTCCTCAAAACCTACGGGAAGGTCATAGAATAAGCCACCAACCCAGATGTAGTTGTAAAGCATTCTTGCACCTGAGGCCCATTCTAGTAAACGAAGAATATGTTCTCTATCGCGAAGCATCCATGGAAATGGGGTAATTGCCCCAATGTCCATCGCGTAAGTGCCTAAGGCGATAAAGTGAGAAGCTAGCCTATTCAGCTCTGCGACTACTACGCGGATATATTCTACGCGTTTGTCGATGGTGTCTTCTATTCCGAGCATTCGTTCCACACCCATCACAAAGGCATGCTCTGAGTTCATTGCAGCGAGATAATCCATCCTGTCTACAAATGGGAGGGTTTGATTATAGGGGAGGCTTTCAGCGTGTTTTTCAAAGCATCGGTGTAGGTAGCCTAAATGAGGTACTACATCAACTATTTCTTCACCAGAAGTAATCACTTCCAGTCTCAAGACGCCATGAGTTGAGGGGTGTTGTGGACCAATATTGACAATCATCTCCTCGCGTTTCAAATCCTCAGGATTGAATTTCTGAGGTTCTGACTTTTGCAAGTTCTGATTGTCGAATATGTATTGAACTTCGTTGGCCACTATTCTGCTACTTTAATCCCTCGGTAATAGGTTTGATGTTCATAATCTTTTCTCAGCGGAAACCCTTCCCAATCTGCAGGTAGTAGAATTCTTCGTAAGTCAGGGTGATTTTCGAAATGGACACCGTAAAGATCGAAGACTTCACGCTCTTGCCAGCCGGCTGTTTTCCATATTGACGTTAGTGTTCTGATGGTCGGTTGTTCTCGGCCTAGCGTAACTTTAATCATCAAATGATGATCATAAGGAATGGAATATATATTATAGATCACTTCCATTGTGCCTGCTTCAACACCGTTATCTAAGCCAGTGATACAGGATAATGAATCGAAATATAGTTTTTCAGTACCATGAAGGTATTGCATGGCTTCAACCAAGCCATTGGCATTTATTTCAATGCACTTTGGGCTGGCATTTTCATGCAATGCAACGATGAATTCTTCTCCGAATTTGCTTGTCAAGTTCGATATGATTTCTTCGAATTTCATGCGTCAGTTTTAGCTATTAGATTCTCAATGGCCTTTGGTGCCACTATACTTTCGCCTTTTATCTTTTCCTGCAGCTTTAACAAACCACCTATCAATGCTTCTGGTCTTGGAGGGCAGCCAGGAACATATACATCCACTGGTATGATGCGGTCAACACCTTTTACTACATGATAGCCGTGTTCCCAATAGGGGCCTCCGCAATTCGAGCATGAACCCATTGAAATAACATAACGGGGTTCAGCCATTTGCTCATAAAGTCTTCTGACACGGTCTGCCATTTTAAAGGTCACAGTTCCTGCTACAATCATTACGTCAGATTGTCTAGGGCTCGCTCTAGGAATAATTCCCAGTCGATCTAAATCGTAAGGTGTTCCTGCGGTGCTCATAAATTCAATGGCACAGCAGGCAGTTCCGAAAGACATCGGCCACATGGAAGATAGCCTAGCCCAATTGATCAGGTCTTCAAATTTGGTAATAATGATACCACCTTGTCCCAATTTTTGATCTAGTAAACCCACTATCCTTTAAATTTCTCGTAAGCGCTGTCTGGTATTTTCGATTTGTATGCTGTGCCAATCGGTTGAGGTTTCACCCAATCTAGGTATCCTTTTCGCCAGGCATATGCAAGTCCCAAAGCCAATATAAAAATGAAGATGAACATTTCAGTAATGGCAAACCAAGCCCATGACCAATTTGTGCTTTCAATTAATTCTTTATCCCCGAAGATGACGGCCCAAGGAAATAGATAGATGATTTCGACTTCAAATAATAAGAAGATTAATGCGACAATATAGAATTTGACATTGAATTGACCCCATGCAGAACCTACTGTGTCTTCGCCAGATTCGTAAGTAGTAAGTTTTTCAAAGTTAGGGCGACTTGGCCTTAATAGCTTAGAGGCAGTTAATCCAACCACTGCGAAAGCGATTGCTCCAAGAATGAAGATCAATAAGGTTCCGAACTCAGATAAGTTGGTTTGAATCATGCTTAAAAATTCAGCGGGTCATGATGCTGAAAATGGCCATTCATTTGAATGCGGTCTTTGGCACTTTCCATCTCGCGAATTAAAGGTATAGCTCGCTGAAGATGACTAATCATATAGGACTGCCTTTTAGACTCACGCGCCATTTGGAGCATATCATATTCCTGTTCTAAAGATAAGCCTAATTTATGAGCCAATTGAAATGAATTTGTTAACAGCTCTACATCTAAGGCCTCATCCATTTTTAGGATGGCGATGAGTTCTTTGCCCAAGCGCTTGAGTTCAGCCCATTGCTCGGGAGTATTATCTTGAATATTTGCAAGCGATTCTATTTCTCCGCCAGAGTAGAGTTTGCCGGGAGCTTTTTCGTCAAAGGAAAGGACCTTTATGGCGCTAATACACTTAGTAAAGATGTCCATTTCACCATCAGGGTGTCGTTTCACCACTTCTAAAACCTCCATCTCAGAACCGTATTCTCTCATGTTTTCACCGAAAACGGGTATGCCGAAAGTCTTGCCTTCATCAATACATTCGTTGATGAGTTGCTTATAGCGTGGCTCGAAAACATGCAGATTTAACTGCTCTCCTGGAAAGGCAGCTAATTTTAAAGGAAAGAAAGGTAAATAGCGTTTGCTCATAGTCATAAAGCCTTTGACTAATAAAAAAGCCCCAATCGGGGCCTTTTGTTTACATGTTTTTCACAATTTCTTCGCCAAACTCAGAACATTTGAGGAGCGTTGCTCCGTCCATGAGCCTTTCAAAGTCATAGGTCACTCTTTTCGATGCAATTGCGGCCTCAAGGCCAGCGTAAATTAAGTCAGCAGCTTCTTGCCACCCCATATACTCAAACATCATAGCTCCAGAAAGAATTACTGATCCAGGGTTTACCTTGTCTTGGCCAGCATATTTCGGTGCGGTACCATGGGTAGCTTCGAAGATAGCATTACCAGTTATGTAGTTGATGTTTGCACCCGGTGCAATACCAATACCACCAACAATGGCGGCTAAAGCATCAGAAACATAATCGCCATTCAAATTCAAAGTAGCAATCACGGAATACTCAGCGGGTCTCAGTAGAATTTGCTGTAAGAAGGCATCAGCGATTACATCTTTGATGATGACTTTATGGCCATCTTTTTCAATGATTTGCCAAGGGCCATCTTGGTAGTCAGTAGCACCGTATTCTTTTTTAGATAATTCGTAACCCCATGTTTTGAAAGCACCTTCGGTGTATTTCATAATGTTGCCCTTGTGTACAAGAGTAACAGAGTCTTTCTTTTGTTCAAAAGCAAAGTCTATAGCACTTCTAACCAAACGGTGAGTTCCTTCTTCAGAAACGGGTTTGATGCCATAACCAGCACTACCTGGGAACCTCACTTTTTCGAACCTATCAGGGAAGTTTTCTTTTAAAAGCTTGCCGAATTTATCGCAATCTTCAGTTCCTTGCTCAAACTCGATACCAGCGTAAATATCTTCCGTGTTTTCACGGAAAATAACCATGTCGCAAAGTCCGGGTTGTTTTACTGGCGAAGGAGTTCCTTCAAACCATCTTACTGGTCGGACACAGGCATATAAATCTAACTCTTGTCGCAGGGCAACATTTAAAGACCTAATGCCACCACCTACAGGTGTAGTCAAGGGGCCTTTTATACCTACTAGGTATTCTCTGAAAGCGTCAAGTGTTGAAGTAGGCATCCATTCGCCAGAGGCTTTAAAGGCTTTTTCTCCAGCTAAAACTTCTTTCCAATTTATGGATCTTTCAGACCCATAAGCTTTTGATACAGCATTGTCGAATACGTGCTGAGCAGCAGGCCAGATATCGACTCCAATACCATCTCCCTCTATAAAGGGGATTGTTGGATTGTTGGGTACGGTGAGTATTCCGTTGTTTATTGTAATTTTTTGTTCACTCATTCTGGGATGAATTAAAATGTGTTATTCTTTACTGGATTGTAAGGTAACAATTTCCAATACTTTATAAGTTTCGGGATTTACCTTTTAATTGAAAAGATCTGATTGATAATTGACTAGTAGCTCTCGTTCTGGTTAGGAAAATCTTTCGACTTTACATCTTTGATGTAGTTACCTACTGCTTCGGTAATAATGCTGCCTACATCTGCATATTGCCTTAAAAAGCGAGGTTTGAATTCTTTTGTAATGCCAAGCATATCATGCATCACGAGCACTTGACCATCGGTGTCAGGACCAGCACCAATACCGATAGTAGGGATGCTTATTTCCTCGCTCACTCGTTTGGCTAAGTCTGCGGGGATTTTCTCTAACACTATTGCGTAGCAACCACATTCCTCCAAAAGTTTTGCGTCAGCAATGAGTTTCTCTGCTTCATCTTCCTCTTTGGCACGAACAGCATAAGTTCCAAATTTATAGATGGATTGAGGAGTAAGTCCGAGGTGGCCCATGACTGGCACTCCTGCACTTAAAACCCTAAGGACGGACTCTTTAATCTCAGCGCCACCTTCCATTTTTACAGAATGGGCACCAGATTCTTTCATCACACGAATGACTGATCTGAGTGCTTCAGAGGAATTCCCTTGATAAGAACCAAAGGGGATATCGACCACAACAAATGATCTTGTCACTGCCCTAATCACAGAACTTGCATGATAGATCATTTGATCTAAGGTGATGGGTAAGGTCGTGTTGTGCCCAGCCATCACATTGGAGGCAGAGTCTCCAACCAGTATGATATCTACACCGGCTCCATCAATGAGCTGAGCCATGGAGTAGTCATAGGCCGTAAGCATAGAGATTTTCTCACCTCTATCCTTCATAGCTTGTAACTGGTGCGTAGTTATTTTCTTTATTTCGGACTTGTGAATGGACATCTTTGTAAAAATTAAAGGGGTAAATATACACATTTACCCCTTCCATTTATTGGGTTAAATGAACCCTATTTCTCGTTGTAAACGTGAATATCTCTCTGAGGATATGGAATTGAAATTTTTGCTTTGTCTAATTCCTTCTTCATGTTTTCGATCATATCGAAATTCACATTCCAATATTCAGAAGTGTCTACCCATGCTCTGATGGTAATGTCTACACTGCTATCACCTAAGTTGCCAACTCTCACGAATGGAGCTGGGTCTTTATGGAACCTGCTGTCCGCAGCAATAAGGCCTTGAATAATCTCTTTTGCTTTATCGAAGTCATCGTCATAGCCAATACCACAAACGTAATCCCATCGTCTAGTAGGTTCTTGAGTAATATTGGTAATGGTAGCGCCTGCCACTGCTCCATTAGGCATATAGATCACCCTGTTATCAGGAGTTTTTAATGTAGTTGTAATGATCGTAATGGCTTGTACTGAACCAGTTTGACCATTTACATTGATGACATCACCATTCTTGAACGGTTTTAACACTAGAATAAGAATACCACCTGCAAAGTTGGCTAAGCTGCCTTGTAATGCTAAACCTATTGCGAGTGACATACCTCCTAAAATAGCTACAAGACCAGTTGTGTCTGCTCCGAAATTGTTGATGACCGCAATAAGAAGTGCGATCATTAATGCAATTCTCACCACTCCTTTAAGAGTAGGGAGTAGGGTAGCGTCAACGCCTCTTTTGATCAGTGCTTTGCCAAAAAGATTTACTACTCTTTTGATGAGCCAGATTCCAATTACCAGAATGGCTATAGCACCTAAGACTTGAAGGGCGTAACCCATAATATCTCCAGAGTTAGCCTGCCATAATTCTTCTATTCTTTCCATGTTAGTTAGTTAATAGTGGTTGTTAAAGTTTTAGTATAAAAATGCTGAATATTCGTCATCCAATTGAACATCAATGTGTTCTTGTATGGTGGTGCCAAGTTCAAAGCCTTTGTAGTCAACAGCGATGGGGAATCTGTTATGACTTCGATTGACCAGTACGGCTGTTTGAATTTTAGATATATTCATTTTCAGGAAGGGATCCAATGCATAAATCATGGTTCCTCCTGAGTTCAATACATCATCGATTACAATCAGCGTGAAATTTGAGGCTTTAGGATGAGCGGAAAAACTTACTTGAGGTTGGCTCTTTGCAGATTTATCAATATCTACTCTGATGAGGTGGATACGAATACTGGAAATTTTTTCAATCTCAGTTTTTAGTAATTCGGAAATCTTAACTCCGTTGGAGTCGATCCCAGCGAAAAATAACTCTTCCGCTTGATGATTTTGTTCATAGATTTCATACGCCATCCTTCTAATAATCTGAAGGATGTCCGAATGCTCTAGAATTCGTTTTCTTGCTACTTGCATTGATCTACTCAGGTATTGGCATCACCTTGCTGTCTTTAAAAGTAGATAGTATTACCATCGACTGCAAATTGTCTACCACCGCAATATCACTCACCCGCTCTAGCATTAGTTTCTGATAAGAGGAGATGTCTTGAGCAATTATTTTCAGTACGAAGTCGCCTGAACCTGTTACGTGATGACACTCTATCACTTCATCTATCTTGTTGATAGCGTCCATGAAAATTTCGATATTTTGCTTGTTATGACCCTTCAGTGTGGCATAAACAAACGTGCTCACGCCCATACCTATTTTGTCGGTATCAAGTTTAGCATGGTAACTCTTAATGATGCCAGAGTTTTCTAGCTTTTTTACACGCTCCAAAGTCGGAGCTGGAGAAAGCCCAATCTCCTTTGACAATTGAGCATTTGTGATCTTCGCATTGGCTTGGAGGATGTCCAAAATCTTGCGGTCGATCTTATCTAATTTTAGATTTGGGTTCATAATATGTCAGATACAAAATATAATTCTGCTCAAAGGTAATATTTTCGAAGAAAATTTTACGGTTAGTTAAAAAATAATCAAATGGCGACTTATGTTTTCTTTTTAATTTCTTTTCGAAGGTCTCTTGCTTTCTCGTTGAGTTCGTCTCTTCTTCGGGTGTTGTCTCTGATAATGGAGATCCGTTCAAGGGCGCTATCGTATGCTTGATTACTTATTTCATATTCAGCAAGATAGAGCTGAGAGAATAGGTAGTAGCCCGATTCTTCTGATGCTGAGTTTTCAGAGAAATCGACTACTTGGTTGAAGTACTTTTGCGCTGCTTCATCATCGTTTCGCTTTTTACTAATATGCCCTATATAGAAGCTAGCATAACGACCACTGACTTCCTCATAACCTGTCTGACCCTCTGAGATTCGCTTTAGTATCTCTTGTGATACACTTTCGGCCTCTTGATACTGACCTATTGTGTAAAGCATTTGTGCATAGAACCGATGGAAATATGCGTTGTTGGGGTACTTCTGAAACACTTGTTTCCCCAATCGTAAAGCATCATAAGTTTTCTGTTCCTCGAATGCTTTGATACGCATTAAGAAGTAAATCGCCTCAATACGGGTGTAGAAAGCATTTTTTGATACTTCTTCCATTTGCTCAATACCCAATTGTTTATCCCCTTTTGGAAAAAACATTAGGATAGGTTTTAGCATAGGGTAGTTTTCTCTCATCCAAATGGAGTAATAGTTGAAAAGAGCATCACCAAAAAGTATTTCAGGACTGAAGCTTTCGTTTCCTTTCGTTTTTTCTAAGTAGCGCAATGCCCACTTTCCAGCTGTAGCAGCTCGTCCCCAGTTCTTCTTTTCAGAATAATACCTACCCTTAAATCCATATGAGCCAGAGAGGAAGAAAGCTGCCTCTACATTGGTTTCGTCTTCATCAAAAAGCGCTTCAGCCTTTACAATAGCAGTATCCATGTAGGCTAGAAATTCATCACCTAAGGATGTTTCTGCATCAAGATTTGGCAGCATTTGCCACCAAGTGCTAATGCCAAAAAGGAAATAGGGTAATGGGTGCTCAGGGTATCGAAACTTCAACCACTCAAACTCTGTCTCTGCCTTACTAAAATTAAAGTTGTACATGTTGTCCACCGCATCTGTGATTTCGATCTGCAACGGCATGTTTTGCAATAGGTACTTACTACTATTATTTGCGCTTTGCGCAGCTAAATTTTGTGTCAAGGCCAGTGCGGCAATGAAAGAGTATATGAGAAATTTCTTCACTTGCTGATATAAATTATTACAAAATTAAAGCCCTTCAGTTCATTTGCTATGAGTTGATACATTTTTCTTAAAGGCCTCGTCCTATAATCGTACTTTTATCCAAAATAGTTTTCGATGCCGAGAGAATTTAGTTCGCTGGAACTGAGAGCCAAAGAATGGGTGAGTTTTAATAAGAAACTCTTTTTCATTGTAGTCTGCCTGATAGCACTGTTGTTACTCTACGTTCAACAGTCGTTTATTGTTGCTGAAATTGCCGCATTCAAATTCCTTGAGGGGCCTGAAGCATTGTTATTTAAGGTGTTCGCCAGCCTAAAGCTCTTCGCTATTCCCATAGTTTATGCCTTGAAATTCACTGTAGTTGGGTTTATACTTTGGACAGGTTGTTTTATGTGGGGATATAAAGTTACCTACACCAAGTGTTGGCAAATCGCGATGATTGCGGAGGTCATTTTCTTTGTACCCACTTTACTGAAGGTCTTTTGGTTCATGTTCGTAAGCACCGATCCAAATTACTTTGAATACCAAGCTTTCTATCCATTGTCTTATATGAACTTCTTCGACTATCAAGAAGTGCCAAAGAAGTACGTTTACGCAAACCAAGCCCTCAATGTCTTTGAAATTGGCTACTGGGTAGCCCTCACCTATGGAGTTGATTTTGCGGCTAGGAAGAAAAAGTCAATTGCCAATGCGATTGTTCTTACCACCTATATCCCTTTATTTTTATTCTGGTTATGGTTTAATATTAAGATTTCAGACTAGGCAAGACTGGCCCAATTAATAAAAATTAACGTTTAGCAAGCCATATTTTTAGTATTTTCACGGCTCAAACGTGCAATAAATGACAGATTTTAAGAAGATCAATAATCTTACCGGCTGGGGAGTTTTTCTCGTTTCTTTGATCGTATACATATTGACCATTGAAGAAACCGCCAGTTTTTGGGATAGTGGGGAGTTCATTGCCATTGCCTATAAGCTAGAAGTGTCCCACCCACCAGGTGCGCCACTCTTTATGCTAATTGGTCGATTATTCTCCTTCCTTTCGTTTGGAGACGTCACGGACGTAGCATATTGGATTAACATGTCCAGTGTAGTAGCGTCAGCTTTCACGATACTTTTCTTGTATTGGTCGATTGTGATGTTAGGAAGAAAGTTGATTGACGCAAAAATTGGAGAAGAGACTGATTATCAAAAACTGTTGTTAGCCGGTGCTGGCGCAGTTGGTGCATTAGCCTTCACTTTTTCTGATTCGTTTTGGTTCTCTGCCGTGGAAGGTGAGGTATATGCCTTGTCGTCTTTTTTCACAGCCATTGTTTTCTGGGCGATCCTTAAATGGGAACTGGTTCAAGATGAAAGTAATGCCAATCGATGGTTACTGTTCATTGCTTATATGCTAGGGCTATCAACAGGTATACACCTGTTAGGCCTTGTGACATTACCTGCCTTAGGGTTGATCTACTACTTTAAGAAATACAAAAACCCGACTTGGGTCGGAGGGATACTTGCTATTTTGACAAGTCTAGGACTTATCATTTTAGTAAATAATATTATCATTCCAGGGCTGCCGACACTAGCAGGTAAGTTTGAAATCACTTTTGTAAATACATTAGGCCTTCCATTCGGTTCCGGTGCTTTGTTCTTGACATTAGCAGTGATAGCTACTATAGTTTTCGGTCTTAGGTATACGGTAAAGAAGGATTGGGTTAAACTCAATACACTAGTTCTTTCGGTTGCTTTTATACTGATTGGCTACACATGCTATGCTGTGATTTTGATCAGGTCGAGAGCTGATCCGCCAATCGATCAAAACAATCCTGAAGATGTAATGACCTTTGTGTCATATCTGAAAAGAGAGCAGTACGGAAGTCGTCCACTATTAAAAGGACAATACTTTAATGCCCCACAAATTAGTGCAGAGCAAGGAGCTCCTAACTATTATAGAGCGGAGGATAGCTATAAGATTACTGATTACAAAACTAACATAGAGTACGATCCTGAGTATACTACGATATTCCCAAGAATGTGGAGTGCAAACCCAGGTCATCCAGAAGCATACATGGCTAAAACTGGGCTTAGACCTGGAGAAAAGCCGAGTTTTGTAGATAATCTTGCCTTTATGTTCAGTCATCAGATAGGACATATGTACTTGAGGTATTTCATGTTCAATTTCTCAGGTAGAGAAAGTGATATACAGAATGCTGATTGGATGGGGCCATTGGATAATGACAAAGGTGTTCCAGAAACGATTAAGAATAATAAGGGTAGAAATCAATACTTCATGATCCCGCTTTTACTGGGGTTAATTGGTTTCTTTTTTCAGTTTAACAAAGATCCTAAGCGTTTTTCAGCAACCTTGATGCTATTCATTCTAACAGGTTTAGCACTTGTTATTTACCTAAATTCTCCACCTATAGAGCCACGAGAGAGGGATTATATCTATGTAGGTTCCTATTATGTTTTTGCCTTTTGGATCGGCTTCTCAGTCTTAGCGATTGGTAGTGCTTTTGCTGAACGAGGTAAGAAATCCTTAGTGATTGGTTCAATAGCTCTAGGTATGTTAGCGCCTATTATTATGGCTTCAGAGAACTGGGATGATCATGATCGATCTGGTAGATATTTATCAGTTGATTCGGCCAGAAACTTCCTAGCGTCTTGTGCACCTAATGCGATTCTGTTTACCGGTGGTGACAATGACACCTTCCCGCTATGGTACATTCAAGAAGTAGAAGGCTTTAGAACGGATGTCAGAGTAGTTGTATTGAGTTACTATCAAACTTCTTGGTACATAGATCAGACGGCAACCAAGGTGAATGATTCAGAGGCATTCCCTTATACCTTGACAAAAGAAAACTATCGAGATGGAATTAATGACATACTCTATATAAATGAACAGGGCGAATGGGCAGGTAGAGTAGTTGACTTACAGGATTATATGGATGTAGTTAAAAGGAACGTTCCTCGTTACATAGAAACTTTCCAGTCAGGCCTTAGTTTAATGTCAGTTCCTACAGGTGTAGGCTTAAATCTGAACATTGATACAGCTAGAGTTCTTAATAGCGATCTAATTCCTGAGAACTTGAAGAAGTATGTTACACCATCATTGTATTTACCATTTAAAAGAGACCAGCAGGGGAATCTTAAAAGCAGGTTTATCGACAAGGGTCAAATGATGATGCTGGATTTGATTGCTAATAACAATTGGGAAAGACCAATCTACTTCAACTACACATCTATCAATTCTTTGAATTTTGATGTTGATCCGTATTTGGTGCAAGAGGGTATGGCTTATAGATTATTACCAGTTCGTAAGCCAAATAATGTTCGTGACCTTGTTAATACAGAATTGATGTATGACAACATGATGAATAAGATGCAGTTCCGTGGATTAGACGATCCTAAAGCGAATCTGAATGAGGATTATAGAGGGTTTATTCAAAACCACAGATCTATGGTTACAAGTTTGGCGGATGCTTTTCTTTCAGAGGGTGATACTACTAAAGCTAAGGAAGTACTAGATTTTGGTATGGAAAAGATGCCAGCCGAAGCTTCTCCTTATGATATTTCTTCTGTTGGATTCGTTCAAGGATATTTTGATGTAGGTGAAACTGAAAGAGCTACCAAAATGGCAATGGAAATGGCGAATCAGTTTGATTCCGAAGTCACTTATCTACAGAAAAAAAATAGATACACGAGAGAATTTTCAATTAAATCGCAGGGATTGAGGTATCTTGAGGCAGTGTTATCTGGCAATGGAAAAACTGCTGAGGCAGATACAGTTGGTCAAATGCTGAATGCTCAGAATGTGAGATTGGGTATGGATAGAAGTGATTTCTAAAAATAGAACGATATAAAAATGTTATAAAGACCTACTCACTGAGTAGGTCTTTTTATTTTTCCAGAATCAAGAAGAGATCGAGTGCTTCATCTGCATTATCGACAAGCAGATAATCTTCGTGACTGATTTCTGAAACCAGACCAGTATTAGCCGTATTGAGCTTATTTCTATTCATTCGATTTAAAATGTCATAAGGTATTCTTAAAAGTGGAGCGGGTAATCTGTATTGTAGATTGAAGATGTCAAAACGTGTAATACGTTCAACTGATTTCTTATTCTCATCGTAATAAGCCATCACTTTTTCGTTACCACCAATGCCTTTCATTTCCACCTTATCGAAGTACTTCTTCGCTAGGTCCGTTAGTTGGACTGCTGTATATTCTCTAACATGCCAAGGATTTCGGCTAAGTGTCTTTTTAATATTGGGAGTCGTTAAAACTGCTTTTCCACCAGGTTTCAATACTCTGAAGATTTCAGCGAGAAAATCACCATCGGCTTTTACATGTTCTATCACTTGGAAACTCACTATAGAATCAAAGCTGTTGTCAGCGATATCTGTGAAAGGAGGAAATACTGCTTGTCTAAAGTCCAGAGCAGGATGCTTTGACTTAAGTGTATCAATTACTTCTTGAATCTTATCTAGGGCAACATAGCTTTGTGCTAAAGGAGCCAATAAATCAACACCTCTACCTTCACCACAACCCAATTCCAATAAGTCACCTTTTATGTGGGGTTTAGCCAAATAATAGGCTTTTAACAATCGTTGATGAATTGGGTTATCCGAAGGGATACTGTCCGATGCAATTTCAGTTGTGTAGGTCGCCATCCTTAGATTTTGGCCAAAAATAATCTATTTGACCTAGAAACGATGAATTCCAACAATTTTGTTCTGCTGCAGTCAAATTCTATATACCTTTGATTCTCAACTTTGATCATGAAACGCCTCAGTTTAATAGGTCTTTTTTTAGTTTTGGTTTCTGGGCTAATGGCCCAGAGCAGAATGAGTTCTGCCGAAATCAGCTATCTCTATAATCAAGAACACGAATTTATAACGCAATATAAAGTTGCTTCGAATGGGGATAGAGTGAAGGTTTACCTCAGGTTTATCTTGAATAGCGGCAATGTCAAAATATCTGATTACCGATTGTCATATGATATTAGGGCTAGCTATATAGATGAGAAAACGATTAACTCTGGAGTTGTAATAGACTCGACCAACATAGTAGATGTAGCATTCCGTCAGTATGTTTACTCCTTTGAGTTTGACAAGCAAGCGAATGATAACCTAGTAGTCATAGATTTCTATAATACTGTTCGCGACAAACATTTTAGTCTTGATTTACCTTTAAATCTTAAAGATTGGACTCCAACACCTTTTTTGCTTTTTCAAGCCGATAAAGAAATCCCCTACTTCGATAAATACATTAACCAGGATTACCCAGTCAGGGTGGTCAATGTGTTTGACCCATCGGACAAGTATGAGATTAATGGGGTGAATAGTAATAAGCTTGTTGCCATGCCGCCATTCGATGATACTGAAATGTTGGTAGCCAGCGAGATTCCCATGGATACACTTTATGGTGTTACCAATGGTGAAGAATTTAGGTTTTATAACAATGGCTTCCACACCATACGATCGTCATCTTCAGATATGGCATTAGGTATACTGGTTACCGATAAAGTACATCCATACTTCGCTAATTATAGAGATCTTATGGATCCATTAATTTACGTAAGCACCAATGATGAACTCAAAGAAATGAAAACCGCCTCAGATGGTAGGCAAGCGTTCGAGGAATTTATAAATAATACGATTTCCGCAAATGAACAGGTTGGAAAAGACTTCGTCAAATACTATTACAGAAGGGTTCGAAAATCTGCTAGGTTATTTTCCGAGAATCAAGATGGGTGGAAGACTGATAGGGGGATGATATATCAAATATTTGGTAATCCAGCTCAAGTATTTAGAAATGAAAGCACCGAGCTTTGGGTATACCCTTCAAACTCGGGAGGGAGATTAAGATACATATTCGATATTATAGTTGAAGATGGTATTATTAAACATAAATTGATCCGAGCTAATCGCTATCGAGAGAATTGGATGCGAGCTGTTACACAATGGAGATCAGGTAGAATTATTGAATAAATGCAATCAAAATCATCGTCAGACTTCATTTACGGTACTCGCGCTATCATTGAAGCCATAGAATCAGGAAAAGAGGTAGACAAATTATTCGTTCAGAAAGACGTTAAGAATGAGTTGTCATCCGAGCTCTTAAAGTTGTGCAGAGATTTATCTATTCCAGTACAAAGAGTTCCGATAGAAAAGCTTAACCGTATCACTCGAAAGAATCATCAAGGGGCGATAGCCTATATTTCTTCTGTAGTCTTCGCCTCATTAGAGAACTTAATTTCTGAGGCATACCAAAAAGGAGAGACGCCATTTTTTATCATGCTTGATAGAATTACTGATGTTAGGAATTTCGGTGCAATTGCCAGGACTGCAGAATGTGCAGGGGTACATGGTATCATTGTACCAAGTCGAGGGGCCGCTCAGATTGGTTCAGATGCGATGAAGACCTCCGCAGGAGCACTCAATCATATGCCTGTCTGTCGTGCAGAAAACCTCAAGCTCACGATAAAGAACTTGCGTGAAAACGGTATTCAAGTGATTGCATGCTCTGAAAAAGCGACAGATACTATTTACCAAATGGACTTTTCTGTCCCGGTTGTTTTATTGATGGGATCTGAAGAAGATGGAATTTCGGCAGAGTATTTAAAGCTTTGTGATGATCAGGCAAAACTTCCGATAACTGGAAAAATCCAATCATTAAATGTTTCTGTAGCTACAGGGATTATTACTTACGAGGTGGTTAGGCAGCGATCTAAGTAAACTGCTCACCCTTACCTTTAGCATCATTTAAAAACTCACGAAACTTTTTCTCTGCGTCCTTTTTACAAATCAAGATGACATTATCTGATTGAGTGACTAAGTAACCGTCTAAGTCCTGCGCAACGATCAGTGTTTCTTTGGGGCCCTTAATTATACAGTTTTCGGAGTCATATAGCAGGGCGTTGGCATCAATGACATTGTCATTATCATCTTTTTCTTGCATATCATGCAACGAATCCCAGCTGCCTAAATCTGACCAATTGAACTCTCCTTTTACCATGTATACGTCAGAGGCTTTTTCCATTATACCAAAATCAATTGACACACTTTTGCATTGCGCATAAGCGGCATCAATAAATTTTGCTTCTTGATCGGTATAGTAGGCGCTAGAACCTTCTTCGAAGATTACCGCCATATCTTTTAAGTAAGTATGGAAAGCTTTTGTGATTGTATCAATTGACCAAATGAATATCCCCGCATTCCAAACAAAATCACCGCTGTCGACAAATTTTAGCGCCAATTCCAATTCAGGTTTTTCTGTGAAGGTTTTGACCTTTTTAACTTTCTTCAATGGACTGGAATGATACTGAATATAACCGTAGCCAGTTTCGGGTCTTGTCGGTACGATACCGAGCGTAATAAGCTTTTCTGAGTCTGTGGCGGCTTTCAAAGCTGTCTTAATATTGTCTTCAAAGATGTTGTCTCTGAATATTACATGATCTGATGGAGCCACAATCATAACCCCTTCAGGGTCTCGCTGCTGTATCTTAAAAGCAGGGTAAGCAACTGCCGCAGAAGTATTTCTGCCGATAGGTTCTAATAAAATTTGATCATCAGCGAGCTCTGGTAGTTGCTCTTGAACCAGGCTTTTGTAGCGTTTATTAGTAACAACATAAATATTGTCGCTAGGGACGATATTCAAGAAACGATCAAAAGTCATCTGAATTAATGAACGCCCCGTCCCTAGGATGTCTAAAAACTGCTTTGGCTTATCGGCACGGCTGTATGGCCAAAATCTACTCCCAATACCACCAGCCATTATGACCACATAGTTATTTGCCATGTTAAATTATTCCTTCGTTTATTAAATCACTAATGTGTAAAAAGCCAACGACTTTTTTGTTTTCAACAATAATCAATTGATTAATGTTATGCTCGCGCATTTCATTTAAAGCGCGCAGTGCATATTCTCCTTTCTCGATGGTTTTAGGATTGCTTGTCATTACCTGACCAATTTGTAGCCCCGAGAAGCTGTTATGCTTCTCTAACATTCTCCTTAAATCTCCGTCCGTGAAAATACCTACTAACTCGTCCTGATCGTTTACAACGGCTGTTGCGCCAAGACGTTTCTTGGAAATGATTAAGATACTATCCTTAACCAAGTCATTTTGATTGACTATTGGTAGTTCGTTCTTAGGGTAAATGTCATCAACCTTTAGATAAAGCTGCTTGCCTAAAGAGCCACCAGGGTGATATTTGGCAAAGTCTTGCGCTGTAAAACCTCGGGCTTCTAAAAGGCATATAGCCAGTGCATCTCCTATAGCCATGTGGACTGTTGTACTTGTGGTAGGCGCTAAGTTATTAGGGTCTGCTTCTTTATCGACAAGTGCTTTTAAAACGAAATCTACATGTTTTACAACATAGCAATCGATATTACTCACTAGTCCAATAGTTTTAACCTCAAGCCGCTTGAGCAATGGAAGTAGAACTTTAATTTCTTCAGTGTTACCACTTTTAGAAATGCAAAGGACAATATCCTCTTGCCTTATCATTCCTATATCTCCGTGGATTGCATCTGCCGCATGCATAAAAATGGAGGGTGTTCCTGTCGAGTTGAGCGTGGCAACGATTTTATTCGCGATGATGGCACTTTTACCCATGCCCGTGACAACCAAACGGCCCTTCATGTTAAGGATTTCAATCACAGCTTGCTCAAAATCATCATCAATGTACTGAACTACATTCTTAATGGCTTCCGCTTCTTTGAGAAGTGTTTCTTTGGCTATTCTTTGGATATTTTTCTGTAACTTCAATTCAGGCGTTTTTTAAAGTCTAAGTAAAGATAAGCATTGGACTTTATCCTTTTAAGAATGCTTAAATTAATATGATAAGTGAAGAAGAAATCCGGGGAACTCTCAAAAGAGTCTTCGGCTACGACAATTTTAGAGGTAATCAAGAGAAAGTAATCCAAAACATACTTCAAGGCAAAAACACTTTTGTGATTATGCCGACAGGTGCGGGGAAGTCAATGTGCTATCAAATGCCTGCTATAGTTCAAGAAGGTACAGCGATTGTTATTTCTCCTCTCATTGCTCTGATGAAGAATCAGGTAGATCAACTTAATGCCTTTGGGATAAATGCTAGATTTTTAAATTCAACCCTTTCTAAGTCAGAAATTAATAGAATCCGAAAGTCTACCCTCCTAGGAGAGGTAAAGTTACTGTACGTAGCACCTGAATCGTTGACAAAGGAAGAGAATGTTGAATTTTTGAAGAAGGCCAACGTATCCTTTGTGGCTATAGATGAAGCTCATTGTATTTCTGAATGGGGTCATGATTTTCGTCCTGAATACAGACGAATTAAGTCGATCATTAGCCAAATAGGCGATATCCCGATAATTGCATTGACGGCTACTGCCACACCAAAAGTTCAATTAGATATTCAGCGCAACCTCAATATGGAGGAAGCAGATCTTTTTAAGTCTTCATTTAATAGAGATAACCTGTATTACGAAGTCAGACCAAAGAAGAACGTTAAGAAGCAGCTAGTAAAATTTATACGTGAGAACATTGGTAAGTCAGGGATTATCTATTGCTTGAGTAGAAAGAAGGTAGAAGAAATTGCTGGATTCTTGCAGGTCAATGGAATTAAGGCCGCACCATATCATGCTGGTTTTGAGCCATCCGTTCGGATGAAAAACCAAGATGACTTCTTGAATGAAGAGGTGGATGTAATCGTAGCTACAATTGCCTTCGGAATGGGCATAGATAAGCCAGATGTTCGTTTTGTGATTCATTATGATGTTCCAAAGTCATTAGAAGGCTATTACCAAGAAACTGGGCGCGCAGGAAGAGATGGCTTAGAAGGCCAGTGCATAATGTTCTATAAGTATGAGGACATTATGAAGCTTGAGAAGTTCAATAAGGATAAACCAGTTACTGAAAGAGAGAACGCCAAAGTGCTGCTTGATGAGATGTCATCATATGCCGAGTCGGCTGTGTGCCGTAGAAAGCAATTGCTTCACTATTTTGGTGAAGAGTATGATGATGCGGCTTGTCGTGCTTCAGGTCTTTGCGATAACTGTCGTTATGATAGAGAAAGCTTTGATGGTAAAGATGAGATTGTCACTGTTATTAAGACCGTTGAACAAACAGGAGAAAGGTTTGGCACAACTCATTTGGTAAATGTAATCCGAGGTTCACAAAACCAATATATTAAGAGTTACGGTCACGATCAATTGGAAGTTTATGGTGTAGGAAAGGGGCAAGACGAACACCTTTGGAAGTCACTTGTTCGCCAAACTTTGCTAAATGAATTCCTTTTAAAGGATATAGAGAACATTGGAGTACTAAAACTCTCACAGAGAGGGAAAGACTTTATCAAAAAGCCATTTAGCGTTGATATAATCAAGGACCTTGATTTTAGTGATGTCGATAAAAAGGAAGATGAGAACAATGAATCTCAGGGCTCATCTCAAATCCATATTGGAAACTCATACGACAAAACCCTTTTCGAACTTTTAAAAACAGAAAGAAGGCGAATAGCCCGGGATAGAGATTTGCCCCCATACGTAATCGTGCAAGATCCTTCGCTTCAAGAAATGGCGACCACCTATCCAACTACAGCTGAGGCCTTGGCGAATGTCAACGGTATTGGGATGGGTAAAGTGCAGAAGTTTGGTCAGAGCTTTTTAGAGTTGATCAAAAATTATGTCGAGGAGAATGACATTGGTATTGAGGATGTGGTTGTAATAAAAACTGCGGGCTCTAAATCAAAAAATAAGATATATATCATTCAGCAAATCGACCGAAAGATTGATCTTGAAGAGGTTGCTGAGGGCCAAAGTTGGTCGTTGAACGAGCTGATCGATGAAATGGAGATCATATGTTTTGCTGGCACTAAGCTAAACATCGATTACTACCTGGAACATATTCTAGATGAGGACAAGCAAGAAGATATCATGGATTATTTCTTGAATGCCGAGTCTGATGATGTTGACGATGCTTTAGATGAATTTGAAGATGATGATATCGCTGAAGAAGATATGCGATTGATGCGCATTAAATTCATTTCCGAATACGCAAATTAATTACCTTTATCCTTCAAAATTTAGATTTCATGAACATCCTGATTTTAGGAAGTGGAGGCAGAGAGCATGCTTTCAGCTGGAAGATTGCTCAAAGTCCACAGTGTGATAAATTATATATAGCACCAGGAAATGCTGGTACTGCTGCCATTGGACAAAATATCAATATTGGGGTTAATGACTTCGATGCAATTGGCACATTTGTTAAAGAAAATGAAGTTGACCTCGTTGTGGTTGGTCCAGAAGATCCCTTGGTAAATGGGATAAGCGATTATTTCAAGGCCGATGGTGAACTGGCCAAGGTAGGACTAGTAGGTCCATCTAAAGCGGGTGCTGAATTAGAAGGTAGCAAAGACTTCTCTAAGAAGTTCATGGAACGGCACAACGTTCCAACCGCCAGATCGATGACTTTTACGCGAGAAACGCTTGAGGAAGGATTGAATTATGTTTCCAGTCATCCAATTCCAGTTGTCCTTAAGGCAGATGGTTTAGCAGCGGGAAAGGGCGTGATCATTGCAGAGACACATGAACATGCACGCGAGACCCTGAGAGAGATGCTTGTTGATGCCAAATTCGGAGCAGCTTCGAGCCGCGTGGTGATCGAGCAATTTTTGGATGGTATCGAGCTGTCGGTTTTCGTTTTAACCGATGGAGAGAGCTATAAGATTCTTCCTGAAGCGAAGGACTATAAACGAATAGGAGAGCAAGATAAGGGACTCAATACGGGAGGTATGGGCGCTGTCTCACCAGTTGCTTTTGCAAAGGGTGACTTTATGAGCAAAGTCGAGGAGCACGTAGTTAAGCCTACCGTTGCAGGCCTAAAAGCGGACAATATTGACTACAAAGGATTCATATTTATCGGGTTAATGAATGTTGGAGGCGATCCTTATGTGATCGAATATAACGTGCGTATGGGAGATCCAGAAACACAAGTTGTGTTGCCTCGAATCAAATCCGATCTGGTAGATTTATTGAAGGCTACCGCCTATGGAAACTTAGATGAAACTAATTTCGAAGTTGATCAGGATGCTGCTACCACTGTGGTTATGGTAGCTGGCGGTTATCCTGAAGCCTACGAAAAAGGTGATTCAATAACGGGCATTAGCCAGGTCACCAATGCAACAGTTTTTCACGCGGGTACAAAGTTGGGAGAAAACGGAGATATATTGACCAATGGAGGTCGTGTAATAGCGGTGACTGGTCGAGGGAATTCGGTAGCAAAAGCCCTCGAAAATTCTTATACTGGCATAGCAAAGATTTCTTGGAAAGACGAGTATCACAGAACTGATATTGGCCAAGACATTTTGCAGTTAATCAATTAATTAGACACAAAGCCCTAATTGGGCAATATGTACCTATGAGCTGTAGCTGTGGTGTGAGTGTTGATGGAAAAACAGCAGGGTGCAACAATAATGGTGGATGCTCCACTGGAGGTTGCAACAAACTCAATGTATTTGATTGGCTTTCCAACATGGACATCCCCGTCCAAGAGAAATTTGATATTGTAGAAGTGCGCTTTAAAAACGGGCGAAAGGACTTTTATCGTAATGCTTCAAATCTCGACCTGGTAACTGGTGAAGCTGTCGTAGTTGATGTGCAAGGTGGACATCACCTCGGTTATGTTTCTATGCAAGGCGAATTAGTTCGATTGCAAATGAAGAAAAAGAAGGTGCCTGACGATAATGAGATTCGGAAAGTTTACCGAAAAGCTACACTCAGCGACCTTGAAAAATTTGAAGAGGTAAGAAAGCGTGAAAACCCTGCGCTTTATAGAACCAGAAATATAATTATTGAGCAAAAGCTGGGCATGAAGCTCACAGACATAGAGTTTCAAGCAGATAATACCAAAGCTACTTTTTACTACTCGGCAGAAGAGCGAGTGGACTTTCGTGAATTAATCAAAGTCCTTGCAGGCGAATTTAAAATTCGTGTCGACATGCGGCAGATTAGTTTACGTCAAGAGGCAAGTAGGCTAGGAGGTATCGGTTCTTGCGGTAGAGAGTTATGCTGTTCCACTTGGCTAACCGATTTTAAAAGTGTTTCTACTTCAGCCGCACGATATCAAAATCTTAGCTTGAATCCAAGTAAGTTATCCGGACAGTGTGGTCGTCTCAAATGTTGTCTCAATTATGAGTTAGAAACTTATATGGATGCCTTAGAGGATATTCCTGAGATAAAATCCCTAAAGACGAAGAATGGCGAAGCTCGACTTCAGAAGACAGATATCTTTAGAAAGTTAATGTGGTTCAGTTTTGACCGCGACAATAACTGGCATCCAATATCTACGGATCGTGTTAAGGAGATCATGGCCATGAATAAGGCAGGTGAGGTTCCTGAAAGCTTAACCTTAGATAAGATTGAGCTCATTATTGGAGACAATAGAATCAATAAGGACCTTGAACAAATGGACGAAAAGTTCAAGCGTAAGGATACCGGGTCTAAAAAAAGAAGGCCAAACAAGAATAGAAACCGTAATAAGAAACCGGGGCAGCCCCAAGCTAAGGGAGTTCATCAACCAAAGGCTGCAGCTTCAACTCAGCCTGAGACCAAGGAAAGTGTCTCTAATAAGCCCATTGGCAATAGAAACAAGAAAGGACGTTTTCCAAACAAAAAAACTAGCAATGAATAAGTCTCAGGCAATTTTTTTTGGGCTATTGATACTACTAATCGTTGGCTGCGATACGGAAAGAGTTTATGAATCTGATTATGATTTTGAAGGACAAAGCTGGCACATGGATACCATTCCAGTTTTTGAGTTTACGATCGATGAAGTCACCCATAACGATGTGCTGTTGAAGATTAGAAACAGTTTAGACTTTCCATTCAGAAACTGTTATATGACTTACTACCTGGAGGACAGCGCTGGTAACGTTTTGTCATCTGACCTAGTCAATATTAAGTTGTTTGATGAGACTACAGGTAAGCCTTTTGGTAAAGGGAATAGTGTTTTTCAACATAGCGAGACCATCCTAACGCGTTATGACTTTCCGGCCTCTGGTACCTATCGAGTTCGAATTGCTCAGTACATGCGGAAGACTACTTTAGAAGGTACCTACTCGATTGGGGTTCGCATAGAAGAATCAAATTAGAATAGCGCCTTACTTTCCTCTGTAAATCGTTTGAGTTTATCTTTAATTTTATCTTGGTGCATCCAGTATTCACGAGAGAAAACCATTGCTGAAGGCCAGTTTTTGGAGCTTAGGTGTGCTGGTCGATAAACGAATACTTCCTTGGAAGAAAGGCTCTCATAATAATAATCGTCATCGGTAAATAAGAGGCCAAGGTGCTTTCCATTTTCGTTGAGAGAAACATCGGCAAATGGGTCGTGATAAGCTAGATTTACGGATAATTCACTCTCCCATGCACGAAACTTGTTTTTAAGAAACCAATCGGTTCCAAAATTAGACTCCTTTGGAATATTAGGCTTAAACGCATTTGCCGAAACATCATATGCGTATTGTAAATAGGCTTTAAGCAGTCTAGGGCCAGTATTTTTCACTTGATCAACCTTCAACTCGTTAGGTAGTATTGAAGTAATGACAATCACCTTCTCCTTTGCTCGGGTAATGGCTACGTTTAGCCTGTTTTCACCACCCGTTTGGTTAAGGCTTCCGAACTGTGCCGATAACTTGCCTTTGCTATCAGGTGCATAGGCCGTTGAAAAGATGATAATATCTCTTTCGTCACCCTGGACGTTCTCGATATTTTTGACGAATAGGTCACACTTATTACTCAAGCCAACCGCTTCGAGTTTATCTAAGATTAACGCTTGTTGCGGGGCATTAAATGTCACAATTCCGAGTGTATGGGTAGACTCTTGCTCAGTAAAGGTTTTAACGATCGTTACAATACGATCGGCCTCAACATGATTTTGCTGTTTATCCCAAATGCCATCTACTTTTATGTATTCTATTGCTGGTTCAGCATCGTTTACCCGAAGGAAATTCGGTAAAACTTTTAGTTTACCCTTATAGAAATGCTGGTTTGAGAAGTCAATGAGGGATAGCGAATTACTTCGGTAATGACCTTTTAAATCGATTTGCATCAAATGATTATTAGCAAGTTCGAGAAGAGAATCTACCTCCAAAGCCATGTCTTCCTGTTCGTCCTCCCAACGCACCCTGTATAGGTCATTTGGTTTGAGTTGTTGACTGTCGCCTGCAATTACCACTTGTTTGCTGCGATATATCGCGGGCAGGCCTTTTTCGGTAAAGCATTGGCTGGCTTCATCAAAAATAACGAGGTCAAAGAAGGGTTCCATTGGGAATAAGGCTGATACTGCTTCAGGAGAAGCTAGCCAGCAGGGCACAAGGTTAAATAGCTCATGTTCGAAGTTGGAAATGAGTCTTCTCAAGGGCCAGATCTTCTTCTTCTTTGTGACTTGATGTTTTAGGTCTCTGTAAGTGACTTGATTATTGAGTCGATTGAATTCTAGCCCTTCATAAGTTCTTTCTTTGGCGCGTTGAAGTAGAATTGAGGCACTAGCTTCAGATTTATCCAATACGGCTTGTTGTAGCTCCTCAATCCTACTCTGAAACTTCAGTGTTGATACATCGGAAAGGATTGGGTGTTTATTCTCAATGTGATTGATCCAAGCCAATCGAATACTATTGTCGAACAGTGAAATGGCACCTTCTTTATTGTCTGCTCCGTGATCTATTAATTTATCCGTTGCAGCACGTTGGGCTTCAGTGAATGATGCTCTAATTTTATCTAATGCGATTAGTAGATCAAAGTCTTGTCTAGCGCTAGTTTTCAAATCACTCGCATAGTTAGCATCCGATAGCATGGTATCTATTTGTCTTGGAATAATGTATTGATTCCAATTGGATCGCTTATGAGGAAGTTCTTGTAGCACCTGACTAATTGCCTTCAGCTTATTTCCGAATATCTTGGCCGATGAGTTTTTTAAAGGGAAGAACTCTTTGAAATTGGCGAAGGAATCGAAGTGAACTTTGGCGCTAATAGCCAGTTCCATGCGATCAATCCATGCATTGATTACTACCTGATCTGATGACTTAGGTACTTCGTTAATCCAGCCAACTCCCTTTAATTTAGTAAGCTGATGTTGAAGGTTTAATCGATTGTCAATACGTGCAGTAAGTACTTTGAGTGCTGTTTTATCGTCTCTAAGATTATTGACCACTAAAATTCGAGCAAGTCTTAGCTTTTCTTTTGAGAACTTCCATTTTAACGACCTCCAAAGTGAGTTCTTTGCATCGCTTCGCTGCTTTAGAATGACTTGTACTTCACCAATCTCATGGGCAGGAATGCTCTGTTCTACGCCATGATCTACAAAACAGGAATTGATGAGTTTTCTTGTGTTTTGGAGCCAAAGTAATCCGGCACTTTCGCTTCCAAAAACAACCATGGGTTTAAAAAGCTTGAAAGTTTCCTCCTCTTTCAAGAAGGTTTGCATTTCAGTGAGGCGCTCTAAATTTTCACTAATGGTGCGGCAGTCATCATAGTCAACTGTTTCTCCAACGATGCTGGAAACTTCCTTCGTCAATCGTGTCGCTTCTTGAGGTATCTCATCAAGGTATTGTAGGATTTTCTGTAAATCTGAGGGGCCAAATCCAGCAAAACTGACACGACTCGACCAAGGATGCGCCTCAACATTAAGCGCTTTGGCGTAATCAAAATATAAGCTTAACTCGCGTTTAAAATCATGGAGTTGATCAAAGTGAAAGTCGCTGAACTCTTGTACTAAAGAAACAGCGGCACCATCTTGATTTGAAGTAAGGTATAATTCTTTTACTGATAGACCACACTCGCTGGTGTCAAACAAAGCCTTTTTATACTCGTCTAATGATGCAGTAATGTCTTCAATAGCGAGACTTGCCTGCTTAAAAGACCTGTCTAATTGTAAGGCATCTAGACTCGTATTGCTTCTTTTATAATCTTGAAGTTGCTCTATTTGATTGGCCAACTGGTCGTAAATAGCCCTCCTGTCTGATTTGAAATCATGTACTAGTGTTGCGAAGTCTTCGGCTTTGATGGATTTTAATCTATTATATACAACATCTAGTGCCGCGCGTTTCTGACTTACGACTAAGACTTTTTTTCCTCTGGCAATGAAATCGGAAATGAGGTTACAAATAAGTTGGGACTTCCCTGTTCCTGGTGGTCCTTGAACCACTATGGAGTTTCCTTTTTTGACTGCGTTAAGCGCATTTTCCTGATAGGCATCTAGGGCAAAAGGCGTGAAGGTTTCATATGCATTGACATTACTTAAAAAATGCCGAGTAGGATCGAAGTCCGCAGCGCTAATGTCTGGCTGGTTGAGGCTTCTGCTTTCAAAGAAGTGATCTAGGCTATCATCCTTAACCTGATCTATCATAAAGTCATAGTCAGGTACCAGATAGGAGTCTGCTTGAGGAAAAATGCCAAGGACAGCGTGCATCTTAATACTTACTTCACCTTCTTCAAGCTTTCCCTCAAAACCTTCCTTACTTTTTGAAGTAAAGGACTCTAGTTGACTTCCATAAAATTCTCTGCTAAAACGAATGTCAACGACACTTTCTCTCAATTGCTCATAAAGCATATTTTTGAAGGCAGTGCTTTCTTTATCATAGCCATCGAAAGTGAATTCGACTAACTCATCCGCTAGGTCAATCTTATTATAATGGGCGAAGGCCAGAAGCAGACTTTTATTAAAGCTGATGTTAACGTCCTTCTTTGTACAAATAACCCAGTTCTTCCCATCTTGATCGAGTTCTACAGGGAAGAAGCAAAGAGGGGCCCTGAGTGTCGTTCCATCATTGAATTTACCCTCTACAAAAGGCCATCCCACATATAAATCACGTGCACCACTCTCTTGAAAGATAAACTGCTCTCTTCTTTGAAGTTTCTTGAGTCGGGTCGAAAGCTTATTCGATTTTTCATCACGGGCATCTGTGATGGGAATCAGATTGACTTTTGATTTACGGGCAATAACTTGGTCTACTAAATCCCAAGAAGGCGATCCATTGACATGATCGAGTTCATGGAGGTCCAGAAACTGTTCACCATTCAATCTAAGCAGTAGCAAAGAACGATTGTTGCCTGATAGGTTGGTCAACCTCCTTTGATACGTCTTCAGGATCTGCTGCATGTAGAAAATTAGTGATTAGTTATCAGTAAATGGTAAACAGTATTGTGATAATTGATCTTCTGGATGATAAACCCCACTTACTAGTTTCCGATCACTGGTTACTATTTCTGAAAAGGAGAATCTGGTTCTTTGGCGAAGACGTTAAAGACAATCTTGTCCATTCTACCAGGAATCCATTTGTTTAAGAAGACCGCGAGTTTGCCTTGAGTTGTAAAAACAATATCACGCTTTCGTTTTTTGATTGCTTTGATAATGCCTACTGCTACTTCTTCTGCAGTCATCATTTTCCCTTCGTCACGAGGAGAATCACCTTGTGAAGTACCATCTGCCGTTAAGGCGGCATTACGAATATTTGTGCCTGTAAAACCTGGGCAGGCCACCAATACGTGAACGCCTCTATGCATCACTTCTGTTCTCAATGATTCAAATAAACCGTTCATTGCATACTTTGAGGCAGTATAGGCTGTGCGTGCAGGCGTTCCTCGATAGCCGTTTATTGATGAAATACCAACGATGCTTCCTTTGGATTTCAGGATATGTGGCAAGCAATATTTGGTGGCATATAGTGTTCCATTAAAGTTGATGTCCATGACCTTTCGGAAAACATCTAAATCCATTTCTTCTAAAAGTGCTCGCATAGAAATACCTGCATTGTTAATGAGGATGTCAATTCCTCCGAAGGCTTTGACGGTTTCATTCACCAGGTGCTCGTTATCACTTTCTTCAGCCACATCAAGCTTAAGGCAAAGATTGGGTGAATTGAGCTGATCAAGTGCATCACCGACTTCTTTCAGTCTTTCTTCGTTTCTACCCGTGATAACGACCTTCGAACCAAGCTTAGCAAATTCTAAAGCAAGGGCTTTTCCAATGCCAGAAGAGGCTCCAGTGATGATGACTACTTTATCCTTCATTGAGACAAATTAAGTTAGAATTTTATTGACTACCACATGTAAGGAGTTCAACTCAGAACTATCTATTATCTTTGCCATCCAAAATTAAGGTTAGGCATGTCAGAAAAAAGAACAGAGTTATCAGAGTTGGGAGAATTTGGTCTGATTGATCGTCTTGCGGAGGGTTTAAAACCTAAACACGCAACTACAGTAATGGGTATCGGTGACGATGCCGCTGTGATAGATCAAGGGGATGAATATGGTTTGATTTCCACCGATATGTTGGTAGAAGGAATTCACTTCGATCTTTCCTACGCACCTTTACAGCACTTAGGCTATAAGGCCATTGCAGTTAACGTTTCTGACATCGCGGCAATGAATGGTATTCCTCAGCAAGTTGTAGTGTCTTTGGCTTTAAGCAATCGCTTTTCGGTTGAGGCAGTCGAAGCACTTTACTCGGGTATCAATGCTGCAGCTGACGACTTTAATGTTGATGTAGTTGGTGGTGATACTACTGCTTCGCAAAGTGGCTTGGTCATTTCTGTTTCTATTTTCGGTAAAACGCCTAAAGAATTGGTGACCTATAGAAAGGGTGCAAACAACAACGATATACTATGTGCTACGGGAGACTTGGGCGGGGCCTTTATTGGTTTGCAAGTATTAGAGCGCGAAAAGCAGACATTTATAGCTAATCCAGACATGCAGCCACAATTGGATAAGTATCAGTATGTGGTGCAGCGCCAATTGAAACCAAAGGCTCGTATGGATGCTATTCATGAGTTAAGAGAAATTGGGGTGGTTCCTACATCGATGATTGATATTTCTGACGGATTGGCATCAGAGACGCTTCATCTTTCTAAGCATTCAGGTGTAGGCTTTGTGATTTATGAAGATCAATTGCCAATCGATAACCAGACCTTTGAAACGGCAGTTGAGTTTAACTTAGACCCGATGACTTCGGCATTGAATGGTGGGGAGGATTATGAACTGCTATTTACGATTAAGCAAAGTGATCATGCGAAGTTGGACAAGCATGCGGATATTCACTTTATTGGCCATGCGCAAGATTTGTTGAAGGGTAATTTAATGGTAACTAAAAAAGGAAACCAAGTTCCCTTAACCGCACAGGGCTGGAATCACCTGAGTAAATAATAGTGTTAGAGTAAGTGAAAAGAGCTAGGCTATAATGCTAGTGAGATTGTTGGGGGTAAAAGTGAAGTTATTTGTTAATCGGCTGTGTCCAGGCTGATTCTAAATCACCAACTTGAAATGGGTTTTCTTTTCTCTTGGTCGATGTGATTTTTGCTCGGACAAAAAGCATTTCATTCGTTAAATTGAAAGTGGCACCATTGCCTTCAACTGTTTCAAAGACTTCGGATTGATTACTTCCTTTTTTAACACCAATGAATTCAATTGTATACTGAACACCAGGTAGCGTAGCTATTTCCAGTTCGATCTTACTGGAGTTTTGCTCTAATTTTTTAAGTGTCACTCCAGAAGAAGCATAAAACCGTCCGGCCTCCATGGCGTAAATCAAATCAGCAGGATCAAGGCTTTTAGCCTGCACCATAACCCATCCTCTTCCACTATTGCTGAACTGGCCTCCAAACTTATGGTAATGGTGACTGTCGTCAGTTCCTAGGCCATACATTAAGGGTTGACCTCTTTCTAGATAAGCAATGTTAATCTGATCCCACATTACCTCAGTACTGATATGAGCCGAGTCACCATAATTTCGAACACCAGGGTGACCGTTAAAAACTTCGAAAAATCGTTCTCCTGTTAATTCCTTCATGTCCTCAACAGATATGCCCCAGCCAAAATTTGGATGGTTGATATGTGGCATTATTGGAAGGCCAGTTTTCTCTCTTTGCTCCAGAACTGCATTGATGTTGTTTTGTAATGTTTCGGCTACACTGCTTCCATGGCGTGGTTCAATAAGCTCTTGAACATTGGTTGCGTTCATGTGAAGTGGTTTGCCCTCAAAGCTGTCTGTAATCTCTTCTGCTTTTAAGATTGAAAAAGCTCCTTCTTCTTGAAAAAGTGGCAGGTATTCCGCCTCTGTCTTCAGTCTTACACTAAGACCCGATGAATCCTCTTTATAGTCCACCCAATCATCACCGTATTTTTTTAAATAGTCATCAAACCCTTGACGATAGATTACGCTACGAGGAATTTTCTTCCATTTTTCAACATTGGCAATGATGTTGTGCTCGGACAAAGCCACAAACTGATAGCCATTACTTTTATACCAATCCAGTACCATTTCAGGGAAGGCATCTCCATCACTCCAATACGTGTGTGTATGCAAATTGCCTTTAAACCATTTCAAATCCTCTTTGGGTGAACATCCCGTAAAAAGGAAATAGAGAGAAACTAGAATCAGTGTTTTGGTATAGAAATTCATAAATGAAGAAGACTAATGCGTGGGTAAGTTGGAAAATTACTCTTAGTAATGAAACCCTTGTGGAGCTCAACTTGGATCAAATAACGCTGCCATCGAATAGTGCTAACCGCGCAATGTCAGAATCATTTAAGTAAGGAATAAGCTGATAAACAAGGGTAGGCAAAGAAATCCACCTATAATGGCAGCATTGAATTTACGTTCTGGATTCAAAATTGGACTAAGGCCTATTAGTGAGATAAGCAAGACTATTATTGTCATACCAATGGTAAATGGACGTTGGATGATCACTTGAAAAGCCTTATTCGATCCAGCTTTCACAATAACGAGCTTACCAAAAACTAGACTTCTCTGAAAATTGAAACTGTCACCTTTGACTACAAGAGGACTTTGAGCTGGAAGCTGAAAACTAAATTCCGAAGCCATGACCTGCTTTTTGCCTATATCATTCACATCTCTGGTATAATTGAATAGTTCGTTTACCTCTAATACTTTGGCCGTAAGTGATGCTCTTTTTAAGGTGAGATCAGCTACAAAAATAACTCCAATGAGCAGGATCAGCACGTGGATGAATTGTACCGTTGATAGGTTGGCCTTATAATTCGTCTCAGGATAAACGTTTCTTGAGCTGTACCTAAAAATTGATTCGAATTCATTGTTATGGTCTCTTTGGCGGAGAATTTCAATGACTTCTTCGTGCGTGTAAGTTGGCAATTCTCTTCCTTTATCATATTGCATGCGCTCTTCGGGATTTGAGAGCACCATGTAAGCTTTGTTTAACGACTGAAATTCGCGTTCTGCGTTATCGTCTTTATTGACATCGGGATGAATCAGTTTGGCTTTTTCACGGTACGACTGTTTGATTTGCCGGGCATCAGCATTTTTTTCGAGCCCCAGTATTTCATAATAATCTTTCGGCATATCTTTAACAAGATAATCAGTGAATTTGCAAACGACTAGAATGGCTAAAGAAACGGTTCATTACTTTAACGGAAACTTTGTTCCAAAGCATCAAATTCAATTCTCCATTGACGATGTGAGTATTTTGAGAGGCTACGCTGTCTTCGAATTTTTCAAGATAATTGGAGTAACCCCTCTCTTTTTAGAAGATCATCTAGATAGGCTTGAGAATTCAGCGAACAAACTCAACCTTGTACTACCCATTCCAAAAGAGGAGATAAAGTCTGTGGTCCATCAGCTAATCGCTAAGAACCAGTTTGCCTATGGTAGTTGTAAAATTATTGTCACCGGGGGTGAATCTTCTGACGGCTTTAGTCCAGGCAAATCTCAAATTGTTATGCTTAGCAATGAATTTCAAGATCCGAATACTGAATTATATGAAAATGGGGTAAGCCTTATGCTGCATGAATACCAAAGAGACTTCCCTGAGGTGAAATCGACCTATTATGCTCAAGCGCTATCGCTTCAGAAACAGTGGTTGGTGGAGGGTCATATTGATACGCTTTATCATGATGGAACGTACATATCTGAAGTTTCTCGAAGCAATGTCTTCTTTTTTGATGGGGATAAACTTAGAACCAATCAAGACGGGGTATTAAGTGGGGTGACTAGAAAAAATGTGTTAAAGTGTGCTGAAGGATTGTTCGATGTAGAGATTGGTCCGATTAGGCTGGATGAATTGTTAAGAGCCGAGGAAGCCTTCATGACGAGTACTTCGAAAAGGATAATGCCAGTGGTGAAACTCGGTGATAAGTTAATTGGCAAGCGGCAAATTGGGCAGAAGACTAAAAAGCTTATGCAGGCTTTCGATCGGTATATCGAAGATTACGTTTCGGAAAGGCAAGGCGATTAATTCTGATCAAGTTCATAACCAATGACATCTAGCAGCATGTCCAAGATCTGAATAGGAATCCTTTTTTCAAGATCCTTGTACCGATAATTGATCACATGCCCGTCTTCAAGTTGAAAGGCAATGCGACCTGTCTGCATTTTGTTCTCAAATATTTGAATCTCAAGGACCGTATTGTCGAGGCCGTTGCTGTAAGTATTATTAATTCGCCACGTGATATTTTTACCAACCTCAACTAACTTGTTCAATAAGCTGCGGACTAGTGTTTTAGTATCATTTGTGGCTGCCTCCATAATTACCTTTCCTAAAATAGTTTAATAGAAGAACGATCCAAAGGTCATTTGGTTATTCATCATCTGGAAACGGCACGAATAGAAACTTGGTAAATGTCTCATCGACTACAAATAGGCAACAGAATTCATCTGGATTTTTATAAGCTTGCTTAAAAGCTTCTTCATCTTCAATCAACTTACGCTGAACGAATTCATCCATGTAAGTGATGTTGTAGTTCCAATCTGTTTTCATTTCAGTGCGACCTATCAACAATTGACCGATTTGAATATCGGTTCTAGAAATGGGGAAAATAGGGAAGTCAGAGAAGCCTCTTTTTCGTACTTCATAAGATGCCTCCTTCAAAGTATCACACACCATCACAAAATCTTTGGTGATAGAGCCTAAATATTTACCATTTAATTCCGGATCGTTTTCCATGTCGCAAAATTAGCATAGAATGATTTTGTGCTACCAATAAATCGGATTGTTTTTAAAGTTTGGTGACTTGGAGATTAAATCACTTATCTATCCTTTATCCGATACATAAACTTGAGTCCAGACCAAGTATCATCAATGGCAGCTACTTTCACATCTACCAAGCCAATACCCAGTCCGTAACTTCTGATCACATTACCATCTAAGTCAGTATTTAGCTTGGCTGCTTTCTTTGGCCAAGAAAGCCAAAGGGGAGCGTCTTTTTTAAGGTAACTCTTTACAGAAGGTATAAGTGTTTTCATGTCGTCTTGGGACATTAGGAAAACGTGGGCAAAGTCAATGCTCTCAGGGGCTGGGTTTTCAATGGTCTGAATGTTTGGCATTGATTCGAATAAATGAAAATAGTATTCAGGAATATGTAAAAAGTGGCAGGCGTAATTATCCTTAATGCGTAGTTTTTTAGCGAGTGGCGTGCCCGAATATCCGGCCGTAGTCATATCAATAGTTTAAAAAGTGAAGTCAGAAGATAGAGACTTTTTAACGCAACAAAAAGCCCTTAAAGTGCCGATAGGTTCCTCAAGGGCTTTTTTTGATAAATGGTGAAGCTCTATTCTTCTTTCAAGTATTTGATTGGGTTGGCTTTCAGTGCCCTATAGAGTTGTGAGAATACGGTAAGTACAGCGACAGAAAGCACCGCGATAATTGCAGCTGCTCCAATGGCCCAGCCAAAGTCGATTTTGTAGGTGTAATTATTGAGCCAGTTGGTCATCACGTTGATGGCGATTGCCAAGCCCACTGTTGTACCTATGAGGAGTAGCCAAATGTACTTGCTAAGGTAAAGGCCAAAAATCTGTTGGCCGCTGGCACCAACAACTTTCCTCACGCTTACATCTTTCATCTGCTGTCGAATTTGGTTGCCCACGAAGCCCATTAAACCCAAGCACGAAAGTAATATGGCGGCTACTGAACCGACTTGCGATATTTTCTTAATGTTCGCTTCTAAGGCATAACGGTTCTTTATGTCATCTTCTACAAAACGATAATCAAATGGAAAAGGAGAGAAATATCTAGCATGGATTGCTTCAATTTGTTCCATTTTATCCTGATTGATCTCCGACAGTTTGATGTAAGTGTTATAGGTTAACAGTCGATCACCCATCCACATGATGAGTGGGTCTACACCAGATCTTAATGATTCAAAGTTGAAATTCTTAACTACACCAACGATAGTGGGTTTTTGGAATTTCCCATAGTTGAAGTTAATCTGTTGACCGACTGGGTTTTCGAGCCCTACCTTCTCAATGAATGCTTCATTTACAATGATTGCATTGGTGATATCTGATACAATGTCTTTATCAAAACTTCTACCCGCTACGAGTTGAATTCCCATGGTTTCAATGTAGTCTGGATCTATTCGGGCATGCCTTACATCAACTCTATTCCCATCTTCATCTTTGTAATTGGTGCCATTGAAGCCAGAGGCGATTGTTACGTTTTCTACCCCGGCAATTGTTTTTAGATCATTCTTAAAACTTTCTTTGGCTTGCGGGTCTGTCATCGGTCTGAGTACTCGAACCACTTGCTCTCCTGAATACCCCAAGTCATGGTTAAGGAGAAAATTGAGCTGTCCATTCATGGTAAGCATTCCTGCAATTAAGAAGGCCGATATGGCAAATTGTAAGGCGATAAGTCCTTTAGCCATGTGATTTTTTCCACCAAGTTTTGATTTACCTTTTAGCCCATTGATGGTATTGTATCGTGACAATAGTAAAGCAGGGTAGATGCCTGATAGTAAGGTGACGGCCACTAGAATGACCAAACCACCCAGTAATACTTGACTATTGAAAATGATGTCGATGGTATAGGTTTTATTCGCGTATTCTGAGAAGCTAGGTATCATTAAGGCGATAAAAGCGATGGAGAGGATCAGTGCCAAAAAGGCCGATAAGAAGGCTTCCGTAACAAATTGCTTAAATACTGAAGCTTTTTCTGCCCCGAAAACCTTTCTAACAGCTACTTCTTTGAGTCTAACTAAATAGTTACCCACGGCAAAGTTGGCGTAGTTGACACAGGCTATTAGCAGACAGAAGATGCCTATGATTGTAACTATGGTTATCAATTCATTGTCACCCCGAGCTTCGATGCCATTTCCTGTTCCGAAGGAAGGATTAAGGTGCATGTCTTTTAATGGTTGTAGTCCTAAGCTAACTTCTACCTCTTCCATTTCGGGATCTTTCGGAAAAACTTCATTCATCTTACGAATTGCTGCTTCCGCGCTACTGTTTGGATCTAATTGGAAGAAGCTATTCATATTAATGTCGAACCAGACTTTGGTCCTTTCTTCATTGTTAATGGCCCAACTTGTGAACGGAAGGATGATTTGGGGCCTGATGGAGGTGTTCAGCGGAAAGTCTTTGTAAATACCGATGATCTTGAGTGTTTCTTCTTCATCACCTGAGGTTATAGTGATTTCCTGTTCGGCTATATCATTGCTTATCTGAAACCTTTGCGCTGTAGATTCAGAGATAACGATGGAAAGCGGATCGCTGAAATCTCCGGGACTACCCGCCACAAATTTGACGGAGAACATATCAAAGAAATCAGTGTCGGCATAGTGAAACCCTTCGGTCTGAAATTCTCCTTTGATGCGCACCAAAGTAGAGCCACTTTTAAATCTGCTGCTTCTAATGATCTCAGGAATTTGATTGGGGAATTCTTCTCCCATGATATAGGATGAACCTGCAAAACTGTCTGATCTATCACCCATATTCATGGTGGCTGTCGGGCGATAAATATGGTCTCCATTGGCATAAAAAGCATCAAAGGACTGCTCATCGGATATGAATATGTAGGCGAGCCAACTGATGGCTATACCAAGGGCAAGCCCAAATATATTGAGACTTGAATAGCCTCTGGTTTTCCAAAGGAACCGAATCCCTGTTTTAAAATAATTCTTGATTAACATGACGTTGTTGTTTTGAGTTTGAACTTTAATTCTGAAATATCTGAGGCATCTAAATACCTCGAAAATGTATTTTCTGCGTGCATAAGAAATGCCTCTTTCAGCGACACGCCACTGAAAGGCTTCGTATAAATCTCCTTCCACTTCTTCGACCAGATTAGGAGGGCAGACATATTGTAGTAGGCGTAAAGCCCAGCGAGGTGGGCTCTTAAATGAGGCCATATTGGAAAGAGGTTTTAGGAACCAAAGACCACATTTCCGACCTGCGGTTTTGTAATTCTTGGGCGATTCTATATCCAGCAGGGGTGCCCTGATAGAATTTCTTTCGCTTGCCACCGCGTTCGGGTGTAGGTTCTCCGAAGGCTGACTTTACAAGGCCTTTCTTCTCTAGTCTTTTCAATACAATATGAATGGCCGGCAGGGAGATACTTTGGTTGAGGTGCTTTTCGTAGACTTTGGCAATCTCTACGCCATAGCTTTCTTCTTTCATTAAAACGATCACTAGAATAGTCTCTTCTAGTGAGCCGAGGGAATATTCGCTCATATAATTAGCTCTTGTTTATAATATAGAGACGAATATAATTAACATTTGTTTATAAAATAAAACCGATTCGAGTGAATCGTATTGAAATAGCTGTTTTAGACTACTAATTAGCCACGATATGTGGCTAGTATAGTAGGTGGGTTGAAATTTTGGTAGCATTATAAGGACGTTCAAAAGAAATCTCCTGAAATCTTAATACCACTCGGCATTATGGAATTATGGAATTATGGAATATCTTCTTTAGATTTCTCTTCATGAATAAGAACAGGCCCACCCGTAACATTAAATACTTTTTTGCTGAGCTGATAATATTGATTATCGGTATCACTGCTTCTTTCGCTCTAAACGAATACTGGCAGCAGAGAAGGGAAATGAAACAAGAAGTCCAATTACTGAATAGTTTTAAGAATAATCTAGTCAATGATAGTACTATGCTTTTTGCAGGTATTGACATAATGACGAATCAAATTGAATCAGCACAACAGCTTATACTGATGAGTCCTGATGCAGCTTATACCGATAGCATCGCATTAGATGTAGTCACACTATTGAGTTATATCCCATTTAATTCGGAAGACATTACCTACCAGGAGATGAAGAGCCTCGGTACTACTTACATCATTCAGAATGATTCACTTTCGAAGGAAATTATTGGCTTGTACGAACGGGCGTATGAAACTATTTATGAGTGGTCTGATATAGATGCATCTCATGTAAAGGACAAGCTAATTACTTTTACCATCGATCGTTTTCCATTTGCGCCTAATTTGAATTTTGCTTACTTAAGTCCTGCCAAAAAACGAGAGTTCATGATTTTAATTAAGACCGATGAGTTTAAACATCTTGTGCAATGGGGATTACTTTACAAGACAAGTACTAAGGCAGTGTTCGAAGGTGGCTTGGTAAATATTAGGTCTATTATCGATCTAATTGATACCGAGTTAGGATCTAATTAAATAGCTTTTGATCTATGGAATACTTTCCGGGTCCGGTAACCAACAAAAATAAATAGGCTAGTAAATAGAAGAAGGCTTTTTCCTGTGATTTGAAAGGATCGTCAATATGCACAAAAGTTAGTGCTACTGACATGGTTATGATCAAAGGGACAAGGGCACACCTGGTCGCTAGTCCGAAAATGAGCAATATAGAACAGATAAACTCTGCAAAGCCAGCCAGAACAAGAGCAAATTCTGAAAATCCAGCCATGATCATAGAAGCTTCAGCGCCTACTCCTAGCGGGTCACCGGGCTGAAAATTTGCGTCAATGATTTTTAGAAGCTTTGGATAGCCGTGCGTAAGCATCATTATACTGACGCCAATTCTAAAGATTAGCAGTCCAAAGTTTATTGGGGTAGAATGGTTTCCGGTTGATAGTAATCTCTTCATCTCAGATGAATTTAACCTAAGATAAGAATTCCAAGAGATTATTTACAATATGCGTTCAGATTCGCTGTGGCGAGTTCATCACCCATTTCATGGGCTGCCTTTAAATCTGCACAGGCTGAAGCCAAACTATTAAATGAAGAGCTGAGCTTTGCCATTCCTCTACGGGTGTAAGCTTCCACATAGTCCGGTCTCTTTTCTATTGCTAAGTCAAAGTTGTGGATGGCCTCATCAAAGTTTTCGTAAAAGAGAAAAACGGCTGCCTTGTTAAAGTAAGCGACTGCCAAGTTAGGGTCGATTTTTAAAGCTTTATCGAAATCCCTGATACCAGCGCCACCCCTGCCAGCTCTTGTCCAAGCCGCCCCACGACTTATCAAAGCCTGTACATCATCAGGTCTTTCGTTCAAATACTTGCCAAGGTCTTCAATCCCATTGAAGGAGTTTCCTAGCTTAACATGTGCTCTACCTCGTAGAGCTCGTGCTTCTAGATTGTCTGGTTCAACCTCAAGAATGGTATTGGTATCGAATACAACACCTTTGAAATTCTCAAGTTCAAATGAGCAACGCGCCCTACCTAAAGTCGCTTTTCTTGAATTGAACCTTACGCGAATAAGGGTTATGTAATCATCATATGCTTTATCAAACTCTCCTAGCTTTTCATTCGCAAGGGCTCTATTGAAAATAGCATAGTTATCGTCAGAATTGATTTGGATCACTCGGTCATAAGCCGCAGCGGCAGCTTCATAATCTCCATTTTTTAAGTGTTCATCTGCCTCTTCGCGAACGGCAGTCATGTCGCATGAACAGAGTAAAATACTCAGACAAAGTAAAGCGAAGAGTAATACGCGCATATACAAATAGACTAAATGATTAGTTTAGAGTTGTAATATATCGACTAAAATTCAAGTTGATACCAAGATTAATAACTGCCGTGATACTTACGGGTAAACCACTCTATAGAGAGTAAGGAGAGTAGAAGAAGTAAAATCCAAGGATTATGGATGATTGGGTTTAGTCTTTCATTAGACCTTGCTAGGGGTTTTGGGTTGAGCGCTGCTATAGCATCAACGGCCTGGTCAGCGTCTTCTAAAGCGAAGAATTGCCCTCCAGAGTTGTTGGATATATTTCTCAATAGCTGAAAGTCAGCTGTGAGGTCAATGTCTTCCAAGGCTAGTTTCTGCACGGCAAAGCTACCACTTGCGACCTCCCGATTTCCGGCCAAGCTTGTAGCTGCAGTATATCGGTATACACCAGGCGCTAAGCCATTGATTTGATAATTTTCGGTGGGCGTGTTGACGTAGTTGTATTCCACCGTTTCATTATCGCTGTTGGTCAATTGAAGATCAATATTGTAGTCATACACTTTTTCAAATAGTTCATTATAGACTTCCGTATTAAATTCAACGGGTTCGCTTTCAAAATAGCTTTCGTCAGTAGAACTTACTCTGAAGTTTCTTTTGTCATCCTTGGTGGCTAAGTATTGGATCAACTTACCAAAAAGCTCATTGAATAATTCTGGCGTTTCATGAAGGCCACTTTCTTGAAGCTTCCATTTCCAGATGCCGCTACCTGAAAGAACAGCGGACTTTCGTTCATCGCCATTGTAGATACTGAGTAATGGGCGATTCGTCTGAACACTTCCAATTTTTTGATAAAGGAAGATATTCGCATTATTCTTTAAGGTGAACTGGCCATATGGCGCTCTAATAGGAGGGTAGTCAGACGCTCGGTTGAGAAGCGTCTCATCGATTGAGAACAGTTCGAAATTTGGGTTTAAGTTCGCTCCTACAAGATCAGATTGTCCATAACTCTGATAGCTGATCACTGGATTCGTTTGGTTCATGGTATTGAGAGAACCTGTGCCGGTGATAAACCAAGTATTTGTTTTGTCTATCCAGCTGTTTAACCAATCAGGTAAGTCAGTAACGCCAGGGAGCTGGTGCATTATCACCAAGTCGAAAGGGCCATCAGGGATGTCTTCTGAGATGCCGTCAAGATAAATCTGAACTTCTGTTCCTTCTTTAGATTCAATCAGGCTTTTTAGCGCCTTGACATCCGGATGTGGAGATGCAGCTGCGATCAGTATTTTCTGCTTGCTATCAACGGTCTCTATAAATGCTCTTCGAGTATTATTGATGGTTGAGCTTTCTCCTTCCTTCGGCACAATGGCGATAGTATAGGCTTCGACACCGATGGTTTCAGCATCGAGAATGAACTCTAGGCTATTTACTTCTTGGTCACCTTTTAAGTTAATGTTTTGAGAACTGATGAGACTCCCTTGTTTTCTTACTTCTACGCTGACATTTTCCTCTACATAACCATTATTGTAGATGTCTACAACCAAAGGAAATTGATTGCCTTGATAGACAACTTTGTTATAGTTGATTCTTTTGATACTGAGGTCTCTAGAAGGAATGGTGTCGCCTACGCCTACACTAAACACTGGGTAGTTTAGGGTTAAAAACTGTGGAGAGCTTCCATAATTGTGAATACCATCACTTACCAATATGGCGCCTACTAAATTTTGTTGTTCGAAGTCTTGTCGAACGTCTTTTAGAATGCCGTGAAGGTTAGTAGCCTGTTGGTTGAATTGAATATCAGAAGCATCATCATAGTAGTTCTGAACCCCTCTGATGCGTACATCTAAATCGGCATCTTCAAGTTTATTCGCAATTTTTGCCAATTGATTTTTGACATTGATGAAGTCCAGTGAGTCATAACCATCGGGTAGGGAGGCTGAATCGTCAACTGCTAACACCACTATCGGCTTTTCTTCAAAGAATTCTATCTGGTTAAGAAGTGGTCCGAGTAATAAAAAACAGATCAACGAAGTCAATACAAACCTCAGTCCAGCGAGTAATCTATTAACATACGTACTCCAAGGGGATTTTTTTGTGTATAACAATGCAGCGTAGCCGACACCAATAACCAGGCACAGTGGGATAAACCACGTTGAAAGCTCTGTCTGTAGCGAAATTTTGGAAAGGAGCGTAGGAAGGTTGTACAATGCTTATCAGCGAATTAGAATCGGTTAATGACAGTATAACGCATTAGAACGTAAAGTAGCCACTAACCGATTCGAAATTTGTAAATCAATTTTATGAATGGTGCTTAAGTCATCATTCCACCATCTACTACGAGGGTTTGTCCCGTCATGTAAGTAGACATGTCTGATGCTAAGAAAACGCAGGCATTAGCAACGTCTTCTGGCGAACCACCTCTTTTTAATGGAATGCCATCTCTCCATCCTTGAACAGTTTTCTCATCCAATGCATCGGTCATTTCTGTTTCGATAAACCCTGGTGCGATTGCATTTGATCTAATACCTCTCGATCCGAGCTCTAGTGCAACTGATTTCGTAAAACCAATGATTCCAGCTTTAGAAGCAGCATAATTAGCCTGTCCAGCATTTCCTTTCATACCAACCACGGACGTGATGTTAATGATGGAACCGGAACGTTGCTTCATCATCGTTCTAGTAGCAGCTTTCACCGTATTAAAACAAGACTTCAAGTTGACGTTGATTACATCGTCCCACATGTCTTCTGTCATCCTCATTAAGAGATTGTCACGTGTGATACCTGCGTTGTTCACGATTACGTCTAGTGAGCCAAACTCAGCAACTACGTCATCTACCAATTGCTGAGCAGCATCGAATTCAGCAGCGTTTGAGAGAAAGCCCTTCACTTTTGTGCCAAAAGCAGCGAGTTCAGTCTCTAAAGCTTGTCCTCTTTCCACACTTGAAAGGTAGGTAAAGGCCACGTTTGCACCCTGTTGTGCATATGCTGTGGCTATCGCTTTACCAATGCCTTTCGAGGCACCAGTTACTAAAGCAGTTTTTCCATCTAAAAGACCCATATAAATTGTTTTGAAGTCAAAAATTAAGCTTTCGGTTTTGTGCTAACCGAAATTATTGCTCAAATAAAACCAAAAGGATTAACTCATACAATTCCAGTATTTTTTTGTCACTGGATTTGGATTAACTTTGCGGCTCTTCAAAACAAGAAAAAATCTAATAGAAATATGGCAACGAAATACGATCTAATAGTCATTGGAAGTGGGCCTGGAGGATATGTGGCAGCGATTCGAGCGTCTCAGCTTGGAATGAAAGTAGGGGTGGTTGAACGCTCAGAATTGGGTGGAATCTGCCTAAACTGGGGATGTATTCCTACCAAAGCACTTTTAAAAAGTGCTCAAGTATTTGAATATGTGAAGCATGCAGAAGACTACGGCATTAAAATAGACGGAGCAGAAGCTGATTTTGGTGGAATGGTGAAAAGAAGCCGTGACGTTGCCGCTGGCATGAGCAAAGGCATCCAGTTTCTATTCAAAAAGAACAAAATCGATCATATCGAAGGTTTCGGTAAGCTGAAAGCTGGTAAAAAAGTAGAAGTAACCGCTGAAGATGGATCTAAAGTAGATTATTCTGCTGATCACATCATCCTAGCAACAGGCGGTCGCTCTAGACAATTGCCTAACCTTCCTATCGATGGTAAGAAAATAATTGGTTACCGCGCGGCAATGGTATTGGAAAAGCAGCCAGAATCTATGGTAATTGTAGGGTCGGGTGCTATTGGAGTTGAGTTCGCTTATTTCTACCACTCCATTGGTACTAAAGTGACCATCGTTGAATACATGGATCGTATTGTTCCAGTAGAAGACGAAGAAGTTTCTAAGCAATTGGAGAGAACTTATAAGAAGGCCAAGATGAAAATCATGACCAGCTCAGAGGTGACTTCAGTTGATACAAAAGGGGAAAAATGCAAGGTGCACGTGAGGACCAAGAAAGGTGAAGAAATTCTTGAGGCAGACGTTGTGCTTTCTGCAGTAGGTGTTTCTACCAACCTTGAAGGTATCGGTCTAGAAGATGTTGGTGTTGCCACTGATAAAGGCAAAGTGCTTGTCGATGATTACTACAAAACGAATATCCCAGGCGTTTACGCTATTGGTGATATCGTTCATGGCCCGGCTCTAGCACACGTTGCTTCTGCGGAAGGGATTATTTGTGTAGAGAAGATTTCTGGTATGGATGTCGAAGGACTAGACTACAATAACATCCCAGGTTGTACCTATTGCAGCCCTGAAATTGCATCTGTTGGCTACACTGAAAAGGCCGCGATAGAAGCAGGGTACGAAGTGAAAGTAGGTAAATTTCCATTCTCAGCGTCAGGTAAAGCGAAAGCAGCCGGTGCGAGTGATGGTTTTGTGAAAGTAATCTTTGATGCCAAGTATGGCGAGTGGTTAGGCGCACACATGATTGGTGCGAACGTAACCGAGATGATTGCTGGAGTAGTCGCGGCTAGAAAACTTGAAACTACTGGGCATGATGTAATCAAAACGGTTCATCCTCACCCGACTATGTCTGAAGCGATTATGGAGGCAGCAGCAGCGGCTTACGATGAAGTAATTCATTTGTAAGGGAGCTTAACTAATTGATATTCTGAAAGACTCAAGGTTTCCTTGGGTCTTTTTTGTTTCGTTGAGCCCGTTTTCAGCCTTTGTTGTTGTTTTCACTAACTCGCGATACTACTCTAGCGCGCACTTGCGGTGCGTGCTGATCTTTAATCTTTTATCATTGCGCACTTTCAGTACGTATTTCTTAAGATGGTTCTGCTCTGCAAGTACGAACTATAATAAGTTTTCTGCTTTTAAAGCATCTTATTCAAAACCTTTTTCATCTGTTTGGCTGTCAAGAACCCATCATTCTGATATAGTATCTCATACTTCTCGTTGAGGAAGACGAGCGTGGGGTAAGAGACGACACCGTTTTTCGTGCCTAGCTGCTCCGCCAGTTCATGAACGCCTGTGTTGGCCCCTGTTGGTTTGTAGTTGAAAGTATTGCCCAGGAAAGTCACATCGTCCTTCGACTCACCATCGAAGCTGACAAAGTAGAACGCTTCGGTCAGAAGTTTTTTTACTTCTTCGTTTTTGAAGGTGGTCTGCTTCATGTTTTCGCAGAAGTTGCACCAAGGGGCATGAAGAAAAACAATGACTGGCCTTGATTCCTTTTTCTGTAGGCTATCCAGGGCTTCAAATTTTAAAGCATAATCTTGCGCATTAATGACCGTAGTTCCAGACAGAACACTAAATACGATACCGATAATGAGCTTACTTATTTTCATACTTATTGAACAGTAAATCGGACCCCCAGAAATCCTCGAATCCCTTGATTAGATGCATAGACATAGGTTGGGTCAAAAGTTAAGGCATTTGGGTTGTTTGGTGTGGGTATCACCTGACCGTCATTTCCAAAGGACACATTTCTATCGAATGGATCAAACGCTCGGGCAATGCTATTGTCAGCAGGAGTGAAGTTTAATAGGTTTTTTACGCCTCCATAAACTTCCCATTTATCTCCGAATTTCTTCGTCAGCTGTATGTTTTGAATGCTAAACCATGGAGAATCCGCAGGTCTATTGTCTAATTCGCCTAAAAGTGGAAGGCGCATTGGTCCGTATAAATTTCCTGTATAATCCACCTGAATTCCATTATTGAACATATAGCCGACACTCCAAACCCCTTGCACTGATTCGGTTAATATCTGTCTAGTTCTTTCTCCGTTTTCTTCAACCGTAACGTCCATCACTGTAATGCCACCGTTAATTTTCAGCCCGCTATTCCATGAAATATCAAGGTTCACGGAAACACCTTTTGAGACTGAATTTCCTGCTAGGTTGCTATAGATGATTTTGTTCGGGTCAGTCTCGTAGTCGGGAAGAATACGATTTGTGAAGTAGGTGTAGAAGGCCGTGGCATCAATGCCGATAAAGGTGCTGTTCCGCGTATAGATTTTCTTTACAAAGTTGATGTTCCCGTTCCATGAAGTTTCCGGACTAAGTTCCCCTTCAAACTCAACCGTTCTCGCACCAGTTAATGCTGCATGATCTTCCGTAAATACATTGGCTACTCGGTAGCCATTACCTGCGCTTATTCTAAGGATGTTTTTCTTATCAGCAGAATTCAGTTTGTAGTTTACTCTAGGCGTTACAATACTTCCGTGAATACTATTGTAATCATATCGCATACCCAGTAAGATTTTGTTGGTCGGGTTCAGTCTAATCTCATCTTGTACAAATGCGCCCGGTAGATGTATTATCGAGGCATTGTTTTGGTTGGAATCCGTATCAAATGTAGCAGGTGTGTTGTCATCATAATAGGTATAGCGATATACTGCACCTGAGACAATATCGTGTTTGCCGATAGTTTTATTCCAAGTAATCTGACCGAAGCCTACGTATTGATCCGCATTATAACTGACGTCTCCATAGAATGAATTTTGGTTATGCCCATTGGCACTGAATTGGAGGTTCAACTGCTCTGTAGTTGGGAGTTGGTATATGCCGAAGGCTTCCCATCTGCTCGTGTAAATGCTTTCTCCATAGACGTCCGTACCTCCCCTGTTTTCAGTGTTCCAATTCATTTCACCACCCCAGCGGTCCTCGTACACATATCTACCTGCAATAGAGAAAACGCGATTATCTTTCCGCTTAAAATTGATTTTGTTGAAAATGGAAATTCGATTCTGCAGCGTAAGGTCGGTGAAGTTGTCTCCGTTGTTATCAATCGGATTTTGATAGTTGAAGTAGTTGATGCCTAAGAGCGATTGTGCCCTTTTACCCATATTATACTTTAGGCCGATATCTGTGTTTACTTCTCCCCAGTCCGTGGTAAAAACGTCAACCGAAGTCTGAGGTGCATTGCCTGGTTTTTTAGTAATGATGTTGATCAAGCCGCCAACCGCTTCTGACCCATAAAGCGTGGATGCTGGGCCTTTCACAATTTCTACTCGCTCAATAAGTGACTGAGGAATCCCTGTTAATCCATAAACTGTCGCTAATCCACTGACAATCGGCATTCCGTCAATGAGAACCATTGTGTATGGCCCCTCTAAACCATTGATGTGAATATCACCCGTATTACAAACATTGCAGTTGAGCTGTGGTCTTACACCATTCACATTTTGAAGGGACTCGAAAATAGAAGGAGTAGGATTTGCCCTGAAGAATTCTTTTGTATAGACTTCAATAGGAACGGGGCTCTCAAGTTTAGAGACTTCTTTTAAGGTACCAGAAACCACGACCTCTTCTAGTTCACTTGTCTTTTCTATCAGGTCGAAGCTTAAATTCAGTTGTGGAGCAGCCGAGCTAAGCTCAATAACCCGAGTAACTCTTTCATAGCCTATCATAGAAATCACAAGGGTATACTTACTGTAAGGGGCTTGTATGTTGAAAGATCCCTTGATATCTGATACATCACCATAGGTAGTGGTAAGTAGGCCTATATTGGCAAGTTCTAAAGGCATCCCGTTGGAAAATACCTTTCCTGTGATAGTTCCAGTTTGCCCAAACGCGCCAAAGACTAGCAAGGACAAGCATATGCTAAGAAGAATTCTTTGCGTATTCATAGTTTTGATAGGTCGATAGATATATTTAGCTAACCAAAATTATAAAATTAGAGTAGTCTAAAAAAATAATTAGTGATATAATGTTTTGTCAAAGACTTTCAAGCTATGATTTCGCTTATCTGTAGATAATAAGTTTATAGTCTGTGTTTCACATTGGATTTAGCAGGTTCGATTTTTTTCTTAATCTTTGCCTAATGAGTGAAAAGCAAATGAACTTACTCTTCTGGATGGGATTGTTCTTAACCGCGGTGGGGGTAATGGCATTATATGTATTCGATATCGACCTTTCAGAGATGGATATCTACTACACTAAAATCATCCTCTACCTATCTGGCTTAGGTACGATCTATTTTGGCTGGAAGAAAATCGAACATAAGTTTCCAGATAAAAGAAAGTAAGCTCTATGGAATTAGATATAACAACCCCTGCCTTACTTTTTCCAGCCATTACACTTTTGTTGCTGGCCTATACCAACCGTTTTGTGGCGCTTGCTACTTTGGCCAGGGGTCTAAGGCAACGATATAAAGACATGCCCGAAATGGATGCTTCCGTACTGGGTCAAATAAAAAACCTTAAGACTAGACTTTTACTCATCCGAAATATGCAGGCCTTGGGTATCGGTAGTTTCTTCTGCTGCGTGCTCAGTATGGTGCTGATGTATTTATCTAGACAAGTAGTTGCTGATTATATTTTTGGTATAAGTCTCTTTCTACTCCTTGGGTCTCTCGTACTATCTTTTATAGAAACACAAATATCTACTCGCGCGCTGAACTTAGAATTGAGCGACCTCGAGTCAGGTTCTTCTAAAAAGTAATCCTTTTCCTTTCTTAGAACTTCCAAACCGTCATTTCTACAGTGAGGGTTCGTAGCCTATTTACTCGTTAACACAATTTTTTTCGAAGAGCACAAGAATTATATCAAAAAACTTGTCTAGACAAGTTTTTTGATATACATTTCGAACTGATTTACCACTAACTATGGAATTCGGTAAGGCTCTCTTTCACCTTAACAATAATCTTGGCTATAACCTTTATCGAGCTTACCTGCTATTTCACAGGGAGTTGATAAGGGTGCTCAAAGCTTATGGAGTTACTCCAGAGCAATGGCAGGTCTTGATAATCTTGTGGAATCACGGGAGCGTTACTCCTACTCAAATTAGTGGAGTAACGCTTCAGGATTTGCCATCTATCTCTCGCATGATCGTGAGAATGGAAAAGAACGGTTGGATACAACGTGTTGTTAACCAAGAGGATGGGAGGTCTTTTCACGTAGAGCTCACGGAGAAAGGAAGAAAGAGCAAAAATGAAATGATTATTAAGTTGGATAATCATTTTGCTGGTTACTTAAAAGAAGTGCCACGGAATTTGCATGATGATATACGCAGTGAGCTTCAAAGTTTAAGAAGCCACTTAGGAGATTACACACCATAAAGCGACAGACGGTCCGGTCATTTGGATGTTTGACATCTAGTCTTCACTTGTTTAGGTTAAATGGAGATTACCGATGCGGTTGACATAAGGTTTGCCGCATCGGAGATGACTTTACAGAAATTTCCTTGCACATCCCTCCTAAGCAATCTAAATTCCCCCTAAAAATTACATGTATTTCAGGCGTTCGCCATTAATCATTTTATTGTCTGCTGTTATTTGTTTTGCTTGTTCGAGTGAAAAAACATCTAATGCAGTATCAAAGGACAGTTTAAGTAATAATTACATTACTATTCCATCAGGCGAGGCGAAGCAATTCTACTCATGGACTGCTGATCGTGTGCCTATGGTGAGTGCTCATCGGGGTGGGCCTTATCCTGGTTATCCCGAAAACTCAATTCGCACATTCGAATATGTGCTGAAGTCTACCCCTGCAGTGATTGAGTGCGATATTGAAATGACTTCTGATTCGGTTTTGATGATGATGCATGACAATACACTTGACCGAACAACTAATGGAAGCGGTCGTGTGCGTGATCTACTTTGGGCAGACCTTAAATCACTCCACTTAAAAGACAATGAGGGCAACATTACCGAGGATAAGATTCCTACCCTCGAAGAGGTATTAAGGTGGAGTAAAGGCAAAGCGTTGTTGACACTTGATGTGAAACTAGGTGTCCCATTCGAAATGGTGGTTGATTTGGTAGAAGCCACGCAAACGGAAGAATACGCTGCGATCATAACCTATAGTGCCAATGATGCGCAAAAGGTTTATCAGCTCAACCCTGAACTGATGATTTCTGTGGGAGTGGGAAATATGACAGCCTATGAGGCGCATAGCAAACTTGGAATCCCAGATGATAATATGATTGCCTTTACCGGTGTTTCAGAACCAGCGCCATCCTTATATAAGTTCCTGCATGACAAGGGTATTTATACTATTTTAGGTGTTTTGGGAAACCTAGATATAAAAGCCATTGCAAGAGGAGATAGTATCTATTCTGGATTTATAGAAAGAGGTGCTGATGTCCTTGCTAGTGATAGGCCTATTGAAGCAGCTAAAGTATTGGAGAAGCTCAGGCCCATTGAAAGTTCAAAGTTTAAATATTTCAAATAGTGATTGATTTAAGAAGCGATACACTCACCAAGCCTACACCTGGTATGCTCGAAGCAATGATGACTGCCGAGGTGGGCGATGACATGTTTGGCGAAGACCCTACGGTTGTAGCTCTCGAGGAACGCGCTGCCCATATGTTTGGTATGGATGCAGCCATTTATTGTGCCTCAGGCACCATGACAAATCAAATCGGTATCAGACTACATACCACGCTTCAAGACGAAGTGATTTGTCATAAATACTCTCATATCTATCTATATGAGAGTGGAGGATTAATGTCTAATTCAGGCGTTTCTGTTCGTTTGCTGGAAGGTGAACGAGGTTTAATCACAGCGGAAGATGTGAAGGCCGCGATTCAACCAGATGATATCCATTCTCCAGTATCTAAGGTGGTATCGCTAGAGAATACGATGAATAAGGGTGGGGGAAGTTGCTATGACTTCGAAGAAATTTATGCCATTAGGGAAACTTGCCATGAACACGGTTTGGCTTTACACTTAGATGGCGCGCGACTTTTCAATGCCTTGGTAGCAACAGGCCAGAAGGCCAAAGCTTATGGAGAGGTTTTCGATACCATCTCGATTTGTCTCTCTAAAGGGTTAGGTGCACCAATTGGCTCTCTTCTTTTGGGAGGGCATGATGATATTAAACGCGCCAAACGGGTAAGAAAAGTAATGGGAGGTGCATGGAGACAAGCAGGATATATTGCTGCTGCTGGGCACTATGCCTTGGATCACCACATTGATCGTTTGGTGGAAGATCACGACAAAGCCAAGGTGATTGGCAAAGTATTGGAAACCTTGGATTATGTAGAAGAAGTTTATCCATGTGAAACCAACATTCTAATCTTCAAGCTTACTGATAAATACGACAACAAAGCCTTTACTCAGAAACTGGCGGATAATGGCGTGCATGCCTTTGGTTTCGGCCCGCAACTCATTCGGTTTGTAACTCATTTAGACTTTACGAATGACCATATGGATCAATTGATCAAAGTGTTAAAAAGCCTTTAGCATGAAGCAGTTTTTACTTGCCCTGGTCAGCATAATCATACTCTCAAGTTGCCAAACATCTAAAAAAGAAGAGGAAGTGGTGAAATCAAAAGACTTTGAAATTCTTTTCGTGGGTACTTATACGCAAGAGGAAGGACATGTAGATGGAAAAGGAGAAGGTGTTTATGTGTATGAAATGAATAAGCAGACCGGTGCTCTAAGGTATTTGTCTACTTCTGATGCCATGATTAGTCCTTCTTATTTGGCCGTCCACGAGAACGGTAAATGGGTCTATGCCGCCAATGAATACAACGGAGGTGATGTGGAGTTTGCATCAGTTACAGCACTGGAATACAATCCTGAAGACCATAGTTTAAACTATCTCAATGAAGTGAGTAGTATGGGGCAATATCCATGTTATGTAAGCATTGATAATACGGGTAAGTTCCTGATGGCAGCGAATTATGTGGGAGGAAGTGTAACACTTTTTCCGATTACAGAAGACGGTATGTTGGCAGAGTATACTTCTTACAAAAAGCATAAGGGTAGCTCAGAACACCCTCGTCAGGATGCGGCACATGCCCATCAAATCATTCAACATCCGACACAAGACTGGGTTGTGGCAATAGATTTGGGAGCAGATAGAGTGTATGAATACGAATTGGATACACTGTCTCAAACTTTAAATTATGTTGGAGACTATCCTAATTCCCCTAGAATGTCAGGACCTAGGCATATGGCATTTCATCCAACTTTAGAAGTTGCTTACATGCTCAATGAGCTAATCGGTGTAGTAGAAGTTTATCGCACAGCTGAATCAGATCGGTTTAGACGGACCACTCAAATGATTTCCACCCTACAAGACGGAGATGAAAGAGACCCTGCGAGTGCGGCAATTAAAGTTCATCCAAGTGGAAAGTTCCTCTATGCCTCCAACCGGGGCGAACTCAATGAAATTGCTGTCTTTTCGATTGATGAGAAGGGTAGCTTAACGCCAATTGGTAGACAGTCTACTTTGGGCCTAACGCCCAGAGATTTTGAAATTGATCCTTCAGGTAAGTTCTTGTTGGCCGCTAATCAAGACACGAATACCATTGTGACTTTTGCGATTGATCAAGAAACAGGGATCCTTTCTGAAACAGGTTATGTAGCGGAAGTTCCGACTCCTGTTTGTCTTAAGTTTTTGAGGTAAGCTAGACTCCCTTCAAATACCTTCTTATAAGGCCATGATGATGCTCTGCATGGTAGATCGTGAAGTAAAGCATCTCTCTCACGGTGACTTTACCCATCAGTGGATGAGGGAAGATATATTTATCCATATCAGATCCAGACCAACCTTCGAGTTTCTTGATTAACTGATGAACAGCGTCTTTGAGGTGCTTTACATTTCGTTGTGAATTGACAAATTTTACTTTGCTTGGGCTATATGCAGATGGTGCAGGCCCATTGAAATCACCTAATTTATTCTGATAGTATTCTACTAATTCAAGGTATTCCCGGCTAGGTCGATTTGGTTTGCCAAATTTATAGCCAATCATCATTTTAGGAATAGTAAGCCCGTTTGTTACGGCTCTGACGCTTTTGCTCAGGTGTTCTGCCTGTTGACCTGCATTCCATTTTCCGTCTGGAGCATATTCATATTCATCTTGAGACAGGTCGCTAAGAAAATTTGTCAGTCGACCGTATACTTCTTCTAGTTTCCCAATGATTTCGGCCCTGTTCATAGTCGAAAATTAGAATTTAAGAGAAAGCTTCCCAAGAAAATTGAGTGATTAATATCTCAAGCGGCTTGAGTTCGGCCTGAGCATTGAACAAGACTGTAATAACGCGTGACGTCATTCCGGAATTTTTCTTCCAACATTTCATTCCGTGGAAGACAAATGTCCGGAAGTTCTTCGGTTTGACGCTTTTAGATACCGGACAAAATAGTCCATGGGTGAACTTATGGACTATTTTTCCGGCATGACGTTTTTATGTAACCTTTGAACAGAGTTAATCAGGTATTCGAAACTAGAAACTCATGATTTCACGGAATTTGATGCTTTGCCTTCGTGAGACTTCGATTTCTTCTCCGTCTTTCAAATAGACTTTTAAAGTACCACTAAACCAAGGTTCTATTCTTTGAATGTATTTGAGGTTGATTATTTGTTGACGATTGGCCCTGAAGAATACTTCTGGATCAAGTCGCCCTTCCATATAATTCAGCGATCGGGGTATCATCGGTTTTTGATCTTTGAAATAGATTCGCGTATAGCTACCCATAATTTCTAAGACTCGGATTTCGGCCAGACTCACAAACCAGCAGGCTTCACCATCTTTGACGAAGACTTGATTCTTTAGTCCTAATTGTTGGGTTTTTGGATCTTCATCATCTCTTGATTTGATCTTTTCTCTTGCCTTTTCTAATGCTAAAGATAGGCGATCCTCCTTCACTGGTTTCTGTAAATAATCTAGGGCATTATGGTCGAAGGCTTTCATGGCAAATTGATCGAAAGCAGTGATGAAGATAACCTCAGGAACATCCTCTAGCATGGATAATAGTTCGAAACCATCTTTGTCGGGCATTTGAATATCTAGAAAGACCAATTCAGGTTTTAATTCCTCAATAAGCGTTTGGGCATCTTCAGCATTTTCCGCTTCCCCAATGATTTGAATATTATCGAAAGCCTTAAGCATGTGCTTGAGTTCTTGCCTAGCTAAGTTAGAATCGTCTACGATGATGGACTTCATTGGATCGGAATTTTTAATGTGGCAGTCACAGTATCGTCCGTAGAGTTCTCCAGTTGGAATTGAGCGAAGGGTCCAAAAAGGATTTTCATGCGCTCTAATAAGTTTTTGAGGCCTATACCTTCGCGCCCCTTCTTCTGACCTAGTTGGCCAGTGTTGGTCACTTTAATGACAAGCTCATTATCAACCTTACTCGATTCGATTCTTATGAAGCCACCGTTCTTTTGAATGGATAGCCCATGTTTAATGGCATTTTCAACTAGCAACTGAATGGCCATCGGTGGAATGCTTAGCTCTGTTGTGTCATCTGCAATGTTCATGACATAAGCGAGACGGTCATCGAACTGAATGGATTCTAGTTGGAGATAGTCTTCCACGATATTGATTTCCTCGGTAAGGGTTACTTTTTCAGAGGCATTGAACTGGATAGAGTAGCGTAGAAGTTCTGAGATGTGAGTAACCATTTCCCTTGCACGATCTTGGTCGGTAAGAATCAACGATCGGATATTGTTAAGTGCGTTAAACAAAAAGTGTGGATTGATCTGGTTCTTTAAAATCATTAATTCTGCTTCCTGTAAAGCTGATTTTAATTCCAGCTTCTCTATCTCGTTTTTACTGTTCTTCTGAGTGAACTTGATGAAGAAATAGATGGCAGACCAAAGGATGAATACTACATATACATTAAATATATAGGCGATAAAGGCAGATAAATTAAAAGGTGCGATGCCATCTAATGGTATCACTATATAGATCAGGACATGAATAACTCCCTGTGAGATGATTGAAAGGATTAAAGTTCCAATGACTACCCTAGGTATAAGTCTAATGGTCTTTAAGGAGACCCATTGTTTACGGATGATATACAGTCGGAATACATGTGACATCCCGACTAAGACAATAAGTATAATCAGTTGAAGTTGGATGGTCGATGTCGTGAGACTCGAAGTGCCGCCAAATATGGCAATCATAGCCAAGGAGAAGATTGTGTATAATGTCCAACCAATAATTTGACAGAGCCAGTATAGTGTTTTTTTATGCATCTTCTTTAATAACCTGCTTGCCGGGAACGACAAAAAATAATCTTAGAAACCCTAAACTTAAGATGCAATATACAATTGTCAGCGTGATGAGTGTCGTGGAAAACATGCCTTGATTCAATGCGTATTTTACAAGGGCTATGGAGGCAATGCTGTGATATGCGATGTTACCCATGAGTATTGGTCGATTGTATATGCCGCCAATGGCTGCATCTTTTGACATGTAGTTGATCATGGCGAGACCAATATAAAATGCGCTCAGTATCTGTAAGAGTAACACATTTACAGGTGATGTCGGTAGGTCAGTAATTTTCAGTACTTCCTGTGGAAGAAAAGAAGTTAGCAAGCCCATCATTCCATTGAAGATGGTGCTTGCTATTAATAAGGCTCGAGTGTCTATTCTCATGACTGATTTTTCAACTAAAGGAATTTCTTTAACCAACCGTAGAAGAATTCAGGGTCATCCCACATGATAAAGTGGTTACCGATATCGGTCATGTCTACTGTGACATTAGCAAGCTTTTCGTATTGCTGGGTATAGAGAGCCAGCGTACTCTCTCTAGTATTGCCATAAGGTGCGTAAGCTACCCAAGCGCCCAGAACTAGTGTAGGTACTTTAATCTTAGTCAAGTCTGCTCTGATGTCTGTTGTATACATCTCATACATGGACTGTGCTACAGTTGGTGTATCACTATCAGCACCCCAACCTGCCGCGATTTCGATTTTGTCCTTATCAATAATCATCGTTTGAAGCATTTGCTTTTGATAAGCCACTTTATTAGCTCTTGGCTGACTAGCGCTAGCCAATACCATTTTGGTCATTTGTTTGGCCATTTGCTCTGCTTGCTCGGGAGTTTCTGCTTGTGACATTTGAATCTTAGTCAGGTAAGGCAAGGAGTCGACAATAACCAACTTTAAAGGTAGGTTAGGTCTTTTAATGGCAATGTTCAAAGCCATGAAGCCTCCCAAACTGTGACCGATGATGATGGGCTTTTTGATCTTGTTCTGGTCGATATAATCTAAGACCATAGCTTCTACTTGCTTGAAAAAACCTGCTCCAACGTCTGCAAGAGGTTCGTTTCCGGCAAATCCAGGGAGCGTCATCACATGGTATTGATAACCGTTGCCCATGGCTTCGATGGTTTGATTCCAAACTGATCCATCACAAGTAAGGCCAGGTATCATTATGACAGGTTGTCCTTCGCCAATGACCCTAGTTTTAATCTGCCCAGCGGCATTAGTAGCGTACATTGAATGGTGACCAACCATGACGAATGCAAGAATCGCAAAAGCAATTCTTTTGATGTTCGTGAATTTTTGTTTCATGATATTTTGAGTTTTTGTTCAATCAAACATACGCTGACCTTGACTGAGTAGGGGTGGGTTTTAAGGGAGCGGAAGAAAATCCTCGGGAGTGGAATTCAAGTGTGGGATGATCGATAAGGAATGTTAAATTCACACTTAGAAAGTTTTCTCAATGAGCTATATCTCAAAACCCCTTGCCGAACGCATCCGACCTCAGACGCTTGATGACCTGATTGGTCAGGAGCATTTGGTAGGTAAGAATGGCGTATTGCGGAGGGCTATAGAGTCTGGAAGTATTCCATCAATGATTCTTTGGGGACCTCCAGGAGTTGGAAAGACCACTATTGCCAATATAATTGCCAATGCAGTAAAGGCCCCCTTCATCTCTTTGAGTGCGATTAGCTCGGGCGTAAAAGAGATTAGGGAAGTAATTCAGCGCGCAAAATTCCAATCGAATACCATCCTTTTCATCGATGAGATACATCGTTTTAATAAGGGTCAGCAAGACGCTTTACTAGGTGCTGTCGAAAAAGGAGATATTACCTTAATCGGTGCGACAACTGAGAACCCGTCCTTTGAAGTCAATTCCGCACTTTTATCTCGATCGCAGGTATATACTTTGAAAGGGCTATCAAAAGAAGATTTGGAGCACTTGGTCGCACATGCACTAGAGAAAGACGAAATCCTCAACAAGAAAAAGGTAACGCTGAAGGAAACACAAGCTCTGTTCAGCATATCAGGAGGTGATGCCCGTAAACTACTTAACCTACTCGATCTAGTAGTTGAAAACCTAGGTGGGGAAAGTGTGACCATTACGGATGACAAGGTCATTGAGATAGCACAACAGCGTGTAGCCATTTATGATAAGTCAGGAGATCAGCATTATGATATCATTTCTGCTTTCATAAAGTCGATTAGGGGTAGTGATCCGAATGCTGCCGTTTACTATTTGGCTCGAATGATTGAAGGCGGAGAAGATGTTAAATTCATCGCCCGAAGGCTGGTCATTTTGGCATCGGAAGATATCGGGAATGCCAATCCCACGGCTTTGGTCATTGCCACTAGTGCTTTTCAAGCAGTCAATATGATTGGCTATCCCGAAGGAAGAATAATTCTTTCTCAAGCCGTGACTTACCTTGCTTCTTCAGCTAAGAGTAACGCAGCCTATATGGCGATTAATCATGCGCAAAACTTAGTTCAAAAGACGGGTGACCTACCCGTACCATTGCCGATAAGAAATGCACCTACCAAATTGATGAAAGAGGAAGGGTATGGCAAGGGATACAAATACTCTCATGATTTCCCTGGGAACTTCTACAATCAAGAGTTTATGCCTGATGAGGTGAAAGGAACTACACTTTACGATCCAGGGAAGAATGCTCGTGAAGAGGAAATGCGCAAGCGCCTTAAGGCCATGTGGAAGGACAAGTATGGGTATTAGTATTTGGCTGGTTTATTGACCCTTTTTCAAATAGACTTTCATCGTTTCTGCACCACCTTTTTGAATCCAGATCATTTGTTCATCCATAAATTCTACTTCCCATTTCACTGTAGATTTCCCATCATTAGATATGATACTGAGTTCCGCAGAGTGAGCTCCAATCTGCCAAATACCAGTTTCATTTCTTTCATTGTTCGCGTCAAACTTTCGGTATTCTCTATCCCATCTAAAAATGTAAGTTTCTGGCCTCAAGGAGTACTCGGATACTACGGCTCCCGTTTCTGGGTTCAATCCCTCGGCTTTTTCTATACTCCATCTTCCAACTAGTAAATCCCAAGGGCCTAGGGGCTTTTTATCAACCCTAACAAGCGATACTTTTACTAGTTGATCCTCTTCAGTTCTTTGCCAGGTCATCAATTTATCAACAATTTTGATTTGGAAAGCACCGTATTCGTCTACCACGCCTTGGCTGGCTTGAAGTAATTCCTGAGTGTCTTCGCTGTAGTTAAAGCTCCCTAAATAGTTTTGTAGCCACCCATTGCCAGAAGAAAGTGTCCCATCAGCTAGAAACTCGAACCATTTGGCTTTAGGAGTCAATGTGTCAATGCCGACAGTCACTTCGGTTACTTCCCAAAGACCAATGATAGATGAGGGCTCTAAACGAATGTTGCCAGTTTTTTGATTGGCAATATCAAAGTAGCTCTGGGCCTTTATTGAACCAAAAGACAGCGTCAACAAAAAAAGTAAAATAAGAATCGAGTACTTCACGACATAAAGCTATGGTCCTTGATCAAATATCTAAGCTAGCGGCTAGATTTTAGTTATCTTCCATTTCCTTTAATCAAAGTATTATGAAGAACACCCTTTTAAGTCTGTTATTAGCCACTTTAGTGATAGGCTGCCAATCCAAAGAGACCGTTGAAATTCCGGAAGTAATCATTGATACCTTAACCATAGATCGGCATATGGCTGTCCTCGCCTCTGATGAGTTTATGGGTAGAAAGCCTTTTACCGAAGGCGAAGAAAAGACGATCTACTATTTAGAGTCTGAATTGAAGACCATGGGTGTAATGCCCGGGAATGGCGATAGCTACTTCCAAGATGTGCCTTTAGTCGAAATTACTGGAACACAGTCACCAACCATGAAGGTAAAGGGGAAGGGAAAGAGTTTTGATTTTGAAACAGGAAGGTCTGTTGTGGTTTATACCGAACGTGTGGAAGAGGAGGTGTCGATTAAGGATTCTGAATTGGTCTATGCTGGTTTTGGAATCGTTGCGCCAGAATATGGTTGGAATGATTATGACGGTTTAGATGTAAAAGGAAAGACTGTCGTGGTGTTAGTGAATGATCCAGGTTTTGGATCTGGGGATAGTACGTTGTTTAAGGGGGATCAAATGACCTATTATGGCCGATGGACTTATAAATATGAAGAAGCGGCAAGACAAGGTGCTGCAGGTGTACTTATTGTGCATGAGACTGTGCCAGCGGGCTATCCGTGGATGGTAGTTGAAAGCTCTTGGACTGGAGCAAAGCTTAACCTTGATGATGCGAATCCTCCATACAAATGTGCCATTCAAGGATGGATAACTCGAAATACAGCGGTTGCACTTTTTAGAGAGGCTGGCATTAAAGATTATTCTGATCTAGCAAAAAGTAAAGATTTCAAACCCGTTTCCATAGGCTTAACGGCAAGCGTAAGTGTTACGAATGTCATCAAGAGAGATATGTCTAGAAATGTAATAGGCATGGTAAAAGGGACTAAGCGACCTGACGAGTATATTATTTACTCTGCCCACTGGGATCATCTAGGTGTTGGTGCACCAATCGATGGGGATTCTATCTACAATGGTGCGCATGATAATGCGACTGGAATTACTGGTATGTTGACAATTGCGGAAGCTTTCGGCAAGTTGGATACTAAACCAGAGCGATCAGTTGTCTTCCTATTCGTGACTGCGGAAGAACAAGGCCTTTTGGGTTCGGCATATTATGGTCAAAACCCAATATTTCCACCTAACCAAACTGTGGCGAACATCAATATGGATGGACTTCCTGCTTATGGCGAGATGAAGGATTTAACGATTACGGGCTATGGTCAGTCAGAATTAGATAAGTATGCTGCTGCTGAAGCTGAAAAGCAAGGGAGATACGTGATTCCAGATCCAGATCCAGGAAAAGGTTACTTCTTTAGATCAGACCACTTTAATTTTGCCAAAGCAGGTATACCGGCACTGTACGCAAGTGGATCGTTTGAGTCCAAAGAAAAGGGCAAGGAGTTTATAGAAGATAAAACCCAAGAGTATTTAGCGGTAAGATATCACCAGCCTCAGGACAATTACATTCCAGAGGATTGGGATTTAAAAGGCATTGCTCAAGATGCCAAGCTACTTTTCAATGTAGGGTATCGCATTGCCAACGAGACTTATTTCCCTCAGTGGAATGAGGGTTCAGAGTTTAAGGCAAAGCGAGACGCTGATATGAGTATGAGAAAGAAATAGATGAAGGGGCGCAAGCCCCTTTTTTCTTATGCCTCAAAGACTACCTCTTCGTTTGGAATTCGAAAGCGCTCTGAATAGATGCCTTCTTCAGCCCCAGGGCCGCAACCGATGACCATATTGATTTCTGCCTTTCTCGGTAAGCCCAGAAGCTTCTTAATACGCTTTGCATCCATTCCTTCCATTGGGCAAGTGTCATAACCTTCGGCCTTCATGCTCATCATAAAGTTTTGAGCAGCTAGTGCAGCGCTTTTGTGCACAGAAATCCTGATGTCTGCACGATTGCCATGTCTAACCATCGGCCTTGCTAGCCCAACAAAAAAGTAAAAGCACTTTTTGAAGATACCCCAAAGGTCGAGAGGGTCGCTGAAGTAGTATTTTGGAATAAGGTTTTTGTAGTATCCAATCGCACGCTTAGCACCTTTGTCAGTTTTTCCAGCATAAACTTTTTCAATTTCTTTCAGCAATACTTGCTGTCGTTTTCTCCAAAGGTCACGCCTGGTTACCACCACCAATAATTCTCGAGCAGTTTTAGCCGCTTTTTGGTTCATGCACATCCAAGCGACTTTCTTTAGTGCTTCTGGGGATTTAATACGATAGAATTCCCAAAGCTGCATGTTGCTACTGTTGGGGGCAAGAATGGCCCGCTCAATGCTTCTGCGAACGGCATCATGATCAAATGCGGCATCTGTATCATAGACCCTCACTGACCGCCTGTCATTTACAATTTGATCGAAAACTTGTGCTGATTCTTTCATGTTAATAGATGGCTGGGATCAATGTTTGAGACAGGATAACGAGTAAGATAATGGCAATAAGGTTCAATAAGATTCCTGCGCGCATCATGTCTTTGATACGAACCATTCCACTGGAAAATACAATGGCATTAGGTGGCGTGGATATCGGCATCATAAAGGCGTAACTCGCGGCCAAGGTAACAGGCATTGTCAAATACATCGGGTTGATGTTTAGGCTAACAGAAATACCAATCACTACAGGAACAAAGATGACAGTTAATGCCACGTTACTCATTAGTTCAGTCATAAAGAGCATAAAGGCAGTTAGGCCTGCAATCAGTAGAATAGGAGATATTGATCCGTTTCCAGCTATGGTTTCCCCAACAATCTGAACGATATCAGACTTCTCCATGGCTTTAGCGAGCGTGAGTCCCCCTCCAAAAAGTAGCAGTATTCCCCAAGGAAGTCGAGAGGTGTATTCCCATTCCAAAAGGAATCTCGTCTTCTTAATTTCCAATGGCGTAATAAACATTAGTATTCCTCCAGTCATCGCAATGATTGAGTCATTCAATAGGTTGGTGTCAAACCAATTGTTGAGGCTGCCTCGCAATATCCAAGCAATGGCAGTCGAAACGAAGATGACAGCAACGCGTTTTTCGGCTTTAGATATTTTTCCTAAGGCCAAGAGTTGGTCGTCAATTATCT
>Ga0075118_10000191_pt1 | contig 62833 bp, 64 predicted proteins | sample AntAceMetag02UKE_FD_69794 | JGI IMG/M metagenome (GOLD analysis project Ga0075118, IMG submission 69794) | Saline lake microbial communities from Ace Lake, Antarctica - Antarctic Ace Lake Metagenome 02UKE | ecosystem: Environmental > Aquatic > Non-marine Saline and Alkaline > Saline | place...
CAAGAATTTGGCGGATGAAACCCTCGACCGCATTGAGCGGGGCCTTTTGGTCACGGTAGGCTTGCTCGGCCGCGGTGATACAGTCCAAAGGCAGAAGTAAGCCTACATTAAGATAAAGGCCAATATGGGCGTGATACATCCAAGGCTTGCCCTGAATCATTGCGTCTTGAAAGTCCCCAAAATAGGGCAGGCGCTCTTCAATGAACTGTGCCAATGCCGCGCGCGCTTGCGCGGCGGTGACTGCAAAGTGAAATTGGCTGGTATCACCCATATGATCTGCGAATTGGGTTTCAACCAAATGCAAAACGTCGCGGGTTACTGCATCCGGTGCGCTGTGGTAAGTGTCTGGCACGTCAAAGCTGGGCTGAGGCGATTTTCTGTTCTCGCTGTCGAAGTTCCACTGACCGCCAACCGGCTGATCGCCCTCCATCAGTACCGCAAATTTTTTGCGCATATCGCGGTAAAAATATTCCATCCGCAAACTTTTGCGTCCGGCGCTCCAGCGTTCAAATTCGGCGTGATTACACAAAAACCGGGTGTCAGGACGGATGAACACCGGAAGATCAAAGGTCTCGGCCCAGCTTTGCTGTTCCATCAATACTCGGTATTCGCCCGGTTCGGTGGTGATGATATGATCCAGCTTGTGTGTGGCGAATATTTGTTCAATAGCCTCCGTAAAGCTGTGCAACGGTGCGTCTTGATCCAAGCGGATATAGTCAACCTGGTAGCCCTTAGCCTGCAGCTCTTCAGCGAAATGGCGCATGGCAGAAAAGATGAAGGCCAGCTTTTTCTTATGGTGTTTCACATAGGTGGCTTCAGTGGTCACTTCGCACATAAGGATAATATCTTGCTGCGGATCGGCGCCATCCAGGCTCGAGATTTGCTCTGAAAGCTGATCGCCCAATATGATCCTTAAAGCGGTCAAAATAACTCCTCACCCAATCTGATACTGACATTTTGAAATTAGACTTGGCGTTGCATAATTCAAGGTGCGTTTGGTTTTTCTGTGGGTCAAACCCAAGACAATTACTCACTGCCTCCTTTTTCTTTGCTCTGGGCCGCCTAGTTAAAGGTCCAGAGGGTTAATAGGGCGTGGTTATGAAGGTTGAAAAAGTTGCTTTGCCGCCAGAAGAGGTCAGTGACGTCATTGAAATGGCGTTGTCAGATCACGTGTCCTTTGCCAATATTGAAAAGCTTTACGGGTTGAGCGAAAAACAAGTGAAGCGATTGATGCGCGACAGTCTCAAAACAGGCAGCTACCGCGCTTGGCGCAAACGCGTACATGAGTTTGGCAGTCGCCGGGAATTTTACAAATGAAAATGGTCAAGAAATCAAACTTCCCTGCTAAGCTTTGTCTGACCTGCGCGCGGCTATTTCTGTGGCGTAAAAAATGGGCCAAAGATTGGGATGAGGTGCGTTATTGCTCCAAAAAATGCCGTACTCAGGGCGGGCGCGGACAAACTGATAGCCTTTCTGATTGAGGCGATGCCGTGCCTTAGGGTTGTAAAATGGCATTTTCCCATTCGTTGATAAAACGGCGCTTTTTCAGCTTGTCGAGATAGACCAGCAAGCCTGGTCCCATGCGAATGGGGCGTAGGGACGTATCTGAGGCCGCTGGGTCGCGATTGATTGCGGGAAAGGGATAATCTGCAGTTGGGGAATTTTCATCCCATGCCGCCTGAATGAGATGATCTACAAATTTAGACGCGATTGCGGGTTGTTGAGATGTTGTAGGGATTAGGACAGTGCGCATCATCACTGTGGTGAAATCCTGTGGGGCGATAATGCGTATGGTATCTTGGGCGTCCCTGCGCGCCATCGCGTAGCTGCCCAACACATTATAGGCCACCGCGATCTTGCCGCTACTCACATCGTCGATCATGGCGCCCGAACAACAATAGAGTTGGATGTTTAAATTCCCCATCACCTCCGCCAAGCGCCAGAAGGTTTCCGATGCGCGAGCGTCTTGGGTGGCAAATAGATATCCCAAGCCACTGCTGCGCACGTCATAAGTGCCCACTCGACCTCGAAACCGGTCAGGGTGTTCGCGCAGGATGGAAATTAAATCCTGCCTGGTTTTGGGGAGAGGCAAATCACCAAAAGCCTTGGTCGAAATCACAATCGTGGCTGGTTCTTGTGTGAAGGCAAAAATATAGTCATGCCATTTGCCCCAGTCGGGCAATAGCGTTGTTGCGACAGAGCTATGTGCCAAAGCCAATCCGTCATTGGCCAGTTTGGTTTGCAGATCCATGGCGCTAGAAATTGCGATGTCATAGGGGGCTTTTTCGTCCTGCAGAGCTCGCATCAACTCCGTTGAACTGACTTCGTGATAGTCGACAGTTACAGCGGGGTACTTTACCTGAAAGCCGGTTATGAGGGGCGCAAACAGATCGATATCGGCGGTTGAAATGATACGCAATTTTTTTGGCTCTGCCGCATTGCTGGTGAAGTTTTTCTGACGCTCTATTTCAAAGCCCAGGCTCGGTGCAGCGGCAGAGAGGCCCGCGAGTGTTAAGGCAATGGAAAGGATATTGAGACGCATGCACCAACTCCATTTGGATTGTTTGATATCGTTAAGTTGCCGCCGTGGGCGTGGATCACTTCGTCGACAATGGTTAAGCCTAGGCCAGATCCAACGATGCCGCCAACATTGTCGCCGCGCTCAAAACGTTCAGTGAGGCGCTCTGCACCAGTTTTGGGAAAGCCAAGGCCTTGATCATAAATTGACAAGGTTAACCATGGGGCTTCGACAGTGAGTTCGATGCTGATATGACTTTCCATGGGTGAATATTTTATGGCGTTATCGAGGAGATTGCGTACAGCATTCTGGATTAAAATGGCGTCTCCAGATATCTGCGCGGTATCTATTTCAGCATAGGTAAGGGCCATATCTTTCAACGCGGCGACGGCCTGTAGCCGGTCCACGCATTCGCGCACTAAGGCTGCGAGGTCGATCCGGCTGCGTTCGAGATGATCGGTTCGGAAGGTGACCATAGCGTGATCTAAAAGCTGACCTGCGGCCCGTGAGCTGTCATCAATGGCTCGAATCATTTCTTTGAGTGCGGCCCGGTTTTCGTCTTTGTCCACACGCCGCAATGTGATTTCAGCCTGCGCGCGCACTGTGGCCAATGGGGTGCGCACCCGATGCGCGGCCTCGGCTATGAAATCCTCTGATCGGGTCAAGGATGTGTCGAGCCGCTGAATGAATTGGTTCAACGACTGCACCAGTGGCACCATTTCTTCAGGGACCGTTGCAGTTACCGGGCGTAAATCATGTGGTGCTCGGCGCGATACCGAGGCGGCCAAACGCTGTAGAGGGCCGACTGTGGATTGGGCGGCAAGCAATGCTATGATGGCCGACATGACGAAAAAGCCACTGCCAAACAACATCACCATGTTCGAGATTTCAGCCAATGTCTGGGCTTGGCCATTTCTGCTTTGAGCAATCGAGGCTTGCAGCTCAATTGGGCGGCCCTCCAAAGCCAGCAAACGCGTAGCCGTGACCATGCGAATTTCAACGTCTTGGTAGGTGCCGGTCATAAAAGTTGGCGTGTCAGCGGCGGCGCGTAGCTTTGGCGTGGGCAGGTCAGCATATCCGGTCAGAAACGCACCATCTTGATCAATCCGGTAGAAAACTCGGTCGTTGGACAGATTGCTGAGCATGGAAAAGGCGGAATATGGAATATCAACTGTGACTTCACCCTGTTGAATTGAGGAGGCATCCAAGATGGCTGTGAGCGAGGCGTTGAGGATGTTGTCTTGTGACTGTTCGGCCAACTGCTGGGAAAAACTGCGCACGATAAAGACCAAAATGATCGTCAAGATAGCAGCGCCGCTGAGCAGCTGAACGGTAAGGCGCCGACGAATAGAGCCAGTGGCTTTTAAAGCGTCATTCATACCAGACTAAGCCGGTAGCCCAGCCCCCGAACTGTGATGATTTGCACATTGCTGCCTTCAAGATGTTTGCGCAGTCTTGCCACATAGACCTCAATTGCATTTTCAGAGACATCTTCGTCATAAGAAAATAACCGGTCCACAAGTTTGGGCTTTGAACAAATCTGACCGGGAACATTGAAGAAGATTTCTAGTAATCGCAGCTCTTTATTGCGCAGGCTTGTCGTGATGCCGTGGTGGGTTAGGGTGCCTGCAAGGGCGTCAAATTCAACCTCGCCAAAGCTTTTTCGATTGGTCGCGCCGCCACTATGTCTGCGCAAAACGGCCCTGCATCTCGCTTCTAATTCGGAAAAATCGAACGGCTTGGTGATGTAATCATCGGCCCCTAAATCTAAGACACCAACCCGATCTGAAACCTCAGATCTTGCGGTTAAAACGATAACGGGGGTTTTGCCCGCGCTGGCACGATATCGGTTCAAAAACTCCCGGCCATCGCCATCAGGTAGCATGATGTCCAGCAGGATCATGTCATAAACGGTGGTGGCGAGATAATCCGTTGTGGTGGACAGCCTGTCTGCATGGTCAACGACATGGCCATCGAGCAACAGATGGTCGCAGATAGCTTTGGCAAGCTGAATGTTATCCTCTACCAAAAGAAATCGCATAAGTGGATGGGTCTCTCTGTGTTGCGTGTCAGGTTTGTGTCAGGTTTTTGTGATTCATACCCAGTCATGGGCGCGAAACCGCGCAAATGTCAAATGGGAGGATATTATGACAAATCGTTTTTTTAAGGCGCTTATGACAAGCGCCGTTCTCGGCTTGGGGGCTGCGAGCTCTGCCACGGCCGCTGAATGTATCGCACCGGCGAACCCCGGTGGCGGTTGGGACTTCACATGCCGTCAAATTGGCAAGATCATGTATGACATTGGTGCGGTTGATAAGCCAATTCAAGTGACCAACATGGCAGGTGCTGGCGGCGGTTTGGCCTTTGGACATGTTGTTGCAGAACGCGGTGATGACGCTGATTTAATTATTGCGGCGTCTTCGGCCACCTCAACACGTTTGGCTCAAAATGCTTACGCTGGTATGACAGCTGATCAAGTGCGCTTTGTGGGCGCGATTGGTGCCGATCCCGGCGTTATCGTAGTTGCAGCGGATAGCCCTTACCAGTCATTGAATGACTTGGTCGATGCTATCAAAGCCAATCCTGGTAAGCTGGCTTTCGCGGGCGGTTCTGCTGTTGGCGGGTTTGACCATTTGAAGCCTTTGATGGTTTTGCAGCGTGCCGGCGTAATGGACGTTCGTGCGATCAAATACATCGGTCTTGATGGTGGCGCAGATGCGATCACACAAACTGTTGGTGGGTTTACCCAAGCTATGACTGGCGACATGTCCGAAATTGTTGGCTTCTTGAAATCAGGTGACGTGCGGGCTTTGGCTGTACTGACAGAAGAGCGTGTCCCTGGCTTTGAAAGTATCCCAACTGCGAAAGAGCAGGGCATCGACGTTGTGGCTGTGAATTGGCGCGGTCTCTACATCCCTAAAGATGTGAGCGATGCGACTTTTGACATGTGGGCTGAGCGTCTGCAAAAAGTAGCAGACAGCACGGAGTGGAAAGAAGCTATGGCTGCGAATGGTCTTGCACCTTTCACCAAAGTTGGTGGCGATTTCCAATCATATGTGGATGGCGTTGTAGCTGAAGTGCGCATATTGTCTAAAGAAATTGGGGTTATCCAATAATGTTGTCTGACCGGATCTTCGGACTGGTCGTGACACTGATAGCGCTGGCATATGTTGCCAGCGCTACTCAGATTCAAACCAGCTTTTTAGAGGATCCAGTGGGTCCGAAAACATTTCCTATTTTAATTGGTAGCATCGCCGCACTCTGTGGCGTGATTGTTGTGCTGCGACCAGATCCAAACCCTGATTGGCCGACCTTGAAAACTTTTGGCTCTTTGATCGCCGCGGTGTTTGTGTTGATCTGTTACGCTTATGCGCTCAAACCTATGGGGTTTGTCATCCCCACGGCTATCACAGCAGCGATATTGTCTTATCAAATCGAGCCCCGGGCCACCCGCGCCATTTTGGCGGGTGTTGGCCTGTCTGTCGGGTTATTTGTACTATTTAAATTTGCGCTCGGACTTGGGCTCGTGGCATTCCCCAAAGGTTGGATTGGGTGAGGAAGGTTTCATGGATTTAATTTCAAACTTAGCGCTGGGTTTTAGCATTGCGCTGTCGCCCTACACGCTGCTTCTCGCAATTTGTGGCTGCTTTATTGGGACAATTATAGGTGCTTTGCCGGGTTTGGGCCCCTCGAATGGCGTGGCAATTTTGATCCCGATCACCTTCACAATGGGCTTAGATGCCACCTCGGCTTTGGTGTTGATGACCTCGGTTTATTACGGTGCGATGTATGGTGGGCGGATCAGCTCAATTTTGCTGAATATTCCTGGTGACGAACCTGCTTTGATGACCACATTGGATGGATACCCGATGGCTAAGAATGGCCGCGCGGGGGACGCGCTGGTGATCTCGGGTGTGGCTTCGTTTACGGGCGCATTTTTGGCTACAGTTGGGCTGATGATTTTGGCCCCCCTTCTGGCGCGGGTTGCTTTCTTGTTTGGGCCTGCAGAATATTTTGCGCTTTATCTTCTCGCCTTCGCCACCCTCGGCGGGTTGGCCTCCAACAATCAGGCAAAGGCGGCTATTGCCTCCTGCATAGGTTTGGCCATTGCGATGATTGGTGTGGATAATAACTCTGGCCTGCCGCGTTTGACCGGGGGCAATATGCATCTGTTCGACGGAATTGATTTTCTGGTGGCAATTGTTGGCTTGTTTGCGATTTCAGAGATTTTCTTTTTCATTGAGAGTCACGGAAAAAATACCTCAATCGGGGTCGTGTTGGGCAGGGTGACGATTCCATGGAAAGACATCTGGAACACGCGCTGGACACAGTTACGCTCTTCTTTGGTCGGCTTCGTAGCGGGTATTTTGCCTGGAGCAGGGGCCTCATTAGGCTCGTTCTTGGCCTATATGACTGAGAAATCGATTGCGGGCAAAGATGGTAAGTTCGGCACTGGAGTCGTGAAGGGTGTCGCGGCACCAGAGGCCGGAAATAACGCCGCTGCAGGTGGGGCTTTGGTGCCTATGCTCACGCTGGGTGTGCCGGGCTCGGGGACCACGGCGGTTTTGCTAGCTTTGTTGATGACATTGAATATCACGCCGGGTCCTACATTATTCACCGACCAGCCAGAAGTCGTTTGGGGGCTGATTGCGAGCCTTTTGATTGCCAATGTGGTGCTTTTGTTGATGAATGTGCCTATGGTGAAAATCTTTGTACACATTTTGAGCGTGCCTGCTTGGATTCTATTGCCGGGTGTCACCATGGTGAGCTTTGTCGGGATTTACTCTCTCTCTGGCTCCTATTTCGACCTATTGTTGATGGTTGGTTTTGGTGTTCTGGGCTATGTATTGCGAAAGCTTGATGTGCCAACGGTTCCAGTGATCCTTGGGATCTTGTTGGGCGGACATATGGAAGATGCATTGCGCCGCGCGATGGTGCTTTCTGATGGGGATTGGACCTATTTGTTCAGGTCAAACATCTCCATTGGCTTTTGGATTGTTGCGGTCTTGGGGTTTGTATTGCCTCTGCTGCTGCGCAATGTGCTCAAAAAGCCAGACGCTGTACAAGACTGATGGTCCGGGTCCTGATCCCCTCTGGCGCGCTGGGCCTTGGCTATGACCGGGCGGCCTTGGCCCGTGGCATTGACCAAAAGCCTGACATCATAGCGATTGATGGCGGATCTACCGACAGTGGCCCGCATTACCTTGGCACCGGCACTTCAAAATATTCGCGTAATTCGATCAAAGCTGAATGGCGGGAGTTGATGCAGGCGCGGGCTGAGGCGCAGGTGCCATTGATCATAGGAACGTCAGGGACCTGTGGCGCGGATTCTGCGGTGGATTGGCTGGTGGATATCACCCGCGAAATTGCGGCTGAAACGGGGCAGTCGCTAAAGGTCGCCGTGTTGAAATCCGGGCAGTCGTCGAGTGCGATGAAGCGGGCTTATCAAGCTGGCAAAATATCACCTTTGCCAGCAGCGCCTAAAATTTGTGATGCAATATTTGATGATTGCACCAATATCGTGGCCTTGGCCGGCGCCGAACAGATCCAAGAAGCTCTCAACACCGGCGCTGATATTGTGATTGCTGGGCGCACGACTGATACCGCCATTATATCCGCCTTACCTCTGCTGCGGGGCTGTCATGCGGGCGGTGCCTGGCATGGTGCTAAGATTGGCGAATGCGGCGCTCTGGCGACCACAAATCCGAATTCAGGCACCATCCTGATTGAGTTCGACGCACAAGGCTTCACGATTTCCCCGATGGGAGACAATGCCTGTGCCACGCCTGAAACTGTCTCGGCGCATATGCTTTACGAAAATGCAGATCCCTACATCCTGTTTGAACCGGGTGGATATTTGGATGTGACCCAAGCCTCTTACCTCGCGTTGGATGATCAGCAAGTGCGAGTGACAGGGTCTGAATGGGTGGTGTCAGAGGCCTATTATGTCAAGCTTGAGGGCGCGCGCCGTGTGGGCTTTCAGACGGTCTCTCTCGTGTTGATCCGCGATCCACGCTATGTGGCGCATATCCGCGATTGGTGCGCTGATATAGAGATTAAATGCACCACCAAAGCACAAGCTCGGATTGCGGATGACTTTTCAATAGAGCTGCGGCTGATCGGGGTGGATGCCACGCTTGGCGATTTGGATCATGACATCCAAGTGGGATCTGAGGTTGCCGTATTGGGCATTGTAACAGCCGCGACCCAGAATTTGAGCAATGAAGTCGCCAAAATCCTGAATCCTTATTTGCTGCACCATCCTTTAAGCGAACAAGAGGAAATGCCAACCTTTGCCTTCCCGTTTTCACCGCCAGAAATGCAGCGTGGAGCGGCCTATGAATTTTGTCTTAATCACGTGCTGACATTACAGTCACCAATGGATGCATTTCGGTTGGAGGTTTTGGACCTATGACAAAACTTGGCGATATTGTTCCTAAAATCAGATCCAAAAATGCTGGCCCCTTTTGGCTCACAATTGATATTTTCTGCGTGTCACCGGAGCTGTTCACCGAAATCTGCGAAAGGTTGTCGACCCAATCGATTGCTGATGGCTTTGGTATTCCGCTTCAGGCTGTAAAGCGGTTTGAAATTCAAGATTTGAACACCATTAAGATCAGCCTCCCAAGACCAACGGTCCAAGGTGTCCGGGAAGATCGAGACATGCACGGCGCTTCATTTTCGCAGGTCTTGAAGGCCATCGAACTGCGTTAATCCTGATTATCTCCAAACTATAAACGCACCAAGATTTGGGCCGTTTTAAGTTAGCTCTCCTGCTGATTTAGTGCGTGAAATACCTATGCAATATGAGCCTTTTTTGGGTGGCTGGCAAGCTTTGGGGTGTTAGCCTTTTATGCCCTTCTTTTGGATCGAGGCAAACATGATCTGGCTCAGGCCGTCTGGAAAATGGCAACCGTTTCAATACGGCTCCACCTGTTACGCGCGTCACGCTTATGCTTTGGGGCTATAAAATATTTTGATTACGCGCGCTGAATCCTCTAAGGATTTTTCATGACAGAAAAAACCGTGATTATCATCCCCGCCCGCTACGCCTCGAGCCGATTTGAAGGCAAACCTTTGGCGCTCTTAACTGGGGCTACAGGTGTCGCAAGATCATTAATCCAACGCAGCTGGGACACCGCCTGTGAGGTTCCGGGGGTTGATGATATTTTTGTGGCTACGGATAATGATCGCATCGCTCAAGCGGTTCGCGACTTTGGCGGTCAAGTGATAATGACTTCAGATACCTGCCGCAATGGAACCGAGCGGGTCGCCGAGGCCTTGCAGGGATTGGCCGCGCCGGCGGATATTGTGGTTAATCTGCAGGGGGACGCGCCGCTGACGCCGCCTTGGTTTATCACTGGTCTGATTGAAGAGATGAAGCGTGACCGTGAAGTGCAAATGGCCACCCCGGTTTTGCAATGCGACGGTCACACGTTGAATATGTTTATTGAGGATCGCCGCAATGGTCAGGTGGGAGGAACCACCGCTGTGTTTGATCGCAATTGGGACGCGCTATATTTTTCCAAGGAAGTGTTGCCTTTCACGGACAAACCTTATGCTGCTGATGCCGGGACGCCAGTTTACCACCACGTGGGGGCCTATGCATACCGGCCCAAGACGCTTGGGCAATATGTGAGCTGGCCCGAAGGGGCTTTGGAGCGGCTAGAGGGGCTGGAACAATTGCGGTTTCTAGAGCAGGCGGCCAAGGTTCGGTGCGTGCTTGTTGAAGGCAAAGGGCGCGTGTTTTGGGAATTGAACAACCCGGTAGATGTAGCGCGTATTGAAGGTGTATTGAAACAAAACGGCTGGCCGTAAGTTTCGCGAATGGGGTGTTAGGCCACGCCACGTTGTAGCAGTTGCAACACGGTCACCAGACCAATGGGCGCCGAGTCTTGTACTACGAAAACCGCTGAAATTTTGCGTGTTTGCATCGTATGCAAGGAGCGTGCACCAAGGTTTTCTGGATCCAGTGTAACCGGGGCAGGGCTCATGATGTCTTTTGCAAAAGCTGACCACATGACATCCTGCATTGTGCCTGTGGCATTTTTCTCCAAATATCGCCTGATGTCGCCATCGGTGATCACGCCGCAGAGTTTGCCCGCAGCATCCAAAAGCCCCACAATTCCAAAACCTTTGTTGGAGATTTCAGCAATAACGTCAAAGATGGAAGCGGCTTGATCCAGCAATGGCAGTTGACTGTCCTGGAACATGAATTCTGAGATGGGCTGCAACACCGCGCCCAGTTTTCCGCCGGGATGAAAATTACGAAAGCTCTCTTCTGAGAAGCCCCGCATTTTGAGCAACGTGATGGCCAGCGCATCGCCCAAGGCCATTTGCATCAGAGTCGATGTGCTGGGCGCAAGATTGTGCGGGCAAGCCTCTTTGGCTGCGGGCAATACAATAGGATGTTGCGCGCGGCGCGCGAGGGTGCCATCGGCTTTGCCTGTAATGGCTACCACTGGCACATTAAACCGCGCCGCATAGGCGATGATATCTGACAGCTCGCCGGTCTCCCCAGACCAAGACAAGAGCATGACAACATCATCGCTTTGGACCATACCAAGATCGCCATGGCTTGCTTCTGCGGCATGCACAAAATATGCAGGTGTCCCGGTTGATGAAAATGTTGCGGCCAATTTGCGCGCCACATGGCCGCTCTTGCCCACGCCAGAGAGAATGAGGCGACCTTTCATATTGTAGATAAGGTTGGCGGCACCGTTGAGCACCGCGCGCATCGCTGGTTGTGCCATGGCGTCTTGCATCTGAGTGAAGCCAGACGAAAAACACTCAACGGCATTCAAAACAGATACGGCGGGATTAATTTCGCTTTTCATTGTCGCTCGGCCTCAAGGTTTTTGAATGTTTGGGGAAAACTACACCCATCTTATGAAACATCCAAGGCGAAAGGTGACACCTTTGAAACCGCGAAAACTGTGCTATGAACAGCCTGAACTTTTAGAGAAAGCCGTTCCATGACCGAGATCACTGTCGCGAATATCACCCTGGGCAACCACCTTCCAATGAGTTTGGTCGGTGGCATGAATGTTATCGAGAGCCGGGATCTGGCGATGCGAGTGGCGGAGGCTTTCGCTTTGGCCACTCAGGATTTGAGTATACCCTATATTTTCAAAGCCTCATTTGACAAGGCGAACCGGTCATCAATCCATTCCTATAGAGGCCCGGGCATGGATGAGGGGTTGAAGGTTCTGCAGGAGATCAAGCAGACCTTTGGCGTGCCGGTTTTGACTGACGTTCACGAAATTGGGCAGGCCGCGCCGGTGGCTGAGGTTTGTGATATTTTGCAAGTACCTGCGTTTTTGGCCCGGCAAACTGATCTTATTGCCGCTGTCGCAGCCACCGATGCGGTGATTAATGTGAAAAAGCCACAGTTTATGAGTCCGCCACAAATTCAAAACTTGGTGGGTAAAATTCGTGAATGTGGCAACGATAAAATCATGATGTGTGAGCGTGGAACTTGTTTCGGCTATGACAATCTGGTCGTCGATATGTTGGGGCTGCGCACTATGAAAGATTGTAGCGACGATGCCCCGATCATTTTTGACGTCACCCACGCATTACAAACCCGCGCGGCGGGGGCTCAGGTATCGGGTGGGCGTCGTGGACAGATTGTAGAGCTGGGGCGGGCGGGTTTGGCCGTTGGAATCGCCGGTCTGTTTTTGGAAGCGCATCCAGATCCAGATCAAGCGCTCTGTGACGGCCCAAGTGCCTTGCCGTTGCATTTGATCAAACCATTTTTGGCACAGATGAAGGCCGTTGACGACTTGGTGAAATCTCTGCCTGAGCTGAAAATCGAATGATCGACCCGCTTTGGGTCAAAAAACATGCGAATGGCGGGTGACAAATCCAACGCGCTGTGGGTAGACAGGGATTATGAAACAGATACCAAAAAAAACCACCGATGATGCGCTTGTTCAGGAATTTCTGAAAAAGGGCGGTAAAATTAGCGTTGGCAAGACCAAACCTTTGCCCAGTGAGCTTGGCCTAAGCAACAATGCTTGGAACAATAAGCTCACCCGCGAAGAAAAATCGGCCCGCGACGGTAAGTAAACAGACCTAGAATCGGCTGACAGCGGGCACGATTAGGGCCAGCGTAATCTTCTGTTATCGACATAACCCATTTTACAGTCCCGACAGGCTCGGCTCAGAATTTTTGCCCAAAAACTGCAATGGTGGCGTTTTGAGCGGCCAAACCCCAACTTATTGATCATTAGGCGCTGATCGGTGGCGCCTAAACTCGACCGATGGCGCTTCCAAATTAAATCCCAAACGGCTTGGTAATAATTGCTGTTCAAAACAGGAGCTGATAAAAGACCGCAAATCTTCCAAGGATGAGATCTTATGGCCAAAAATGACTACGAACAGAGACATCTTGAAACGCTCGACAGAGATCTAGGGCGGTTTTCAGCATTAGAGCGAGCCACCTCCTATGCGTCACGACCTATGATGGGGCTTGGCGTATCGCTGGCTTTCATCATTCTTGCGGGGCTGATTGCCTTCTACTTGTTCGGCAACACTGGAAATACCGTTGTTGTGGTGATTGCTGCAGGTCTGGGCGCCTATATGGCGTTGAACATTGGCGCAAATGATGTGGCCAATAATATGGGTCCGGCTGTTGGGGCCAACGCCTTAACCATGGGCGGGGCGATTGCCATTGCAGCGATTTTTGAAAGCGCTGGGGCCCTGCTTGCAGGGGGGGACGTCGTATCCACTATCGCCAAGGGTATTGTTGCGCCTGAAAGCATGCACACAGCTGCAGTCTTTATCTGGGCCATGCTTGCCGCCCTGTTCTCAGCCGCTTTGTGGGTGAACCTTGCGACTTGGATCGGCGCGCCTGTGTCAACCACACATTCGGTTGTTGGAGGCGTTATGGGGGCCGGCATTGCTGCTGCTGGATTCGCGGCGGTTAATTGGCCAACCATGTACAAGATTGCAGCCAGTTGGGTGATTTCTCCAGTCTTGGGCGGTGCGGTCGCAGCCCTATTTTTATGGTTTATCAAATCTCGGATCGTATATAAGGACAATAAAATTGCAGCGGCCCGGAGATGGGTGCCGTTCCTTGTGGGTATCATGGGCGGCGCTTTTGCCGTTTATTTGTCACTCAAGGGGCTGAAGAAGATTATTAAAATCGACTTTTCATCAGCGTTGATGATTGGCTTGGGTATGGGGCTCTTGATTTGGTTGGTAATGGTTCCGGTCATTCGCAAACAATCGCAAGGGCTTGAAAATCGTAATAAATCTTTGAAAAAACTTTTTGGTATTCCTTTGGTGATCTCTGCGGCCTTGTTGAGCTTTGCGCATGGGGCCAATGATGTGGCGAATGCGGTGGGGCCATTGGCGGCTATCGTGCAAGCCTCTGCTTCCGGTGCCTTTATGGATGCTGTGTCTATTCCGCTTTGGGTTATGGCTATTGGTGCTTTGGGAATTTCCTTCGGCCTGTTTCTGTTTGGACCAAAACTGATCCGCATGGTGGGCGGACAGATCACCAAGCTGAACCCGATGCGAGCCTATTGCGTGGCTTTGTCGGCGGCCATCACTGTGATTGTGGCGAGCTGGTTGGGCCTGCCTGTGAGTTCCACTCATATCGCCGTCGGTGGCGTGTTTGGAGTTGGGTTCTTCCGGGAATGGGATGCGCAGCGCCGTATGAAATCGGCACGCATTCCAATCCCTGAGGTCTCTGCTCAGCCAAAAGAAGAACGCCGCAGGCGCAAGCTTGTGCGCCGCAGTCACTTCCTAACCATCATTGCAGCATGGATTATCACTGTTCCGGCGGCGGCAATGCTGTCTGCTGGGATCTTTCTTGCGATCAACGCATTTATGGGTGGCGCTGGCTGACAAAAAAACGGCTGCGCCTGGTGTGACCCAAAGCGCAGCCGCACTGTCTTTTATTAGTGATGCTGTTTCATCATTTGCTCATGCACCGCTTCCATGCCGCGCTCTGCCAAATTGCTCACTTCCAAAGCATGTTCTTGCAATGCGGCCACTACTTTCGGATCGGTAGAGGTTTGAATTATCGCGATGCCGTAATCGGTGATTTCAATTTCAGTTACAATCGTGTCGCGGCCCTCGAATAAGGTCTTCAGAGTTAGGCTTTGAATGGGGATTTGTGGATTTTTCCCCTGTTCGACGCGGGTGATCATGCCTGCCGAATGGCCGATCAAAGCGGCCCTTAGCTCCTCGTCTTTTGTTTCTGTTAGAGTTTTGATCCCATTGGGCAGCAGCTCAACGCTGCGGGTGATGTCCTTATGGTTTTGAAACAAGGCCTTCAGTTCTGACACTTCACTTTCGGTCGTGTCCACACCGTTCAGCATCGGCATATTGACCTCATCATGCTGCATTGCGCCTGTCGCAGCTTCATCCTGCATATGACCGACATAGTGCTGCATGGACATGAACTGTGAGGCCGCAAAACCTAAGCCAAACACGACGAAAAGCGCGAGTGCCGCTATTGCTGTTTTTTTCATTTTTACACCTCCAAAGTATTCTATTTTATGAATATGTAATTATTCCACTTTTTGCAAGACCTGTGGAACCGGATGGCGAGGGGGCTAAATTTTCATAGTATTTGAAAGCAGGTTCATCTGCGATGCAAGCTTCTCTGTGCAGGTTCGACACTAATCACTATCTGATCGTTGGTAACGTTTTTCAGATGCCTGCGCTATATTGTAGGGGCCTGAAATAAGGCTTACAGAATAGGAATGAAGCAAGCTTCACCAATCTTTGACTGGCAACGCCCAATTGACCTGAGCAAACTTTTTGTCTTGCTTTGTGCTGGCGCGGGCGGCGGAGCTTTGGCCCTCTGGCTGGGCTTGCCTTTGCCGTTTTTGATGGGCGGGTTATTGTGCACGATTGGCCTCACATTTTTGGCGAATTCCAGATCCATTGCGCTGCCCTATCCCAAACCGCTACGAACCTTTTTCGTGGCGCTGATTGGAAGCCTGATCGGTAGCACAGTTTCTCCCGAACTTGCGAGAGCTGCTCCGAATGTTTCAATATCTCTGCTGGCGGTTGCGGCCTATGTTGGGATGGCGCAATGCCTTGGGTATTTTATATTCAGAACCGTAGGGAAATATGAGCGGGTCACCGCGCTTTATGCCGCCATGCTAGGCGGTTTGATTGAGGCGGTAGAGCTGGGTCGCAAGGGCGGTGGGGATGTTTTTGTCCTAACTTTAAGCCACTTCCTGCGGGTATTATTCGTGGTCATCATCGTGCCGGTGCTGTTTTGGTTGGTATCGGGAGACGTGGTTGGAAGTGCTGCGGGACAGGGTTTTGAGCGAGGTGTGGCCGGCTGGCAAGATCTCGCACTCATACCCGCCATTGCATTAGTCGGCATAACTGCTGGTCGTATGCTGCACTTGCCGGCTGCACATCTGATTGGGCCGATGGTAATCAGTGCAACATTGCATGGGACGGGTTTGGTCTCTACTATTGCGCCGCTTTGGTTGCTCTATGTTGCGCAGTTGTTTGTTGGGGTGGCTTTGGGTGCGCAATTGTCCGGCGCGGTGGGGTCCAATTATCTTACAATTATCAAAACGTCTCTGGTGTCGACCAGCGTGATGCTATGCCTGAGCGCTATTTTTGCCTTGGTACTGGTCAACGTCACACCACTTGATTTTCCGGCCCTGTTTTTATCTCTGGCGCCCGGCGGGGTGTCGGAAATGGGATTGATCGCTTTGTCGCTCGGGATCAGCCCCGTTATGGTAGCTGCACACCATGTGTTTCGGATTTTTCTAACGGTTTTTATCGCCGCCATTGCCAGTAAAAATGCAGCGCGCGTGCGCGGTTAGGTCAAATTCACCAGCTTGCCGGGATTCATCAGGTTTTGTGGATCGATGGAATGTTTGATCCGCCCCATCAACCCGTAGGCGCCGCCATGCTCGGCCTGCATATATTTCATTTTGCCCAGCCCCACGCCATGTTCGCCCGTCACTGTGCCGCCCAATTCAAGCGCCAGTAGGTTGACCGCCTCTGACAGTTGGTTTGCCGCCTCTAATTCAGCAATGTTTCCGGGCTCAATCAGGATCACCAGATGGAAATTACCGTCGCCGACATGACCTAAAAGCGGGGCGATGAGGCCAGAGCGTATAATTTCAACCTTGGTGCGCGTGATGCATTCGGCGAGCTTCGAGATGGGCACGCAGCAATCTGTGATGAAGCCCTCGGAGCCAGGGCGCAAGGCTTTAGCCGCATAGTAAGCGTCATGCCGAGCCTGCCATAGTGCTGTTCGGTCTTCCGCTTTTTCAGCCCATTGAAAAGCTGACGCACCGTAATCATCACTGATTGCCTTGAACATCTCGACTTGCTCGGTGGTGTCTGCATCTGTACCGTGAAATTCCAAGAATAGATGTGTCTTTTCCAAGAAATCCATCTGGGTATTGTAGAGGTTCATGCCGCGCATCTGCATTTCGTCGAGCAATTCTACGCGGGCGAGCGGTATGCCGGTTTGGATTGCCAGAATGACAGTTTCGACCGCGTCATCTACCGTGTCGAAAGCGCAGGTGGCCGCGCGGATGACCTCGGGCTGACCAAATAAGCGCACAGTCAGCTGTGTGATGATCCCCAATGTTCCCTCAGAACCTACAAAAAGATGGGTAAGATCGTAGCCTGCGGAGGATTTGCGGGCTTGGCTGCCGGTCCGGATGATTTCACCGTCGGACAATACAACCTCCAGCGCCAAGACATTTTCGCGCATCGTGCCGTAGCGCACCGCATTTGTGCCGGAGGCTCGGGTCTCCGCCATGCCACCGATGGTGGCATCTGCCCCAGGATCAACTGTGAACATCAGACCAGAGGCGCGCAGTTCGGTGTTCAATTGCTTGCGGGTGACCCCAGGTTGCACAACCGCATTGAGATCTTGATCGCGGATCTCCAGCACTTGGTTCATCCGACTGGTATCGATGCTGACGCCGCCGTGGATGGGCACGACATGACCCTCTAACGAGGTGCCGATGCCGAAGGGGACCATCGGACAGCCGTGTTGGGCGCAGACTTTCGCAATCTGCGAAACTTCGGCTGTTGAGTTCGGAAACGCCACGGCATCTGGCAAGGATGGGGGGGTGTAGGCTTCATCGCGCCCGTGAATTTCACGGATTGAGCTGCCTGTGGATAGCCGCTCGCCCAAAAGGTTTCGGAGTGCCTCGATGGCGGCGTCATGTTTTGGGTTTTGCATGCTTAATCCAAGCTTAAGTTACGGGCGGAATGTTACCGTCATTATAGCCGTCTTGAGTGTGAATTGAAGCGACGATGTGGGCTTTTATAGTGGAGGTTTTTGCGAAATCGGAGCATTTTGATCAAATTAGGTCTCGTAAACGGTTTTTAATGTTGGTTTTCGCATGATCAAACCCTTCCTGGTTTTTAAATTTTGGACTGTATTTGGCATCGTATTTTTATACATTATTTTCGGACAAGATTGCTTTTACGTCAGTTTTTGTGAAATTTAACCATTTATTAGAAAAAACTTGGCACAAATCGAAAGCGTATAATATACGAAATAGTTGTCTGAATACAGTTATATACATCATTTTGAAGATAGAACTAGATATTGTGGTTATCGGGATAATGTAACTAAATGCTTGACGTAAGAGGTATTTGGCACGTTAAATTCGCATACTGAAGTCAATAAATGAACTACAGCAGCAACAGAGGAAAGAAACTATGCTAGCAAATGCAAAAAAAATGGTTGGTAGCCTGACCGAGGTCGCAATCGCACTTTTGGCTCTTGCCGTCGTCGCGTCACTTTTGGTTGGCCCAGATAATATGGCCTTCTTGGGCGATGTGGTTGGCAACATCACAGCACTCGTTCAGCAACTTGGCAGTGCAGGTCTTGCAGGCTTGATCGCTTTGGGTGTGGTTTTGGCATTGTTCCAAAAGTAGACCTATATAATTAATGGTTCCCCAACAGCCTAGGCGGTAAAGAATGAATAAGATAGATAAGTATCTCGCTCAATTAAGATCTGTGCTTCTCAGAGGCGCTGAACTTATGGGATTGGTACTTATGGTTCTTATTTTGGTTTACCTGCTGTTGGGGGAAGCTTCCGGCGACTATGTGATCAGCGTAATGACAAATATTTCCTTATTTATCTCTGCCGTCACTCCACAAGCCATCATCGGCGTGGCCTTGGTTATTGGTGCAGTGAGTTACCTGCGCAAAAAATAGCGCTTTGGGCCAAGCTAAGCCCTGGCATTTAGCTCTACAATTAAGTTTTAAATAGCCCGCCGCCAACGGCTTAAACCTCTCTTCCTTTAAGCTTTCATCATAGACATCAATCGCTGAAAAGGTGTGAGCCTTAGGACGTTTAAGCTTCACTCTCTTTGGATAAGTCTCGGCAGCTAAACCCTTCTGACGGCGAAATTTCCAGAGAGACTGATATAGCGATCATAAAGCCTTGACCCGCCGCTGTTAAGTTTTCATTATCAGCAATCAAAACGGTTCAGTCATAATGGACTGTGGTCGGATCTGTGTTGCAATCAAAGGAACGTGCCTTATGAAACCGTCTCCGAGACATGAGCAAGGTATGGTAACACGGCGCAGCGTTTTGGGTGAGGCCCATGTTGCGCGCGCTGAAGACGCCAAAACAGAATTTGACGCTCCCTTTCAAGATCTTATCACCGAAAGCGCTTGGGGGCATGTCTGGTCGCGGGATGCATGGGATTACCGACAGCGTTCTATTGTGACTTTGGCTTTGCTCTGCGCTCAGGGCCATTGGGAAGAGGTGGCCATGCATATTCGCGCCACCGCCAACACCGGTGCTAGCCGTGAAGACATTCAAGAACTCATTCTACACGTCGCAATCTACGCCGGTGTGCCAACGGCCAACCATGCGATTAAGGTGGCCAAACAAACTTTTGCTGAGATGGACGACGCCAAGTGACTCAATATACGTCCTATAACCCGCAGGATATGAGCCTACAGCCACAGGCCTTAACCCCAGATTATCGCAGCTCACGTCTGCGCTCGCCCAGCCACAAACTCTTGAGCCTGGCACCCGGGGCCGGGGAGCTGACCGGTCCTACCTTCGGGCACGATTTGATTGGGCCAAATGACAATAACCTGATCATCAATTACGCAGCCCCCGGGCAGGCAGCGATTGGCGAGCAAATTATGGTTCATGGCCATTTGCTAGATGAGAATGCGCGCCCAGTTTCCAATGCTTTACTTGAGTTCTGGCAGGCGAATGCCGGGGGGCGGTATCGCCACAAAAAAGATGGCTATTTGTCACCGCTGGATCCAAACTTTGGCGGCTGTGGGCGCACGATTACTGATGCCGATGGCTATTATTCATTTCGCACAGTTCGGCCGGGACCCTATCCTTGGCCGAATGGCGGTAATGATTGGCGGCCTGCACATATTCACTTTAGCTGCTTCGGCGTGGGATGGGCGCAGCGTTTGATCACGCAAATGTATTTCGAGGGTGATCCGCATATTCCGCTTTGCCCCATTGTGCAGACCATTGCAGACCCACAGGCGATTGATAGTCTGACGGCGCGGTTGGATATGGCCCATACGGAGCCTATGAATTTTCGGGCTTTCCGCTTTGATGTAATCCTTCGCGGCAAAGTCTCAACTTTGTTTGAAAATAAGTTGGAGGGTAATTGATGACCCAATTTCAAAGCGCGTCCCAAACCGCAGGCCCTTATGTGCATATTGGATGCACTCCGAGTTTTGCAGGGCTAGAGAATATGTATGGCGGCCATGATTTGGGCGCTGACATTTTCAGTTCCGACACACCCGGCACTTGGGTGACTGTTTCTGGACGTATTTTCGACGGCGAAGGCATGCCGGTCACCGATGCCATGCTAGAATTTTGGCAGGCGGATTCATTCGGGCACTATGCGCCGCAAGGAGGATCCGAAGGCTGGGGCCGCAGAGCGGTGGACGCTCAGGCAGCAAGCTATTCTGTGAACACCATCCTGCCCGCCGCGGTGGGAGATGAAGCACCTCATATCAATGTTTGGGTGGTGGCTCGTGGGGTTAATCTTGGCCTGCACACAAGGATCTATTTCGACTGCGCAGACAATGAACAAGACCCGCTCCTTGCAGCGATTGATGATCCTGCTCGCCGGTCAAGTTTTATTGCCACCCGCGATGGCGACACTTATAATTTTGATATTCATCTTCAAGGTGACAAAGAAACGGTATTTTTGAATGTCTGATTTCCAGAACAAACCTTGCATCTTATGCTGCGCAATCACCGGTTCGGTGCCGACGAAGGCCGCCAACCCAGCAGTCCCAATCAGCATTTCCGAGCAGGTTGAAAGCAGCCATGCCGCTGTTGAGGCAGGTGCGTCCATCATCCATGCTCATGTGCGTAACGCGGATGAAACAACCAGCAGCGACCCTGAAAAATTTGCTCGCCTGCAAGAGGAATTGCACCGCCACTGTCCTGGGGTGATCATTCAATTTTCAACTGGTGGCCGCTCCGGCGCAGGCCAAGAACGCGGTGGGATGTTGTCTTTGCGGCCCGATATGGCGTCTCTGTCAGTGGGATCCAACAACTTCCCAACTCGGGTTTACGAAAACCCACCTAATTTGGTGGTGTGGTTGGCAAGTGAAATGCAAACTTATGAAGTGGTTCCTGAGGTTGAAGCCTTTGATTTGTCTCATATATTACAAGCCATTAGGCTGCATGAGGAGGGTCTGCTGTTTGGTCATCTTTATGTGCAATTTGTCATGGGTGTGAAAAATGCGATGCCTGCTGATCGTGCGGTATTTGACTTTTACGTGGCTCAAATGCAGGCGCGGGCGCCGAAGGCTGAATGGTGTGCGGCGGGGATTGGACCCAATCAGATTGTTGTAAACGAATGGGCCATTGCCGCGGGCGGTCACACCCGCGCAGGTTTGGAAGACAATGTGCGCTTGGACCGCACGACTTTGGCACCGTCAAATGCAGCCCTGATCACCAGAGCTGCAGTCCTGTGTGAGAAATATGAACGCCCTGTGGCGAGCCTGGCTCAGGCGCGTGAAATACTTGGATTGCGCGCCGCATGACCTCAGTTTTTGAGCATCCTTGGCTAGGTGGCTTGTTCGGGGACACAGAGATCTCCGCCCATTTGTCCGCAGAGGTTCAACTGGTACATATGGTTCGAATTGAAGCGGCTCATAGTCGTGTCTTGGGCAATGAGGCGGCGGCCTTGGCTGTGGAAGCAGCAGTGGTTGTGCCCCAAGATTTATGGGCTGGCAGCACTGTTGACGGCCTGCCTGTGCCGGAATTGGTGCGGTGTTTGAAAACGCAGATCGCCGGAGACCTCCACAAGGATATTCACTGCGGTCTGACCAGCCAAGACGTTATTGATACGGCCTTTGTGCTGTCCTTGGTACACATTTTGCCGATTTTTGCAGAACGCTTAGGCAAGCTGAAATCGGCCATGGCGCAGCTGGATGCTGACCACGGCGCAGTCCCGCTGATGGGCCGGACACGCATGCAAGCCGCGTTGGAAATCTTAGCATCAGATCGCATTGCAAGCTGGAGCCTGCCCTTGGCCGATCATCTTACACGGCTGCACGAGATGTCGCCGCGGCTGTTGCGCTTGCAGTGCGGTGGTCCAGTTGGCATAAGCTCAGGAGATGCTCTGGCGGCCCATTTGGGTTTGGTAGCACCCACCAAAAGCTGGCATGCAATGCGAGATGGCTTGGGGGAATTGGCAGGGTGGTTGTCCATGGTGTCTGGCAGTATGGGTAAATTGGGCATGGATATTTCACTTATGGCGCAGCAGGGTATCGATGAGATTTCGCTGGTTGGTGGTGGATCTTCCTCGGCGATGCCGCATAAACAAAACCCGATATTGGCGGAGCTACTGGTCACTTTGGCTCGGTACAATGCAACCCAATTGGGCGGCATGCATCAGGCTTTGGTGCATGAGCAAGAACGCTCAGGTGCGGCTTGGGCCTTGGAATGGATGATCTTGCCAAATATGCTGAACGCCACTGCGAGAAGTCTGTCGGCCGCATGTGAACTGATTGCGCAGGTAGAGAAAATTGGAACCAGCGGCTGAATGAGGGACTAAGTATAAGTTATGACGCCGCGTTTAGATAATTCACAGACTGTTGAAAAACTTGCCTTTGAGACTGACGCTGGAATTGGCTACCGCGCGCGTATTGGCCTTTTGGTCTTGCAGACTGATCAAACTTTGGAGGCTGAGCTCGCTGCACTAATGGCGATTGAGGGCGTGGCCCGGTACCATGCACGGCTGGCAAATGATGCGGTAGTCTCGCCTAGATCTTTGGCGCGAATGGCCGAGGAGCTGCCACGCGCTGCTGAGTTGATCGCGCCGTCTTTGGGTCTCGCGGCCATCGGGTATGCTTGCACAAGCGGGGCTACAATCATTGGCGAGACGCGGGTTGCGGAAATTTTGGCTCGCATTCACCCCGGTGTGCCCTGCACCAACCCATTGACGGCGGCAAAGGCGGCTTTGGCGGCGCTGGGCGCTGCTCGAGTGGGTTTGGTCACGCCCTATACCCCAGATGTCACCCTTGCGATGCAGGCAAACTTTTCAGCGGCAGGGATTGATGTGCCCGTGGTTGGGTCCTTTTATGAGGATAATGACTTAGAGGTCGGTAAAATCAACGAGGCCTCCATTCTAGACGCGGCCATTGTGGTCGGCCAAGATCCACGTTGTGACAGCGTATTTATCTCCTGTACCAGCCTGCGCTCAGCGCGAGTCATCGCGCTGGCTGAAGAGAAATTGGGCAAGCCTGTGACCGCCAGCAATCACGCATTGGCATGGCATCTGTTGCGCTTGGCTGGGGTGGCGGATCAACAGGCTGGGGCGGGCCTGTTGTTTGCGCATCACTAGAAGGCGTCGCGATTCTATTTAGGAGGCGATGATAGGCGTCGCTTTTAAACCGCTCTCACGTGGGGTTTGGCCTACGAAATTTGTGCCATGCTCAAACCAGCTTTTGGGGGCTGCGGCGCCCCAAAGGGTTTGGCGTTGCGGGTCGGTGAGATCCCATTTGATCGGTTCGTGATCTGGATCCACCGTTTGATAATCCGAGCAGTAAATCTCAATGCGGTGACCGTCAGGGTCTAAAATATAGAGAAAAAATGCGTTTGATATGCCATGGCGTCCAGGCCCGCGTTCAATATTTCTGACATAGCCGGTTGTCGCCATCAAATCTAAAAGATCGATGATATTGAGCGGGGTGGGCACCCAAAATGCGATATGATGCATGCGCGGGCCGGTGCCATTAGTGAAGGCCATATCATGTACGCCGCCCTTGCGGTGCATCCATGCTGCCCAAAGCCTGCCGCTCTCCTCATCTTCGGTATATTCTGTGACGCGAAATCCGATATTGTTATAAAATGCCACTGAGGCATCCACATCTGGCGAAAAGCAATTGAAGTGGTCAATTCGCAGCGGTTTGACCCCCCGATATAGGGCATATTGCTGATGCAAGGAGGGCAAGCGGTCCATTTTGTGGTAGAATTCCAGCGGGATGCCAATGTTATCACAGGTGAGCAGGGTGCGGCCTTGGTAGGGACGATCCACCCATTCTGTAGGGCAGCCTTGGGCGCTGAAATGCGCCTCCGCATTGTCCAAATCCTGTTCATCATAGGTTTTGAAGCCCATGACCTCTACCGTTCCCGGATGATCGGACCGCTGTAAAATCACGCTGTGATGGCCCCGTTCTTCCATGGCACGCAGATAGATATGGCTGTCAGTTTCATCAGAAACCTGCATGCCAAGAATTTTAGTGTAAAACGTCTTGGATACGACCAGGTCAGCGACATTCAAACAGGCGTGGCTGAGGCGGACAGTGTTGAAGCTTGGGTAAAGGTTCGAGGCGGGAACTGGCATTTTAGGCTCCTTTGGTGATTGTTATCAAACGCCGAGGCGCGAAATTTTATGGGATCCTGTGGCAAATCCTATGTGCTTTTGTTCCATGTAAAACTCAAAGCTCCAATCGCCGCCATCGCGTCCGATCCCGCTTGATTTCACGCCACCGAAGGGCGTGGGCAGGTGACGGACATTCTCGCTGTTCACCCAAATCATGCCTGCTTCCAGTTTTTCTGTAAACCGGAGGGCGCGGGTCAGATCATTGGTCCACACGTATCCCGTCAGCCCATAGGGCGAGTCATTGGCAATTTGCAGGGCCTCTTCTTCCGTGGAAAACGGGATTGAAGTGAGGACCGGCCCGAAGATTTCTTCGCGGGCGATGCGCATGGTGTTGTTGGCTTGGGTGAAAAGGGTTGGGCGGACAAAATAGCCGCTATCTCCCAATGTCTCCCCTCCGGCGGCTATGGTGGCACCGTCTGCTTTGGCGATATCGAAATAAGAGGTGACTTTGGCATAGTGCTCAGCGCCGATCAGCGGGCCGATCTCGGTGGCGGGATCCAAGGGATGGCCCACCTTGATATTGTTGACCCGGGCAATCAGCTTGGCCTCAAAAGCCTCACGGATATTTTCATGGATCAACAGCCGTGAGGAGGATGTGCAGCGCTCACCGTTTATTGAATAGATCATGAAAATAACTGCATCCAAGGCGCGTTCAAGGTCTGCATCTTCAAACACGATGACCGGGTTTTTACCACCCAGCTCAAAATGAGTGCGTTTTAGGGTGTCCGCCCCTTGTTTTGTGATCATCGAACCAGTGCGGCTTTCACCGACAAAGGCGATGGCTTTGATGTCGAGATGCTCGGTGAGGGCTTTGCCCGCATCTTCGCCAAAGCCGTTGACTGTGTTCAAAACACCTGGTGGCAGGCCTGCTTCTTCGGCGATTTCAACCAGCAGGCGGGCGCTGAGCGGTGACGCTTCAGCCGGCTTGTGCACCACTGTACAGCCTGCGGCCAATGCTGGGGCAATCTTCCAAGTGGACAGCATGAATGGTGTGTTCCAAGGGGTGATGACCCCGACAGGACCAATGGGAACCCTTGTGGTGATGTTCATCAAGGTTGGGGATTGCAAATGTTGTCCGTCGCGCGCAGCGCCAACTTGATCTGCGAAATATCTAAAATTCTCAGCCCCACGGATGGCGGCTTTGGACATGAAGCGCCAAGCCTGGCCCGTATCCCAGCATTCGCACAGCGCAATCTCCTCTGCCCGGGCTTCAATTCCCTCGGCTATACGGATCAAAATGGCTTTGCGCTCTTTTGTGGGCATGTCGCGCCAAGTGGGGAATGCCGCTTTTGCCGCCTTTGCCGCTTTGTCAATATCGCCGGCATCGCCGCGCGCAACTTCGCAAATGGTGGACTTGTCCACGGGAGAGATCGTTGCGAAGGATCCGCCCCCACCGGCGATATCTTTCCCTGCAATACGGTGCAGTATTCCCCTATCCTTGAACCGTGCCAAATGGATGTTGAGCTTTTCGATGTTTTGATCAAGGGCAGACATGACGCGTTTCACTTTCTGTTCAGTATAGACACAGGAGGGGAGGCCTGAATTTTATATTTGTAACATGTTAACTAAATACAGTTTTTCAATTTTTTATTGTGCTGTCAATATTTTTAATTAACATGTGTAATAACCAATGGCGGATCTCATGGCAAAACCAAATTATCAACTTCCCTCTACCAACCGATCTTTGCCAATTGCATTGATGAGGTCGCGTGAAAAGGTGATGGCGCCGATCCGTGAGATGCTCAAAGCGTCAGGCATCACAGAACAGCAGTGGCGGGTGTTGCGCATTTTGTCCGAGTTCGGCCCACAAGATTTGACTGAGGTTGCCGCAAAGGCCAGCCTACTGATGCCCAGCTTGTCGCGTATTATTCGCAAACTTGGGGAAGATGAGCTGATCACACGGGCCACGGATTCCGAAGATCGTCGCCGTCAAACCGTGGTGATTGCGCCAGCTGGGCAGCAAATTATCGATGATAACCTAGCGCAGGCAACGAGGATCGCCGCGGAGTTTCAGTACAGACTTGGGGCAGACCGCTTTGATCTGTTGTTGGATCTTTTGGCAGAGCTGGAGCATGAAGTCTAAGCCGAAGTTGCGCCGAAATGTAATAGTCTTTAACATAAAAAAGCCCTCCAAACACGACGTTCGGAGGGCTAAGTTGCCGAGGAAATTTAGCTGCCTGAGAACTCAGGGTAGGCTTCCATACCCAACTCGCTGCGATCCAGACCCATGATTTCGGCCTCTTCGCTGACCCGGAGACCGACTGTTGCTTTGAGCACGAACCAGACCAAGGCGGAGGTGACAGTGACAAATGCACCGACGATCAAGATTGAGGTTAATTGGACCGAGAATGTGGCGGCGCTGTTGGTAAAGCAAACTGCCAAAGTGCCCCAGATACCTGCAAAGAGGTGAACCGGAATGGCACCGACCACGTCGTCGATTTTTAAGCGATCCAGCATAGGTACTGCGAAGACCACGATTACACCGCCGACTGCACCTATCATAGTGGATTGGATCAAGGATGGTGTGAGGGGCTCAGCTGTGATCGACACAAGTCCGGCCAAAGCACCATTCAAAATCATGGTCAGATCTGGTTTTTTGTAAAGCAATTGTGTGAGGATCAAAGCCGCTACCGCACCAGCCGCTGCGGCTGTGTTGGTGTTGGAGAAGATACGGCTGATGTCCGCCACGTTGCCTGAAGTGTCCATATACAACTGTGAACCGCCGTTGAAACCGAACCAACCGAGCCAGAGGATGAAGGTGCCCAAAGTGGCCAAAGCAAGGTTTGAACCTGGCATCGGGTTTACTTTACCACCCTTGTATTTTCCCAAACGTGGGCCAAGGATGATCGCGCCGGTCAAAGCTGCCCAACCGCCAACTGAGTGTACAACAGTAGAACCTGCGAAGTCTTGGAAGCCCATGTCGTTCAAGAAACCACCGCCCCACTTCCAGCTGGCTTGGATCGGATAGATCACCGCCACCAGAATAATTACGAATACCAAGAAGGGCCAAAGTTTGATCCGCTCTGCCAAGGCACCTGATACGATAGACGCAGTCGCAGCACAGAACATCAGCTGGAAGAAAAAGTCTGAGCCAACGGAGGCATAGGTCAAATCAGCTTCAACGCCCTCAAGGCCAACTGGCTCAAGTTCGGTGATGGAGAAGGCGCCTAAAACGCCCTGTACGGTCCAACCGTCGCCCGGGTACATCAAATTGTATCCTAGAATGTAGAAGAACAATGAAGCCAGAGAGAACAGCGCCATGTTTTTTGTCAGCTGCATGGCTACATTTTTGCCCCGCACGAGGCCTGCTTCCAACATCGCGAAACCGGCCGCCATGAAGAAGACCAAAAAACCGGAGACCAAGAACATAAATGTGGTGAAGATGAAGCCAATATCAGCGTTCAGAGGCGTTGTGTCCGCCTCCTGTGCCACGGCCAATTGCGGAAGAGCAAGCAGCATAGCCGCCAAGCCCAATGATGAAACCTTTTGCATATTACCTCTAAGCATTATAACGCCTCCTCGTTTGTTTCGCCGGTGCGCACGCGCAAGGCTTTTTCGAGATCCAGGACGAAGACTTTCCCGTCGCCAATTTTTCCAGTCCGTGCTGCGTTTGAAATTGCCTCAACCACTTGGTCGGCCATTTCGTCTTTTACAGCGATTTCCAATTTAATTTTTGGAACAAAATTAACTGTATATTCTGCCCCTCTATAGGTCTCAGTATGGCCCGATTGGGCGCCGAAGCCTTTGACTTCGGTTACCATCATTCCGCTGACACCAATTCCAGAGACCGCTTCGCGCACTTCTTCGAGCTTGAAGGGTTTGATCGTTGCAATAATCAGTTTCACAAGAGTTCCTTTCACTAAACTGTAAATATTTTGTGAACTCATCATCAAATTGCTGCTCAGCAGCGTAAAGTTTGAGGGGGGGTGAAATATGGGCCGATGCGCCTATTTGCTTAAAAAATGCGCAGATAGGCGCGCAGAATCTAAAATATGGGCGTGTGAGAGTTTTTGTAGACAGGATTTTTTACATTTGATTCTTCGGTCGGTCTTGTCTTTTGGATTTTTGCGCGGCCACAGTATGCCAAAGCTATTGTGCAGATGCTTTGATACGGCTTGGGGGGACAATGGGCCTGAATAATGAACTTGATGGGATCACGGTAGTGTCTTTGGAACAGGCTGTTGCGGCGCCCTACTGCGGCTTGATGCTGGCAGATGCGGGCGCACGGGTGATCAAAGTTGAACGCCCAGAGGGTGATTTTGCGCGTGGGTATGATGTGGGCGCCAATGGGCAAAGTGCGATTTTTGCTTGGCTGAATCGGGGTAAGGAGTCGATCTGCCTGAACCTGAAGGCAGAAGATGATCTCGCGCTCATGCGACGTATGTTGGCTACGGCGGATGTCTTTGTCTCCAATCTGGCCCCTGGCTCTGTACCGCGCATGGGCCTCACCGGCGAAGAGTTGCGCCGGGTGAACCCCAGGCTGATCACGTGTATGATTTCGGGCTATGGTGACAGCGGCGCTGCCGCCAAAAAGAAGGCCTATGATTTTTTGATCCAAGCGGAGAGTGGGCTTTGCTCGGTCACGGGCACGCCAGATAGTCCGGCGCGGGTGGGCGTGTCTCTCACGGATCTGTCCACCGGGCTGACCGCCTTTTCAGCTATTTTGCGGGCTTTGATTCAAATGGGTAGGACCGGCGTTGGAATTGACCTTAAGATTTCTATGTTCGATGTTCTGGCCGACTGGATGAATATGCCGCTCATGGCGCATCGTTATATGGGCGGCGCTCCGGCGCGCTCCGGTCTGAAGCATTCCTTCATCGCCCCTTATGGTGCATTCGGCTGTGGGGATGGTGGGCAGGTGTTATTGTCGGTGCAAAGCAACCGAGAGTTTGTGGCTCTGTGTTGTGGTGTTTTGGAGCGGCCAGATTTACCGGATGACCCACGGTTTGCCCAAAATCCTGATAGATATGTGAACCGGGTGGCATTGGATGCCATCGTGACCGCCTGTTTCGAGCAATACGATACGCCTGAGGTGCTGGCGAAGTTGGAGGCGACAAATATTGCTAATGCGCAACTCAATTCCGTGGCGGACCTGTCGGAACATCCATTTTTAAGGAACACCAAGGCAATGATTGGTGGGGTTGAAGTCGAAATGGCGGCTTTGCCGGTCCAAACGGACGGGGCCTCTGCGACAGATGTCCCGGGCTTGGGCGCGCAAACAGCGGCCTTGCGATTGGAATTTGAGCAAGAGACATAAACGCAGAAATTGGAGACCCGCGCCATGCCATCTGACAGACGAGACCTCAGCATCGATACAGATATTTTGCAGCCGCAAGATTGGAGCTTTCCCGTGCCCATCGCCTACGGCCCCGGCCGATTGGCTGAAATTGGGCTGAAATCGGTGGAATTGGGCCTTTTGAACCCCTTGGTGGTGACAGATCGCGGCAGCCGTGATTTGCCGTTCATTGCCGCTCTTCAAGGCTATCTTGCACAAGCGGGGCTTAAATCTGGACTGTTTAATGAGATATCCCCCAACCCAAGAGACGACGAGATCGGCGCCGGGCGCGCAGCATTCCGTGCCGGTGGCCATGACGGGATCATTGCGATTGGCGGCGGGAGCGCGATGGATGGGGCCAAATCCATTGGTTTGACCGCGCGCAATGACATTGAGCTTTGGGCGTTTGAATATGAACAACCCGTGCCAGAGATATCTAACGATCAAGCCTTCCCAAAACTAATCACCATTCCCACCACCGCGGGAACTGGAGCCGAAACCGAAAGCACGGCGATGGTCACGGATACCACCAAAGCCATGAAATTTTGTGTTTGGCACCCTGAGTTGAAGCCCTCACTGACTTTGCTTGATCCTGAATTGATCCTTGGCCTGCCGCAGCACCTCACGGCTTGGACCGGTGCGGATGCCATGACCCATGCGATTGAGGCCTATCTTGTGCCCGGGTTTCATCCGCTTTGTGATGGGCTGGCCCTTGAGGGGCTGGCGCTGGTGTCTAAATGGCTGCCAATCGCGGTCCGTGAGCCGCTCAATTTGCAGGCCCGTGGTGGGATGTTGGTGGGTTCTTGCCTAGCCGGGGTGGCCTTTCTGAAAGGCCTCGGAATGGTACATGCCATCTCGCATATGATTGGTGCTGAATTTGACACGCAGCATGGGCTTACAAATGCGGTGGTTTTGCCGGTTGTGTTGCGGTTTAACTTGCCGGGCCAAGAGCCGAAAGTGCAACGCATGGCCCAAGCCATGGGCCTGAAAGACACTTCAGTGACGGCGTTTATCGCGCATGTTGAGGCAATTTTGGATGAAATCAGTATTCCAAAAGCCTTGAGTAAGATTGATGTACCGTTAGACTGTGCGCAACGTATTGCAGAAAAAGCCATTCTCGACATGGCCGCAGGCACAAATCCGCGGCAAGCCACCGTCGCAGAGATCCGCGCTTTGGTACAAGAGGCTATAATCAAGGCCCGATGAGGGGCCCCAGAAGGTGAAAGACTTGAAGATGGAAAATCTAAGTAAATTCTACATTGATGGTGTTTGGAGTCAGCCCAACTCTGGTGCTACGATGCCTGTTTTAAATCCAGCCACCGAACGGCAGGTCGGTGTGGTTGCTTTAGGAAATGCCGCGGATGTTGATGCTGCTGTGGCTGCGGCCAGCCGAGCCTTTGCCAGCTATTCCCAAACCACTAAGGCGGAGCGTTTGGTATTTCTGGGCAGATTGCTCAAAGTCACTGAAGCCCGATTTGAGGATTTGGCACAGGCGATGAGCATGGAGATGGGCGCCCCAATATCTATGGCGCGTGACGCACATGCGGATGCGGCGGTAGGGCATTTGCAAGGTTTCATCGAGGCTTTGGGACAGCTGCAAGAGCGTGAGAGTTTGACCAGTGGCGACATCCAACTGCGCGAGCCCATCGGGGTTTGCGGGTTGATCACCCCTTGGAACTGGCCGATGAATCAAATCGCCCTGAAGGTGATCCCAGCGCTTGCGACTGGCTGTACCTGTGTTTTGAAGCCTTCCGAGCACACGCCTATTTCTGCGATGATCTATGCGGAGATCATCCACGAAGCTGGCTTTCCGGCTGGCGTATTCAATCTGGTCCAAGGCGATGGTCACACGGTTGGCGCCGCGATGTCACGCCACTGCGATATCCAGATGATGTCGTTTACGGGCTCGACCCGGGCCGGTACGGCAGTGACACGCGATGCGGCTGACACGGTGAAACGAGTGACGCTCGAGCTGGGGGGGAAATCGCCCAATCTGGTGTTTGCTGATTGTGATTTACAAGATCGGGTTACGGCCTCGGTGGGTGACTGCATGTATAATACAGGCCAATCTTGTGATGCGCCTACCCGGTTGCTGGTGGAACGGAGCTGCTATGACGTGGCTGTGGAAATCGCTAAACGTGCCGCTGACGCCACGCAAGTGGGGGATCCCACACAAGAAGGTGATCACATAGGCCCACTGTTTGACCGCATTCAATTCGATCGGGTTCAGGCGATGATTGCCGTGGGTATTGATGAGGGCGCCACTGTTTTGGCCGGTGGTTTGGGCAAGCCAGAGGGCATCACGGATGGCTGGTTTGTAAAGCCAACGGTGTTTACGGATGTCTCAAATTCCATGCGAATTGCACGAGAAGAAATTTTTGGACCGGTGCTGGTGATTATACCCTTTGACACGGAAGAAGAGGCCATTGAAATTGCAAATGACACACCCTACGGTCTGGCAGCCTATCTGCAAACTGGGGATCCGGTTCGGGCCGAGCGGGTGGCGGCGTGCTTGCGGGCGGGGGCCGTGCATATCAATGGCGGTGGGTTCAACTATGGCTCGCCCTTTGGAGGCTACAAGCAATCAGGCAACGGCCGCGAAGGTGGGATGATGGGGCTGGAGGATTACCTCGAAACCAAAACTCTGCACGGGTTGGGCTAGGTGGCTGCCTTAGGGGGGTCCGCAGCGTCACTGAGACTTTGTCTGGCCTTGGGCCACGCTTGGCAATTAGGCTTGTGAGCAATAATTGTGCGATGGATAAGACCTTATAGCTAAAATGAGATGAAAGTTAAGGAGCTGAAATGAGTGTTTGTTGTGGTCCGGGCTATGCCAGCCCCGCTGAGGCGATCCAAGCCCCGGCTGAGAAGTTGCTGTACACGATTGCGATTTACACCGGCACAGGCATTCAAAAGCCAGATTATCTCGCGACGGTGGATGTGGATCCCGATAGTCTAACTTATTCACAAGTGATCCACCGTTTGGAGATGCCAGAAATTGGCGACGAGCTGCATCATATGGGCTGGAATGCCTGCTCCTCCTGCTTTGATGACGGCTCTATGTTACGCAAATATTTGCTTCTGCCCGGAGTGCGCTCTAACAATATCCATATTGTCGACACCGCCACAGACCCACGCGCCCCCCGCCTGCATAAGGTGGTTGAGGGAGCTGAGATCAAATCTAAGACCAACCTGTCGGGGCCGCATACGGTGCATTGTCTTGGCTCTGAAATTATCATTTCGATGCTTGGGGATGCTAAGGGCGAAGCCCCGGGGGGCTATCTTCAACTCAACAAAGATTTTGAGATCATGGGGCGCTGGGAAAACTCCATGGGTGATATTAAATTTGGCTATGATTTTTGGTATCAACCGCGTCACAATGTGATGGTCTCTTCGGAATGGGCGGCACCCAACACCTTTATGCCCGGCTTTGACTTGGAAGAGGTGGGGCATCTGAAATATGGCCGCGAGATCCATTTCTGGGACTTTGAAAAAAAAGTGCCAATTGAGACGATGTATCTGGGCGAGGATGGCTTGTTGCCCTTAGAGGTGAAGTTTTGCCATGACCCTGACAGCACTCATGGGTTCTGTGGCGCAGCGCTCAGCTCTAATGTCATCCATTGGTGGAAAGATGATGCCGGCAAGTGGCAATGGGAGAAAATTATTGATGTGGCCAATGAGCCCCATCCTGAATGGCCTATTCCCGTGCCGGGAGTCATGTCGGCGATCTTGATCTCGATGGATGATAAATATCTCTACCTCAACAATTGGTTGCATGGGGATATGCGGCAATATGATATTTCTGATCCGCACAATCCGGTTCTCACAGGTCAGATCTGGATGGGTGGCTTGCTGGGCCGCGCACCCGAAATCAATGGCGTGAAAGTGGCCGGTGGCCCGCAGATGTTCCAACTCTCTCTGGACGGCAAACGGCTTTATGTCACCACCAGCTTATTTAGCACGTGGGACAACCAATTTTATCCGGAGATTCGCGAACAAGGCGGGGTGATGGTGATGGTGGATTGTGACCCGGTCAACGGCGGCATGAGCATCAACCCGGACTTTATAGTTGATTTTGGCCAAGAGCCCAATGGCCCCAGCCGCTGCCATGAGGCCCGTTACCCCGGTGGCGATTGCACGAGTGACATTTGGCTGTGATCGTGACTTTGGCAAATCGGGATGGGGCGACCTATGAGGTTGACCCACGCAGGCCCCTCCTGGACAGCCTGCACGATCAAGGCGTTGATCTTCCCTACGGGTGCAAATACGGTGGTTGTATCACCTGTGCGGCTAAATTGACTATAGGAGAGGTCGATCAACGCCGCCAAGTGGCGCTAAATAATCGTCAGCTTAATAATGGCTATGTCATTCTTTGCGTGGCGCGGCCCCTTAGCGACATCACGCTGGAGATTGGGGTGGAAAGTCATGGCACGCTATACCGCAACCCGTTTTTGGAGCCGTTGCAATCACATGAACTCAAGGCCGATATCGCCACGCCAAAGGAGGTCTGATGATGGACCATACCCAACCCTACACTGAGGCCTATTTGCAAGGTATTCTCAATTCGGTCAAATCCATCGCCATGGTGGGGGCCAGCCCGGATAAAACTAAGTTTAGCTATGGTGTGTTGCGGGTGCTGAATGAGACTGGCTACGAAATGATTCCCGTGAACCCACGTCCGGGGCTCGAAGAGATCCGGGGCCTGAAGGTCTATCCGAGTTTGGCCTCTATTGATCGTCCGGTGGATATGGTTGAAGTCTTTCGCCGCTCTGAAGACCTAATGGGCATCACCAAAGAGGCGATCGCTATCGGAGCAAAGGTGCTTTGGGCTCAAATAGGTGTGGAGGATCACGACGCGGCCCGGCTGGCTGAACAGGCTGGATTACACGTTGTTATGAACCGTTGCCCCAAAATCGAGCTGTTTCGACCATTTTGGAAACCAAAGCTGCATTTGACAATTTAAGGGTGCATCGGGCTAAAGCTCAGGCCCTCTTTATGCCAAGGTACAGTATGGTTTGGGTGGGAAAAGCTGGCTGGGTCGGCAGGACTCGAACCTGCACTCTACTGTACCAAAAACAGGTGCATTACCATTATGCTACGACCCATCAGCGAGGCATCAAATACGCTGGAAGCTTCTGTCTTTCAAGCCCTGAAATTTAAAAATTTAATTGCTCCATGTGTATTTTTTGACGTCAAATTTAAAGTATTAAAATAGTGGATTATTTCTCAAGATTAAATCTCAATTATCAAAACTAATAATTCGCAATTCATCGCATGCCGATCTTAAGTGGAACATTATCAGCACCAGAGCTTTTTGGCACATGGTGATAAGTACCAGAGTAGACTCTCTGATTCAAAAATAAGATGAAATGAGCGCTACCCCAAGAAGAATAGCTACCCACATAACCATTGTCCCAACCCCGCGCATACGAGAAACGCCAGTTTCTGGTCCATGTAATTTGTACAGGCCTTTAATCGTCATTTGGATCACGGAGATTATCACAGCTTCAATAAATATGAAAACCTTTACTACTGAGTTATAAATGATGTTGTAAAGTTTAGGGATAAATCGCCGATAGATCCAATCTACGTCAAGGTTTACTGCGCGGATCTCAGGTGGATGGATTCCGCGGCGCATCAGAACTGCGAAAGCAAGTAGTGCAAAACAAAGTAACTGTAATTGACCGACCACATGGCTCATTGTGTAGGGGCGGTAGACAACTTCATAGGGCAGTAATGCGTAGAGTGGTTCGGGATAAACTCCGATAAAGACACAAAGGAAAGCTGTGAAGCCCATGGCCATTTGCATGTGGATCGGAGCCTCGTTAGGGCGGAGGCCGCTATCATGGCCAAAAAACGTAAAATACGGAATTTTGATACCAGAGTGTGAGAGGACACCAGCGGAGGCAAATACCAGTATTGCCCAAATGATTGGATAATGCTGATTGGCTGTTTCGTCCATGATCAATGACTTAGTCACAAATCCAGAGAACAGTGGAAAAGCAGAAATTGATGCGGCCCCAATCAAACAAAATATTGCGGTCCGAGGCATGGTGCGACAAAGGCCACCAAGTTCTGAAGCTTTAGAGGTGCCGGTACGAAGCATTACAGCACCAACGCTCATAAATAATAAAGCTTTATATAGGATATGGGCAAACGCGTGTGACGCAGTACCGTTGATCGCCATTTCAGTGCCTACGCCGATACCAACAACCATAAAGCCTAATTGGTTGTTAAGACTGTAAGCCAATACTCGGCGTAAATCGTTTTCAATCTCTGCAAAAAAGATTGGAAATAAAGTCATTACTGCGCCAATATATATTAATAGTTCTGTGCCCGCAAACCCACGAGCAAGTGCATATACCGCCAGCTTTGTCGTAAATGCAGAGAGAATTACTGTCCCAGTAATTGTAGCAGCGGGATAACTGTCTTGAAGCCAATTATGCAGCAGTGGGAACGCGCATTTAATACCAAAAGATAGAAAAATAAGCCATGTACCTAATGAGCCAAGGGTCATGCGTTCGAAAGTAATTGATCCAGTTTCTCTATATAGTAGCGCAGTCCCCGCCAATAAAATAACGCCTGAAGTGATTTGAATAATTAAGTATCGCATTCCTGTGTGATAGGATCCTTCTGTTCTGCGAGCCCAAATTAGAAAGACGGAGGCGAGTGCGGTACCCTCCCAATAAAAGAATAATGTAATCAGATCGCCAGCAAAAACTGCCCCTATGGCGGCACCAGCATATAGCAAAGCAGCTATCTGTTGTATGAAGTCGCGTACATGCCATGCGTAAAGGTTTCCCAAAAATGCAGCTAAACAGAAAATTAAGCCAAAAATGCGTGATAATTTATCAACGCGCATCATATCAAGTGTCTGACCTACAAACTCGACTTGTGCGAAAATGCCCGCTGGCAGGTTCCAAATCTGCCACGCGGCAAGAATGGGAGTTATAAGCAGGATAACACCACGGACATTGCCCTTTGGCAAAAGACCCAAGACTAATGCGGCAGCAATGAAGATGAAAGCTGTAGGCAAAATACTGATCATCATTTGGAACCTTGTTCTAATTGGTCAGCAGGATAATCTTCGCTATCAACGGATTTATCACCATAATAATTTTCTGGGCGTTTGATGATAAATCTCAAGGCTTTGGCACCCATTATGAGCAGTGTGAACATAAAAAACCCATAGGCAGCATAAAACCCGGGGATCTCTTCAATAAAAAAATGCCCATGCTTATGGTAAGTAAAGTCTGCCAGGAATAGTGCAGAACAAAACAGAGCCAGTCCCAAAAATATCTTGTTTGCATTTTCAGTTTTCGTAAACCAGCAAAGCGTTTTGCCCAGTCGGGAAAATTCGTTTGTTTTGTCAGATTGATTCAGGTCCATCCGCGGCCTCCTTAATGTGCAGCTATGATGGGCATCAGGAAGGCCTGAATATGCCCGGCGTAGAAAAATAAAACTATACAACCCATGGCTGTAAACGCAGGTGGAGCCCAGACTAAAGTAGGACTTTCAGCAAACTTTTGTGGACCTATTTGAGTTGCCGCTTTCAAAAAGAATCCTTTCCCAACCAGTGGAAGAAGGTACGCAACATTCAAAAGTGAGCTTATAAGTAAAATGCCTATCATTGCCAGTTGGTCGGCATCTGCGGCGCCCATAATGAGCAACCACTTACTCCAAGACCCACCCAATGGTGGCAGGCCGATAATAGACAAAGAGCCAATTAAAAAGGCGATAAAGGTTATTGGCATTGCTCGCCCCAAACCAGTCATTTGGCTTATATTGGTTTTGTGGGTGGCAACATATATTGAACCTGCACACATAAAGAGTGTGATTTTACCCATGGCGTGCATGACTACATGCAAGCTGCCGCCAAGTATTCCCATTGAGGTGGCAAGGGCAACGCCTAGTGTTATATAAGAGAGTTGACTGATTGTTGAATATGCAAGTCGGGCTTTAAGATTGTCCTTGGTCAAAGCTATTACTGAAGAGGCAATGATGGAAAAGGCGGCCAGCCACATCAACCAAACTGAGGCTCCTGTTGCTGCTAAAAAATCAATTCCAAATATGTATATTCCCACTTTCAGCATAGTAAATACGCCAGCTTTAACTACAGCAACTGCATGTAAGAGTGCACTGACTGGGGTCGGGGCTACCATTGCTGCTGGCAACCAACGGTGAAATGGCATTAATGCCGCTTTGCCAATGCCAAAGGCATAAAGCGCAAGTAGAATTGCTACTGCAGGACCTGCGATAAGGCCCTCCAAAATCCCACCGCGTGTGAAGTCTAGTGTTCCAGCTATTGCATAGGTCCAAATTACTGCGACTAACTGTAGGCCTATTGAAGTGCCTATCAGGATACTAAGATAAGTACGTGCACCTTTGACCGCTGCTAGAGTACCTTTATGTGCCACAAGTGGATATGTAGAGAGCGTTAATACTTCATAAAATAGAAATAAGGTAAACATATTGGCTGCAAAGGCTATTCCCATGACAGAGAATATTGCAAACGAGAAACATGCAAAGAAGCGTGCGTGGTCATCTTCATTATTTCCACGCATGTAGCCAATGCCATAGACATGGGTCACTATCCAAAGTCCTGATGCCAGTATTGCAAACATCATTCCCAAAGGCTCTACGCTAAAGGCCAGATCAAGCCCTGGCATTACTTCAAATAAGACAAACGTCTCAGTCGTTGTATTGCCTACTGTAGCGAGAATGTTCAGGACTACGAGGAAGGTTGCTATGGCTGCGCCAAGGGTTAACCCATCACGAAGGTTTGGGCTGTTGCGAAAAATCAAATTGCTCACAACAGCAGCGGCAGGCAGCAGCATTGATAGTAATATCGCCAAGGATGTATCCATAACTTAGTCCGTCCTAATGCAGCAAGCCAGATGATCCAGCAAGTAACGCTTGAGCTGCAGCTTTGGCTGCTCCCAGGGTAATGTCCGTTTCAAAGCCAAAGTAAATACAGGCTAGGGCCATTATCCATAGTGGCAGTAGCATTGAGAGTGGAGCTTCTTGAATGGTTTGCCCACTATGCGGTGTTGACAGATAGAGTGTCTCTACAAGTCGCCAGACATACGCGACTGCGAGTAGCGAAGAAGCTACAATCAACATCGCTATTGGCCAATAACCTTGCTCTAGAGCAGCCTGCACCAGAAGCCATTTACTCAGAAAACCAGCAGTTCCGGGCACGCCAATTAGTGACACCCCACCAATGACAACTGCGGCACTGGTCCATGGCATTGTCTTTCCAAGGCCTTGGAGTTGAGTATAAAACGAACTTCCAGACTGGAGAACATAAGCTCCGGCACCCATAAATAGAGCTGCTTTTGTGATGCCGTGGTTGAAAAGGTGAATAATGGTAGCCACCAACCCAGTCTCGGAAAGTAACGCAATGCCTAGCAGCATGTAACCGATTTGGGCTAAGCTTGAATACGCTAGCATACGCTTCAGGTCGCGTTGGAAGATTGCCGTAAAAGACGCGGCGAACATGGCTAGCAAGGCAAATGGATAAAATATTACTTCAAGGGTGGATGTTTCGGAAAGAAACGCTGGTTGAAAAACACTAAATATGAAGCGTAGTAAAACATAGATAGCAACCTTAGTCGCTGTTGCAGCAAGAAATGTGGTGACCACAGAGGGTGCATAAGTATATGCGTTAGGAAGCCAAAAGTGCATTGGAAAGATAGCCACTTTGAGCCCTATCCCCACAAGGATAAATGCAAATCCGGCACGGACAGTGCGGCTTTCGTATTGCCCTGAAAGTCTGTCTGCTAGGTCCGCCATGTTTAATGTACCTGTCGCCATGTATAGAAAACCAAGACCTATTATAAAAAACGTGGCCCCAATTGTGCCCATAATTAAATAATTGAATGAGGCGGTCAGCGCACGCTTATCGCGATATGAGCCCTGAGCAATTAGTACGTAAGTCGAGAGTGAAGATATTTCTAAAAAAACAAATACGTTAAAGGCATCTGCAGTGATGGTAACACCTAGAAGGCCGGTCAAACAAAGTAAAAACAGTGAATAAAATAGGGTTTGTGTTCGTTCAGGCATTTCTGCGCCAACACTTTTCCTAGCGTACGGCAACACCAAAGTTGCTATCCCAGTTACTAGAAAAAGTACAAAAGCATTTGCTGCATCAACGCGATATTCGATGCCGAGAGGAGGAGCCCATCCCCCAATGTGATATGAAACTATTCCGCCGCCAATTACCTGGGACAGCAGTAAGCAGGCAACCACGAATGAGGCCGCGCTAGCAATAAATGCTATGGCCCATGCTAATTCGCGCCGCCCAATGAAAACTATTAGAGGAGCAGCAATAAATGGAATTAGTATTTGCAAAATCGGTAAATGGTCAGTCAGGGCCATTGTGGTGTAATGAACGGTTTGCGTCGCCATTAGATGGACTCTCCTTGGCTGGCTATCGGCAGATGTTCACTGAGGAAGATAGTGTCTTCAATTTCTGTTATTTCTGTTTCTTCGATGCTGTGATACTCTTCTCTGATCCTAATAATAAGTGCCAGGCCCAGCGAGGTAGTGGCTATCCCAACGACAATCGCTGTAAGGATAAGGACGTGCGGAAGTGGATTTGAATATGCTATTTCGGGATCATAATTTCCATCCAACGGGAAAATTGGTGCTGTGCCACCAGAAATCTTTCCCATTGAGATATAAAACATAAAAACCGAGGTTTGAAAGATATTCAAACCCACTATTTTTTTGACCAGGTTACCCTTACTAATTACGATATACAGCCCTGTCATCATTAAAATTGTGAACAACCAATAGTTTAGGTGCCCTAAGATAAAGTCTGAAGTAAAAAAATTCATACTTACCATTCCTCATCACTTAGAACTGGCGTCCGGGCTGCAAATGCATAGTAGATTGCTACCATTACACCAGTTACGGTTATGCCCACCCCGGCTTCTACGATTAGAATACCCAAGTGTTGGCCATGTGATGGGTGATGAGGGTCAATGGCGGTGTAATCTAAATAGCCAAAGCCCATAAACATGCTGTACACGCCAGTACCCGCATAAAGTAGCACCCCAAAGGCGGCCAATTTATGAACTAGCCAAGGCGGAAATACCAGTTTGGCTTTATCCAAACTGAATACAATTCCGTAGATGATAAATCCAACAGCCATAATGACGCCAGCCTGAAATCCACCACCAGGAGAATAATCGCCGTGGAACTGCACATAAAGCGCAAACAAGAATATAGTACCAACCAGAAGCTTAGTGATTACGCGCAAAATTAAATGGTGACGCATCAGGTTGTCTCCTTCGTATCATCAACGTCTTTCTCGGTAACGCCAGTTCGGCGCCGCCGACGTAATCCACTGATCAACATTAGAACACCGATGCCCGCGGTGAAGACAACGGCTGTTTCTCCCAATGTATCGTAGCCTCGATAGCTCGCTAAAATGGCTGTTACTGCATTTGGAACATCAATATCTTCTGGAATTCGTTTTAAGTAATCTGGACCAACGTGGGTTTGTACTGGAGTATCTGCTGAACCAAAATTAGGCATGTCTAGAGTGCCGTAAATCATTGCGGCGCCCGTTAGGATGACTGCTAAAAGTGGTATTATATTTGATTTATGGCTTGTCTTTTCGGCTCGTGAGGTCAGAGCTAAAGTGCCTAGCATTAGGACTGTTGAAATGCCAGCTCCTACTGCTGCCTCGGTAAACGCTACGTCAACCGCATCCCAGGTAATAAACAAAAGTGCCGATAATAGGCTAAAAACACCGGAAAGAGCTACAATAGCAAATAAACTGCGAGTGCGCACCACAGAAAGAGCCGTGGCTGCAAGCATGCTGAAAAGTGCTATGTTGATGAAAGTTTCGATTTTACACCTGTTACCCTGTTACATAGGTTTGTTTATTGAAGCGTTTTTATAAAGTATCACTTGGTTTTCTGGGGCCGTCATCATCCAAAGTTTCATTGTTGAGTTTTGGTGGTCGTAGTCCTGAAACTAGAGCCGCATTAGCAATCGCATGTGTCGAAGTTGGGCCAGTTATGAACATAAACAACCCGATAACTAAAAGTTTAAAGGTGATTAATGTGAGGCCAGAATATACGCCCATGCCAATCAACAAAAGAATAACACCAGCTGAATCTGTTATAGATGCAGCATGTAGTCGCGACCAAAAATCAGGAAACCTGTAAGTTCCAAAAGCTCCAACAATCACGAAGAAAGATCCAGATAGCATCAAGGCCCAACACAAAAGATTTAGCAAAATATCCACTGCCTCTAATCCTCGTTCTTTGGGTTTGGTGGGGCCCACATGGCATCTCCAATGGCCCGGTAACGAAAAAACTTCAAAATCGCAATTGTGCCCACAAAATTAATTAATGCGTATAGGAGTGCTATATCCAGAAAATCAGGGCGTCCATTCAGAAACCCCATTACTCCGATCAATAACACAGTATGTGTGCCAAAAGAATTTACTGCGAGAACACGATCATAAAGTGTCGGCCCTTTGATCAGCCTAATTAAAACCAACAACATAGCGATAAACATTGCGATGGCAGTGATTGAAAACATTAAATTTCCGCCCCATTTTCAATTTTAGTCACGCGCCTATCCATATCTGCCAGTGCCTCTATGTCAGTTGGGCAATAAGCCAAAGCGTGCACCAAAAAATCTCCAGCCTCGGTTTCAATAGTAAGAGTGCCTGGTGTAAGTGTTATAGAGTTTGCGAATATTACCTGCCCTAGATCACTTTTCTGTGTGTAAGGCACCTCAAATAAATTTTGTCGTATAGGCATAGTTCGAGCTAAGATCACCCGGGTTACTGTCCAGTTTGATTTAGCGATTTCAATAAATAACCAAAATAGATAAAAGAAAAAATGTATCGGTCTAATAGAAATACGAACATGATCGCCATCAATTCTGTCCATTCTACGAACAATGAACATTACCAAAATAACTGACACTATTCCTAGACCAATCAGCATCGGTGTGTAGATCCCCGATAGCATCAGCCAAAGCGCCATCATAAATACTGAAGTCAGTATGGTTTTCAACGTATTTCCCTTTGCTCTAGGCTGCGCTCACTAAAGCTAAAAGCATTAGTTTGCGGTTAGTTTTACTTCTGCGCCGTTGTATATAATAGAAATTATATAACAGTCCATTGGCGTTGGGTGATTTATCTCATTTAATTATGGCCAGCGCCTAAATTCATTACTTTTAAAAAAACGAAGATTTATCATAAACGATATTCTTTAATCATATCTTTTAAATGCAACCAAAAGTTAGCTGCAAAAAACTTTAAATTTAAAGAGTTTTTCATAATGCACTAGAGCGCTTGGGGGTAAGGCTCTTGCATTAAAAAAGTGCATATTCACAAAAGCAAAAGTATGTGAGTTGCGTACAAACTTTTACTACATGCGCCAGTTATTACATTGTATTGAAGTTACCATTTTTAGGTTATAATTGAAACAGAAAAATAGCCTTTGGTTACAACTGAACTCATTTGGTTATAAAATTTGCTAACAGAACGAGATAGACCGTCCATGACACCCCTTGAACGTGCCATTGTTATGCTGAAGGCCACACCAGACGATTCCACGCGGTTTTCTGCGGTCGTCGAACGCTTGGCCGATACTGAGGTTTTCTTGGCAGTTGAGGCCGCAACCTCGGAAGCTGAGGTCACGCCCAAGACGGTCTGGCTGCTGGCACAGGAATATGTTGCGATCTATGACACGGAATTGCGGCTTGCAGAGTCGGTGGGTGGCAAGGCTGAGTATTTGTCTGTTTCGGGGCGCGCCTTGGTGCAAATGCTGGCGGGGCAAGACACTGGTATTGCCCTCAACCCGGGCACCAATGCGATTGGCTATGTGTTTGAACCTAAAACCTTGCAGTGGTTGGCGCAGTCCTTGGATGAGCGCCCCAGTGCGATAGCGCAGCAGATCACCCAAGTCTCCCCGCCGCCAGCACTGACCCCCAAAGCCCTTGATGCGTTGTCGGTCAAGCTGACAGCGGCGCAGGGACTAGCAGAATATGCCTGTTTAGTCGAAGCAACAGATGCCGAAAATCATAAAAACCCAATGTTGTGTTTTGTAGGGTTGGTGCCTGATGCTCAGGCAGATTTGGCAAAGCTAGTGCAGGAATACCTGCAATTTTCCGAGCAAGACGGTGCGCCTTGGGACGTCACCTATTTGTCGCCAGATCACGGCATGGTGCAAAAGCTTCTTAAGGTCGGGCTGCGGTTTGATCTGCCAGTGCCAGAGGTGGCTGTTGAGCGTCCCGCACCCGGAACCATCCCGGGGCAACCGCCGATCCTGCGCTAAGGTTAATACCCGGCGGCGCGGTCGACCAAATGCAAAAATGGAAGGCCTTGCTCACCGCGAGCAATATTGCCGACCACGACTTCCGCCGCGGTTGCTGCGCGCGTTCCAGATGCGATATGCGGCGTCACAGTCACATTCGGCAGGGTCCAATAAGGATGATCCTGAGGCAAAGGCTCAACGCGAAACACATCCAAACAAGCCGCTGAAATATGGCCCTGTTTTAAAGCTGAAATCAAAGCCTTATCGTCTATTAATGGGCCACGACCTGGATTGATAATCACGCTGCCTTTGGGCATTTGCGCCAAAGTTTCACTATTCAGCACATTTTCAGTCTGTGGCGTGTCTGGTAACAATAAGATGAGAATTTGCGCAGTAGCTAAAGCGTGGCCCAGCCCCTCTGGCCCATGATAGCAGGTGATACCTGCCACGTCCTTTGCCGTGCGTGACCAGCCAGTGACGGGAAAGCCAAGTAGGCTTAAAGCCGTGCCACAGGCCTCACCCAAAGCGCCGAGGCCCAAAATTGTGACAGGGCGATCTTGTGCTAAGGGCGGATGGGCCTCGTCCCAAATCTGACCGGGGTTCACGATATGCTGATCCATGCCAAGATGGTACCGCAGCGTATGGCCTGTGACCCATTCCGTCATGCCTTGACGTAAGCCACTATCGACCATCCGGCACAGTGGTTGCGTGAGGGTCTCGTTGCCAACAAATGTTTCAACACCGGCCCAGAGGCTCAAAACGGCCTTGCATCGTGTATAGGGCGTAAGATCCTGTATGGTGCTATCGGGGGCATAAATCAGATAATCTACATCCTCAGGGGCGCATGCCGTGGTCAGATTGGCGGCAATGCCCTTATGGCTGAGGCATCGTTTGAGATGCGCCTCATAGAGGTGGAATTTCTCAGGACGGGCTGCAAAAACTATATTAATCATTTGTGCTTGGGCCTTGGACGGTGAACATGGGCGCTTTGCATCAGGCCAAAGCCCAACAACAAGATCAGCATAGCAGATCCTCCATAGCTTACCAATGGTAAGGGCACGCCCACCACAGGAGCCAAGCCCATGACCATAGACATATTGATGGCGAAAAATAGGAAGAAGGTGATGCCTATTCCCAGAGTGAGCAGAGAAGAAAACCGATCTTTGTTGCTGAGTGCGGAGATGATGCAGAACAGCACAACCAGCGTATAGAGGCCCAACAAGGAGATGGATCCGACAAATCCAAACTCCTCTGAAAGTGTCGTAAAGATGAAATCCGTATGTTTTTCGGGCAGGAAGTTAAGGCGTGACTGCGTCCCTTCCATAAATCCACGCCCGGTCCACCCACCAGACCCCAGGGCAATCTTAGCCTGCGTGATGTGATAGCCTGCGCCTAAAGGATCGCGATCTGGGTTGAGAAAAGTGTCAATTCGCGTGTATTGGTAATCCTTGAGCAATTGCCATGCCGTACCGCGAGTTTGAAATAATGCCAGTACCAGACCAAAACTAGATCCAATGACTGTCGCAAAATAAGTCCAATGGACCCCGGCCAAAAACATAATCGCTCCACCGCCCATAATCAGCAGCAATGAGGTGCCAAGATCAGGCTGGCGCAGAACCAAAAAGACCGGAATGAGGATCAAAATGACGGGAAATAATACCCAGATTGGGCGCGAAGTCCGTTCCAGCGGCAACCAATCATAATAGGCCGCTAAGGCCAAAACCAACGTGATTTTCATGACTTCTGACGGCTGAAGTCGCATGAACCCAACATCAATCCACCGCTGTGCTCCCATGCCTGACACACCAGCAAACTCGACGGTAATTAAGAGCAATACGGCCATGCTATAAGCCAGAAAAGACATGTTACGCCAAAACCAAATTGGTATCATGGATACGACGAACAGCCCAGTCATGCCCACAAAAAATCGCTGCATCTGCGGCTGTGCCCACCGTTCAATCGTGCCGCCAGATACCGAGTAAAGCATCACAAAACCAACGCCGGAAATTGCTGTGAGAAGAAAGATAATAGGCCAGTTCAGGGCTAGGATTTTGCGAAACCCAACTGGAACCGCCGCCAAATTATGCTCTAGATAGCTCATGTTTTTGTTTGCCCGCTGGCTTTGAGGCTGTTCCAGTCGATCAGCTTTGGTGCCAATTCTTTTTGCTCGCGCCGAATTTTTTCGCGCAGGCCTGAGGGATAATGGTCGAGATCTGGCATTTTCCCGGTTAGGGAAAATAGGGTGATGTCGCGGGCGATTGGAGCGGCAACCGAGCTGCCGCCTCCGCCATGTTCCACCACAACCGCGACCGCAACTTTTGGATTGTCGTGCGGGGCATAGTCCACAAACAACGCGTGATCACGCTTTTTCCAAGGCAAATCTTCGTTGCGGATAACACCCGTTACGCGTTCCCCTGCTGTGATGCGCCGAACCTGTGCTGTGCCTGTTTTACCGGCCATGCGCAGATTTTGGGTAGCAATTCGGGTGCTAAATGCAGTGCCATCCTTGGTATTGGCCACACCGAACATCGCCTTTTGCACCACAGCCAAATGTGCCGGATCCACATCCAACGGCGCACCAGCGCCCAAGGGCATTGGGGCATCATTAATGCTTTGGATTAATCTAGGTTGCACGGCGCGTCCGGTCCCGAGGCGGGCGGCCATCACTGCCAGCTGAAGTGGGGAGGCCAAAACATAGCCTTGGCCAATCGAGGCATTCACCGTGTCGCCCAAAAGCCAACTTTTATCGAAGGACTTTTGCTTCCAGCCCCGGGTGGGGATCACGCCGCGGCTGACGGCGCTAAGAGGCAGATCGTGGTGCTCGCCCAAACCAAACCGTCGTGCCATGGCCGAAATTTTATCGATCCCAACTTTTTGACCAATGGCATAGAAAAACACATCGCAGCTTTGGATGATGCTGTCGGCCACATTTACCACGCCATGGCCCTGCCGTTTCCAGCAGTGAAACCGATTGTTCGAAATCTCAAAATGACCCGGGCAAAAAATTGTATCATCCGGGCTGAGCACCCCATCTTCGAGTGCGGCCAGTGCCGTCATCATTTTGAACGTGGAGGCTGGGGCATAGGTTCCCTGTACGGCCTTCGCGCGAAGGGGGCCAAAGATATCATCGCGCAGACCGTTGTAATTGTCGTTCGAAATACCTCGCACAAAAAGATTTGGATCAAAGCTTGGGCTTGACCCAACGGCCAACAAATCCCCGCTCTCACAATCAATGACCACGGCACTGGCGGATAGACCGGCCATCCGCGCAAGTGCAAAATTTTGAATCTTGCTGTCGATGGTCAGCTTTACGATTGCTCCCTGTTCGCCTTCCACACGTCCCAACTCACGCATCACGCGGCCAAGCGCGTTGACCTCAATGCGCTGGTGCCCGGCTGAGCCGCGCAGGCTACGCTCCATTTGCGCCTCCACACCAGTTTTGCCCACCTGAAATCGTGGAATTTGCAACAGGGGATCAGGATCTTGCGTGCGCTCCAAATAGTGATCGCTTACCGGGCCCACGTACCCCACCACATGGGCGAGATTTTCTTTTTGAGGATAAATGCGTGACAGGCCAACTTCTGTCAAAATGCCGGGTAAGGCTGGGGCATTGGTGGCCACTTTGGCAAAATCTTCCCAGTTTAGGTTTTCGGTGATGGTCACTGGCACAAAGGCACTGCGCCGGCCCAATTCCCTGCGGGCTTTTTCGAGATCTTTTGCGTCGATGTGGATCAGCTGTTGCAACTGAGATAAAACCGTTTCTACATCATCGGTATCTTCACGCACCATAGTCACCCGGTAGTTGGGGACATTCTCAGCAAGGGCTCGTCCATCTCGGTCAAACATGATCCCACGGGATGGGGGGAGCAGGCGCACATTGATGCGGTTTTCTTCGGCCAAGAGGCGATACTTCTCCGCTTCCTGAACCTGCAGAAACCGCATGCGTGCAGCAAGCCCTGCTATAATTCCAATCTGGATGCCACCCAGCAGTAAGGCCCGGCGTGATAGCCGGTTGACAGATTTCAAAACCTCGTTTGGATTGTATTTCATCGCGCTGCTTTGGACGAAGATTTGTGCAAAGTCTGTGTCAGAGCGTAGCGCAGCATTGGTCTGAAAATCCAATTGAACAGTGGATATATCATAAAAGTGAATACAGCCTGTAGCGTATAGAGCTTCAAGTCATGGGTCGGTAAAAAGGCCAATATCAAAGCGAAGTGGTGCACAATAAAGGCGCAGCAGACAACGATTGCAACCAATGCCCATTCATAAAAGAAGACCACCTCTCGAAAGCTAAGGGCCCGCATTCGCAAAAACATGCTCGCGCACAGCACAATCAACGTCCAAAGGCCGGGCGGGCGCTGGAGGATGGCGTCGGCAAACAAAAAGGCGATGGTGATCAAAATTGGGCTCATGATCGCCGGTCGCAGCATGATCCAAGCAAAGGTGATGGCCAAGGACAAATCTGGCGTTGTAAATTGATAGGGGGAGGTTTGAATTGGGAGGGTCTTGAATAGCACCACTAAAACGATGATGAGCAGATAGGTCAGCCGGAGCCGCAAGATACGCAGGGGTGGATCCTCTATCATGGGCGGTCCTCTAATTCTGTGGTGTTTGGCACTCCGACCAAGCCACCGGGTGTGGATATGGTTTCGCGCGGCATATGACGAATAACGCGCAGAAATTCTAGCTGCAGCATATCCGCGGCCAATCGCACACGCAGCCTGCCAGATTGGGTTTGGGTGACCTGTCCCACTAATATGCCGGAGGGAAACACCCCACCGTCGCCAGATGTCATCACGCGGTCTCCGGGGCGGACCGTTTCGGGGTTTTCCAAAAATTCGATTGGCGGTTGGCTGGTGTTGTCGCCCACAACCAAGCCTGTTTGCCCGTTTGATTCTATGGTCACGGCCACTCGGCTGGAAGTGTCGCCCAGCAAAATGACTCGAGAGGTGCGCTCGCCCACCCCGGCGATGCGACCCACCAGTCCAATGCCATCAATCGCCGCCCAACCGTCGACAATGCCATCACGCTTTCCAATATTCAGAAGCACGGTCTGACGAAATGGGCTGCCACTGTCGGCCAAAACCACGCCGGTGATTTTGGTAAATTTTGGATCAAGGCGCACATTGTTTAGATCTAGAAGTCTGGCATTCTCTTGCTCACGTTGAAGAGCCGCCTCTTTCCAAGCCTTCATCTGCTGCAATTCACGTCTTAAGTCTTTGTTTTGTTGATATATGCGTGTGTAGCTTCTGGCAGATCGCAAAATATTTATGGTACCGGTCAAGGGAGACGTTGCCCAAGAAAAATTAGGAACAACCCGATCAATGAGCTCTATCCGTACCCGTTCAACCCGTGGGCTGTCGATGCGCCACAGTAAAAACAAACCCAGCAACAGCACAATCAACGCGCTGAGGATCAACCGACCAAGGGAAGTTGAATACCGATCTGGAGTGTTGCGATCCCGTGCCATATGCTCCCCTAGGGGTTTGAACGGTTGAGGGTTTAGCTGTCGTAGTCGATTACATGTGCGAGTTGTTTTTCATATTCCAAGGCTTTGCCGGTGCCCAAGGCCACGCAGTTTAGGCTTTCATCCGCCACGGAAACCGCAAGACCGGTTTGTTCACGGAGAGCCAAATCCAATTCTCCCAGCAACGCGCCACCGCCGGTCAGCATCACGCCACGGTCCACGATATCCGCAGCCAAATCCGGTGGCGTGGCTTCGAGTGCAGTCATCACAGCTTCACAGATTTGTTGGACCGGTTCAGCCAGCGCTTCTGCGACTTGGGCTTGGTTGATCTCGGTTTCTTTGGGCACACCATTCAGCAAATCGCGGCCACGAATGGACATTGCGGCACCGCGGCCATCGTCTGGCATGCGTGCTGTGCCGATGGTGGTTTTAATACGCTCAGCGGTGGCTTCACCTACCAATAGGTTATGCTGACGGCGCAAATAGCTTATGATTGCTTCATCCATTCGGTCACCACCCACACGCACCGAGCGGGCATAGACGATATCGGCCAGAGACAAGACAGCCACCTCAGTGGTCCCGCCGCCAATATCCACAACCATGGAACCGGTAGGGTCTGTGATGGGCATGCCGGCACCAATGGCTGCCGCAATCGGTTCTGCAATCAGCCCGGCTCGCCGCGCGCCTGCTGAGAGCACAGATTGACGGATGGCCCTTTTTTCCACTGGTGTCGCGCCATGGGGTACGCAAACGATGATTTTGGGTTTAGAAAATGTTGTGCGTTTGTGAACTTTGCGGATGAAATGTTTGATCATTTCTTCAGCCACGTCAAAATCCGCTATAACCCCGTCACGCATAGGGCGTATGGCCTGGATAGAACCGGGTGTACGGCCCAGCATCAGTTTAGCGTCCTCGCCAAAAGCCAAAGCTTTTTTCTGACCGTTTTTAACCTGATAGGCCACAACAGACGGCTCATTCAAAACAATGCCCTTGCCTCGGACATAAACCAAAGTATTCGCAGTACCCAAATCTATCGCCATATCTGACGAAAATAGACCACCAAGTCCAAACATTAGCAACGCCCCAATAGGTCAATGTCTACGACTCTATGTGCCTAGACTGTGAGTATCTATACGGTTTCGGGAACCTGTTTCCAAGGGCTTGGGGGGCGGTTTTACGATTCACAAGCCCTTAAAATGGTTAATGGGCGGGGATCAGCCTGCATCTTTGTAGGAAACTGACTTGATGTCCTCGCCGGGAGCCGATTTCTCACGCCGCACGATCAAACGGTTTAGCGCGTTGATATAGGCTTTTGCCGAGGCGACCACGGTATCAGTATCGGCAGATTGCCCGGTCGCAATCTTTCCGTCCTCTTCCATTCGCACGCTCACGGTGGCCTGTGCATCTGTGCCTTCGGTCACGGCGCTCACCTGATAAAGCTGCAACCGCGCGGTATGCGGGTACAATTGCTTCACGGCGTTGAAAGTGGCGTCAACCGGACCGTCGCCTGTGGCGGTGACCGCATGAGTTTCTCCATCAATTGTCAATTCCAAAGCCGCTTTTTGTGGGCCACGGGTGCCACAGACAACCCGCAGAGATTTGAGGCTCAAATGGTCTGACTGCTCATCAGCGTTATCCGCGCGCACTAAGGCGATTAAATCGTCATCAAACACTTCTTTCTTGCGGTCAGCTAATTCTTTGAACCGCACAAACACATCGTTCAACTGATTGTCGGCCAGCTCAATACCCAAGTTTTTCAACTTGGAGCGCAAAGCTGCACGTCCAGAGTGTTTGCCCATAACCAAATTGGTCTCGGTCAGGCCCACATCTTCTGGGCGCATGATTTCGAAGGTCTCTGCGTTTTTCAACATGCCATCTTGGTGAATGCCACTTTCATGCGCAAAGGCGTTTTTGCCCACAATAGCCTTGTTAAACTGCACTGCAAAACCAGATACTGTGGCCACACGGCGGCTGATTGCCATGATTTTGGTGCTGTCGATTTGGGTGCTGTAGGGCATGATGTCGTTGCGGACTTTCATGGCCATCACAACTTCTTCCAAAGCTGTATTGCCAGCGCGTTCGCCTAGCCCGTTGATTGTACATTCAATTTGACGCGCGCCGGCATCTACAGCTGCCAAAGAGTTGGCGGTGGCCATGCCTAAGTCATTATGGCAATGGGTCGCGAAAATCACATCGGTGGCTCCGGGTACATCCGCAAGTAGGCGCGCGATAAGTTCGGCACTTTCACGCGGGGCAGTATAGCCCACGGTGTCGGGAATATTGATGGTCGTGGCACCGGCGTTGATGGCAATCTCAATGGTGCGACACAGGTAATCATATTCTGTGCGGGTTGCATCCATGGGGGACCATTGTACGTTGTCGCATAGGTTGCGGGCGTGGGTTACGGTGTCATGGATCCGTTGCGACATTTCGTCTTGGGTCAAATTGGGAATGGCGCGATGCAACGGCGAGGTGCCAATGAATGTATGGATTCGCGGTTGGGCGGCATGGCGCACAGCTTCTGCGCAGCGATCAATGTCTTTAAAGTTGGCGCGGGCCAATCCACATATCACTGAGTTCTTACTGCGCTTGGAAATTTCACGCACTGCGTTGAAATCACCCTCAGAGGCGACTGGGAAGCCGGCCTCAATGATGTCGACGCCCATGTCATCTAGCATTTCAGCCAATTCAAGCTTTTCTGAATGGTTCATAGTAGCACCGGGGCTTTGTTCGCCGTCACGCAATGTTGTATCAAAAATGAAAACACGATCTTGGGTCATAGGACTGTTCTTCTAACTAGGGAATTTGATGGGGTTCGGCGCTGGGCTTAGGTGAGCGTCCCGCGCCGAAAAGCACGCTCAGCTTAGGCTAAGTGTTAGAAGTAAGAGCTGATCATACGAATTTCTCATGGTAATAGGTATAGCTGCGAATTTGCAAATGGGAAGTAGAAAGTTGGCTTGTAGTCATTCAGCCATAGGGCCTGGATGCCGTTTTGCTGAAAATTATGGTGGCAAAGCTTGGCGGTGGCACCTATGCGCGCTAAGTCTGAAGGATGAAACATATATTGATCATCGGGAATTCGGGCGGCATTGGTGCGGCTCTTGAGCAGGAATATCTGCGCAACGGCTGGCGCTGCACGGGGCTGTCACGTCAACATCAAGGGTTAGATCTGACCCGGCCTGAAACCATTGTACAAGCGCTGGCTGGGGTGGATAAACCCTTTGATACGGTGATCATCGCAACGGGTGGATTGACGATTGGCAGCACTGGCCCGGAGAAAACTATCAGAGCGGTCACCGCGCAGGGCATGGCAGATCAAATGCAGATCAATGCCATCGGCCCGGCGTTGATCTTGAGCCAGATTGGGCGGTTGCTGCCGCGAGACAGTGTCGCGCGGCTGGCGGTGTTGTCGGCGCGGGTGGGCTCGATTGGTGACAACCGTTTGGGCGGTTGGATCTCGTACCGGGCGGCAAAAGCTGCGCTCAATCAAATTGTCCATACATCCGCCATCGAATTGGCGCGCAGCCATCCGCTTCTTGCTTGTTTCTCCCTGCATCCCGGAACGGTTGAAACTCCGCTCACCAAGCCCTTTGTGGCCAACCACAGCGCACTGCCTGCAGGTGAGGCAGCCGCGATATTACACAGTGTCATTGAAGCACGTGCCCCGTCAGACACAGGAGGCTTTTTTGATCAAAACGGTTTGCAGGTGCCGTGGTGATTTGTGATGGTGCTACTCTGAAGGCACAGGCTCGGCTTCGGGCTCCAGATTGCCATCTTCCCATGTGCCGCTGACAACGACACCAGTCGCATAGCGCATCGTTCCATCGCCTTGCCGCCGACCTTCTGTGAAGTTTCCGATATAAACGTCGCCATTGCTGTAGGTGGCTGTGCCTTTGCCGTGGATCTCTCCCGTGCGCCATTTCCCAGCATATTCAAACCCATCTTTCATTTTAATATGGCCCTGACCTGAGCGCTGACCGTCGACAAAACCACCCACGTAAACAGTGCCATCGCGATAGGTGGCTTGACCGGATCCATGACGCTTGCCTGCTTTCCAATTGCCCTCATAACGGTAGCTGTCGTCGAAGGTCATGATGCCATAACCGTGGTTTTGCGCGTTTTTGAAGCCGCCCTGATAGACCAAGCCGTTCGGGTAGGTGGCTTTGCCGGCCCCGTTGATAACTCCGTTTTTCCAGTTTCCTTCATAGGTCGAACCATCGGGATATGTGATGGTGCCAACGCCATTCGCCAGATCCTCTGCAAACGAACCTTGATAGATTGAGCCATCGGGGTAGGTAACCACACCTTCGCCAGAGATTTTCCCCTCGTACCAATCACCAATGTAGTTGTAGCCGTCTTGACCGGTAAAGATGCCGCGGCCATGTCTGCGATCATTATAAAAGTTGCCCTCATAGACATCACTGTTCGCATAGGTGACCGTTCCCATACCATCGCGCAAGCCTTCGACCAAATTGCCGGAAAATTTATCACCATTGGCTCGGGTCAGAGTGCCCTGGCCGTTGATTTTACCCTCTTTCCAAGTGCCCACATAGGTTACACCGTCGGGCATGGTTAAAGTGCCTTTACCTGAGCGTTGCCCGGCCTCAATATTGCCTTGATAGATTGCCCCGTCTGAATAAGTGATCGTGCCTTTACCTTGTTTGAGACCATCTACCCAAGAGCCTTCATAGCGATAGCCGGTATCGGATGTGAGGACGCCTTGCCCGTGATGCATTGTAGCACGAAAGCCGCCCTCATAACGCAATCCGCCCGGATAGCTCGCAACGCCTTGCCCATCAATTTTGCCCGCAACCCATGTGCCTGTGTAAGTGCCACCATCCGTATACTCTATTGAACCGGTGCCTTCGGGTTTGCCATTGGCGAAACTGCCTTCATAAATTGAGCCATCAGAAAATTTTGCAACGCCTTGCCCAGAAATTTCTCCATTCTCCCAAGAGCCGATATATTCATAACCTGAGGGCAGACTATAGGTGCCCTGCCCATGCTGGCGGCCGTTTTTGAATGTGCCTTCGTAGAACCCACCATCCTCATATTGCTTCGTCTGAACGTTGGCAGACTGCGCTGAGGCAACACCTGAAAAAGCGAGCATTACAGCGGCCAGTACAAATGGTGTGATCTTCATGCGCATCTAAATTATTAACCCCCAGAAGGTGTTCCAGTGTCGGACTGGATTGATTGTTACAGGTGCAAGCCTAATAAACCTGACCAATTAGGGCAATGTCTTTTCACATTTCCTATTCGATTGGGCTTTTGCTTCGGCGGATGTCTGATAGATAAGACGAGAGTTTTGTTAAGATTGAGCGAGCATATGATGCAAAAATTTCAGTTAACGATGGCGCAACTTAACGCAACTTTGGGCGATCTTTCTGGCAATTGTGCACAAGCTTTACAGGCTTGGCAGGCTGCAAAAGACGCGGGCTCTGACATGGTTATGTTGCCTGAAATGTTTGTCACGGGCTATCAGGTGCAGGATTTGGTCAGCAAACCGGCCTTTACCCGGGATGCCATGGCGCAGGTTGAGGCCTTGGCTACAGCTTGTGCGGATGGCCCAGCGATAGGCATTGGCGCGCCGTTTTTGGACAAAACTGGCCTATATAACGCCTATTACGTGTTGGCCGCAGGTACGATACTTGCCATTGTCAAAAAGCATATTTTGCCAAATACCGACGTATTTGATGAGGTACGCCTGTATCAAAGTGCGGATATCTCGGGGCCTTACCGCGTGGGCTGCATGCGTATTGGAACACCGATCTGTGAAGATGCTTGGCATTCTGACGTGCCAGAAGCTTTGATCGAATCTGGGGCGCAGGTCTTGTTTGTGCCCAATGGGTCTCCCTATGCGAGTGGCAAAATGGATGTTCGCATGGCACATATGGTGGCGCGCGTGATTGAGACGGGGCTACCGCTTGTCTATGTAAACATGGTCGGCGGTCAGGATGATCAAGTGTTTGACGGTGGGTCATTCGTCTTGAACCCGGGCGGCGCTATGGCGCTGTCGCTGCCATTGTTTGAAACCTGCATAGCGCATGTTGAATTTGAACAGTCCGAGGATGGATGGCGGGCCTTGCCGGGCGCGCGGGCGCATTGGGCAGATACGCTAGAGCAAGATTACCATGCTATGGTTCTGTCTTTGCGTGATTATGTACGGAAGACTGGATTTTTCTCGGTGGTGTTGGGTCTGTCTGGCGGCATTGATTCGGCAATTGTGGCGACGATTGCCGCTGATGCGCTGGGCGCGAAGCATGTGCATTGTGTCATGTTGCCCTCCGAATATACCAGCCAAGCCTCTTTGGATGACGCCGCCGCTGTGGCCCATGCTTTGGGCACGCCATTGCAAACCATACCAATCTCAGGCCCACGCGCGGCAGTGACTAAGGCCCTGGACCCGATCTTTGCGGGCAGGACTGCGGATTTGACTGAAGAAAACATCCAATCGCGCCTGCGAGGGTTACTCCTGATGGCCATGTCCAACAAACTGGGGCATATGCTGTTGACCACCGGCAATAAATCAGAGGTCGCGGTTGGATATGCCACGATCTATGGCGATATGGCCGGGGGCTATAACCCGATTAAAGACCTATATAAAACTCGGCTTTTTGATATCTGCCGTTGGCGTAACGCGCAGCATCGTGACTGGATGATGGGTCCCAAGGCAGTCGTGATAGATCCACGGATCATCGATAAACCGCCCAGTGCTGAATTGCGTGAGGATCAAAAAGACGAAGATAGTCTACCGCCTTACCCGGTCTTGGATGCTATTTTGACACTCTTGGTGGATGAGGATGCCTCAGTTGCTGATTGCGTTGAGGCTGGTTTCGAGCGCGACATGGTCAAGAAAATAGAGCATTTAGTGTATATCAGCGAATATAAGCGGTTCCAATCTGCGCCGGGCACCCGATTGTCTCAACGCGCCTTTTGGCTGGATCGCCGTTATCCAATTACTAATCGTTGGCGCGACAACAGTTGATAGGCTGAAGCCCGGGGCAATATCTGGACATCTTTGCTGCCCTGTGTGTAAAGACAGCGCAACAGGAGAAAACCATGATCACCACTCGTTTTGCCCCTTCGCCTACTGGCTACTTACATATTGGGAACCTGCGCACCGCACTGTTCAATTTTCTGATCTCACGTCAGGCGGGCGGGGAATTTATTCTGCGGATCGATGATACGGATCCGGAACGCTCTAAGCCTGAATATGTCGATGGTATCAAACGTGATTTGGAATGGTTGGGCCTGCATTGGGACCGGGTTGAGCATCAATCTGCACGCTTTGAGCGTTATGCGGAAGTGGCCGACCAGCTGCGTGACAAGGGCCTATTCTATGAGTGCTTTGAGACACCGGTTGAATTGGACCTAAAGCGCAAAAAACAACTGAATATGGGCAAACCACCGGTTTATGACCGGTCGGCCTTGTCCTTGTCTGATGCGGAGAGCGATGCATTGCGGGGTGACCGCGCGCCGCATTGGCGTTTTAAGTTGGACCAATCTCGGATTGAATGGACCGATGGCATTTTGGGCGATTTGTCCATTGATGCAGCCTCGGTGAGCGATCCGGTTTTGATCCGTGGCGATGGTCAGGTCTTGTACACTTTGGCCTCTATTTGTGATGATACGGATATGGGCGTCACCCATGTTGTACGTGGCTCCGACCATGTGACCAATACTGCCACGCAAATTCAAATGATCCGGGCGATTGCTGGCACTGTGCCAAGTTTTGCACATCACTCCCTGCTCACGGGTCCAAAAGGCGAGGGTTTGTCAAAACGGCTTGGCTCGCTAGCTTTGCGCGATATGCGCGACGCGGGCATTCAGCCCATGGCGCTTTTGAGCCATTTGGCGCGCCTAGGCTCGTCCGATCCGGTTGAACTGCGTAGCTCGATGGGAGAAATTATCACCGGATTTGATCTGACTAAATTTGGCTCTGCACCTACAAAATTTGATGAAGCTGATCTGGTACCCATCACTGCTAAATATTTGCAGGGACTTGAGCTTGCCGATGTGGCGGAGGATGTGGCTGCAATTGGAGTGCCTGCGGATAAGGCAGAAGATTTCTGGACTGTGATCCGCAGCAACATCGCAACCCTCGAGGACTTAGGGAATTGGTGGGCGTTGATTGAAAATGGTGCGACGCCTGATATTGATCCTGAGGATCAAGAATTTGTAGCGCAAGCTATGGCGATGCTGCCTGAGGGGCCTTTTGACTCGACAACTTGGGGTGCTTGGACTGCAGAGGTCAAGCAAGCCACCGGTCGCAAGGGCAAAGGCTTGTTCATGCCATTGCGCAAGGCTTTGACCGGCATGTCACATGGTCCCGATATGGGTGCGCTTTTGCCGTTGCTACAAAAAATTCGAAGATAAGCAGTCAAGCTTGAGGGCCAGTCGTCATCCTCAAGCGCACGCAACTCTTCGTCGCTATACTGGGGATCGGGCACTTCATCGTGGTATTCGATGAATGTGCGGTCTTGCGGTAGGCAAGCAAGATCACAGATTACGCTGATAATCTTTGCGCGGCTGTCGATAAACCATAGCCGGCCTCCGGGTGTTGAGACATAGCTATCAATACCTTATTCTGCATCTCCCAGCGCATCAATGTAAGATGGCAGTTCATAACTGCCATCGGGGCTTACTGCACCATGCATGTGACAGCTGGCAAAAGCGATCAAATCTTCAGGATAATCATCTGCGCTGCATTCAGCTTCTTTGCCCTTGGTCGGCGGTGTTCCCGAGATCACATCGCGCGCGTCCACCACCAGATAGCCGCAATATTCGCGGTCATATTGGAAAGATTTGGCTTGCAGGATTAAGAGGTTTTGTTTTGCGAGGCGAATTTCATCGGCCGCTTGCGCATGGGATATTTGTGCAAAGAAAAGGGCCAACCCATAAGATGTGATAAAGATGCCACAGCATGGCTTGGCCCTAAGTCTTATTATTGTGCTTGCAGATCAGTCGCAGCTTCACGGCCATTGCGGCCAGTCTCGACTTCAAAGTTAACTTTTTGGTTTTCGTTCAAACCGTCCAAGCCAGCGCGCTGTAATGCTGTTACGTGAACAAACACGTCTTCGCCGCCATTGTCCGGTGCAATAAAGCCATAACCTTTGTCTGCGTTAAACCATTTTACGGTGCCAGTAGCCATCCCGTTTACTCCATTTTAGATACTGCCCACGTTATTGCGGCAGGTCGGCGTCAGTCAATTCATGTCGAGGACTGTGGCCGTATAAGGAAAACAGTTGGTCGAGATGCGGTAACGGTCGCAAGCGCCATATGGGGGAATCGCTGCGATATTGCAAGCCTGAAGGTGAGCGCGAAAAAATTCATCTTAAGGGAATTTTCGCGGCGTTATCTATGATAAAGTGATTTTTTGGTTGCCCATTTGTGAAAATGACACCGCAGATGTGTTGAGACGGGCTCAGCGTATGCGGTGTCATATCTACCGTCGTTTTTATGCGCTCAAAGGCAGGATGTTAGCGGGCAAATTTCTTGTGCTTGATCCGTTTGGGTTGCATGGCATCATTGCCCAAGCGGCGTTTTTTGTCTTCTTCGTAGTCTTCGAAGTTTCCTTCGAACCATTCCACATGCGCCTCACCTTCAAATGCCAAGATATGCGTGCAAATCCGGTCAAGAAAAAATCGGTCGTGTGAGATGACAACAGCACAGCCGGCAAAATCAACCAATGCGTCTTCAAGCGCACGAAGAGTTTCAACGTCCAAGTCATTGGTTGGCTCATCGAGGAGCAACACATTGCCGCCTGCGCGGAGCAGACGTGCCATATGCACCCGATTGCGTTCACCACCAGACAGTAGGCTGACTTTCTTTTGTTGAGTGGCGCCTTTGAAGTTGAAGGCGGAGCAATAGGCCCGGCCGTTGACTTCTGCGTCACCCAATTGGATCACGTCCAGACCATCGGCAATCGCTTCCCAAACATTGGCATTGGGGTCGAGATCATCGCGGGATTGATCCACATAGGACAATTGTACCGTGTCGCCAAATTCGACTGTGCCCTCATCGGGTTGTTCTTGGCCGGTGAGCATCTTGAACAGCGTGGTTTTACCCGCGCCGTTGGGTCCAATCACGCCGACAATGCCGCCGGGCGGGAGGGAGAAGGACAGATCTTCAACCAATAATTTATCGCCCATGGCCTTCTTAAGGCCTTCAACTTCAATCACCTTGGAACCCAAACGTGGTCCGTTGGGAATGATAATCTGTGCATGGCCCACTTTTTCGCGCTCGGATTGGTTGGCCATGTCGTTATAGGCGGCAATCCGGGCTTTGGATTTGGCTTGGCGGGCTTTTTGACCTTGGCGCATCCAGTCCAATTCCCGTTCAAGTGTTTTCTGCTTGGATTTGTCTTCACGCGATTCTTGCGACAGGCGTTTGGCTTTCTGTTCCAGCCATGCTGAGTAGTTGCCTTCATAAGGCACGCCTTGGCCGCGGTCGATTTCTAAGATCCAACTGGTGATGTCATCCAAGAAATACCGGTCGTGAGTTACCACCAAGATTGTGCCGGCATAATTGATCAGGTGTTTTTGTAGCCAGCCAATGGTTTCGGCGTCGAGGTGGTTGGTTGGCTCATCGAGCAGAAGCATATCAGGCTGTTCCAACAGCAACCGACACAGAGCCACGCGCCGAGCTTCCCCGCCTGACAGGCTTTCTGGCATCGCATCATCCGGTGGGCAGCGCAGGGCTTCAAGGCTCACGTCAATCTGTGCATCCAAATCCCAAAGGTTTTGAGCGTCAATCTCGTCCTGCAGCTGTGCCATCTCGTTTGCTGTTTCATCGGAGTAATTCATTGCCAGATCATTGTAGCGATCCAGAATGTCTTTCTTATCTTTTACGCCAAGCATTACATTTTCACGGACAGTAAGATGATCTTCGAGTTTTGGCTCCTGAGGCAGGTAGCCCACTTTGGCGCCCTGTGCGGCCCAAGCTTCACCGGAAAAATCAGTGTCGAGACCGGCCATGATTTTCAGCAAAGTTGATTTACCCGAGCCGTTCACCCCAACAACACCAATTTTCACACCGGGTAAGAAGGACAAGCGGATGTTCTCGAAACATTTTTTGCCACCTGGATAGGTTTTTGAAACGCCATCCATGTGGTAGACGTATTGATATGCGGCCATGAGTGCCCCCGGTGTTAAAATGCAAAATTCAGACCTCTGTTACAGTGGCAAAGGCGTGGGCGCAAATGTGTAATTGCAAAGTTGTGGAATAGATCGGATGCTGGGATCTCTTGCACATGTTCAAATCTGCGGTAAACGGGTTGGATGATGCGGTTTGACTTGCCAAAATCCTGTTCTGGCCTGCGGGTTGGTCTTTTGGGTGGATCTTTTGATCCGGCTCATGAGGGGCATGTGCAGATTTCGTTGCACGCCTTGAAGCGTTTTGGTCTAGATCAACTGTGGTGGCTGGTTAGCCCGGGAAACCCTTTGAAACAGAAGGGCCCTGCATCACTAAGCCGAAGGTTGGAGTATGCCAAGTGCTTCGTGGACCACCCTCGAATCAAGGTCACCGACATTGAATCTCAGCTGCAAACACGGTTTACCTGTGACACATTGCTGGAGCTCAAAGCGCTCTATCCTTCCACTCATTTCACCTGGCTTATGGGAGCGGATAACCTCGCGCAAATTCATCACTGGCAGGATTGGCAAAGTATTTTTGAGATTATGCCTGTGGGTGTCTTGGCGCGTCCCGGTCAGGGCTTAGCTGCGCAATGTGCGCCAGCTGCGCGTCGGTTTGCTGGAGCGCGCATCCCTAATCATGCGCCACAAATTCTGAGCCGTGCCGTGGCGCCTGCGTGGTGTTTCGTGAGCATGCCGCTGAGTCTATCCAGCTCATCGGATATTCGCAAGCGTGGTGCATGGCGCTAGCGGCGCAAGAATGCAGACCCAAAACCTGAGACCAACAAGAGCCCTAAGCCGAGCAGACCCCAGCCATCGGGCAAGGTGTCAAAGATTATCCATCCCAAAAACAGCGCTCCGATGAGCTGAAAATAGATGAAAGGGGCCAGCCGCGTGGCGGGCGCTCTGGCATAGGCCAAAATCAGAAATAAATTTCCCAGCATGGATGAGGCGCCAGAGACCGTGAGAAGGCCCAAGGTCGCCATGTTTTGACTGGGCCAATACATAAGCGCCATGGGGGTTGTGATCACCGCCGCAATAACCATTTGCGATATCAACAGTCCCTGCGGCTCTTCTTGACTTGCTGCAACCCGTGAAAGGGTTAGAAATGTGCCATAGGTGGTGCCGGCTAAAAGCGCGAAGCCCAAGCCCGCCGAAAAACCAAACCCTGGCCGCGCAATGATCAAAATTCCGCAAAACCCAAGCAACAACAGCGCCGTGCGTTGCAGATTGACCGTCTCTTTCAAAAATATAACCGCTAAGATGTAGCTGATAATTGGCCCAACGAAAAATACAGCGAAGACATCGGCCAAATCGTCCAAAGAAACAGCAACCGTGATGGCGCTTATGCCAACAGCAAGTAAGACACCTCTGATCCACGCCAAGGGATTGCGAAACACCGTAAGGCAGCTGCGCGGGATGAAGGGCAAAACCAAGAGCGCCCCGAGGGCAAAGCGTGCCCAAGCGATGAAATACGGGTGAAAGCCGTGGGCGTTGGATAACAGCTTGCTGGCTGCATCTCCGGTGGGGATTAGGATCATTCCGATTAACATGAAAAATATAGCTCGCCACATATCGCTCAGCTAGCAGCCTCTCTGGGGTGATACCAGCACATTTGGGATTTGAACTTGCCAAAAGCCTATGCCGCCCGTTAGCCATTACGGATGAGTAATTTATTGACACGCAGGGCCATGCTGGCCGCAACGGCGGCTGGGCTAGGCAATGTGGCGCTGGCGCAGGCGCCCCTACGGTCCTTAAGGCCCGAAGCGCGCGCGGCAGCGGCTTCCAGTGGTGTGAAGTCGGCTATAACGGCAGCATCGGTGGTAGGCGCGCATAAGCTGTCTGGCCTTGTCGGATGCGCTTTGGTGGATCCGCTCAACGGTGAGATTTTGGATCAACACTTTCCTGAGCTGCAGCTTCCCCCGGCCAGTGTGACCAAAGCGATCACCGCCGCCTTTGGGCTTCAGAACTTGGGGCCGAAGTATTGCTTTGAAACGCGGTTGCATGTGGTCGGAAAGGTGTCTGAAGGGCTGTTGCGTGGAGACCTTATGCTTATTGGGTCTGCGGATCCAACATTGCATACCGATGATTTGGTCCGCTTCGCAAAGGCTTTGCATAAAACGGGCATTCGCCGCGTTGAGGGGCGGCTGCTTGTAGTTGATGATGGCTTTGCTTACCTGCGCGAAATTGACCACAATCAACTGCCCCAAGCCAACTACAACCCGGCTGTCTCAGGTTTTAATCTTAACCTCAATCGGGTGCAGTTCGAATGGGAGCGAAGGGCGAATGGGCGCTATG
>Ga0075118_10000197_pt1 | contig 61905 bp, 51 predicted proteins | sample AntAceMetag02UKE_FD_69794 | JGI IMG/M metagenome (GOLD analysis project Ga0075118, IMG submission 69794) | Saline lake microbial communities from Ace Lake, Antarctica - Antarctic Ace Lake Metagenome 02UKE | ecosystem: Environmental > Aquatic > Non-marine Saline and Alkaline > Saline | place...
TGGAGCGGATGACGGGAATCGAACCCGCGTATTCAGCTTGGGAAGCTGATGTTCTACCATTGAACTACATCCGCGAAGAATCAAGAGGGTAGCTGCCTGGCCCGGCTTCTTGCACGCCCGAACGGCACCGACCGAGTCGTTCGTCGACCGACCATGTATTGCTCTTCGATCGGGACTGTGACACCGATCCTCCATACTGGTCTCAGCGCTGGACGTTCTCGACGTAACAGCGGCGCCTCGGCGATTTCGGATCGCCCTCCATATCTCACCACCGAAACGGAGCGATGCCATGGGGCAGAACAATCGACAACGACGTGCGGCCAAACAACGCAAGCGATCTCATCGCGCAACGGGTGCCGAGCAGGACGCCCGCTTCGGCCAGTCGGACCGGCCGCCGTTCAACGAGCCTGAATGCGACTGTTTGGCGTGCCATGTCGATGCTGATCCGGCAGCAGCGTGGCGTGACGCTGCCATGGTTTTGACTGCAACTGTTGCTGCAGTGTGGTCCAACGGTTGGCAGCCGTCCGAGTTGGTGCGCCAGGCCGGCAGGGCGGTGTCTCGCGAATCGTCGCACCTGCTGAAGGTGGCCATCCTCGTCGATGATGCGCATCGGCCAGCGTCGTCGAAGCACCCGCGATGGCAGAGCCAGATCAACCAACTCCGCTCTACGGTCGACCCTCCGTCCCTTGATGCCACGTGGATCTTCACGTGGCGCGACTCGGCTGTCGACCCGATCAAGGTCTTCGATGCGACGATGGTCGCGCTGACGAGTCTGGGTGCAGTCCACCGGCTCATTCCGCCGCCCGGCGAAACCGCTGTCGACGCCGGCTTTGCTGGCGGCGACTCGAACGATCCCATCCTCGCGAAGGTCCGGGCATTGTTGGCGCAGGCCGAGTCGACCGACTTCCCCGCCGAGGCAGAAACGTTCACCGCCAAGGCGCAAGCGATGATGAGCAAGCATGCAATCGACGAGGCGATGGTCCGTGATGCGTCTGGAGCCACTGATCGTCCTGTCACAATTCGTCTGCCCATCGATGACCCATATTCGAGCGAGAAAGCCACATTGCTCCATGTCGTGGCCGAAGCAGGCCGCTGCAGGTCGATCAGCTTTGCCGCGTACGGTCTGGCGTCACTCACGGGTCAGGCCGCCGATGTGTATCGCGTCGAGTTGCTTTTCACATCGCTGCTGCTGCAAGCACAGTCGGCGCTCAACCACGAGGCAGCAGCTGGCGTCGCAGGCGCACACCGCCGCAGCCGCGCGTTCCGTTCTGCGTTTCTTGCGGGCTATGCAGTGCGCATCGGCGATCGTCTCGCCGCCGAGCGTGATCACGCAGAAGAAAAAGCAGGCCCAGCGGTGGTGGTTGTTCTCGCGCGCCAGTCAGATGCTGTCGACGACGAGATCGAACGGCTCTACGGTGGAAACCTCAGGCACCAAGGTCACCGATCGCGTGACCGCGCCGGCTGGAACGCAGGATCCGACGCAGCTGATCGGGCCCAACTCCGAGACGCAGGCGTGCAAGCGGGCAATGCAGCAGCGTCGGCTGAATTAGCTCCGCCGTCGTGAGTGTTCAGCAGCTCAGCGACGCACTCTTCGTCTGCGGTGGTGGCTGAGCGCGACACTGGTACATGGCCTACATCGAACGCCGCCGGGTCCACGACGCTGACGCCCACATCATGGAACCGCCCAACTGGCTCCGTGATCACGCTGACCCTGACATCCGTGAGCGGCTCATCGTCCCGCAGTACGCGAACGAACTCGTCCAAACCGGCGACGCAGGTGCCGGTGATTCATTGGTTCCCAATGATCTCACCGCAGTCTTCCAACGGCTTGCCGAACGGCATCGCAGTGAGGAGTTTCTCGCAGACGAAGCCACCGATGTGATGAACCGGAAGAACTTCGCGGCCACCGGTTCATTCATCGCCGAAGACCGACCGCGCGCCCTTGATTACATCGGCGTCGACAGCCAGCTGCTCTTCAACACGTTCCACAACTCGCGGCTCTTCGAGTGGGAACACCCGATCAACGGCCAGCCGGTCGACCTCGACCTCGCCTACGGCGCAGCGCGCGCCCACAACCGGGGGATGACCGAGTTCTGTTCGGTCGACGAGCGCCTGCTCGCCACCTGCTACGTCCCGCTCGCCGACTTCGACCGGGCCGCGGCAATGGCCGCCGAGTCCATCGAGATGGGTGCCGCTGCGCTGCTCGTTGCCTCCGGTTGTCCGGCTGGCCATTCGCCGTCGCACCGATCGCTCGACCGTGTGTGGCGCCAAGCCGAAGAAGCCGGCATCCCCGTCGTCTTCCACGTCGGCGGCACCGGCGCACTCATCGATCCGAGCTACTTCAACAACGGCTTGCCGATCCCACCTGACTTTCACGGCGGCGAAGAGAACTTCCGCTCCGTCGACTACATGGCCATCCCGTTCCCGCCGATGCAGACCCTCGCCACGATGATCTTCGACGGCGTGCTGGAACGTCACCCGAATCTTCGCGTCGGTGTCATCGAACAGGGTTGTACGTGGCTCCCGAGCTGGCTGAAGCAGATGGAGTCAGCGATGGACGCCTTCGGTCGTCACGAAGAACGGCTCCGTGATCTGTCGATCACACCGGGGGAGTACGTGCAGCGCCAAGTCAGGGTGACGCCGTACCCGACCGAAGACGTTGGCTGGGTCACCGATCAAGTCGGGCCCAACATCCTGCTTTTCAACACTGACTACCCGCATGTCGAAGGCGGCCGTCGGCCGTTCGAACGATTCGAGCGCAGCCTTGGCGACCGTTCCGAAAACGTCCGCGAACGGTTCTACGCCGACAACTTCATCGACCTGATGGGATCAGCCGTTCACGCGCTCGTCTGAGCGACTGCAGCTGCGCTTTTGCAGCGAGTCAGTTGAGCGTCTCGCGCATGGCAACCGCCAACGCGCGGTCTCGTTCGGCTGGCGAAGTGGCGTGGCCGGCGATCACCTCGAGCCGGTCGGCATCTGACCGGTTCTGGCTGAGTTTGCGCTTGCCGTCCAGCCGGGTGATCTCGATCTCGATGCCGACGATTGCCCGGAGTTGCTTGTCGATGAAGTCCGGCGGAGCGTCGGTAACCGCCCATCGAAGTGCGACGTCGAGGTCGTGGCGGGCCGCTTCGTGGTGGTCGGTCAGGTCTGACACGAGCTGGCGCACCCATGCCGGGTCGTCGTGGATGCGGACGATGCCGTGGGCGTGGACAACCTCATAGTTCCAGGTTGGGACCACCCGGTCGTGTTCGGCCTTCGACGGGTAGCGGGACGGCGTGACGTATCCGTCAGTGAGCGGGAACAGTGCAAGTACCGATGCGCCGTCAAGCGCCTTCCATTGATCGTTCGCTCGGGCGAAGTGCCCGCGGAGCGCACCGAACTCGGCGGGCGATCGGTCGAGGAGCAGTGGCAAACCGGACGACGCGAAGGTGTCGTCGGTGTGGGAGATGATGTGCGCGAAGCGGGCGCGCTCGATGAGTTCGTGGATCATCGCGACGTCGTCGACGCGGTTGGCCGGCGGGTTGTACATGCAGCGGAATTTAGCCCGTGCGGCCGCTGCGTGCCGGTTGGGTATCGTGGCGCCGTGATCCTGTCCGACCGCAGCCTCCGCGAACAGCTCGATGCTGGCCGCATCGTTATTGACCCGCTCGACGATTCGCTGATCCAGCCGTCGTCGATCGACGTCCGGATCTCGAACCTGTTTCGTGTGTTCCGCAACCACACCGCCGGCGTGATCGACGTGAAGCGGGACATGACCGGGCTCACCGAGCTGATCGAGATGCCCTGCGACGAGCACGGCATCGGCGACGAACCGTTCATGCTGCACCCTGGCGAGTTCGTCCTCGGTTCGACCCTCGAACGAATGACGGTTCCCAACGACCTTGTCGGGCGTGTTGAAGGCAAGTCGAGCCTCGGTCGCCTCGGGCTACTGATCCACTCGACGGCGGGTTTCATCGACGCCGGATTCGACGGCCACATCACGCTCGAACTTGCCAACGTCGCAAGCCTGCCGATCACGCTCTACCCGGGCATGAAGATCGGTCAGATCAGCTTCATGGAGATGACATCGCCAGCCGACCTGCCGTACGGGCAGGGCGCCAAGGGCAGCAAGTATCAGGGCCAGGCTGGCCCGACACCGAGCCGCTACTTCGAAAACTTCCGCTGACTATCCAGCTTTGACAGCGACGTGGTGCGAGGCACCACGTCGCCGCAGCTCAGAAATCAGTCGGTGTAACGACGGGCCTTGACCGGCTTGCCGCGCATCGTGGCGCGATCCATTGCCTCGATCACGCGATCAACATCGTCCGAGGGCACGCCCACAACCGAGTGCTGTTCCGAGATACGGATCGGCCCGATCTGGCGACCAGTGAGGCCTGACTCGTTCGCGATGGCGCCAACGAGGTCGCCCGGGCGCACGCCGCTCTTGCGGCCGAGGCTGATGAAGATGAAGCCGGTGTCGGAGTTGTCGAAGTCGCGCTTCTTGCCCTGCCGGTCGTCGCGGTCGAACTTCTTCTTGCCCTTGCTCTTGTCGTCCCATTCGCGGTCGTCGCGATGACGACCCTTGCCGTCGGAGCGCTTGTCTTTGAAGTCACTGCTGCGTTCGTTGCGCACCGAGGCATCAGGAATTTCACGCTCGTCCATCACAGCGCCACGAGCTTCGTGAACGAGTTTGATGGCGGCCAGCGCGATGTTGCGATCGCTGTCTTCGCCAGCGAGGGAGTGCAGGACCTTGTTGAAGTCTTCGAGGTCGGGTGCGGTCAGAGCTTCACGGATCTGGGTGACAGTGACCTCGACCTGGCGGGCACGAAGATCGGCGACACTCGGAACCGTGCCGACTTCGATGGTCGTCTTCATCAGGCGTTCGATGTTGCCGAGCTGACGACGATCCCGTGGGTCGGCGAGCGTGATTGCGGTGCCTTCGCGGCCTGCACGACCAACACGGCCGATGCGGTGGACGTAGCTCTCGGCAGCTGCCGGGACGTCGTAGTTGACGACGTGGGTGAGCGTGTCGACGTCGAGGCCGCGAGCTGCCACGTCGGTTGCGACGAGCAATTCGGCTGTGCCATCACGCAGGCGCGCCATGACGCGGTCGCGCTGCGACTGGTCCATGCCGCCGTGGAGTGCCTCGGCGCGGTAGCCGCGGAGGCCCATGGTGGCGGTCAGTTGGTCGACGTCCATGCGGGTGCGGCAGAACACAATGGCTGCGTCAGGGGTTTCGATGTCGAGGATGCGGCCGAGCGCGTACGGCTTGTCGTTGCGCTTGACGAAGTAGACCTTCTGGCGGATGAGCTTTTGGCTCTCTTGCGTTTCGGCCTTGCCGATTTTGATCTTCTCAGGGTTGCGTTGGTGGCGCTTCGCAATCGAGTGGATCCGCGGCGGCATCGTGGCAGAGAACATCACCGTCTGGCGATCGGCCGGTGTGCTCTCGAGGATCGACTCAATATCGTCGGTGAAGCCCATGTCGAGCATTTCGTCGGCCTCATCGAGGATGACGGTTTTGATTTTGTCGAGCCGCAGCGAACCGCGTCCGATGTGGTCGATTGCTCGGCCCGGGGTCGCCACGACGACGTGTGCGCCACGATCGAGGGCGCCCAGCTGGCGGCCGATCGGCTGGCCACCGAACACCGGCACCACCTTGGCACCGAGCTTCTTGCCGTACTTCACGATGGCTTCGCTGACCTGAATAGCCAGCTCGCGGGTCGGCGTCAGGACCAGGACTGAAGGCGCATCCGGGAACCCGGGCTCGATGGCGTTGAGCGCCGGGAGTGCGAAAGCTGCGGTCTTACCCGTGCCCGTTGCCGCCTGGCCGAGCATGTCTCGGCCCGTCAGGAGCAGCGGGATCGTTTCGCGCTGAATCGGTGTGGGCTCTTCGTAGCCGAGTTCGTTGAGCGTGTCGACGAGTTCCTGGCGCAGACCGAGTGCGGCGAATCCCTTGACTGCGGGCTCGGGCTCGGGCTCGGGTTCCGGTTCGCGCTCGACTTCAGCAACCGGCTCAGGCTCTGCGACGGGCTCGACTTCAGCAACCGGCTCAGGCTCTGCTTCGGCAACTGGTGCAGCCTCGGCGGCCACGACCTCGTCGGCCATTACCTCGGGGGTTGCGGGCTCTTCCTCGGTTGCGTCGTTTGGCGAGTCGGCGACTTCGGCAGCGATTTCAGCGGCAGCAGCGTTCGAGCGTTCGAAGCCAGCCATGATCGCGTCGATGTCATCGTCGTCGACGTCGTCTGTGTCGACGTCGTCTACGTCGATGGCTACGAGGTCGTCGTCGCTGATCTCGTCGGCGCTGGTCTCGTCGTCAGCGGGCTGATCAGCCCCGTTTGATGCGGGCGCGAGTCGCGTGATATCGACAAAGTCGGGATCGGTTCGCTCGGTCGGGTTCGGTCGCGACCAGCTGCCGGTGTCGTCTGTACTCATCACATTGCTCCTCGAAGAATGAAACAACGATACGGACCAACGGCGCGAACCGTCGATGACGCCCGTCTCAGCCAGTTGGACTCAGCGATCGACAAGCCCAACTCACGATCGAGGCCAGCCGCACTGCAGTACGTCGCTGCTGGCGCCCTGGTCAGGCGGGAGACTGCGGACCGTCGTCGAGCCGGGCGGCTGCCAGCTCAGCTTCGACGAGTGGGGCGTTGCCTTCGTGGAACTTGGCCTCACCGGCTTCGATGGCTTCGAGGAGGTGGATCGAGACGTCAGCGACCTTGACCTCGTGCTCTTCCTTGCCAGCACCCTTCACTCCATCGTCGAGCATGATGTAGCAGAACGGGCAGGCGGTGGCGACACGGCTGGCGCCCGTGGAGATTGCCTGCGCTGCGCGCTCGTCATTCACCTTGGTGCCGGTGTTCTCTTCCATCCACATGCGGGCGCCGCCAGCGCCACAGCACATGCCCTTGGTGCCGTTGAGCGACATCTCGACAACTTCGATGCCCTTGATGGCGCCGACGACCTTGCGCGGTGCGACGTAGACGTCGTTGTGGCGACCGAGGTAGCAGGAGTCGTGGTACGTGATGCGCTCTTCGAGGGTGGCCTGCGAAACGTCAAGCTGACCCGAGTCGATGAGCTGCTCGAGCAGTTGCGTGTGGTGAATTACTTCGTAGTTGCCACCGAGCTGCGGGTACTCGTTCTTCAACGTGTTGAGGCAGTGCGGGCACTGGGCGATGATCTTCTTGACGCCCATCTCGTTGAGCATCTCGACGTTCGGCTGAGCGAGCATCTGGAACAGGTACTCGTTGCCAGAGCGGCGGGCAGAGTCGCCAGTGCACATCTCGGACGGCCCGAGGATGGCGACGTCGATGCCGGCACGGCGTAACAGTTGCGCCATTGCCTGCGTGACCTTTTTGTTCTTGTCATCGAACGAACCGGCACAGCCGACCCAGTAGAGGTACTCGTGCTGGAGTGCTTGGCCCGGATCGACGATCGTGACACCGTCCATGCCGTCGGCCCAATCGCCGCGTTCGCCCTGGTTGAGGCCCCACGGGTTGAACTGGTTTTCCATCGCGCGATAGGCGTTGCCGAGTTCGGGCGGGAAGTTCGACTCCATCAGCGACAAGTAGCGACGCATGTCGAAGATCTTGTCGGTGATCTCGATTCCGACCGGGCAGATCTCGTCGCATGCCTTGCAGGTGGTGCAGGCCCAGATCTCTTCGGCGGTGATCCGCTCGAACAGGTTGTTGGCCGAGATGGTGATCTCTTTGTCTTCGCCGAGCGGTGCGCTCACGGCTGGGGAACCCGAGGCGGCCATGACCGCACCCGCCTTGAGGACGATCTCGCGCGGGTCGAGCGACTTGCCGGTGGCATGTGCCGGGCAGACGCTGGTACAACGGCCGCACATGGTGCAGGCATCGAGGTCGAGCAGTTGTTTCCAAGTGAAGTCTTCGACAACCGAGGCGCCGAACGACTCGAGTTCGGTCTCCATCAGGTTGGCCATCGGCCGCATGGCACCCTTCGGACGATCTTTGTCCTTCAGGTACAGGTTGATCGGCGACGTGAAGATGTGGCGCAGCATCGTGAGCGGCAAGATCGCGAGGAAGGCGACGAACGTAGCAACGTGGCCAATCCACCACCACTGGTGCCAGGTGCTGAGCGCTGACTGCGACATGCCGTCGACCAGCGTCGACAGTGGGTAGCCAATGAAGCTCCACTTTTCGTATTCTGGGCCGCCTTCGAGGGCGATACGGAACATTTCGGCGCCGTACCCGGTGACACCGATGGCGAAGAAGACGCCGAGGATGAGGGCGTGTTCGGGTTTTGACTTTATGCGAATGCGGTACGGGCGTTGCACGTAGCGGCGCACGATTGCCCACACAATGCCGCCGAGGAACACGAGGCCAGCGGCGTCACCAACGAAGGCATAGGCCTTATAGGTGGTGCCGTGGAGGAACTTCAGCTGCTCGGGCATCTGGTGGTCGACTTCAAGGACGGTGGTGACACCGAGTAGTGCGAGGAAGCCGAAGTAGATCATTGAGTGCATGAGGCCGGCACCGGCATCACGCAGGAGCGTCTGCATATAGACGCCGGCGCGGAAGTCCTTCAGACGCTGCTTGGCGTTCTTGGTGTTGGTCCGGCGCTGCGACGGTGCGCCACGTTCCCAGTTCTTCATCCGGTTGGCGAACATGATGCCCACCCAAATGAGGAGCACCGGGATGACCGTGTAAAACACGACCTGGATTGGACCCGGAATGTTGACAAACACGGTGCGGTGCACGGCGTTGTCGTTCTCCCACCCTGTGATCTGCGGAAGGATGCCCGACACGAGGGTGAAAAGACCCACCGCCGTGAACAGGACGAGGGAGAGTTGATGCGGCTTGACCCGCTTCGGCTCGGTGTCGGGCGCGGGAATTTCAGGAGCAACACTCATACGTCGGCAAATCTACTCGCGGGTCGCTGCCGACCACAGATCCGCCTCGAAATCATTACGTATGGGGTCAGGCCCCTTTCGTAACTATTGGCGGAGGTAGGAGAGGCCGTGCAGGAAGAACTCGACCGCACGGCCGAGGGGCGATTCAACAAGGTCAAGTTCGGCGAAGGTCAGCGTGGCGCCGAACGGTGCGGTCCAATACTCGGCTGGTCCGGGGCGCTCCGGACCCCACGGACCGACGTAGAGGTACGGCTGGTCGAGGACGCCACTGCCAGCGGCGGCCCCGAGGTTGACTCGTGCATCAGGCTGCGCTGCGAGATCGATGCCGAAGTCGAAGTGCTCAGGCCAGAGACGGCCGACGGACGCTGCCGCGTCAGGAATCGAGGCGACGGCTTCTTCTATTGCACGTTGGCCGAGCAGATACCACTCACCGAGGACGGCCGCGGTGTCGCTGTCGAGGACAATCATCTCGTCGGGGTCGCCCAGCGGAGGTGTCTCGCCACCGACCCAGAAGTCGGGGTCCGGTTCGAATCCGATGGCGTTGCAGAGCCCGCGAATCGTGTTGCCGACGACCATCTCAACCTGTGTGGTGGCGTTGAGTTCTCTGACGTCGTCGCCGATCACACGTTCAATAAAGAGCGACCCGCCGACGAGCCGGACGCGCTCACGCCGGGGGCCGACCGGGGGCGTGCCGAACCCGCCAGGAAGTGGGACGAGGTCGAACAGTCCGTCATGGCGACACCGCGCCTGACCGAGCACGTGGGTTGCGATGCGCTGCGCGAGGGAGCGCTGTCGGGCCCAGTGGTCGGGAAGCGGATGAAAGTTCACGCGCTCACCCTACGCAACCAGCCGGAGCTGAGATTCGTGTCAGACCGGTGCCTGACAGGAGTGGGGCGATCAGCCGAAGACGGTGCGATCCATTTCGCGGATGCGCGAAGCAAGGACGCCCATCAGCTTGTGAGCGATCGACGGCACGTCGTCGAGGACGCCGATGAAGCGACGCTGGTCGATCACAAGGAGTGTGCAATCGGTGGCGCAGATTGCCGAGGCGGTGCGCGGGCCGTGATCGAGGAGTGAGAGTTCGCCGACAACATCGCCCGCACCGAGCGAAGCGATCTTGCGGCCGCTGCGCTTGATGGTGACCTCGCCACTCACGATGACGAAGGCTTCTCGTCCGGTCTGGCCCTGATCGACAATCATGGTGCCCTCGGTCATGATGATCTCGTCAGCGGCCTTGGCGACTTTCTCAAGGTCTTTCTTGCTGCATGCGCTGAAAAGCGGAACGTTCTTGAGGGACTCGAGTTGAAGTTTCTTGCTGGCCATCTCTCCACCTTACGCGCTTCGCGAGATGTGCTGGTGACTGAGATCCAAGCAGATGTTCTCGCCGATGTTCCGGCTGGTGCGTCAGAACGTGATGAGCGGCTGAAGGTAGTCATCGGGTGCGTCGAAGCCGAGCAGGTTGAACACGGTCGCGGCGACATTCGCCAGGCCGTGCGCGTCGCCTGGGGCCGCGTCGACCATGTGGTACTCGCCGTCGTAGTTCGGATCATGGATTGCGAACGGCACCGGCGACAGCGTGTGGCTTGTCTTCGGATGCTTGTCACCCGTGGCATCGACGGTGTACATCACGTCGGCATTGCCGTGGTCGGCGGTGTAGATGATGACGCCGCCAAGTTCGTCGATGACGTCGATCAGTTGTGCCATGCACTCGTCGATGATTTCCATTGCCTCGACCGTCGCGTGTAAGTGGCCGGTGTGGCCGACCATGTCGCCACTCGGGAAGTTCAACCGACCGAATCGGTATTCGCCCGACCGCAGGAGGTCGATGGTTTCGGCGGTGATCTCGCGCACCTTCATGGCGGGGGTCGTGTCGAACTCGACGTTGTCGGACGGGATCTCGATGTACGTCTCAAGCGACTCATCGATGTAACCGGACTTGTTGCCATTCCAGAAGTAGGTGACGTGGCCGAACTTCTGGGTCTCGCTGATCGCGAAACTCTTGACACCTTCGGCACACAAGAACTCACCCATGGTGCGGTCGATTGCCGGAGGATCGACGAGGTAGCGCTTCGGGATGAGCGCGTCGCCGTCGTACTGCAACATGCCGGCGTAGAACACGTCGGGGTGCCGCTCGCCGTTGGCGCCGGTCCGGTCGAACACCTCGAAGTCGGCTTCTTCGTAGGCGCGTGAGATCTCGATGGAACGGTCGCCGCGGTAGTTGAACAGCAGGACAGCATCGCCGTCGCGCATTGTGCCGACTGGCTGCTTATCGACATCGCCGACGACGAATCGACCGAGGTACTGATCGCCCTTGTCGGTCTCGGCGTACATGGTCTCGACCGCATCAGTTGCGGACGCGAACACCGGGCCTTCGCCGTGTGTGTGGCACAGGTAGCCGCGTTCGACCATGTCCCAATCGGCTTCGTAGCGATCCATCGTGATCGTCATGCGACCGCCGCCCGAGGCGATCCGGAAGTTGCGACGCTCGCCATCGGGCGCACCGCCAGCGTTGATCTCGGCAAGCACTGCCTCGGTCTGCTCGATGTACATCAGAGCACTGCGGTGCGCGACGTCGCGCCCGTCGTGGAGGATGTGTACAGCGCAGCTGGTCACGCCGTCATCCGCAGCACGGCGCAGAAGTTGGTAAAGGTGCGCGGTCGTCGAGTGTACGCCACCATCGGAGTGCAGGCCGAGGAGATGGAGTGTGTTGGCCGTTCCGCGCTCGACTGCCTGCTTCCACACATCGGTTTCGAAGATCGCGCCGCTTGCGAGCGCCTTGTTCACCAGCTTGGCGCCCTGCGCGAAGATTCGTCCGGCACCGAGGGCGTTGTGGCCGACTTCGCTGTTGCCCATGTCGTCGTCGGTTGGCAAACCGACAGCAGGCCCGTGCGCTGCCAGCTCGGTGTACAGCTCGCTCGTGGCGAGTCGATCGAGGGTTGGTGTGTTCGCCTCGGTGACAGCGTTACTCGGGCCTGCCGGAGCAACACCAACACCGTCAGCGACGACGACAAGGACCGGGCCGGGCCGACCAGAGAACGACGGATGCTTACTGAGCGACAACCCCATGATGTCAGGCTAAGGCAGGCTCAGGCAGGCCGACCGGCTCACGCCGAAGTCGCTGTCACTCGGAGCGCCGAAGCGGTTCTACGATCTCCTCATGGCCGACACGTACGACTTCGACCGGTTCCTGCGCTATGACGAACTGACGGCGTGGGTCGACGACCTCGTTGCCGAGCATCCCGGCCTGGTCGCGGTCGAGACGTATGGCCAGTCGCATGAGGGCCGCGATCTTCGGCTGGTCACCGTGACCGATCAGTCGACCGGCTTGCACGACACGAAGCCGGCGCACTGGATCGACGCCAATATCCACTCGGTCGAGCTCACGGCGTCGGTGGCGGCGTGCAGCGTTTTGCAGCACCTCGTCGAGGGTTTCGTGAGCGGCGACGAACAGGTCACGCGGGCTCTGCGCACCCGCACCTTCTATGTGGTTCCGCGCGTCAATCCCGACGGAGCGGAGTGGGCCCTCGCTGACTCGCCCCACTACCGTCGATCGAGCGTTCGGAACTGGCCACTTGCCGACGGTCGGCGTTGGCCCGGCCATGAGAGTGAAGACATCGATGGCGATGGGCGGATTCTCCAGATGCGCATTGCCGACCGGGATGGCCAGTGGATGCCGCATCCCGACGACGAGCGTCTGCTGGTGCCGGTGCCGCTCGACGGGCTGGCCGAAGGTACACAGCGCTATCGGCTCTTCGGCGAGGGCACCATCGAAGACTTCGACGGGTTCACGATGGCGAAGCCACGAGTTCCGCAGGGCCTCGACATGAACCGCAACTTCCCGGCCGGTTGGGGAACGACGGTGTCGGGTTCCGGCAATCATCCGTTGAGCGAGCCGGAGATCGACGCGTTAGTGAGGGCGATCGTCGCTCGCCCAAACATCTGTGGCTTCAACGCGTTCCACACCTTCGGTGGTGTGCTGTTGCGGCCGTCGTCGACTGCTGCCGACGAGACGCTCCCGCCGAACGACGTATGGGTCTGGAAGGAACTTGCCAAGCGCGGCACCGAACTCACCGGCTACCCGTCCCACTCGGTGTACGAAGACTTCACATGGGACATCACTGAGACGATGAGTGGCGCCTCTGACGACTGGGCCTACGAACACCTCGGTGTCTATGGCTGGACGACCGAGTTCTGGGACCTCGTCCATGCTGCGACCGGCGAGAAGATCTCGACGCACTTCTGGTACACCGGCCCGACCGACGACCAAGCGATCGCTGCGCTGCACTGGCTCGACAACCAGCCAGGTGACGCACTCACTGCTGGCTTTGTCGACTGGTACCCGTTTGACCACCCACAACTTGGCCCAGTAGAACTCGGTGGCTGGAACGACTTGTACTCCTGGGGCAATCCGCCGGAGCACCTCCTCGCCAACGAAGTCGATGGCCACGGTGCCTTCGCTGTGGTGCAAGCGTTGAGCGCCCCTTGCATCGAGATCAAGCACATTTCTGTCGAACAGTTGGGGCCAGACACATGGCGTGTCGACGTCGGCGTCTCGAACACTGGGTGGTTGCCGACGTACGTCACTGAGAAGGCGAACATCGACTCGATCGTTCGGCCGATCGTCGTCGAGCTGCAGGGTGCCGAAGTGATCGGTGGTCCCGCACGTCAGGAACTCGGTCAGCTCGTCGGGTCGATGGCGGCACGTTTCAACCGAGGTGACGGTGGGAGTCCAGAACGAGCGTTGGCCTCGTGGACGGTTCGTTGCCAATCGGGCACCGAGCTGACGGTTGGGGCAACACACCAACGGGCGGGAACGAGATCGACCACCCTCACCTGCAAATAGTTGCGCACGGGGTCAGGCCCCTTTCGCAACTCTGTCCCGCGGTTACGACTGGTCGGCGAGCTCGTCGAAGAAATCGGGCTGCGGCCGGACGAGCTGGGCGCTGCGCTGCGGCGTCCAGTCGAGGTCGAGGTACTGCTTGTAGCCGACGTGAGTCGGGATGAAGCCGTGGTCCTGGAAGAACTTGTGGGCGTGCTGCCGCTTCGCTCCAGCGGTGAGCTGCATGCGGTAGCAGCCAAGATCACGTGCGCGGCTGGCGGCGTATTCGAGAAGTTGGCTACCAATGTCGGTGTCGCTGTGCGCGGGAGCGACGTGCATCGACTCGATCTCGGCGCAACGGCCACCGCGATGCTGGAAGTGGCGGAAGGTCACGAGTTGCACCATGGCAACGGCACGCCCGCCCAGGTCGGCAACGAGCAGGTAGCTGCCGTTGGTCGCATCAATCTCGCGGATGGCATCGAGGTAGTCGCCGACGAATCTTGGGTTGTCGCGGTTCGTCTGCATAAACCCAGGGTCACGAACCTTGTCGCCGAGCAATAGCTCGATCAGATCATCGACGTCGGATTCCAACGCATCTCGGAGGTACAGCTGCATTGGTCACTTATTGTGCCAGAACTCAGCACGGACACGAGCGATGGTTGCACATCCAGCAAGCAACCAGCAAGCGACCAGCGAGTGACCAGCTGGGTGGAGGTGGGGACGACGAGCGGGCTGTGGCACGATTGGGCTATGAGATGGAATCGCGCACTCGCAACCGTCGATGCGCGGCTGCGCGCTGAGTCGCCGATCGATCTCGTTGTGAACAACGCGGGCTTCGGTCAGGCTGGCTCGCTTCACGAACTCGATGCCGAGCGGGAGACCGCAGTGATCGACGTCAACGTCGTTGCCCTGCATCGTCTGTCGCAGGTCGCTGCTGGCCTTCGGGGCATCGACCAGAATCGTGCCGTCGTTGTGTCGGGCGGGCTGAACAAGGTGCGCGCCGGATTCTTGAATGTGCTCCCGGGCCCGGCGCGCCGGTTTCTCGTCCCCCGGGTGCTGTCGTGACTGCGCAGATGCCAGACCTCTTCGATGTCGCCGTCGCAGCTCAGCAGCAGTCGTATTCGCCCTACTCGAAGTATCCGGTTGGCGCCGCGGTGCGCACAGCATCGGGTGCCGTCTTTACCGGCTGCAACGTGGAGAACTCGGCGTACCCGGAAGGCACCTGCGCAGAGGCTGGCGCAATCGCTGCGATGGTCTTGGCCGGTGAACGCGAGATCGTCGAGGTACTCACCGTCACGGGTGGCGACACGCCGGGCACCCCATGCGGCGGCTGTCGTCAGAAGCTCCGTGAGTTTGCCGGGCCCGATGCGATCATTCACGCGACCACCAATGGTGGGGCAATGCTCGACATCTCGATGGCCGATCTGCTGCCCTCGTCGTTCGGCCCCGAGTTCCTCCTCGGTTAACGGACGAGCGATGCGCTGCGGGCCCGCTCAGTCGGTCCGCAACTTACCGCCCCCAGAACTGCCAAGCGAGCGGTGAGCGTTGTGCTCGTTGAGCGGGTCGGGTATTCATCGCTTCGGGTCGGGTAAATGCTGAGTCATCACTTGTCAAGTAAGTGCAGTCGAGGTTGTTGGTGAGTGCGTTAACCTCTATCTTGAGTCCTGACGAATAAAGATTTTGATCCATCCCCCCTGGATCCCCCCACCCCCCGAATATCTCTCGAACACAGGAAGCAAGGAGCACCACATGCCTAAGGCAGTCGGTATCGACCTCGGTACCACCAACTCAGTCGTCTCGGTCCTGGAAGGCGGTGAGCCCATCGTCATCCCGAACTCCGAAGGTGGCCGCACCACCCCGTCCGTCGTCGCGTTCTCCAAGGCAGGCGAAGTCCTCGTCGGTGAAGTCGCAAAGCGTCAGGCGATCACGAACCCCGACCGCACCTTCCGTTCAGTCAAGCGCCATATGGGCGAGTCTTGGAAGTCGGAAGACATCGACGGCAAGCAGTACACCGCACAAGAGATCAGCGCCCGCACGCTGATGAAGCTCAAGCGCGACGCCGAGAGCTACCTCGGTGACACGGTCACGCAGGCCGTCATTACGGTCCCCGCGTACTTCGACGACGCCCAGCGCACCGCAACGAAAGAAGCTGGCACCATTGCGGGCCTTGAAGTCCTGCGCATCATCAACGAGCCAACTGCAGCAGCGCTTGCCTACGGCCTCGACAAGGGCGACGAAGACGAAACCATCCTCGTGTTCGACCTTGGTGGCGGCACGTTCGACGTGTCTGTCCTCGAGATCGGCGATGGCGTCTTCGAAGTGAAGTCCACGCACGGCGACACCGTTCTTGGTGGCGACGACTGGGATCAGCGCATTATCGACTGGCTCGTCCAGCAGTTCAAGGCAGCCCAGGGCGTTGACCTCAGTGTCGACCGCATGGCTGCACAGCGCCTGCAGGAAGCCGCCGAAAAGGCCAAGGTCGAACTCAGCCAGGTGCAGAGCACACAGATCAACCTGCCGTTCATCACCGCCACGGCCGATGGCCCGCTGCATCTCGACGAACAGCTCACACGCGCGAAGTTCCAGGAGCTCACTGCCGATCTCATCGAGCGTTGCCGCACTCCGTTCGAGCAGGCCCTCAAAGACGCTGGCGTCGCCAAGGGCGAACTCAACCACGTGATCCTCGTCGGCGGCTCGACCCGCATGCCGGCCGTCACCGATCTCGTGCAGGACCTCACCGGTAAAGAGCCGAACAAGACGGTCAACCCGGACGAAGTGGTTGCCATCGGCGCTGCTGTCCAGGCCGGCGTGCTCCGCGGCGACGTCAAGGACGTCCTGCTGCTCGACGTCACGCCGCTGTCGCTCGGCATCGAGACCAAGGGTGGCGTCATGACCAAGCTCATCGAGCGCAACACCACTATTCCGACCAAGCGTTCCGAGGTGTTCACCACTGCAGAAGACATGCAGCCGTCGGTCGAGATTCACGTGCTCCAAGGTGAGCGCGAGATGTCGAGCTACAACAAGACCCTCGGCAAGTTCACGCTTGTCGACCTGCCGCCTGCCCCCCGTGGCGTGCCGCAGATCGAGGTCACTTTCGACATCGACGCCAACGGCATCGTGCACGTGAGTGCCAAGGACCGAGCCACCAACAAAGAGCAGTCGATGACGCTCAGTGGCCAGTCGACGCTCAACAAGGACGACATCGCACAGATGGTCAAAGACGCCGAGGCACACGCCGACGAAGACGCCAAGCGTCGCGCCGAGGCCGAAGTCCGGAACAACGCCGACAGCCTCGTCTACCAGACCGAAAAGGTCCTCCGCGAGCAGGGTGAGAAGGTCCCGGCCGAAGAGAAAGACGCTGTCGAGGCGCCCCTCGCTGACCTCAAGAAGGCACTCGAAGGCAACGACAACGACGCAATCAAGTCGACAACCGAAGCCCTCATGGCGGCCAGCCAGGCATTCAGCCAGAAGCTCTACGAAGCAGCTGCAAAGGATGCAGGAGCAGAAGGCTCCTCCGCATCTGGCCAGGGCGACACGGGCGCAGGCGACGTGAATGACGACGACATCGTCGACGCCGAAATCGTCGACGACGAGCCGGAAGCCTGAGGCACCGGTCGTGTCCAACATGGGAGATGGCGACATGGTCGATCCCGATGATCTGAACGACGAGGAGCTGGCCGGGAGTGCATCCCGGTCGGCTTCCGAGTCGGCAGCGGCTGCTGATGCAGCTGATGCAACGGGTCAGAACGACGTGCCTGAACGGGCCGGCGAATTCGACGAAATCGATACTTTGTCGGCACTCGATTTCGAGGTCCCCGAAGTTGTTGCAGCCGATCTGGTGGACGAGTCTGGCGCCGAGGTGGACTTCTCCGACATCGATGTCGCCGCGGTTCTTGCCGAACGCGACGAATACAAGTCAATCGCCCAGCGTGTGCAGGCCGAGTTCGAAAACTTTCGCAAGCAGGCCAACATTCGTGCGCAGTCCGATGCTGACCGGGCGACCGGTCGACTCGCCGAGGCGTTCTTGCCGGTCCTCGATGCGGCTGAAGCAGCGTTCCTTCGTCATCCTGATGAGGTGGGCCCACTGCTCAACCAGATGCTGGCCGAGCTCAAGAAGCAAGGTCTCGAAAGTCTCGATCTCGACGGGCAACCGTTTGACCCCGAGGTCGCCGAGGCGGTCGCCCACGATCCAATCGATGGTGGTGTACCGATCGTGGCAGAAGTACTGCGCAGCGGTTACCAGTGGAAGGGCAAGACCCTCCGCGCCGCCATGGTCAAGACAAAAGACTGAGATGTACGGCGTGGCGCCGGGCGCCACGCCGTACATCTCGAACGCCGAGGAGGTGAGCACAAGATGGCTGCACAACGAGACTGGTTCGAAAAAGACTTCTACAAGACCCTGAGGGTGAGCGCGAGTGCCACCGACAAGGAGATCACCAAGGCGTATCGCAAGCTTGCGCGAGAGCTGCACCCTGACAAGAACCCCGGTGACGATGTCGCCGAGGAAAAGTTCAAAGAGGTGTCGGCCGCCTACGACGTCCTCGGCAACGATGACAAGCGTGCCGAATACGATGAAATCCGCCGTATGGGCCCCGCCACGATGGGTGGCCGACCTGGCGGATCTGACGGATTTTCCTTCAACGTCGGGGACATGGGTGGAGGGCTCGGCGATGTCCTCGGCGGGATGTTCGGCCGCAATGGCGGCCGAGGTCGAGGTGGATCGAGCGGTGTTCAGCCGCGACGCGGTACGGACATCGAAGCCCAGCTCACGGTCGATTTTGCCGATGCCGTCACGGGCCTCGAAACCACGCTGTATCTCACTACTGATGCTCAATGTTCGACCTGCCATGGTTCGGGCGCCAAGCCGGGCACGTCCCCCAAGGTGTGCAGCAACTGCCAGGGCCGCGGTGTCACTGACGACAACCAGGGCATGTTTTCCTTCTCGTCGCCGTGCCATTTGTGCTCGGGCACCGGCCGCCTGATTGACGAGCGCTGCGGGACCTGTCGCGGTGGCGGTGTCGAGAAGCGGCCTCGCGAGGTGAAGACTCGGTTGCCTGCAGGTGTGAAAGACGGTCAGACCATTCGCCTGAAGGGGCGGGGTGGTCCGGGTCGGAACAACGGCCCGAACGGTGATCTGCTCGTCCAGCTCAAGGTCATGCCGCATCACATGTTCGGTCGCAGCGGCGTGAACCTCACTGTCGCTGTCCCGATTGCATTTACAGATGCAGCGCTCGGTGCCGACATTCAGGTGCCGACACTCAGCGGCCCGACGGTGACCCTGCGCGTGAAAGCGGGCACGCAATCAGGAACCCGACACCGCGTCAAGGGCAAGGGCATCGAGACCCCCAAAGAGCAAGGCGACCTGATCGTCACCGTGAATGTGCATGTCCCGACCGAATTGAACGACGCAGAACGCTCGGCAATCGAGCGCCTTCGTGCAGCCACTACGGTGGTCGCAAGCGAAGTAAGTAGTGAGGCACCGAGCGGTGCGTGAAATCGCGCGACGCTCACCGAAGAGGCACCCACATGGCTGACAACGAGGCAACCAGGCGAACTCGCTCTTCGGCGGTGTACGTGATTTCGGTCGCGGCTGAACTTTCTGGCATGCACCCACAGACGTTGCGGATCTACGAACGTCGTGGACTCGTCGAGCCGGCTCGAACACAAGGCGGCAACCGCCGCTACAGCGACGCTGACATCGCCATCTTGCGGCGGATCTCTGAACTGACCTCGGAGGGTATGAACCTCGAAGGAATTCGCCGTGTCATGCACCTCGAAGCTGAGAACGTTCGGTTGCGTACCGAACTCGAACAAGCTCGTGAGATAGCGCTGCATGCCATTGCCGAGGCCGAACGCAGCCAGGCGGCTGGCGTACGGGCCGCCGCTGGCGGCGGCCTCGTTCCGCTGCGGCAGGCAGTCGCCGTCTTCGGCAAGCGGCCGAGCATCTTCGACCGGGACTGACCCGTCGAACCGGGAGGACTCCATTTTGAGCCGCCGTGGACTTCTCCAGGTGTTCGTCAGCCGCGTCGCGGCCTAAACCGGGAGAAAGCGCGCTTCGTCGCACTCGGTCCCGACGGCAATGTCGGTGCGCCGATGGACGAGACGCGCTCGATCGCCCATGGGCGGCGAGCCAAGTGTGCTTCGGTCACGGTCAACGACATAATGTCGACCGGTCGGTGCCGTCCGCCGATCCTGGCTGCTCCGATGGCTGCGCCTATGGCGACGCACTGTCGCGCCGGGCTGCGGAGGTCGTGAGGCGGGAACGCCGGGTACGGCGCCGTTCCGACGAGGAGCGCGTCCGCGTCGACGTCGTTGACGCTGACAAGGTTGGGCTGAGCAGCGCCCACCGCGAGGAGGTGTTCGATGATCGATTCGATGTCGTTGAGCCCGTCGAACATGGCCACGGAAAACGATGCTCCACCACAAAGGAGCAAGGGATGTGCCGTACCGGCTGTGTTGGACGCAGCCGCAGCGACCGGCACGCCTCCGTCGAACGCTGTGGTGAACGTTTCGCTTGCTGCAGCAGCCCGTTCGACGTAACGGATCTCGGGGGAAACGGCGCGGGCCAGTGCGATCGGGCTCGGTTCGACAGCGACGTCGAGGAAGCCGGCGCGTTCAGCCAAGGTCTCGAAGCGGCGCACCCGTTCGATGGGCCAGTCCAGGGCGTACAGCCAACGGCGCGGGCCCTCGTCGACCAGCAGCGTCGAGGCCATCCCGAGCCGTCGGGCGACATCACCACGGAGGACGTTGAGTTCGGGGCCGGATTGCCCCGTGACATCGATCCGATGCAGCGACGAGGACGCCGGGAACATCGCGATTCGGGCCGGGACCGGAGCACCACCGAGTTCGGCGCGAAGCCGAACGAAGGCATCGAGCACTACTCGATCGTCGTCGACCGATCGCAACGAAACTTCGGCGGCGTGTGCGGGAAGGGCACCATCGGCATCGATGAGGACTGCACGCAGGACCCGGTCGGTGCACTCGATGCCGACGGCGGACTGTTGGTCCGTCACGATGCAGTCCTCGCGGCGAGAGCCATGGCGAGGTCGAGGCTGCTTTCGAGACTGGCGAGCTGCAGCATGCTTGGTTCGTCGTTGATGATCGCATGGCATCGCCCGGTGATCGACGCGAAACGTTCTGGCTGTTCGATACCGAGCATCCCGTAGCCATCGAGGTCGCTGAGTGAGGCGACGAGAACGGTCGAGCAGGCGCGGATCAACTCTTCGGCGTCGACAGGGTGGGACGCAGTGGCCACGACGTTGATCCCGACGACGGCGCCGCGCTGGGCGAGTTCAGCCAACGCTCTGCGTGCCTCGGGTGCCAGGCGTTCGATATCGCGAACAAGCAGCAGATGGGCCGGATGGTCACTGATCCGAAATGCCGTATCGGCCGACCGTCGGCGCAGTTCCGCCTGGGACTGTTTGATGAGGTCCATCAACGCCTCCGGCTGTTCGGGCGAGGCGACCTGAGCCATGTGGGGGATCGATTCGAGTGCGCTTCGTCGACCGGCCTGGTGTTCGATTGCGGACACGATCAGATCGTCTGTGGCGAACCGATCGACGATGCCGCAGACCATCACATCGAGCAGCGCCCGGATCCCGGACCTTGGCGCCCCGAGGGCGATGATCGACCCCGTCGGTCCGGGCAGCCACCAGTGCGGCGTCGCTGTCGTTGACGCAGCCGTTTCGATCAGGCCGATCGGGATGCCGCGACGGTTGTCCTGGGTGAGGAAGCTCTCGGCGTCGAGCGTGAGCGGGAGTGGGACCGGTATCAGCGACGCAGGCCGTTCGATCTGCCGCTGATCAGCGAGGCTGCGGAGCCCGTCGACGAGACGGCGAACCATTCGATCGGGTTGCTGGAACACGCTGCCTGACACACGTTCGAGTCGTCGTTCGAGCGGGCTGGGTGGACGACCGAAGACGAAGGGCTTGACCGAGACGGCGTCGCCCGTGTCTGTCGGCGGGTCGTCGGGCGAGAACGGTGTCCGAAGCTGGCGGTCGCGGTCCTGCACCGTGGCCTGACGCGCCCCGCTGTTGCGGTCGATGGCCATTTCGGCGGCGTGGGCGCGGGTGACCGATGCGTCGAGTGCGTCGGCGAACGTGCCGCCGACGTGCGGGAGTTGGCGGTCGCGGTCGTGCACGGTGGCCCGAAGCGCTCCGCCGTAACGGTCGACGGCGATTTCGACAGGGCAGGCGCGCCTCACTGATGCGTCGAGCGACGCCAGTGGCAATGCGGTCGTCACCACGAGGTGCACTCCGGACGTCTGATCGGCGAGTTCGGTGAGAGCAGTGATCAACCCGGGGGCTGCCAGCTCGGTGTCAGTAAGTCCGTGGACGAAGATGGCGAGGCGTTTGCCGGCTGATTGGCCTGAGCTGACGAATTGACGGAGGTGAGCTTCGAACCGGTCTGCGGCATGATTACCGCGGTCGGCGAATGTGCCGGCGAAGTGAGGGAGTTGTCGGGCCGCGTCGAACTCCGACGCTCGACGGTGATCGACTTCGACAATCGACAGCTCGTTGGGTGACCATGTCGAACCCATCGACAGAGCGATCACCTCGGCGATGTTGTCGGCTTCGTCGATGCTCGATCCGCTGATGGCGACGCCGCGGTCGAGACCGAGGTCGATGCCGACCACGGCTCCAACAAGCGCTCCAATGCCGAGTTTGACTTCATTGCCTGGCTTGCCGAGCTGACTGTCCCAGCGATCTGATGCCTCGTGGGCCGAGACGATTTCCGCCAGCGTCGGGTTGATTGGCGCAACGTTGTCGGAGGAATCGATCGGTAGATCGGGGTCAACGAGCGGGGCGAGGTGGCGAGCTACGTCAGCGGCCACGTCGAGATCGACCAGCCCGACTCGCAGATCGGTTCGTGCTGTGCGAGAGAGGTGGACGAGGCCAGCGCGACCGGGGGTCTCTTCATCGAGCTCGATGAGGGTCGAGGCCGAAACCGGTGCGCCAATGCGGTCGCGGCACAATGCGATCACGGTGACATGGTCCGGCCGGTCTATCAACACCTCTCGAAGAGGGGCACCGGCGTGATTCCACGACGCGCTGTCGGTCACGGCGAGCAGCACGCGTTTTCCTGGCGTCGTGGAGACTCGAGCTGCCCATGAGGCGACTTCGAGTTCGTTCGAGAGAATGTCGGGGAGGTCGTCGTGGCGCAGGTGTGGCAGCCACTTGGCCCAATCCCAGGTCTCAAGCCGTTCTCGGCTTGGCACGATGGCGACCGCCAGATCCGCAGGACCGTAGCGGGTGACCGCGTCGATCAGGATCGACCGAAGCACCGCCTCGCCGTCTTCGCTTTGCCCAGTGATGGCAACGATGCCGAGGTGGCACAGATCGAGGGTGACGCTCCCGTTTCCGTCCACCTGATCGGCGCCGTCGGCCAGACCGACACTCACTGGCATCGACGTCGTGGTTGCTCGTTGGTGCCAGAGGCCATGGCGGCGGTCACGTGCATCAAGCACAGAATCGACGAGAAAACGACGGGTTCTGCCTGGTTCCCCAGGTGGCCTGTTGTGGACGATGGTGCCGTCGTTCGTTGGACGCTGCTGCGGACGCTGGTGGGGCTGCGCCGGTTCGACCATAAAGACACGTCCGTCGACGACCAGGCAGCCGCCAGCCCACAATCGCGCCTCGGTCAACGGTGCCCCATCGAGCATGATGTTTGACGTCGAACCGCTCGGCGAGACGGTCACTCCGCTGCCGTGCACGTCCAGTTCGAATTCGGCGGATTCGACGGTGTCGAAATCGAGTTCGGGAGCCGACGCTCTGATGCTTGGGCCGACGCGGTAGTTCCCGGGCGGCAAGGGTCGGATAGTTCCAGCACCGGGGCCCGTGGGCTGCAGCAGATTGACGACTGCGTCGACGGCCGCGTTCCGGTCGAGATTGGTGTCGATGATCGACCCATTGAAGATTGCGAGGGTGGAGAGCGGAGCTCGGGTGTCGACGAGGTGATTGTCGACGAGCGCAGCCGACGGCGCTGCCTGGCCAGTTGTCGCAGCGATGGTTTCGTGCAGGGTCGCTCGCTCGTCGTGCAGCGTGACAACGATGTCGGCGGACCCGTGGGTGGTGCGGATCGTGAGTTCCATGGTTCTGGGCATCGTCGCCTTTAGTCCGATTCGCCTGTCCAGAAACTCCCCACACTCCACATAATAGGTGTGGGGTGGCGGTCAGGAGAGCGCTACCGAAGGTTTCGCTTCAGTCTTGCCGAGAAACTGCCGATATATCGAGGGCAAAACCTGAAAGGAAGTGGAAATGAGAACCGTGACCTGGCGACGAGCCGTTGCAGCACTGCTCGCAACGATGCTCGGCCTGAGCGCGCTCGTTGTCGTGTTCCGCTCCGATGGGCTCCCGGCCGTTGATGCAGCAGTGGCACGCGCCACGCGATGGTTCGTCCACCAAGAGACCGGGCGAGTTGTTCTTGCGGATGGCTACGGAGGCCGTGCCCTTGCGAGCCTCGATGTCGGCGCTAACGGTGGGGATTTGCGTGTGATCGAAGGCGGCTCTGGTGCCTATGTCGTCAACGATGCGACGGCCGAGGTCCGTGTGATCGACTCTGCGGCACTGCGGTTGAGTCCTGCTCGGGGCATCGCCACCTTGGCGGGAGGACGCTCTCTGGCTGGCGTCGGTTCGTCGGGGCTCGTCGTCATCGACGCTGATTCCGGTGCGGCAACGCTCCTTCCGGCCACGGGCGAGTCGGTGGGCTTTGCACTGGACGTCGGCCCCACAGCCCTCGTTTCGCCCGATGGCGCGATCTGGTCGATTATCGGCGACGAAGTCGTTCGCGCCACACCTGCCGGACCGACGAGCCGCTCGCTCGGCGATGCACCGCCCGACACGGCCTCACTGTCGCTCGTCGGAAACCGCCCGTTGATCGTCGATGGTGCGGGGCGGCGAGCACGTCTCGGCGACGGCGACTGGATTGAACTGCCTGTCCAAGTTGACAGCAGCGAAATCGTGATTCAGGAGCCCGGTCCCGCTCACACATGCGGTTGGGTCGCGGTAAACGACGAACTCTGGTGCATCTCGGAACGCAGCATCGAGAAGTCGTCGGTGGTCCCCGGCCTCGATGTTGACGGTTCTGATTTCCTCGCGATCGCTGGCGACGCAGCGGCGATTGTTCGGCGTGGTCCGACCAGGATCATCCGGTTCGATTGGCGCAATGGAGCGATCTTGCAAGATGAAACGGCGTCGGTCTCCGGCGCAGCCACGCTTGCCGTGTCGGCCACGGTTGACCTCGTTTGGGTTGACGACGTCGCTGGTGATTTCGTCTGGTCAATCAACCCGTGGGGGATCGAAGCAATCGACAAGAACGACCTGTCCACGTTGGTGCTTGGCGAAAACGGCCGAGTCGTGAGCGACGGCGTTGGCGTTGGCGTTGGCGTTGGCGGCGTTGGCGATGGCGGCGATGTCGGTGACGGGTCTGCTGGCGAACTCGGAGAACGCGAGCCGGACAACAATGGGATCGATGACCCGCCAGTTGCGATCGACGATCAGGTGACCTCTCGCGCTGGTCGCGCGGTGTCTGTCCCGGTGACGGCGAACGACTATGACCCTGATGGTGAGGCGATCGTCGTCGTCGCGGTCGGGGCTGCTGGCCACGGCACGGTCGAGATCGGCACAGCAACCACCGTGATCTTCAATCCTGAGCCTGGCTACGTCGGACTCGACCAGTTCACGTACACGATCTCTGACGGTAATGGCACCGAGGCTCGTGCGAATGTCATCATCGAATTGATTCCAATCGACGGAACGAACCAGCCGCCCATTGGCGTTCCTGACGACGCCGAGACGGGTGCCGGTGTGCCCGTGGTGATCGACGTGTTATTGAATGACATTGATCCTGACCGCGACCCGCTGCAGATCGATTCGTTCGATGTGCAGGGCGCCTTGGGAGAAGTGACCGAAACCATCGGGCCGTCGGGCCTTGGCGCATTGGCATTTTCGCCGCGTGACGGCTTCGAAGGAACTGCTCTGTTCACGTATCGCCCGGTCGATTCGTTCGGCGCAGTGGGCGACGACGTCAACGTGAGTGTCGAAGTCGCCAGCGTTGGCGACGCGAACCGGCCCCCGATCGTGCGGCCCGACTCCGTGAGACTGCGCCGCGGCGTCGAAACGGTACTTCCGGTGTTGGTGAATGACGAAGATCCTGACGGCGATGCATTGTCGGTCGACATCGCGCGCCCGCTGCCCGAAGGGCTATCGGTTGAAGTTCAGGGCGAACAGCTCGCCATCACGGCCCGAACAGGTTCTGCTGATTCGGTGCCGTTCGAGTACGTGGTCAATGACGGAAACGGTCATCTCGTTCGTGGTTCTGTCCTCGTCGAGATCATCGACGACATCGAACCGAACCGGCCCCCGGTCGTCGTCGCCGACGCCGGAACTGCGGTCGTCGGTCGGTCGGTCGTTATCGAAGTGCTTGCCAACGACAGCGATCCAGACGGAGATCCGCTCGTCGTGGTGAAGGCGACTCAACCCGTGGAGGGCGGCGGCCAAGTCGCAGTCCTGTCACCCGACCGTGTGCGGTTCACACCGGCGCCTCTCACCGACGAGGACGATGCCTTCGTCCGATTCACCTACACCGTTGACGACGGAAACAACCACCAGGTCAGCGGTGACATCGTGATCCATGTGCTGCCCGAACCGCTACCTGAGCCGCCGTTCGCCCAGGATGACTCGACGTTCACGTTCGTCAACGAGCCGGTGACAATCGATGTCCTCCGCAACGACGGCGACCCATCGGGTGAACGTCCTCGGCTCATCGGTTCGCCGGGCTGCGCTGGCGGGGGCCAAGCAGTTGTCACTGCAGATGGGCTGGTCCGGTTCACCCCGCCGCTGAATCAATCCGGAGCCTTCCGCTGCACCTATGAGGTGACCAACTCGATTGGCCTGCGTGCCTCTGCATCGATCATCGTGTCGGTGCGCGAGCCGTTGATCACCAACGAACCACCGGACGCAGTCCTCGACCAGATCCTCGTCGAAGTGAACGAGACGGACTCGATCGATGTGACCGCTAACGATGACGATCCCGACGGTGACAACAGCGCACTCAGAGTCGTGTCGTCAACGACCCCGAGCCTCGGGACCGCAGTGCGGACCGGGAATCGGATCACCTTCACGGCCGGGCCGATCGTCGGTGTGTCGACGATCAACTATCAAGTTGTCGATGAAAAAGGAGCTGTCGCGCTCGGCCGCGTGTCGATCAGGATCATCGAGTCGGCCAACGTTGCGCCGATTGCCGAACCAGACACTCGGACGATCAATGGGCCAGGCGTGCCCACTCAGTTCGATGTCCTCGCGAACGATTTCGACGAGAACGAACCGGTTGCCGCTCTCTCCGTCGAAGGTGTGGCTCTCCGGTCGGGAAATGCAACGGTGACAAGGTCGGGCAGGATCGTCACGATCTCGCCGAACCCGAACTTCTTGGGCGACATCGTCGCCGTGTACACGATCCGCGATTCGGGTGGGCTCACGGCCTCGTCGCAGATCGTGCTGACGATCCTGAAGCCGCTCAACCGGCCGCCAGTGGCCAAAGATGATATTGCTGACCTCGAGAACGGTGGATCGGTTACCACGTCGGTCCTCTTCAACGACAGCGACCCCGACGGTGATCCGCTCGTGATGACCATCACCGGTGGCCCTGGCGCCAGCATCGGTAGAGCGACAGCTGTTGGCAGCTCGATCGTCTTCAACGCGACTCCCGGTGCAGCCGGAACGGCTGTCATCACCTACTCGGTGAGTGACGGCGACCTGACCGATACGGCTGCCTTGCGCATCACTGTCCGACCTTGTTCACAGTCGGCGCCGAGTGCGCAGGATGCGTTCTTGACCACTGGATACCAGCAGGCGATCGCGATCAATCTTGCCGACTTCTCCGCCAACGGCTCGGTCACCGACGTCGTCGGGCCGAGAACCTACAACGGCAGCGTGTACAGGCCTCCGGCTGGCGAGAACGGCAATGTCGTCATCAGCTTCGCTGTCGTCAACAGCTGCCGCCAGCGCACGACCGGCCAGGTCACCATCGATGTCAACCAAGACCCCTGGGCGCAGCCTGTGACAGCGGTGATTGATCGCCGGGGGCAACGCGAGTTCCCGGTGTCGGAATTGGCCGGCGACGACGAAGCCCTGACGATTTCTGGCAGCTCGGGCGCGCCAGCGTGGGCGACCATTGAATCTGCACGCGTTGTTGTGGCGCCGCCGATCGGAATCCCTCCGGGCACGTACAGGTGGACCGTCACGGTCGTCGACCCGGGTGGTCTGACAGCAGCTGTGCCGATGACGATCACGGTCGTCAATGCCAGTCCTGCAGCGAACCCCGACAACGTCAACGTCGCCGGCGGTGCCGGATCGTTTGACCTGGTCGCCAATGACACCGACCCCGACGGTGAGAACGCCGCCCTGCGGATTCAGTCGATGCCTTCGACAGTGGTGTTCAGTAACGGTGAGGCCGGCACGATCACGCTTGAGCCAAACAGCCGCTCAGTAAGTATCGATCCTCAAAACGGTCGCGGAACGGCAACGTTCGCGTACTCCGTTGTCGATGGCGACGGTGCTGTGTCCACCACGACGAACGTCACAGTCGCTGGACCAGCCGTCAACACGGCGCCGACAGCAAGCGACCAAATCATCGCCGTCGTTTCGGGCTCGCCGACCACCGTGGTGCTGACCGTGAACGATGCAGATGGTGATGAGCTCACCGTTGTCACGCCGATTAACGACCCGGACAACATCGTCACCGCAGTGTCCGGGACCACGATGACGATCACGACGGCAGGCGCAGGGGATTTCCAGTTCAGTTATCGAGTTACCGATGGCTCAGACGAGTCGAACCTCGCCACCGTCACGGTCCGCTCGGCGTCGCCCGAGACCACGACGACCACCACCGATACCACGACGACCGTGCCGGGGACGACAACCGTGCCGGTGTCGACGACAACGCCGCCGGGCACATAGGGGCCCTGCGAAGGTCGCAGTTTCCTGCTGCGTCAGCGGACTGGGGAACGGGTGCTTGGCCTGAGGGAACGGAGGCTCAGTCGCCAACGCAGTTGTTCGCCTCTGGTTCGTACCTCGGCCATCGAGGTTTCGATCCGGATCAAGTACGCCGCTGCGTCTTGGACGAGAAGGTCGGTTACTGCTGGGTTGCCAAAGATGACGGCACTCGACAGTGTTGCGAGCTGAGCCAACTCACGTTTGGCATTAGCAACCAGCGGCCCTCCGGAGGTGGCGATGTCTCCATTTGTCGACGACGGAGCGATCGTCAGACCAGCGTCAACCAATCGGTCGGTGGCAGTAGCCCACGCTCCGGCGATGCGTTGTGCTGGGGACCCTGAATGGAGTCGCCGGCGTCGCGTTCTGAACTTCGCGACCAGAATGGTCGCCGTCAGGGCGAGCAATGGGAGCAGGACTACTCCGAGAGCAACGCCCGCTTCTTGCACCCAGCGAACGAACACCGACGCGGTATTCGAAGCGTCGTTGTCGGCGTCGATGTTGTCCGGGGCGTCTGTGGCGAGCTCTGGTGGGGGAGCAACCGGCGGTTGAGCGGCGGCCGGCGTCTGCACGGCGGGTTCCTCCGGAGGCGGCGTAACGTCGGATGCTTCGTCCAACGGCACCGGATTAAAGGCGATCCATCTGCCGTCGATGAGGCCGATCTCAGGCCAGACGGCCGCATCGCTGGAGACCAGGGCCAGGGTGCTTCCCGTTGCTGGACCTGCGGAGACAAATCCGGTTGCCACTCGCGCGTCGACGCCCAGTGATCGAGCGAGAAGGACGTACGCCGTCGCGAATTGTTCGGCAGTTCCGCGTTGGGTGTCTCGAAGAAAGCGCTCGAGTAGGGCCCGTTGCAAGCCTGCGCCCGGAGCGTTGGATGCCAGCACCCAGTCATCGCGCATCGTCGATTCAATGTTGCGCAACTGGTCCAGCACAGTGCCGTCGCCCGCGAGCGTCGTAGCGAACTCTGTGAGGCTGCTCACCGAGTCATCAACTGCACGGGTCGCGATGCCGATGTCCAAGGCGTCGGCAGTCGTGGTGATCGGGCCGCTCGACACGGCGATCGTGTCGTCAGGGTCGATCCGCTCACCGAGGCGCACAACGGTGCGATCGTCGTCGGTTTCGACGGCAGCATCAATCGTGATCGGCGTGGCAGGAAACGGCACGAGTGTGAGGTCGTCGTCAAGGAAGGCGATGTCGAACATGAACATGTCGGACGTGTCCGGGGCCAGCCGTCGCCCAATTGGACGAAGAGCAAGCGCTGGGGTCCACAGCTGCCCGTCGTAGTCGCTCAGTGCAGCAGTGCGCCAGCGATTGGGGAGATTGACGCCCGACGCAGTGGTCATCTGATAGAGATCGGCCGGAGGGTCGAGGGCCCGCAGCGCGAGCGTGGCCTCGATGGGGTTGAGTAATACAGCAGTCTGTTCGGCTGGCTCGTTGCGTCGAGGGTCGGCGCGATCGGCCAACACCGTGGGCACGCTGACCGCTGCCGCCATGAGGCCAGCAAGCAGCACCACCGGGATAAGGCGGCGCTCGCCTCGCAGCAACATCCACTGATCGCCGATCTCGCTGTCATTGTCAGGCACAGGTCGGAGCGTTGCAAAGGTCGCTGCGAGCAAACCGATGGGAATCAGCCAAACCGTCTGCGCTCCGGACGGCGCCCCGAGTGCCGTCACCAGCACACCGGCGGCGGCGACAGGCGTGAGGGCCAGCAGGTGCCAATCGCGGCGGCCAGCGAGGTCGGCGGCGAGGGCAGTCGGGACCGCCAGCAACAACCCGACTGTGCCGATGAGATCGGGTCGATTGGGGCTCGGCCAGTCGGTCGAGAGTAGCCGTTGGATGCCCGCGGTCAGCGCGTCGACGACGTCGGATGATTGTCCGCCGGATGCGAACACGATGATTGCCACCGATGTGCCGATGCTGAGCAGGGCGAAGATGAATCGAACGATGCTGGCGAAGTTGCGCACGACGATCGACACGAGTGCTGGAAGCGCCACTGCGATCAAAAACCACCAGATATGCCGGTCGAAGATGTTTCCCGCGACGACGGCCAGTACGGCCATCATGGCGGTGATCAACGCGATGCGAAGTCGGAAGAGGCCACTCACTGTTCCCAGGCCCTCCACCGTGTGGCGAAGTCTGCTGCACCGACGGCTGCGATGGCCACGCCTGTTACCGCCGTGGCGTCTTGGCCGATGCGGACGACCAGCATCTGTTCGAGGTTCAGGAAGCGGCTGGACGGCCCGTCGGGGCCAGTGACCATGACGACCGATGTGTGATCGAATCCGTGCGAGAACAACGAGGCAACCGAGAGGAGATCGTCGGCGTTGGTCTGTTGGACTGGCGTGAGGAAATCGAGCATGATGCCCTCGTCGGCAATCGGCGTTGCTGCGCCTGGATGGGCGCGACTGGTGGTGCGGAGGACCACCGCAAGCCCAGAGCGCACCGCGTGTGCTGCGAGGGTTGCTGCGACATCGACCGCCTCTTCGAAGTCGTCCACCGTGCCAACCTTGTCGCTTGTGTCGAGGACGACGGTGAACTCGGGCCGACGAATCTCCACGGTCTGACGGACCATCAAGACCCCGGTGCGAGCTGTGGTCGGCCAGTGGATGAGCCGGGGATCGTCGCCGGCCACGTATTCTCGCATCGACACAAACCCGGACATCGGGTCGGCTGATGCACGTCGGAGAACCGACTCGCTGTCGACAACTCGGACGGCGCCCTGTGGCCCGAGGAGTTGGTACACCTTCGGATGCACCGTGACTGAGCCAACTGAGCGGTCGGGGCGCGTGCCGATGGCGAGCCAGAACGGGTCGATGCGTTCGACTTCGAAGGGGCCGATGTCGAAGACTCCTCGACGATGTGTCGGCAGGCTGCCGAAGAAGTCGGCGGCGTGCGCCGGCGCCACCGATTCGAGCTCGGTACGACAAGTTGCCGTGTCGCAGCGGTCGACGATCGTCGCTCGCCCGGTACGGAATCGGCTGGAGTTCCGGACGCGATACGCCACGTTGACCGGATGCCCGCGGGGGACTCGGATGGCTCCGATTCGGCGGACGATCTCCGCCTGGAGTGGTCGCCGGGCGAGCCAAATTGACGCGGCCACGACGACCCCAATGGCGATGCCGACGATGATCAGCTCTTCGTATTCCCACCACCAACCAAGACCGAGCGCCATGACGGCGACGATGAGTGCGCCGAGGCCGGACCGGGTCAGCATCGGCTGAGATCGAGCGACGTTGCCATGGTCACGAATTGGCGGAACGGGGTACCGGAATTTCGTCGATCAGATCGGCGAGCAAGGTGTCGATGCGTACACCGCGTAGCTCGGCTTCTGCGCGCAGCGCCATGCGGTGTCCGAGCACCGGAGCGGCAACGGCCTTGACGTCGTCCGGTGTTACGTAGGATCGATTGTCGGTCGCTGCGAACGCCCGACTCACTCTCATGAGAGCGAGGGTGCCACGGGTCGACACGCCGAGGCGAAGGTCGGGGTGCTGGCGAGTGGCCGTCGCAATCGAAACGATGTACTCGGTAATGCTCGGGGCAACCGTGATCAGGTCCATCTCGCTGATGATTTGGTCGATCTCTTGCGCGTCGGTGACCGGATCGAGGTCGTCGTCCCGGCGGCCGCGATGGAATGAATCGAGCAATGCGGCTTCGGTGTCGGCATCGACATAGCCGAGGCTGAGCCGCATCGTGAAGCGGTCGAGCTGGACATCCGGAAGCGGGAACGTGCCTTGAAAGTCGCGCGGGTTCTGCGTGGCGATCACGAAGAACGGGCGGGGGACCAGGCGGCTGGAACCGTCGAAGGTCACCTGCCGCTCTTCCATCACCTCGAGCAGGGCGGCCTGCGTTTTGGGGCTGCCGCGGTTGATCTCATCGCCGATGAGCACGTTGGTGAAGACGGGCCCTTCGCGGAAAGAGAAGCTGCTGGATCTCTGGTCAAAGACCATCACGCCGGTGATGTCGGTGGGGAGGAGATCAGGCGTGAACTGAACTCGCGTCCACGAACCTGAGATCGAGTTCGCGATGGCCTTGGCCAAGCTTGTCTTACCGGTACCGGGCACGTCGTCAAGGAGCAGGTGACCCTCGGTCAACAGGCAACAGAGTGCCAATCGAATCTCGTGGCGTTTGCCCCGCACCACAGTGTCGACGCTGTCGATCAGTGCGTCGACGACGGAATTGACGCGCATGATGCTCGGGGTGGCCACCGGCAGAGTGTAGAACCGACAGGACCCCAGGTCGGGGAGGCCCCTGATCTTGACAAGGAATTGAAAGATTGACCGTCAGCTTTTCTCAACCCAGCTGAGCACTTCACTCGAGTCGATCAGCGCCTGTTCGACGAGGCCGAAGACGGATGGTACGTCGCGTTTGGCCAGCTCGAGTACTGCAAGAGGCAACCGATCGCGATCGCGCTGGCGAATGCTGGGGAGTCGATCGAGCTGCTCGATGACGCGATCGGCGTCGTTGCCAAACTCGCGTCGAACCCGATCGATGACCTGGTTGGAGAACAGATACTGCGGGCCGGGCACGGGTACGAATTCACCGATTGCGGTGCGCTATGGCCAGCTCGGCGATGTCGCGCATGATGGTGGCGATTTGGTAGTCCTTCGGCGTGTAGATCGCAGCGATGCCGAGTTTGCGCAGGCGGGGACGATCGTCTTCGGGGATGATTCCGCCGACGACCACGGGGATGTCGACGCCCATCGCCTTGAGATGGTCAAGTACATCAGGTACGAGGTTGAGGTGTGAGCCGGACAAGATCGACAGCCCGATCACGTCGGGATCTTCGTCGCGAGCCGATGCAGCGATTTGCTCCGGCGTGAGGCGAATACCCGAATACACGACTTCCATGCCGGAGTCGCGTGCGGCGACGGCGATTTGTTCGGCTCCGTTCGAGTGGCCGTCGAGGCCCGGCTTGGCGACGAGGAACTTGGGCGGGCCTCCAGGGATCGACTTGACGAACGCGGCCACTTCGCCGAGGCCGCTTGCTGACCCGATCGCACCGGCCACACCGGTCGGTGCGCGGAACTCGCCGAAGATGTCGCGCATCAGGTTGCCCCATTCGCCGGTGGTGCCACCGGCTCGGGCCAGCGCGATCGACGGCGGCATGATGTTGCTGCCATCGACTGCTGCGGCACGCAAATCGACGAGCGCAGCATCGACGGCGGCCTGATTGCGTTGTGCGCGCCATGCTTCGACGTCGGCGACCAACTCGGCTTCGACGGCATGGTCGACCTTGAGGATCGCGCCCTCGCCACCAAGGGGCGAGGCGGTGCTCTCGGTGAAGTCGTTGACGCCGACGACGGTGAGATCGCCTGATTCGATCCGACGCGTGCGCTGCGCCATCGAGGAAACGAGGCGCGACTTCAACGTTTCGACGGCTTCGAATGCGCCGCCCATCTCCAGGACGTCGTCGAGCTCAGCCTGGGCTGCTGCTCGCAACTCTTCGGTCTTGGCTTCAATGACTGTCGAGCCGTCGAAGATGTCGCCGTACTCGAGCAGGTCGGTCTCGAAGGCCAACACCTGCTGCATCCGCAACGACCACTGCTGATCCCATGGCGTCGGAAGGCCGAGTGCTTCGTTCCAGGCTGGCAACTGCACCGAGCGGGCGCGAGCTTTTTTGGAGAGCGTGACCGCGAGCATTTCGAGCACGATTCGCTGCACGTTGTTCTCTGGCTGCGCCTCGGTGAGGCCGAGCGAGTTGACCTGGACGCCGTAGCGGAAGCGCAGCGCCTTGGCATCGGTGACGCCGTAACGTTCCCGGCCGATCTGCTCCCACATGTCGGTCATGGCACGGAGCTTGCAGGTCTCTTCGATGAACCGGATGCCGGCATTCACGAAGAACGAGATTGACCCGAACACCTGGCTGAACTGATCGTCGGACACCTGGCCCGAGGCACGCACAGCATCGAGCACGTCGATGGCCGTGGCCATGGAGTACGCGATTTCCTGCGTCGGCGTCGCCCCGGCTTCCTGTAGGTGGTACGAGCACACGTTCATCGGGTTCCACTTAGGTGCGTGCTCGGTGCACCACGCGACCATGTCAACGATCAGCCGACGCGAAGGTGCCGGCGGGAAGATGTACGTACCGCGCGACAGGTACTCCTTGACGATGTCGTTTTGCGTGGTCCCACGAAGTTCGTCCGCGGGGATGCCCTGCTCTTCGGCATTGGCCACGTAGAGCGCGAGCAGCCAGGCGGCGGTGGCGTTGATCGTCATGGAGGTGTTCATCTGGCCGGGTGGGATTTGATCGAGCAGTGTCCGCATATGACCGAGGTGTGCGACCGGAACGCCGACCTTGCCGACCTCGCCGCGCGACATTTTGTCGTCGGGGTCGTAGCCAGTCTGCGTGGGGAGGTCGAACGCGATGGAGAGGCCGGTCTGGCCCTTGGACAGGTTGGTCCGATACAGCTCGTTGGACGCGGCAGCCGTCGAGTGGCCCGAGTAGGTCCGCATCATCCAGGGACGGTCGGGCGCGGTGCGTTCGCTCATGGACCCAGTGTCGTCGATTCGAGAAGAAATCCTCACGTTCTTACTCAAGTCCTGACCGATCCTGGCCGAAACACCTAATGTCAACGAAATGACCCGGTGAACAAGAAAATCGCCGAGTAGTTCGAGAGCCGGGACATCTTGTTTCCCCCCTACGAGGTGTCCCCCGGCTCCCAGGTTTCCCCATGTAGGCGGGAACCGCGTCGGTCGGATGGCGGATCTGATCGGTGCCGGATAGGACGCAGCGGAGTGGACACCTCAGGGTGATCCCTCCGCTGCGTTCGTTTTCGCTCGGTTGCTCAATCGAGAGCGGTTGCTCAATCGAGAGCGGTTGCACAATCGAGAGCGGCAGCTCAATCGAGAGCGGCAGCAAGCAAACGGAGATATTCGAGTCGACTCACTTCGTGGCCGCCGAGCGATGCGAGGTGATCGGTCAACCACTGCGTGTCCAGCAGTGTTGCTCCCGAGTCGTTCAGCCGGTCGACGAGATGGACGAGTGCCACTTTTGATGCGTCGGTGGTGTCATGGAACATTGATTCGCCCGCGAAGAGGTTGTTAATCCGCACGCCATAGAGACCGCCGACGAGTTTGCCGTCGAGATAGGTCTCGTACGACTGCGCCCATCCGAGGTCGAAGAGCTGTTCGTAGGCGTCGAGAAACTCGGTCGTGATCCAGCGGCCGGTGCGGTCAGGGTCGGCGCATCGCTCCATCACGCCTCGGAAATCAGTGTCGACGCGCACCTCGTACCGTTGGATGCTTTTTCGTAAGGACTTGGAGATTCTGAGGCCGTCGAGTGGGATCAGGCCCCGAGGGTCGGGCGAGTACCAGGCGACCTTGCTGCGTCGCTTGCCTGGGTCGACCGGCATCGGGAACATTCCGGCTCGGTACGCCGCAAGCAGCGTGCCCGGCTCAAGGTCCGCGCCGAGCGCAACGAGATCAGTACCGGCAGGGGTGACGAGCGGGTCGGGGAGGACGAAACGCGTCGACGGGGGTTCTCGTCGCGGTTGCCGGCCCGTGCTCATTCTCGAACTGTGTCATCGACATTGACAAAATACGAGGATTGCCGTGAGAAAGTTTTTGAAATCTCATGCAGCTCGGGCGGGCGTCGCGACCCGCTGTCAGTTCAGTACGTGCGGAAGCCGTGCTTGCTCTTGCGCCCGAGGTGGCCGGCGGCCACCATTCGGCGCAGCAGCGGAACCGCTGCGTAGTTCGCATCGCTGAACTCTGCGTGCAGCGCATCGAGAATCGACACGGAAGTGTCGAGACCGACGAGGTCGAGCAACGCAAAGGGGCCCATCGGGAAGTTGCAGCCGCCCATCATCGCGGCATCGATGTCGTCCATCGAGGCGGTGCCGTTCTCCAGCATCCGAACGGCGTTGTTGAGGTACGGAAACAGCAGTGCGTTCACGATGAAGCCGGCACGGTCTTCGACGTGGACGGCCGTCTTGCCGCAGGCCTCGACGAAGCTGGCTGCAGCAGCGATGGTCTCGTCGCTCGCCGTGAGCGGGCGGATGATCTCGACCAGGGACATCGCCGGGGCCGGGTTGAAGAAGTGGATACCGCACACTTGGCTCGGTCGTTGCGTCATCATTGCCAGCTCGACCACGGGGAGGGTCGACGTGTTGGTGGCGAGGATGCCCTCGGGCTTGACGACCTGCTCGAGTTCGGCGAACAGCGCTCGCTTCACTTCGAGATCCTCGACAACGCTCTCGATGACGAGATCGCAGTCGGCGAGCTGTCCGAGGTGGTCAGTCACCGAGATGCGGCCGAGAATCGCTTGGCGTTCTTCCTCGGTCATGCGTTCCTTGGCGACGTGGCGGGCGAGGCCGGAGCTCACCTTCTCCAGAACGGCATCAGCGCCTGCTTGGGTGCGCGACCGGACGACTACCTCGAGGCCGGCCCGGGCCACCACCTCAGCCAAGCCAGATCCCATGATTCCCGAACCGAGGACGCCAACCTTGTTGATACTTGTCATCTTCGGAGAATAGTTACCGGCGGGTAACTCTGAACAAATCCGCACACGATGACCAATCAGATGCACAGTTCGCGAGCAGGTGCGACGCACGTTCTTCGACCGCACCGCATGAAACTCGGGACGGTTTGAGGCGGAATTCACCGCGTTCTGTCCCGAGATTGCATGGCGTTGCGGCGTGATGTCGCCCAAGTCGACGTTGACGGAATAACGTCGGCTCGTTCGCCTCTCGCGTCTTCTGCATTCATGTTCGCCCTACTCGTCCTCCACCTTGTCATGGGCATTGCCATCGTTGCCGCTGGACGGCAGCTGGGGCGCCAGGCATTCGCCGTGGCTGCGGTTGCTCCGTTGGCCACGGTTATCTGGGCAATCACACAGGCTGGCGGTGTGCTCGACGGCGAACCGGTCACCGAGTCCTTCAGCTGGGTCGACGGTCTTGGGATCAGCCTCGACCTGCGGCTCGACGCCTTTGCCCTGGCAATGGTCGCCGTGGTGTCCGGCATCGGATTTTTGATCTGCTTGTATGCGCTCAGCTACTTCAAGCCGCACGATCCGACGACGCCGGTCAAGTCGAATGTTGGCCGCCTGGCCGGAACGATGACGATCTTCGCCGGTGCAATGCTCGGCGTGGTCTTGTCCGACCATCTCATCGCGCTCTTCATTGCCTGGGAGTTGACGTCGATCACCTCGTATCTCCTGATCGGCAACGACGATACGAATCCGAGGGCACGCGCGGCTGCACTGCAGGCAATCCTCATCACCGGTATGGGCGGCCTCGTCCTGCTCGCTGGGCTGACCATTGTCGGGCAGGCAGCTGGTACGTATCGCCTGTCGGAGATCATCGAGAACGCCCCGACCACGGGTTCCAGCACGGCGCTCAACGCCGGCCTGATCTGCGTGCTGATTGGTGCCTTCACCAAGTCAGCGCAGGCTCCTTTCAGCAGTTGGCTGCCGGGCGCGATGGTCGCGCCGACGCCGGTCAGCGCCTACCTGCATTCCGCGACCATGGTGAAGGCCGGCGTCTACCTCGTTGCCCGCATGGCGCCGATGTTCGCGACCGAAGGGAACTGGCGGGTTGTCCTCCTCACGGTCGGCGCCGCGACGATGCTGATCGGCGGCCTCCGTGCGCTTCGTCAGCACGACCTGAAGCTGCTGCTCGCCTATGGCACAGTGAGCCAGCTCGGTTTCATGATGCTGCTGTTCGGCACCGGTGATGACCACATCGCACAGGCTGGTGTGGTGCTGTTGCTGGCCCACGGAGCGTTCAAGGCGGCGCTGTTCATGGTCGTCGGCATCGTCGACCACGAAGTTGGCACCCGCGACATCCGTCGCCTCACGGGCTTCGGCAGGGGCTGGCGACCGACGCTTGTCGCCGGAGTTGTCGGCGCAGCCTCGATGGCAGGGCTTCCGCCGCTGTTTGGATTCATCTCAAAGGAAAAGGCGCTCGACGGCTACATCGAGCACGGTGATTTCATCGGCTCGACGGTGGTCCTTGTTGTCATCGTCGTTGCATCGATCCTGACGTTTGCCTATTCGGCCCGGTTTGTTCTCGGCTTGTTCGGTGTGTTTGCTGATTCCGAGTTCGAAGCCAGCTGCGACGATGCCGTCGACTCCCACACGGCCCACGCACCGTCGTTGCAGTTCGTTGGCCCGGCGCTCTTCCTCAGCGCGTTCACCCTTGCAGCGGGCTGTGCGCCGGTCATCGTCGATCGGTTGGTCGAAATGGCCACTCTTGCACTGCATCCAGACGCCGAACCGAAGCCTGTGCACCTCTGGAACGGTTTCAACACAGCGTTCATGCTGTCGCTGGTGGTCATCGGGACCGGTACTGCGCTCACCGTGTTCCGGTCGCGCGTCGCAGCGACGCAGAGCGTGACGTCGAAAGCAATCCGGCTCGTTCCGAGCAGCGAGCAGTCGTTCAACTTCTTGCTGCGTGGCGTCGGTGTCGTTGCACGTCGAGTGACGGGGTTGCTCCAGAACGGGTCGCTCCCGATCTACGTGGCGGTCATCATGATGGTGGTGACCGGTGTCCCGCTGATCGCCTTCGCCCAGGAGTGGACGGGGTTCGGCGATGTGATCGAAACACCGGTCCACGTCGTGCTTGTCGCCATGATCATTGTTGCTGCCCTCGGTGCATCGATCGTCCGTCGGCGTATCGCTGCAGCGCTGATGCTCGGTGCGGTGGGCTACGCGATGGCCGGTTTGTACGTCGTGCAGGGTGCTCCTGACCTCGCGCTCACGCAGTTTGCGATCGAGACGCTCAGCACCGTGTTGTTTGTACTCGTGTTGCGCTACCTCCCATCGACCTGGACGCATCGGGCCCCGGCCATTGCTGCACCGATGCGGATCGGTGTGTCGGTGTTCGTCGGTGTGTCGGTGTTTGTGTTCGCCCTGGTTGCCAGTGGTGCTCGGAGCGACGTGTCCGGCCCACAGCAGTCCGAGATGATGGTCGAGAACTCGCTGACCAAGGGCAAGGGTTCGAACGTCGTCAACGTGATCCTTGTCGACTTCCGCGGCTGGGACACGATGGGGGAGATCACAGTTTTGCTCGTCGCAGCAGTCGGTGCTGTGAGCCTGGCTCGCGGCGGCCGCCGTCGCGACGAGCTGGGTCCGACGTTCGAAGAGATCTTCGATTTCGAGCCGGACGGGGCGGACGGGGCGGTCGGCGACTCCGAGAGTCCCGCCTCTTCGTTGATGAGCGCGGCTGCGCGTCGCGACGAGGAGGGCCACGCATGAGCGCTCCTGTTGGCGCTCCACCGCGCTCCATGATCCTCGACCAGTCGATCAAGGTCCTGTATCACTCGATCCTCGTGCTCGCGCTCTACTTCGAGTTCGCCGGCCACAACCTGCCCGGCGGCGGGTTCGTCGGGGGCCTGATGGCAGGCGCCGCTGTGTCGCTGCGGTACGTGTCGGGTGGTGCCGAGGCCGTTCGGACGACGTTCCGCGCACCGTCGCACGTCATCTTGGGTGTCGGTCTCTTCTTGTCGTCGGCCACGGCGCTCGTACCAGTGCTGCTCGGCGGTGCTGTCCTCGAGCACGCCGAATACGAAACCAAACTCCCGATCTTTGGCAAGGTCAAAGTCGTCAGTGCGTTGTCGTTCGACGCCGGTGTTTTCCTCGTGGTTGTCGGCCTCGTGCTGATGGCCTTTGCGGCGTTCGGCGACGATCGCGTCCCGACCGAAACCGACGACGAGGCAACGCAATGAGTGTCTTGCTCGCATTCGCTGCCGCCATGTTGTTCGGCACGGGCACGTGGCTACTGCTGCAGCGTCGGTTGTCGCGCATCATCATCGGCGTCGGCCTCATCGGTCACGGCTCCAACATTCTGCTACTCACCTCGGGCGGCGGGCGCGGGTTACCACCAATCATCGGGTCGGCTGACCCGACCGACTTTGCCGATCCGCTCCCGCAGGCGCTCGCGCTGACCTCGATCGTCATCACGTTCGGCGTCACGGCGTTTCTGTTCGCTGTTGGTTACCGCAGCTGGAAGCTCACCAATGACGACATCGTGGAAGACGACGTCGAAGATCGCTACATCGCTCGCCGGGCCGTTGACGCGGAAGTCTCCGAAGGTGAAGCGGCCGAGCGCGAACGGGCGATCGAAGAGGATCGGGTATGAGTGCGCTGACATCTATGGGATTCCTCGCGGCCGATGTGACCGCTCCAGGGAGCGGCAGCTTCGACGCGCTGATTCCCCTGCCGGTGATCCTGCCGCTGCTCGCTGCCGCGCTGAGCGTCGTCTTCGCGCGCCTCCGCAACGTGCAGCGTGTGATCAGTGTCGTCGCATTACTCGGCCTGGTCGCGAACAACATCCTCTTGCTGACTCGCGTCGATGCGGCGACCGGTGACGCCATTGGCGGCATTGCTGTGTCGCAGGCTGGAGGTTGGGTCGCGCCACTCGGCATCTCGCTCGTCGTCGATCGCCTGGCGGCGATGATGCTGCTGGTGTCATCGCTGATGCTGGTGTCGGTACTCGTCTACGCGATCGGCCAGCACGCCGAAGAGCGGCGGTTCGCGGCGTTCCACCCCGTCTACCTCGTGCTCGCCGCTGGTGTGTCGGCGAGCTTCATCACCGGCGACCTGTTCAACCTGTTCGTTGCCTTCGAGATGATGCTGGTTTCGAGCTACGTGCTCCTCACCCTCGGTGGACGTGCCGGGCAGGTGCGATCGGGTATGTCGTATGTGGTGATCAGCCTGATCGCCTCGACGTTCTTCATTACGGCGCTCGCACTGCTCTACTCGGCAACTGGCACCGTCAACATGGCCGAACTTGCCGAACGGATGCCGGAACTCGGCAGTGGGGTACGCGTCGGATTTTCGTTGCTGCTGATCGCCGTCTTCGGGATCAAGGCGGGCATCTTCCCACTGTTCTTCTGGCTGCCCGACAGCTATCCCACCGCTCCGAATGCGGTCACGGCGATCTTTGCGGGGCTCCTCACCAAGGTCGGCGTCTACGCCATTATCCGCACCCAGTTGCTGATCTTCCCGACCGATGCGCAGCAGGGCACGCTCCTCCTTGTGGTCGCCAGCTGCACGATGCTCGTCGGCGTGCTCGGTGCGCTCTCGCATGACGACCTTCAGCGCATCCTGTCGTTCCATATCATCAGCCACATCGGCTACATGATCATGGGCCTCGCCCTCTTCACTCTGGCAGGCATTGCCGGTGCCGTCTTTTATGTCATTCACCACATCGTCGTCAAGACGGCGCTGTTCTTGGTTGCCGGGCTGGTCGAGCGCAAGGCCGGGTCGGATCGGTTGTCTCGAGTCGGCGGCCTTGTTCGAAGCGCGCCGATGATCGCGATCCTCTTCGCGCTGCCCGCTCTGAGCATCGCGGGTATCCCACCGTTCTCCGGGTTCGTCGCGAAGTTCGCCATTGTCAGTGCAGGCATCGAGGCACAGCAGTGGGGCATCGTCGTCGTCAGTCTCACCGTCAGCCTGCTCACGATGTATGTGATGGGTCGCATCTGGTCGAACGTGTTCTGGGGCCAACCCGAAGACGGTGAGATCGCCGCCCGTCTCGAGCCGGGCGTGACGAAGGTGCCGATGCTGATGACTGCATCGACGGTTGTCGTCGTCGGACTCTCGGTGGCGCTGCTGGTGTTCGCGGGCCCGTTGTACGACCTCGCCGAACGGGCGGCTGCTGACCTGCTGAACCCCCAGGTGTACATCGACGCCGTCCTCGGCTCGCACAGTGAGGCTGGCGGATGAACAAGTTTTTCCGACTCCCCACCCTGCTCATTTGGCTGACATCGCTGTGGGTGGCGTTGTGGGCCGACCTCACTGTGGGCAATGTGCTCGGGGGTCTGATCGTGGCGCTCGTCGTCGTCGGCGTGGCGCGGCCAACCGGAGTGACCGGGCTTGAACGCACGAACTTTCGGCCCATCTCGGCGCTGGTCTACGCCGGCTACTTCTTGTGGCAGCTCGTCAAGTCGAACCTTGTTGTTGCGTGGGAGATCATCACGCCGGGCCTCAAAATCAACCGGGCGATCCTCGCGGTGCCGATGCACACCACGTCTGCTGGAGTCGTGACCCTCATTGCCAACTCAGTCACGCTGACCCCTGGCACCGTGACCGTCTACGTTGCCGAAAAACCGTCGAGCGATGGTGGCTCTGTCGAACGCACCCTGTTCGTCCACGTCCTGCACTTCCTCGACGTCGAGTCGGTCAGACGCGATGTACTGCAGCTCGAACGACTGGCGATCAAGGCGTTCGGTCATCGCAACGAACTCCCGCTCGTCGATGCAGCACTCAACTCAGCCAGTAAGCCAACGCCCGACGGAAAGAACGTCACCTCATGATCGTCACCGCCATCGTGCTCCTCGCCGTTGCGGGAGGGTGTTTTCTTTACCGGGTGCTTCGCGGCCCTTCGATCCCTGACCGCGTGGTCGCGCTCGACGGTGTGCTGTCGGTTGTGGTGAGCGGCATCATCGTCGCGGCAGCCAAGGCGAACAGCGACATCACGTTGGCAACGGTGCTCGTCGTCTCGCTGGTGGGGTTCGTCGGCACGGTCGCCCTCGGCCGGTTTGTCGAGCGGAGGGGCGGCTGATGAACGTCGTCGCAGGCATCTTCCTCATCGTCGGATCGCTGCTCACCATGATTGGTGGCATCGGCGTGGTCCGGTTCAGCGACCTCATGTCGCGCGTCCATGCTGCGGCGAAGGCTCCGACGCTCGGTTTGTTGCTCGTGGCGATTGGTGCCGCTATCGAGATCGGCTCCGGCAAAGCGGTGGTCACCCTGCTGCTCGTCGTGGTGTTACAACTCCTCACCTCGCCGGTTGCGACCCATGTGTTGGCACGTGCGTCGTACGGCCAGGTCGACATCGAACTCGATGGAGGCGATGATTTGGCACAGCACTTTGCCGAACAGCGGGCGGAAGAAGCAGCAGCGAAACGGGTCGAAAAGGGTGCTGATCAGGGTGCTGAGCCGCGACGCGATCAGGGCGATGTCTGAACCAGTCAGGTGCGACTGGCCGACAGCCAGCGAGACCTACCTCGAGTATCACGATCACGAGTGGGGTCGCCCGACCATCCGCGAACATCTGCTGTTCGAAAAGATCTGTCTCGAGGGTTTCCAATCAGGGTTGAGCTGGCTCACGATCCTGATGAAACGTCCTCGGTTCCGTGAGGTGTTTGCGGACTTCGACTATCGGGCCGTCGCCGAATTCGGTTCTGACGACATCGAACGACTGCTGCAGGATGCTGGCATCATCCGCCACCGAGGCAAGATCGAAGCGACGATCAACAATGCCCAGAGGGCAATCGAGCTGGTCGAGACCGAAGGGTCACTCGTCAACTGGGTCTGGGAGTGGGCCGTGGCCGAACCGGAACGGACCGACGAGGGTGGTATCCCCGCACAGACCGTTCGCTCGGTTGCGCTGGCCAAAGAGTTGAAGCGCCGCGGTTGGAAGTTTTTTGGGCCGACGACGGCCTATGCGTTCATGCAATCCGAAGCGCTGACGAACGATCACGATGCCAACTGCTTCGTTTACCAGGCGTGCCAAGACGAACGGCAGGCCTTCCTTGCTGGGCGCACGTTACGGCCGTGAGCCACCCAGGTTCGATACGATCCTCGCATGCGGCCAGCGACCACTCTTGCGCTCGGACTTATCCTCTTTGTGATCCTGCTTGCCGGGATCATCTCACTGGTTCGTCTCTGAGCATGCCGAAGGTGCGCACGACCATGCTGGATGTGACTGCGTCGAGGATGATGCGCTGTCAAGAAATCAATGCATATCGACTCTTGGGAATTCTCACTTGAATCTTGCGCACATCCTCGAACCCCACGACGCCGATTCGATTGCTCTCATCAGCCGCGGGCGTGAAACGACATACGGCGAACTGCGCAGCCAGATCGATCGTCTGCGCGGCGGGCTCGCGTCAGTAGGGGTCACCGCAGGTGACCGCGTCGCACTGCTCTGCTCGAACAGCCGGCACTTCGTCATCACCTACTTCGCCACGGTCGGCCTCGGCGCGATCGCCGTACCGCTCAACCCGTTAAGCCCTGCTCCTGCGCTAGAAAAAGAGATCGCCAGCGTCGGTGCCAAGGTGGTCGTGGTCGAGAAGGTGAGCGCTGCAACGTGGTCGAATGTCGACCGGTCGTTGGTCCCAACCGTCGAAACCGTGCTGAGTACTGATGGCGAGAACGCACCGGCGGGTGCCCGTTCGATCGACGAGCTCCTTGACGCCGATGCCGTCGACATTGTTGACGTCGGTAACGCAGCGACAGCCGTACTGATTTTTACGAGTGGTACGGCGGGTCTGCCCCGCGCCGCGATGCTGACGCACGACAACGTGTTGACGAACATCGCGCAGAGCCGGGCGACCGGCATTCTCAACAGCGACGACTTGATCTGGAGCGTGCTTCCGCTGTTCCACATTTTCGGCCTCAATATCGTGATGGCCACCGGGCTGGGCATCGGTGCGACCGTCATGCTCGTCCAGCGTTTTGACCCGCATAGCGCTGCAGAATCGATCAAAACTCGTCGTGCGACCGTCGTGCCTGGGGCGCCTGCGATGTGGGCGGCCTTCACGCACTTCGACGAGTTGCCTGCTGACAGTTTCAGGACCGTTCGCGTCGCGCTGTCGGGCGCCTCGAAGCTCCCGGTGCCGGTCTTCACTGCCATGCGTGACCGATTCGGCGTCGAGATTGCCGAGGGGTACGGGCTGACCGAAACCTCTGCGACAGTGACCACCTCGCTTGGCGCACCTATCCGCCCCGGCTCGGTTGGTCGCGCGTTCGACGGTGTTGAAATTCGGCTGGTCAGCGGAGACCACGATGTCCTCGTTGGCGATGTCGGCGAGATCTGGGTGCGCGGCGCGAACGTGTTCCCCGGGTACTTCAACGATCCGACCGCCACAGCTGCCGTGCTCACCGAAGATGGATGGCTCAAAACCGGCGACATGGGGATAGCCGACGATGATGGGTACATGTTCATCGTCGACCGAGCGAAAGACCTCGTCATCGTGTCCGGGTTCAACGTCTATCCGGCCGAGGTTGAAGAGGTACTCGCGACGCATCCCGAGGTCGCCGAAGTCGGAGTCCTCGGCGTACCGCACCCGCATACCGGCGAGGCCGTGAAGGCATTCGTCGTCCTGACGCCGGGCTCGGACGTCGATGAAGAGACGTTGATCGAATACAGCCTCGACCGACTTGCTCGATATAAATGTCCGTCGAAAATAATGTTCGTCGAGGAGTTGCCCCGCAACCCCACCGGCAAGCTACTTCGCCGCCGTCTTGACGACACGCTCTCGGTCTCCTGACCTCACAGCGTTCCACGACCTATCGCCGCCCGGTTTTGTGTGAGCGATTGCGGCGTCCGACGCCGTTCCAGCTCACACAAACGTGGACTGTGCGTGAAATCTCTCCGTGACGAACCTCACAGTGCGACCTGGCGGACGTCTTGTGAAAACGTGCACAAACGTTCTAGCGTGGCAAGTGCATGGCTGGTCAGCAAACTCGACGCCGAATTCCGGAGGCAACTGTCGCCCGTCTTCCGGTGTACCTGCGCATCCTCAGTGAGCAGTTCGACATCGACGTCACGAAAATTTCGTCCGAAGAACTCGCCGAACTGGCTGGCGTCAATGCTGCCAAGGTGCGCAAAGACCTGAGCTACCTCGGTAGCTATGGCACTCGGGGTGTCGGCTACGAGGTCGAATTTCTTGTGTACCAGATCCGTCGCGAGCTCGGACTCACCCACGATTGGCCTGTCGTCATCGTTGGTGCTGGCAACATGGGCCAGGCGTTGGCCGGTTACAACGGATTCGGCGATCGTGGATTCACGGTCGGCGGAATTGTCGATATCGACGACGCCAAGGTCGGTGCGGTCGTTGGTGGCGTTCGTGTCCGACACCTGTCGGAACTCACGCAGGTCGTCGTAGCGCGGAACATCTCGATCGGCGTCATCGCGACACCGGGGCTCGCCGCTCAAGACGCAGCCGATGCGTTGGTGGCTGCGGGTGTCACGAGCATCTTGAACTTCGCTCCGACAGTGATCAATGTGCCGCACGGCATCAGCGTTGGCAAGGTCGATCTCGCTGTCGAGCTGCAGATCTTGGCGTATCACGAACAACGTCGGATTAACGCGGCAAAAGGTTCTTCATTGGTTTCGGTTCCGGGCGAGTCACGCCGAGGCGCCAGCGCCTAGGGTTATCAAAAGATGTCCATTCTCGTCATCGGTGTCAATCACCGCACCAGCCCTCTGGCTCTGCTGGAACGCTTGACGCTCGCGCCCGAGAGCTTGGGCAAGGCTGTTTCGGGGCTTGCGCAACGCGACAACATACGTGAGGCCGTCGTCCTCTCCACATGCAACCGCACCGAGGTGTATGTCGTCACCGAGCTGTTTCACGGCGCGTATGGTGATGTCCGAGATTTTCTGTGCGAGATCAGCGACCTCTCGGTCGACGAGCTCACCCCGCACCTCTACAGCCAGCATGACAGTGCTGCCGTGAGCCATCTTTTCGAGGTTGCGGCTGGCCTTGATTCTGCAGTGCTCGGCGAGAGTGAGATCCTCGGTCAGGTGAAAACTGCATGGGAAGTCGCACAGTTCGAAGGTGCAGCTCGATCGAGCCTCAACCTACTTTTCCGCTCGGCGGTTGAAACTGGCAAGCGTGCTCGCAGCGAAACCACGATCAGTCGCGGGACCGCATCGATTAGCCATGCCGCTGTCGAGATGGCGACCGATGTGGTGGGCGAACTCGTCGGCAAGCGAGTTGTTGTCATCGGCGCCGGTTCCATGGGCGAAGGTGTTGCTGTCGCTCTCCACAAAGCCGGCGGCTCCGAGATCCTCGTCGTCAACCGCTCACCTGAACGCGGTGCGTCGCTCGCAACTCGAGTCAACGGTCGCACCGTCGGTATGGATCAGCTCGCTGACGCCGTTGCGACTGCCGATGTGATTGTGGCAAGCACTGGCTCGAGCCAGCCGATCATTACTGCCGAACTGGTCCGCAACGCTCGGCTCGATGGCCGGGCCGACCAACCGTTGCACATCTTCGACATTGCACTGCCGCGCGACGTCGAGGTGGGCGTCACCGATCTTGCGGGCGTCACGGTGTTCAACCTCGATGACCTGCGCGACTGGGCCGATCGGGGTCTGGCTCACCGAGCCACCGAAGCAGATCGTGTGCGAGCGATTGTGCTCGAAGAGGTCGACTCGTTCGCCGTCGAATCGACAGCTCGCCAGGCCGCTCCGCTTGTTGCGTCGATGCGAGAAGCTGCCGATCGGGTCCGTGCCGGTGAATTGGCACGCTTTTCCTCGAAGCTCGATGCACTCGGCGAGAAAGAACGTCAAACGGTCGAGTCGATCACCAAGGCCATCGTGGCCAAGCTGTTGCACGAGCCGTCGGTCAGGCTCAAGGCGCAGGCAGGCACCCCGCAGGGGGACCGCAACGCTGCAGCTGTTCGCGACCTTTTTGACTTGACCTGACTCGCTCAATCGCCAGAATCGCTCGATGACCACAGCACTTCGTATCGCTACCCGTGGCTCGCGTCAGGCTTGGGCCCAGGCCACTGCCGTTGCCGACTCGCTCGCTCTCGCGACCGGTCGTGTCGTCGAACTTGTCGAGATCAACACCACAGGTGACATCCAGTCCGAGGTCCCCCTGCATAGCATTGGTGGCCAGGGCGTCTTTGTGAAAGAAGTCCAGCGCGCTGTGCTCGATGGGCGCGCCGACATCGCTGCGCATTCCGCCAAGGATCTCACCTCGGGTGCCGCCGATGGGCTGCTGCTCGCTGCATTCGCTGAGCGTCGTGATGCTCGCGATGCGCTGATTGGATCCACCCTCGACGACCTGCTCGAGGGAGCGACCGTTGCGTCTGGCTCGGTTCGGCGTCGTGCTCAGATCCGTCGTATCCGCCCCGACCTTGAGTTCGCCGAGTTGCGGGGCAACATCGATACGCGGCTCTCCAAGATTCCTGAAGGCGGTGCCATCGTCATGGCGGTTGCCGCCTTGCAGATCCTCGAGATGACCGATCGAATCACCGAGGTGCTCTCGATCGATGAGTTCGTCCCCGCAATCGGCCAAGGATGCGTTGCCATTGAATGCCGATTGGGTGACTCAGCGACCATCGAGGCGCTTGCCGCAATCGATCATGCTTCGACTCGCCACGACGTTGAAGTCGAGCGGGCCTTCCTCGCCGAACTGGGGTCGGGCTGTTCGCTTCCGGTGGGCGGGCATGTGGTCAACGGTGTGCTCCACACGTTCCTCGCGAATCTGGCGACGGGCTTGTCGATCGGTGACCAAGTTGCGTTGGCTGGTGATGCGGGTGACATCGAGACGGCTCGCAACGCAGCTCGTTCTGCCCACGACGCACTGAACTGACCGTGTCGAGCGGCGCTGACACTCTCGGTCCGCTCGCCGGTCGGCGTGTGCTCATCACTCGTGCTCGGCCCGGTGAGCTCGGGCGGTTGCTTGGCGAACGTGGCGCCGATGTTGTTCATGTCCCGCTCATCGAGACGACGGACCCTGCCGATGGGGGAGTGGCGCTCGCTGCGGCGCTCGGCAACCTCTCCGACCACGACTGGCTGATCGTCACGTCAGCTGTGGGCGCCGAGCGTGTCGGCGACGCAGCGAAACAGCACCCTGGCGTGGCGTTGGCCGCGGTCGGCACCACCACGGCCCGCGTGCTCGCCGACCTGGCTGGTCGACCGATCGATGTGGTTCCTGACCGCCAGATCGCTGTCGAGCTGGCTGCAGCGCTGAATGTCCGGCTGCGAGGAGAGTACGTCCACATTCTGCTGGCGCAAGCTGACCGTGCACCCGACACGCTGGCCGACCTGCTTCGTTCCGCGGGCCACGACGTCACGGTGGTGACCGCATACTCGACGCAGCTCAGAGTTCCGGATCCATCGCAACTCCACGACATCGACGCACTTGTGCTCGCCAGCGGGTCGGCCGCCACCAGTTGGGTTGCGGCCTTCGGAACCGACGCTCCTCCCGTTGTCGTGGCGATCGGGCCAACGACTGCCCAAGTTGCTCGTGAACTCGGCCTCAAGGTCAGTGCCATCGCTGCCGACTACTCTCTGGCAGGCCTTGTCGACGCCGTGGAACGTCAATTCGTCCCTCCGGAGTGACGCGATGTAACGGACGCTGGCGAAAGCATGCAAGAATCCATCGCTGACCTGCGGCCGATACGGTCACTGGGCCAACAACAACATGAGGAGCATCGTGGCTGCACGAAGCCGAGGCCGAACTTGGGTCTCTGCGTCAGCATCTGCGCTTGCGGCAGGCTTGATCCTGAGTGCGGGCGCGGCAAGCGTTGCGGCGCGCCCGATCGTCATTCTCGAACAGGTCGAGTCGGCCCCGCCCGGTACTTCGGCGCAGCCGGTGGGTGACCAACTCGGTTCCCATGCGTCGATATCGGGTGATGGCAAGTACGTCGTCTATCAGGGCGTTCCAGAACAGTCGGTAACCGCCTCGGGCGAGACCCCTGAAGTGTCCTTCGACGAGCGAGAGTCGACGATCTACCTGAGCAATCGTGAAGATGGCTCGACGATTGAATTGACGCCCGTGCCCGTTGGTCTGCGATCAGGCAACTCGATCAGCCCCATCATCTCTGGCGACGGCTGCAGCGTCGTGACGATTACCGAGATGGCGCTCGACGTCTTTCGCGACGATGACGCTGGCACACGCTGGGACGTCTACCGATCCGTGCTGCCGCATTGCGAGGGCGTCGTTGGCAACTGGGAACTCGTCTCCACACGCAACGACGGCAGCTCGCTCGCTCGTGACGACATCCGACCCGACTTCTCACCCACCGTGTCGCGCTCCGGCACGGCAATCGCCTTCGTACACCCCGACGAGCGTCTCTTCGGCGCCCCTGACGTCAACGCGATCACACTCATCGACTTGACAGTTCCGGCGAGCGACCCAGGCCGTGCCCAGATCGTTGCGGGCATGCCGATTGACCGTCCAAACACGGTCTTCGTCCACGTCGGTCTCGATCAGCCGGCTCTTTCAGGCGACGGCCGCTATCTCGCTTACCGCTCCGACGCCTCCTCGGCCGAAGCGGTGCCGGTGTGGGGCACGGGCCTGATTGATGGTGCCAGCGCCACCCAGCAGGTGTTTGTGTGGGACCGACTTGAACCCAACCCGTTCCGCCAAGTTCAGCTTGTTTCAGCGCTGCCGACGGGTGAGCCGACAACCGCAGGCGCCGGTGAGCCCGTCGTCTCCCGAACTGGCCGAGTGATCGCTTTTAGCTCAGGAGATCAGGGCCTTGTGCCGAGCGTCTTCCCGACCTGCACCGACGACTGTCCGACGCAGATCTTCCGTCTCGACCGCGATATCGATGCCGACAGCGTCTATGACGAACCGGGTGAGACCGCGCTCGAGATCGTCAGCGCCGAACCGATCACCGCAGAAGCGCCGACCCCGGTTGCAGGTCGTGCCGCGTCGTCGCAGCCGACCCTGAGCGCCGATGGCCAGTTGATTGCTTTCGTCTCGAAGGCTCCGAACCTCCAGCTGATCGACGCGCCGGGCAGCGGTGCAGCCCTCGATGGTGACATCCTGGTTGCTGGCACCGGTGATATCAGCCTGCGCCGCATCACGGTGTCGACGGACGGCGTCCGCCCGACAATCGGTGCACACTCTCGTCCTGATCTCAGCGATTCCGGTCGGATCACCGTGTTTGACACTTTGGCCGCCGCACAGTTGATCGACGAAGGCGCAGCACCTGGCCGCCAGGTCGTCGCGCTCTCTTCGCCGTCTCGTCTCGCACTCGCTGACGCCGACGTCGGCACGACCGTCGTCGGTCTCGAGAGCGCCGGTTGGTTTGTCTCGCTGGTCAATGAAGGTCCGTCGGCATTCGATCCGGCAACGGTGACGGTTGACGATCGCCGGTTCGCCATCAATCCGGACGAGAGCAGCTGTGTGATCGGCACGCTCGTCCCAGCCGGTGCTCGATGCAACGTAAGTTTTACGTTCACACCGACTTCGGAAGCTGCTGTGTCTGCAACGATCACGATTGCTGAGCAAGGCTTCGAAGCACTCTCGGTGTCGGCGTCCGTGTCTGGTTCGGGCGGCGATCCCACCCTCCAAATTTATCCCGGTGGCGGCGATTTTGGCGAAGTAGCCGTCGGCCAGTCGGCAATCGAATTCCTCTTCGACGTAAGCAACGTCGGTTTCGTGAGCTCCTCGGTGGAGCGAATCGAGATCTCCGGTGCACAAGCCTCGGAGTTCGCGGTGACCACGAACCAATGCGTTGATCGCCCTCTCAACCCGCGCGCCAACTGCGCCGTTGGGGTCACGTTCACGCCAAGCGAAGCTGGCCGGCGCACGATACTCATCGAAGTTTTCACGCCCCTGGGGCAGTCAACTTCAGTCATACTCGCTGGTGACGGCGTGTTCGAACCTCAGCTCGTCACCCTCGAGAACACAGTCCAGGCTGGCGAAGAATTTGTCCTCGGTGGTTCCGGCTACCCGGCCAACACCGAGTTGGTCGTCGTCTTTAATGATGACCCCGGCGACATGGTCCATGTCACGACCAACGATGGCGGTGGTTTCATTGCCTTTATTCCAGTGCAGCCGAATGCATCTGGGGGTGATCGTCTGGTCGTGGTCCAGCCACCGCATGGTGTCGCAGCCGTCGCCACGATCGAAGTGATCCAAGACGAACCGATGTACATCGGTGTGCCGGGCTTCGGCCTGGGCTGACCCCGGGCTGCAACCCGATTGGTTCAGGCGTCGTTGGCGGGGCGGATGATGCCGCCGATGTTGATTGCCGTGGTACACGATGACTTCGACGACTCGGCGCCGACGGCGTCGCAGCGCACCGAGAAGGTGATGTTGTCGCCGGGCTGCAGGCGGATCGGCGTAATTCGCGGCTCGAACAGCTGACCGCGAATGTTCGAGAGCGACCACTGATACGCAGTTTCGCCGTTGATCAGCAGCGTGGCAATCCCAGACTCGTTCAACGAGTTCTCGACCCGAATGTCGGTGAGGTCGAATGTCTCGCGATCTGGGATCGTCGACGAGGCATCGCCGGTTGCGGTGATCCCGGCATCGACGGCGAGTCGGATGAACGCTGGTTCGCCGATTTCTTCGGACATGGCCGGGAGGGTCGGTCCGGTGTCGTCGTCGGATGCTGTGGTCGTGACGGGCGTCGCGCTATCCGGATCGACGGGTGCGAGTTCAGCGATGCGGGCGTCAACGCGCTCGTTGACCGTGTCTTGCAGCTCTGGACGGACCACCCCGATCCAGGCTGCCGTCGCGGCGCCTACGACGGCGGCAACGGTGAGCGCGCGTACAATCGCCGACTCAGGAATTGTCTGCGGCTGGACGATCGACATCGAACCGATCGCCGGGTCGTGGCCCTGCTGTTCGGCTTCGACTTCAAAGTCGAGTGTCCGAGTGGCGCGACGGAACATGCCGCGCTTTGCTTTGGCCTTGAACCGAACGAGGCTGGCGCCGCCAGGAGCAATACCAACGGCTGGCGGGTCGAACGAGCCATCGACTCGGTTGCTCGGGTCGACGAGGCGGAGACGGCAGCTCGCGAGGCTGTTGCCGTGGTTCTCGACCATGAACTCGTAGTTTGCTCGACGGCGAGCACGTTGCATCGGCTGTAACGAGACGATGCGGCGGTCGTCGAAGGGCTGGATCGTCAGCACGATCTCGGCAACGACGGGGTCGTCGGGCTCGCCCAGCGGAATCACGCGCACGTTGATCACACTTGGGCCGGAGGAGGTCGTCGGGATGGCCGGTGGCAACACCATGACCTCGACAACGTCCTGAGACCCACCAAACAGCGTGATGTTGGCACGTTCGATCGTGGTCCAACTGGCACTCAGGCCAGCCGGAACGATCGTGTATGACTCGGTCGACTGGCCGAGATTGTGAATCGACAGTGGCAGGGTGAGGCGTTCACCAGGCACAGCCGCCATGTCGTCGCTGGAGAACCACGTCTGCACTGACACGGTAATTGACGTTACTGGTTGACCATTCACCGTGTCTGGCACCCACGCTCACTTCGCCGCCAGTCACACCCCCCGTCTCCCAAAATGGAGACCATCACACCACGCGTGCGCGTTGAATTGGTCCCCATTTTGGGAGATGGGGGGGGTGTCGGAGTGTGTCTCGTAGGCTGGGCGGGTGCCTGTGATCCGTCCTCGTCGACTTCGCCGGACCGCAGCGATGCGCGATCTGTTGGCCGAGACGCATGTCCGGACCGATGATCTGATTGCGCCGCTGTTCGTGCGAGAGGGGATCTCTGAACCGCAGCCGATCCAATCACTGAAAGGTGTGATGCAGCACACTCGTGACTCGCTTCGCGCTGAAGTAGTCGAACTGGCTGCGCTCGGTGTGAAGTCGGTCATCCTGTTCGGGGTCCCCGCTGAGAAGGATGCGGTCGGCAGCGGCGCCTACGACCCAGGTGGCATCGTGCAGTTGGCACTCGCTGACCTGCGCAGCGAAGTCGGTGACGACATGGTCGTGATGACCGACCTCTGCGTCGACGAATACACCAGCCACGGGCACTGCGGCATTGTCGACGAGCACGGTGTGGTCGACAACGACAAGACCCTCGACCTGTACGTCGCTGCAGCGCTTGCCCAGGCGCGTGCGGGTTCGCACGTTGTGGCGCCCAGCGGAATGATGGACGGCCAAGTGGCTGCGATTCGCTCAGGGCTCGATGCCGAGAACTTCACCGACGTTGCAATCCTCGCCTACGCCGCCAAGTACGCCAGCGGGCTGTACGGGCCGTTCCGCGACGCTGTCGGCGTCGAGATTGCCGACGGCGGCGACCGCAGGGGCTACCAGCAGGACTACCGCAACATCCGTGAAGCGCAGCGCGAAGTCGACCTCGACATTGCTGAAGGTGCCGACATCGTGATGATCAAGCCTGCGCTGTCGTACCTCGACATCATTGCCGACACAGCAGCGCGCGTCGACGTGCCCGTGGCGGCATATCACGTCAGTGGTGAATACGCGATGATCCATGCCGCTGCTGACAATGGCTGGATCGACGGCGACGCGGTTGCGCTGGAGCAACTCACGGCGATCAAGCGCGCCGGAGCAAACATCATCCTCACCTACTTCACCCGCTGGTTCGCCGAGAACCACCGCTAACGCCGACCGGTCACACTGTGCCTGGCACAGAGTGACCGCAGAAACGGACGCCTTCCATGACCGACCAGATGATTCCCTCTTGCGACCCCATCGGCTGCGCGGCTGCGGGCTGTACTGCCACTGTCTGCACGGGCGCTGGTCTGGCGTCGAACGCAACGATGTTCGCCCGCTCCAAAGCCGTGATTCCCGGTGGCGTCAACTCGTCGATTCGCGCCTTCAACTCCGTTGGCGGTGAGCCATACGTCGTCGCGCGAGCGAAGGGTGCAACGATCACCGATGTCGAGGGCACCAGCTATTACGACCTCGTGCAGAGCTACGGCGCAGTGATTCTCGGCCACGCCCATCCAGCGGTTACCGAAGCAATCACCGCAGCAGTCGTCGATGGCACGTCGTACGGCGCCCCGACCCCCCGTGAGATGAAGTTGGCTGAAGCGATCAGCGAGCGTGTGTCGAGCTGCGAACGCGTCCGTCTCATGAACTCGGGCACGGAAGCTACCAGCACGGCTATTCGGCTCGCCCGGGGTGCAACTGGCCGCGACCGGATCGTCACGTTTGCCGGCAACTTCCACGGTGCGACCGACGCGCTCTTAGTCGCAGGCGGGAGCGGTGTGGCGACACTGGGGTTGCCCGGCACAGCCGGCGTCCCCAACGCCTCGGTCGCCGAGACCATGGTCGTGCCGTACAACGTCGTCCCCGAACTGAACGACCAGGTAGCGGCGGTCATTATCGAACCCGTTGCTGCGAACATGGGCGTCGTTGCGCCGGTCGCAGGTTTTCTCGAAGGGCTCCGTGCCGAATGCGATCGCGTCGGAGCACTGTTGATCTTCGATGAGGTGATCACCGGTTTTCGACTCGGTTCCGGCGGCGCTCAAGCGATGTACGGGATCACACCGGACATCACGTGCTTCGGCAAGGTGATCGGCGGTGGCCTCCCGATCGGCAGCATCGGCGGTCGCGCCGACATCATGGAGTATCTGTCTCCGCTCGGCCCGGTCTTCCACTCCGGCACCCTCTCCGGCAACCCGCTCGCCACGGCAGCGGGGCTTGCGGCCCTCAATCAGCTCACGCCTGACGTCTACATCGAACTTCAAGCTCGGGCAGGACGCCTGGCAGCCGGTCTGGGTGATGCCTGCGCATCTGCTGGCTTTGCGGCATCATTCCCCATTGTTGGCACGCTGGTTGGCATGTTCTGCGGCTCTGCGGTCGGCACTGTGCAGAACTTCGACGATGCCAAGCGGACCGATGAGGCTGCTTACTCGCGGTTCTTTCAAGCGATGCTTGCCGAAGGCGTGGCCATGGCCCCGGGTGCGTACGAGACGATCTTCGTCGGTCTCGGTCACACGGATGACGTGCTCGATGCGATTGTTGCTGCGGCGCATCGCGCTGCGACGACGGCCGTCAGCCGCTCAGACAAGCGGTAGGTGCCGTCGATCGCCGGGCCGACACCGCTACGTTGGCGGTCGTGCGGCAACTGTTCACCTGGCGATTCGTTGCAGCCCTTGCAGCCCTTGCTGGCTTGGCGATCCTGATCAATGCCGTCGTCGTCGATGACGACCAGCTCGCTGGGATCGTCGAGTCTGAGGTCCCCAACCGCAAGATCGACCTCATCTCGCCGGTCTTCTTCATGGAGACGTCCGATGACTTCGGATTCGGTGATGACGGGTTGACGGACGGATTCATCGACTTCGTGCTGCCCAGTCGAAAGGTGATGCGCGTTGCGCCTGGAACGCCGGGAAATATCAATTGCGACCTGCAGTCGTTGAACCGCTGCGTCGTGTTCGTCGATCTACTCGGCGAAGCAGTGATCTGGTTCGCCACGCTGCCGAAGGCTGAGGGCAAGACCGTCGAGCTCCCACCGATCGTCGATCTCGAAGACGGCTTGGCCCTGTTCGAGAACGGCTGGCAGATCAGGTATCCGCCCGTCATCGATCGGTTTTGTGCAGGCGAGGACATTGTCAGCTTCAGTGATTTCTTACGTCGCTTTGGCCCTGGCAGCACGTCGGTGGTCGACCTGGAAACGCAGTTGGTCATCGAGGTTCGTTGCGCCGGCACCGAGGCGCCTGACGTGACGACCACGACGGTCGAGCGGTCTGTCGATCTGCCGGTCGGTAACGTGCCGGTGACGTCGATCGATCAGTTGACGCCGCTCGATGAAACGGTCAACCTGGCCGGCGGTGAACCTGCCATCGAGGAATAGGACATCGCCTCGGCCTGGCGCGGCGCCCCAGCTCAATCGAGCAGGGTGTGTGCAGCGGCGAGGCCGGAGTTGTGGGCGCCTTCGATTTTTGGGCCTGCGAACGCATCTCCGGCCAGAACGATTCGACCGTTAGCTGTGGTCCAACATGGGTCGGGCCAGATCGAGCGTGGTGTGGCGAGCCGCCATTTTTTGAGTGAGTGTTCAAGGATCGAGGCGTCGCCAAGCCAGGGCTGCGCAGCTGCGGTCAGCTGATCGACCAGCGTGTCGTTCTCGTCGTCCCAGTGGGCTTCACTCCAAGTGGGGTTGGCGTGGAACGTGACGGCGGGTTCGGTGCTGACGCCCTTCGATGCGTTGTCGCCGATGAAACTGAAGATCTCGTCGGGGTCTTGGATGCCGCCACTGGCCGGAATCGCAGCTGGGCCGTCGAGCCGTACAAGGAGGCCGACCGTGCGGTCGTAGTCGGTACGGAACAGCGTCTCGTCAAGTTCGATGCCGCCGTCGATCATGAGCGCAAAGGCCTGGGGGAGTGGGCAGGTGACGATCACGGCGTCGACGGTGTGCGCGGTGCCGTCATCGATCACCACGGTGATTCCGTTGACATCGGGTTCGTCACGAATGGCGAACACCATGGTGGAGCACTGCACGTCGAGGTCGACAGCAAGGTCTTTGGCGAGTGAGTTCATGCCGTTCGTGGCGACGTAGCGGGGATGCCCATCGGTGCCGTTGAAACCCTGGTTCCAGACGTGAACGAGGCCACACTCTTTCCAGTCGTCGACCTGTGCCGCGAAGGCCGGGCTTCGGGCGGTGAAGAACTGGGCACCGTGATCAAGGGTGGCGCCACCGATGCGGCGTGTCGCCAGCCGGCCGCCTGGCGATCGGCCCTTGTCGAACACGACGACGTCGGCGCCGCCGCGAACGAGTTCACGCCCGGCGATCAATCCGGTGAGGCCGGCTCCGATGATTGCAACACGCATGAAGGTTAGGATGCCGCAGATTCAAGGGCGGGTTCCACTTCGGCTGTCCGTTCCTGGTGCGCTGCTTCGGCCCGCTTCAAGAACTCAAACAGGACCCGATTGAACGATCCGGCATGTTCGACCATCAGCCCATGGGCGGCGCCACTGATGACGGCCAGTTCGGCTGTGGGGATCCGCTCAGCCAGCTCTTCGCTGTCGCCACGTGGTGTGAGGATGTCTTGATTGCCGACGACGACGAGCGTCGGCACCGAAATGTTTGCGAGCTCATCGGCGTACGACACGTCGACGTTCAAGATCGCGTCGACTTGGGCTGCGAAGGCGTGCGATGGCCGACCCAACGCGAGTGGCCCGAGCCAGCCCATTGCAGGGAGTAGCCGGCGGAACGACCGCGGGCCGATGACCCAGCGTGCAGCTTCTTGGCTCATCGACCCGATCCCGTCGGTCAGAGCGGTGTCGCGCCAACTCGACAACAGCTCTTCGCGCCACGGATGGTGCCGTCCCGCAGTGCAGGCGAGTGTGAGCGAGCGAACTCGCTCGGGGTATTTGACCGCGATGATCTGGCTGATGGCGCCACCCATCGATGCACCGACCACGTGGGCCGTTTCAACGCCGGCATGGTCGAGGACGGTGATCGCGTCCTGCGCCATCTGCTCGAGCGAATACTCGCCGTGTGGCTTGTCGGAGCGTCCGGCACCCCGGTTGTCGAGGGCGATTGCCTGGTACCAAGGAGCCGACGCCAGCCGTTGGAGGTCCCAGCCGTGCTTGTCGGCGCCGAGGCCCTGCACGAACAGGATCGGCGGCGCACCTGGCCGACCGGTGACCCGATAGTGAATGCGGACACCATCGGTGGCGCGTACGTAGGTCATCAGTTGCCGCCCAGGCCGCTCAGCGGTAGCCAGTCGAGTGGCGTCCCGGTGTTGATGTCGCCCATCTCGGTCAGTAGCAGACTGATCTGCTCGCGCACCTCGTGGGCCAGTTCGTACTCGGCGAGAGGGCCCCGGCGACGTCGACCGCCGCGGATCGCCGAACCGATTTCGATGCGTGCTCTTCGGCTGAACGGTGAGCTGGTGGTCGCTGCGGGGAACACATCAACGCCCGATGCCACGGCGGCGCCGATGATTGTGTGGTCGACGGTACCGACCTCGCGAGGCCGGCTGCTCGACGTTGCGGCACTGACGACCAGTTCTCCGGCACGCAGTGCGCCAGCGACCTCGTCAGGGTGGTCGAGGAGACCGCCGAGGCGCTGTGCAAGCGCACCGAGCGTTGTGTCGTCAGGGCGGCCGACGAATCGAACTGGGCGATCAACGGCTCGGCTGATAGCGAACGCGCTGTAGACGTGAGCCATCGAAAAACGTCGGGCGTTGACGACGATGAGCGCGCCCTTGCGCGCGGGGAGATGCTGGTCGCCGCCGGTCGACACGGCCCACCGAATTTCGGACAGCATCGTGATCGTGCGGAACAGCCCAGCGTCACGACCCCAGTCGTCGACATGGCCCGATGGCTCTTCAGTAACGCGGCGGAATGCTGCCCGGGTGGTGTTGGCGGTGCCTCCTACCAGGGTGGCACCGTGCCGGACGGGGAACTGAACGACTCGGCCCAAGGGGGAGCTCATGATGCCTCGCCGATCTGTTGGGCGGCGGGGACCCGGGCCGGTCGACGCACCACGCTCGGCCAGTGATACAGATGATCGATGACTTCGACGGTCGAGACGTCAGCGGTGATCCCCAGCAACTCTTCCATGCGCCCGTTGTCGGCGAGGCGGCCGCGGGTCAGCGCCTCGGCGACATGGTCGGGGATCGGAGCACCGAGCATGTGGCTCAGCCGGCGGGCAAGGAACCACTGGGGCCCGAAGACCGGCACCGGGATGCGCCGGCCGCGCCGAATGGCGTGCAAGGCGGTGATCGCGCCCGGTGCGACCACGTTCACCGGCTCAGCGAGCTGGTTGCGGGCAGCGGCCACCAGAGCGCGGGCCGCGTCGTTGTGCTCAATCACCGCAAACGGTGGGTCGGCAGCGGCGCTGAACGGCACGGCGGGCATGCGGAGAAGGCGACCGAGCGGCGATGGGACGTGGGGGCCGAGGACCGATGCGAGTCGCACGGCGCCGACGGTGACGCCGACCCGTTCAGCCACGTTGGCAGCGATCGCCTCGATGTCGGCGAGCGTATGGCCATACTCGGACGTCGGCCGGATGGGAGCGCTCTCTGCGGGGCGGGTGAGTGACCCCTTGCCCCTCCCGTAGATCTCGATGCCGCTGCGCACGACGATGCTTTCGAGCGCACGGCATTCAGCTGCGGCTCCGAGAATTGATGTTGCGGCCTGTTCGGTGAGCACGCCGGCGGCCTTGGGCGAAGCCCGCGCATCGGGTTCCCACACGCCGACGTGGATCAGGACGTGCGGGTTGAAGTCGGTGATCGTGTCGACGATTTGGTCGTGGTTGTCTGGCGAGAGGCGATGGTACGTCGTACGCTGCAGCCGTCGACGCGGCGGGTCTGCGTCGATTCCCGCAAGCGAACCGACCCACTGCTCATCTTCGAGCATCCTGGCAACGAGTGTGCCCAGCTCGCCGCCTACCCCGCTCACGAAAACACGTCGGCCTGACATGAAACCAGAACCTACTCGCACTCGTCGTCAATTGATTGGCTCCGTCGCGGGCGTTTTCGGTGCGTCTGTTGTCGGATTGGGCGCTGCGCGCGTGCTGGCAGAGCCGCCGCGTGTCACCCGCTCGGCGACGGCGCTGGAGCCGGCTCGACGGCTTGGTATTGAGGGAGAACTGGTCTTCCCAGTCGACCCGACGGGCGGTGACCTCGTCATGCCGAACGGCTACCGGGAGGGGACACACAACGGCATCGACATTGGCAATGGATGTTCGCCCGGTCGCGGACGATCGCTGCTTGCGTGCGCCGATGCTGTGGTGAACAGCATGGAGCAATCAACTCGTCCCGGCAAGTACATCACGCTCCGCGACCGCTCCGACACCTACTACCGCTACCACCACCTCGCTGAGTTCATCGAGGGCATGGAGGTCGGAGCTGCGGTGTCCGCTGGCCAGGTGATCGGGCTGATGGGCTCTACCGGCAACACCAACTGGGCGCACGTGCACTTCGAGGTGTGGCGCCACAGCTTGAGCCCCAACATTGGCTTCCCAATCGACCCGCTGCCGCTGCTCCAGCGGCCTGCAGGCTTGACAATCGGCTCACCGCAGTGCGATAACTGACGAACACGATCGAGTAAATATTGCGGTTGCGTGACGATATGGGTTCCCTATCGTCCTACACTTCGCTCAAGTTCGTAGTTGTTGCTGCCGAATCCACTTGTGCCCTCTTCATGGGTTCTCAACGCCGTATGACCGACCCCCACCGCTTTCCCCACGACATCGTCGCCGCCGAGTCACGGCCAGGCCAAATGTCGCGCCGTCGCCTCCTTGCCGCGGGGTTGGGCGCAGCGGCTGGGCTGTTCGCGGTCGAGCGTGTCGTTGCTGCACTGCCGAACGGCGGGATCGTTACTGCTGCCGGGCCGCTCCAATCCAGCGAGTTGGCCCCGGCCGAGCGGATGCCGCCGCCCGTGCCCGACGGACACATCATGTTCCCCGTCGATGCGCAGGAAAGTTGCTGGGTCTCCGACAACTTCGGGGACTGCCGTGGCTCGGGCTGCTCGCGTTCGCACGAAGGCCTCGACATTTCGGGCTCACGTGGCGCCGACATCTTTGCCGTGGTCACGGGCCGGCTGACGAAGCAGTACGTCGACAGTGGAAAGACCTACGGCGCTGGCAACGGTTGGACTCTGCAAGACGAAGAGAACAACGTCACCTACAAGTACTTTCACATGGCAACGCATGCTGAGGGCCTCGCAGTGGGCGACATCGTCACTCAGGGTGATGTGATCGGCACCGTTGGCAACACCGGGACGTCAGGCGACTCGAACTTCCACCTGCACTTTGAATACCGTCCGAACGGCGTCGCGCAAGACCCGCTGCCGTTGCTCGTACGGCCGGACAACTGCACGTTCTACGTCGGCTGAGGTCGGCGCAGGCCAGCTGAGGCTCAGTTGGCCTGCGCCGA
>Ga0075118_10000198_pt1 | contig 61489 bp, 64 predicted proteins | sample AntAceMetag02UKE_FD_69794 | JGI IMG/M metagenome (GOLD analysis project Ga0075118, IMG submission 69794) | Saline lake microbial communities from Ace Lake, Antarctica - Antarctic Ace Lake Metagenome 02UKE | ecosystem: Environmental > Aquatic > Non-marine Saline and Alkaline > Saline | place...
TGGAAAAAAGAAAAATTTTCCATATTTTTTAAAAATGGAATAGAAAATAAGTTTGGAATTTACAAGATAATTGATAAGAAAAAAAATAGACTTATTGGGTCAAGTAGATTCTATTCTTTTGATCAAAGAGACAAAGCTATACGGCTTGGATTTACTTTCATTATTACCGAATATTGGGGGACGACCACTAATTTTAGAATCAAAAAATTAATGATAGATCATGCCTTTAAATATGTGAATAAAATTTATTTTGATATAGGTGAGAATAACATTCGTTCAAGAAGAGCCGTAGAGAAGTTAGGGGCGACTTTCTGTGATTTTAGTGCAGAAGGAATTGTAGTTTATAAGTTAGATAAATTGGGATTTTGGAAATCCGAAAAACCAGTATTAAGTTAATGTCATAGCGTTTAAATCTTCTTTTTTGTATCTCTCGAGCTACATATAGATAACGTAACCTTGTGTAACCCCTCCCCTGGGGTGTTGATCAATGACAGTGAATGAAGCCGGTCTTGTGATTCTTATGGCAGCACTGTCCAGTCGGCGAGTTTTTTCTGCAACCACCACCGTGATAGATAACTTTGCTCTCTTTAATCACTGAAGATGTCTCGTGTGCATTAGCGTTTACGTATCCGATTAGAGTAGCTGCAGATATTGCTATCAATATAAATCGGTTTATAACGTCTTCCTCTTATTTAATTAATTTTGAGTAAAGTTAAACCTACAAGAATCCCCATCACGGCTCCTATGCCATCTGCTAATAAGTCTGTTGGGACTCCAGGGAGCAATGGGAGTTGTTAGATTAACGAGGTTTTATGGGATTAGAAAAGCAGTGGTGTGGCAATTAAGTGGCTTAAAGCAAGAGGTTTTCAGATTAAGGAAAAGTGTTTAATATCTGAAGCGGCAGAAGAACTTGTTGAGTTAGCTTTATTACGGGAGATCAAAAGTGAAAAGATTTTTACCTTTAATACTTCTTTTGTTTGTTGGTAATGTGATGTGTGGAGAGATCACCGAGCAGTATTGGGTCGATGGTATAAATCCTTTTTTGAATAAACACATCCGATACGTAACGCATCACACCTTATACGTAACTTACTATCAGGATCAGAATCCTTCTAAAAACATTATCTGTACAGTGTTTGATGGAAAAGGTGAGGCGATTATGGGGGGTGAGGAAAGGTCAGGGGGATTTGTTGCACAGCTAAGTTTTCACTTGAAAGAAAAATACCGACATCAAGAGCTCGAAGTGAAGTGTGACTAAGTAATGACACTCGTGTGGACTGAATCATGAATATTTTATTAGATACTCTGCTGTTTCTTGTGGCTGAAGTTAGTGTGGTGCTATTTTTTTGATAAAATCACTATTAATTTTTAATTGGCAAAACATCTTTTAGTCAGATTCTAATGCATGTCAATATTTAATCAGTCTCATTATCCTAGTAGGGTGCGTTATACAGCGGCATTTTTGATGATCGCTCTACTCTGTTCGATAGGCACGAAGTTTGCCGGGTCACTAAGTAGCCAAAGTGATCAGCTCTTCAATCAGATCTGTACGGTTTCTGGCATACAGGTTTTAAATACAGCTGATGATGTATCTACTGACATTATTGGCTCGGGTGATGTTTCTTTCGAGCGGCCTTGCGAATTTTGCTTTGCCCAAGTTTCTCAATATAGTTACTCAAACAATCTTAAGCATTCGACCGCAACGAGTTTTCGCACTGATCTGCGTATCGTCAGAGCAAAAGGTGACTCATTTTCATTTTTGATTTCCCACCCTGATCACGCCCCGCCACCACATCGCTCTTAAGTAGGTTTTCAATAACCAATATTGATCGAATACTCCAAAGTGAGTAGATGTGTATGTGTGTGTCAGGAGAAATAAATGTTTAAATTTTTAGCTAAAAAATCCCGATTTTTTTGGGTTTTCACTGTGTTTTTTTATAGTTTCTCTTCGTTAGGTTTTTCTAATGATGAGGATGTGCTGGTTGATCCGGTAGTCTTAACGGTCCCAAAACCGTCCGTGGGTATTGAGACACTTTTGAGTACCAGAGATCCTATTCAACCTATTCCAGCAAATGATGGAGCAAGTTTTCTCAAAGTGATTCCTGGTTTTTCGGTGGTACGTAAAGGTGGTATTGGTGGCGATGCCGTATTTCGTGGTCTTGCGGGATCTCGCTTGAATTTTATCCTTGACGGTATGGAATTTTTGGGAGGATGTGGTCTTCGATTGGATCCACCAACAGCGTATATCTTTCCAGAAACGTATGACTCGGCTAAGTTAATCAGGGGCCCACAGACAGTCAGATACGGTAATGGCAACTCAGCCGGTGTTGTGCTATTCGATAGAACTGCTGAAAAAGCGAAGGGCTTACGCGCTGAGTCTGCAGTTACGGCTGGTTCCTGGGGTCGAAAAGATTTACTGGCCGTTGTGGAGTATGGCTCCGAATTAATAAGTTTTGAAGGTAATTTCTCGCATGGGGAATCTGATAACTATAAGGATGGTAATGGAGATGACGTGCACTCCGCGTATGATCGTGATAGCGTCAGTATGGTCTTCGGACTGAAGCCCATTGATAACTTGAATGTTGAATTTGACTTCATAGTCAGTGAAGCTGAAGCCGCCAGTTCTGACCGAAATGTTGATGGTTCTTTGTTTGATCGAACGAGTTTTGGAGTTTTACTGGAAAAGGGAGAAGACTCTTCTAAGCTTTCCTTGCGCGCCTATACGACGTCTATTGATCATATTATGGATAATTTCTCGCTACGAACCACGACTAACTGCGGAAGCGGAAACAACAACAGATGTGTGCTTATGAATGTCGCTCGAAAAACCGATGGTATGCGTGTTGGTTTAGCCCTTGATGTTGGTGATTTCGCAATGCTTAATATAGGTGCAGACGCTAAGCAAGATAGACACACATCCCGAAATTTTATGAATAAGTCTCTTGCCGTTGCGTCAGATTTTGAGTCGGCGGCTCGGATTAAAGACTTTGAGAGTGAAATGTTGGGAGTGTTTATTGAGTCTGATGTAATTGTTTCTGAGAATGCTAATCTTATTAGTGGGATAAGAACTGACTATTGGAATAGTTCACGCTTCCAAAACGTCGGAAATGCCAATACGCAGAGTCTATTTTTAGGTGATGATGATCAGAACCTTGTGTCTGGATTCGTTCGGCTGGAAGTGACTGATCCGAACCGAATACTTAATGGTTACATTGGATATGGAGTTAGTGAGCGTCCCATGGATTATTGGGAGGCGACTACATTCAACGGTATAACTTCTGGTGATGTCGTTAATGTTCAGCCAGAGAAAAGCCAGCAGTGGGATTTTGGACTAAATATTAAAACTGAAAAATTCTCAAGTAATGTCTCGGTATTTTTGTCAGATATTGATGATTACATGTTGACGATTGATGCGGCGACTGATTCTGTCGCTAATGTTCAGGCTGAGCGATGGGGTGGTGAAATTGATGCTCGGTATAACTTCTCTTACCAGTGGTCTGTATTTGGTGGTTTGTCTTTCGTATCGGCTGATAACGAAACAGATAATACGCCGCTTGCACAAACACCACCTCTCGAGATGCAAATCGGTATGGATCATGCTGTGAATGATTGGAGCTTTGGTCTTCTCGCTCGTTACGTCGATGCTCAGACTCGAATTGATGCGGGTAAAGGAACAGTTGTAGGTTTTGATAGAGCGACGGCAACACCAAGTTTTTATACATTGGCGGTCAACGCTGGATATGTAATCAATTCGCAATCTTACGTTAGTGTAGGGATTGATAACTTACTTGATGAAGATTATTTCGAGCATATCAATAGGACTAATAGTCCTGCTATTACTGGTTTTGTGACGGATAATACTATCGGTGTTAAAGAGCCAGGCCGAACAATATGGCTAAAATCAGGTATTCAATTCTGATCTATACTGGATAGCTTAGAGGGGATAGCAACTGACTTTATTTGATGCAAAAAAGGCAAAACCTAGTAAATAGGTTTTGCCTCAGTTACTGAACTACTGCGTAGTTGTATTTGTCGTAGATTTACGTGTCTTGATATTCAAGACGCGTAACTGTAAGACCTTATTTAAGTACGTTCTTTGTTTTTCACTACGCGCATGACGTTGACAGTATTGTGCCCACAAGCCCATAACACCCTCCTTTTTAAAGTTAGGTGCGTTCCTTCGGTAAACATTACCTACTTCCGTCTCTTTCGAGATGAACGATAATAATGCGTTCCTTCGACTGGGTAGTCTACTTCCGTCCGCGTAGGATGAACGTCTGAATGGACTATCGCACTAATTAATGCCAAGTGTCAATATTTATATTGGTACCTGCTGCGCATTAACTAAGAAGTTGTTGTATTTGCTAGAGAATTGAAGTCCGTGTTTAGGATGCCTGTCCGGATATCGTAGTATATGTCTCATAACTAAAGTTGTGAGTTAATAAATCAAGGTTAATCATTTCTTGAAAGAATAAATGATTAATGTGTAGATTGTATTTATCTCATTGATTTAAATAGAAAAATTAATATATCGTTGGGGTAAGTTCATCATGAAAAAAAAATCAATCAGTGCCTGGGTTGGTCTTGGGGGCGTTTCCGACACTGAGTCAGAGGTAATGCATCGTTGCGGGGTGGGCTTTGACCGGACCATCATATTTTTAGCATTGTTAACGCTGCCCTGTTTAGCTTTTTTTGCTGATGAAACTATTAGAGAACAGTCTGAGCGGTTTTTTAATATCCTAGATTGGACATTTTTCATAATTTTTTCGTTTGAGTTTTTGACTCTTATGATCCTCAGCAATAATCGATCTATGTATGTGTCCAATAATTGGTTAAATCTGCTGATCATTATTGTTGCTGCACTAGGTATTTTTGGATTTTCACAAGGACCTTGGTTGGCAATGGTTCGTGTTTTAAGAGTGATCGCAATTGTGTTTGTAGCGATGAGAGCTTTAACTTCTACGGGGCGCTGGTTTCTGTCAAGAGGTGTTCCATTAGCGATTGGATTTGCGCTTATTGCTTGGGTATTGTCAGGTCTGGGTTTTTATTTCCTCGAGCCTACTATTACATCATTCGGAGAGGGCTTATGGCTTGCATTTGTGTCTGCGTCCACGGTCGGTTATGGTGATCTGGTGCCAACAACTGTGCCTTCACGTTTGTTTGCCATCATCATGGTGTTTGTGGGTTTTGGTCTTTTTAGTATGGTGATCGCGTCCACGTCCGCATATTTTGTGGGTGAAGATGATAAATTAGATAATGAGAGGATTCACGAGGATATTGTGAGTTTACGAGCCGAGATAAAACAGCTCCGACAAGATATTCATCATCTAAAATCCTGACAACCAAGATCTTCTGTTTGAATTAGTTTATGGAACGTATTGAAACGATTGATTTAGATATGCTGGCTAATCGGCAGTTGGATGATTATAAAAATGTCAATCCTGGAACATGCTTTGGCGACCCAGAATTTGAATTAGGCATAGACGTGGCATATCGCCTTCAGGATGCGGTTACAGGTTTGAGGTTGAAAGAAGGGGATGGCGTTGCCGGTTATAAAATAGGTTGTATCGGTAGCGATATTAAAAGTCAGTTTGGGATGAGCGGACCAATCCGAGGGACAATATTCAAAAGCGAGATTTTAAGCAACGGTCAAGAGCTGTCGGCTCAATCATATTGTAATTTGGCGATTGAGGCTGAGATGGCTTTTACGGTTGGGGATAACGGTCAAATACAAGATGTTTTCCCTGTTATCGAATTGCACAATCTTATTTTTAGAGGACCGAAAAAAACACTAGCTGAACTGATTGCGAATAATGGTATCAATGCAGGTGTTATCATGCCGGATCGAGAAATGAGAAATCTAAACGAACTCGATAGGGCAGCAGAAATATCCTTAAAGATCAATAATTTAACTTTCACCACAACAGAAATTTGGCCGATAAAAAATACCCCTCATGGGTCGTTAGAGTGGTTGGAAACGAACTTAATCAGTCACGATTTGAAGGTGTGTAGTGGAAACCTTGTTCTTGCAGGGACTACTCTAGGGCTTTATCCAGTCCAAACAGGAGATGTAATTACCGTGTCTTTAAATGGACACGCACTGGTTATGTGCTCCGTTAAATAAGCGAAGGGGTAGCTATGTCGTTCGTGCAATCAGTCAAACGTTGCTTTGTCAATTATAAGAACTTTTCGGGGAGAGCTTCGAGGTCTGATTATTGGTTTTTTTATCTTTTTGACCTTATTGTTTTTAATCTTATTAGCATAATCCATGGATCGCTAAACCAAGCTGATTCAGGTTTTATTGCGCTAGATATATTCATCATGATCTTTGGCATTGGGATAGGTATAACTTATCTCGCTGTCGGTGTCCGTCGTCTTCATGACGTAAACAGATCTGGTTGGTGGTTGTTAATCGCCTTTACCGTGATCGGCATCTTATGGTTGCTTTATTGGTTTATAAAGTCGGGGGATCCTGAATCAAATAGATTTGGGGAGAAACCAATAACTTAGATTGTTATTGGGCCTAGATGGTGCCAGGAGGATAAGTCCAAGAGAGTATAGAAAAGAAAGTGATCAATATGCAATACGCATATTGGGTTTTAGCGGATGATCAGGTAAAAAAGTGGCTTGTTTGTCTGCAACTCTTTGAGTGCTCCATAACACGGCTAGTGCGTCTAAGATATCGTCATCAGCGACATTTTTCTTTAGATACTCAGTTCGTATTGGCTCAAAATCAAAGGTTAAGAAATGTTTCTCGAGTAGACGTTTTCTTATTAAAAATCCAATTGAGGTTTTTTTGCTCTCCAGAACAACCTCATTATCATTCATGGCTCTAAAGCTTAGCTCGGGATGTATCTCGTACATATTCAACTGTTCATGATGTATTACGGTCTGTACGTCTTTAATTTTTGGGAACAGATGCCATGATGGAATTGACATCGATTTTCGGAATTTTTTTTGACCATTGACAGGCCGCTTCGTAGGTTGGTTGATAGAGCATTTGTGTTGTAGGAGCTGTGAAGATCGATGATGCTTTTTTCCCGAGTAACGTTCTAGCCATCCGGTCTGCTTCTCGGGGAATCGAATCGCCCAACACCACCGGCATGTCAATGCCAATCGTTAAGAGTTTATTGTCCTTGAAGGATTCGACTAATTGATTGAGCTTTGTGAAGACGGCTGACGTCAAAGGACCAGATGGTTCTTTCCAAGTGGCGAACCAGCCGGACTTGCATCCATCAATTCCAATGATCACAGGCACTCAACTCGGTTGTTGTGCCTGTGCTTTTCATCTGACGCCAGCTTAGGCTTGGATGGTTGAAATCTGTTTTCGATGATCAGTCTTGACGTTCTGTCATGAGTGCTCAGACTTCAGAGTAACGTTCTTTCCAGAATTCATGGTGCGAGACCAGGTCATTCTTGCCGGAGATATCAGTGCCACGCATCAACATTAACGGTTGTTCCGTGAGGTTGAATGGGCTTTTAAATCGATCGTGATTGACTAACGATCGATCGTAGTGCGATGAAGCTGGCATGTATCGCAGTACTAACGCAGCTCGTCGCTTCGGTGACTTATTTGCATGCGATCCATGTATGATTTTTACGTGATGCATGGATATCGCCCCTGGTTGAAGTTCGACATTGACCGCGCCAGATTCATCGAACTGATCGCTGTCTAACTCTAAATTAAGGACGAGGTCTTTACGATCAGACATGTGGTGTTTATAAAGACCGGCTTCTTCATGCGATCCCGGGATAAACCGCATGCATCCATTCTCCGTTGTGACCTCATCCAGTGCAATCCATACCGTGCAGGTTTCGAGTGGGCGCATGGGCCAATACTCGCCGTCTTGATGCCAAGGCACTTCCCGACCAGTTAAGCTGGGTTTACAGAAGACTCGAGCGATCCAAAGAATGATATTGGGCCCTAAAACTTGCTCAACCATATCAAGAATCTCGGGATGAGATGCAACCTCTAAGAATGGATTGTTAACGCCTTCTGAGGCGAAATCAAGGAAATGTGGATTCGGAATATCTTCAGGTTTGAACTGGTCGCCAAGCCTGTTAATAGCTGATTCGATCCCTGTTTGCAAACGGGTGACGAGCTCATTGGATAGTTTGAAATCCGGAAATACATAGCCATTCTTGGAATAATATTTCAGTTGGTCTTGGTCTAATTGAGTCATGTCTTGTACCTTATAAATCCAGGATTTTCATGCATTTGGAATTACATCCCTGCTAAAAAATGAGACAGGGCTTTGATATCCTCGTCTGAGAGATTTTTCATAAATTCGCCTTTTAAACCATTGTCATTGGTTCGCGTGCCGTCTCTGAAATCCTTCATAATTTTTTCTAAATATACGCGTTTTTGCCTGGATAATCTGGGAATAGTGCCAGCGCCACGATAATTGGCTTGGTGACACGTCGCGCAACCGCTCGTTTTAGCGATTTCTTTACCGACTTTAGCTAAGTCTTCATCAATACCGCGTTGTGCCAAGATATTTTCTTCGTAATAAAAATTGGCAAGCGTGATGATGTCTTGGTCATTCAAGATGCCGACCAGTGGTGACATTTGTCCGTTAGATCGTGCCTCTGATTTGAAATCATGTAATTGTTTGATGAGGTAGTCCACATTTTGACGCGCAAGCGTGGGGTATTGACCTGAACTTGAGTTTCCGTCGGCGCCGTGACATCTCGCGCAGGCTCCAACCAGTTCTTGTGCTGTTTTATCTTGCGTGTGGCCAAGAGCTGTGATGCTTAAAAATCCGATGAACATGATTAGCTTGGTTATATTTGTCATGAATCTAATTTCTTTCTTCCGTGTGAGTGCTTGATATCCATATTAGATCATAAATCATTAAATATAATAGTTCATTAGATTATGCTGAGGCTATTGGGTTTAAGACTTTTTAGATTAATTGGAATCTAAAGGAGTCCTGTGGCGATGGATGGATGATAGGGTATGAGTAATGCGCAGACAAACAGTTATCATGGATTATGTGTGACGTGACATATTTAATGTTACTGAGACTGATTGGCATTTTTGTGTCTGCATGTGTTTTGGGAGGCTGCCAGTCTTTGTCGCGGTATGAAGTAGAACTCAATCAGGTTTCCGATGCGGTTCTATCTGGGCAGTTGGATGACGCTTTGGGTTTGCATGAGCGTCGACACGTAACCGCTAATCAACTTCTTTATTTTCTCGAGGCTGGGGAGTTGTATTGGTTAAAGGGGGACTATGACCAAGCCCTGAAACTTTGGCGCGCCGCCGATCTACTCGTTCAGGCGTGGGAATCATTGGCTCGACTCGATACGGGGTTAATCACTCAGGATGTCGGCTCCGTCTTGATTAACGATAAAGTAAAAAGTTACCAAGGGTATGACTTTGAAAAAGTTATGCTCACAACCCGCATTGCGCTCACGCACCTTATGATGGGAGACGTCGCTTCAGCACGTGTTGCCATTAAATCCACTCATGAGCGGGAAGCGATTATTGAGGGATTTAGAGAGCGACAAGCACTTTTAGTATCACAAGAGGATGCTCAAAAATCTTATCGGATTGAGGATTTAAATGGCTATCCCGTCGAGACAAGTGACGCCCCAGAGTTGAGTGGTTTACGGAATAGCTATCAAAATGCGTTCAGCCATTACTTGGCTGGGTTCATCTATGAGCAACTCAATGAGCCCAGTTTATCTGCACCCGGATATAGAAAAGCAATTGAGCTTAGGTCAAATCATCCCGTATTGCGTGCCGGGTTAATGGGTCTCGAAGAGCGTATAAAGCGTCCTGATGATGATGGCTACACCGACTTGTTGGTTGTCTATGAAGAAGGACTGTCACCATCAAAAATATCTATTGAAATCAATGGTTTGGTAGTCCATAACGGTGGCATTACGTACGTACCTTTCTCGGTGCCTGCATACGGTGCTCGTTCCGAGTTGCCTCAACCGAGTGTCATTGTTGCAGGTGATGTCATTGAGTTCAGTCCGGATATTGTTGATATTGATCTCATGTCTCGTCGATCGTTAAAGGATGAGATGCCGGGTATCATCACGAGAGGTGTACTGCGTAGTGGCCTGAAAGTGTCAATGCAAAGTGCCGCTGACGAACTGGATGATTCAGGAGTCGTGGGTGATTTGGTTGCTCTCGCAGCAATTGTTACGGAGTCAGCGGATGATAGGAGTTGGCGTTTATTGCCGGCGCGCATTGGGCTTGGTCGCGTGCTCATGCATCGAGGGGCACATCATATCGAATTTCGATCGGGATCAAGCAGTCGGTCGATGGATGTAGTTGTTGATGGTAAATATATGCTAATTTTTATGCGCCGGGTAGGCGCACAATGGTATGTTAAGCAAGTGTCTTTTGACTAATTGATGGGTGAGCGCATATGAGATCCTGGTTTAAGCAATTACGGTACCTCTCAGCATTGGGGTTGCTCCTGTTCCTTGTGTCGTGTTCGTTCATGGGCAAGAAAAATGGATGTCCAAATGGTGATGTAGTCTTCGTCGGCGATATAGGAGATATTGAGATTGTCAAAGTTTCATGTATTCCTAAAGATGGCATTTTGCGCGTTTTAGTCGAAATTAAAAACGATGATGATAAAGAACGATCATTGGCTTATCGTTTCGATTGGTTTGATGAAGAGGGAGTGGTGCTTGGTCGAGAGGAAGCCTGGAAGCCTGTTTATCTCTACCCAAAGGAAGTTAAAACAATTCGAGGTACTGCGCCTAATTGGTTGGCGACAGACACTAAATTTTTGATTAAAGAGTGAGCGAGGTTACCTCTATGTTCCAGCGAGCTTACGTTTTACGCGTTGCGCTTTTGATTGTTTTTAGTATGGTTTTGGGATGCTCCAAATCGGTTCGTTATGGAGACCCAAAGGGTATCGAAACAGTGTCAATTGAGTTTGGCTCAACGGACTTGCACAAAGTCGCAGAAGAGATGACGCGCTCCTTGTTGGTGTCTCAATTAGTAGTTGAAGGAAATCGCCCATTGATTACGGTGCAGGATGTTAAAAATCTTACGAGTGAATACATCGATACACGTGCGATTACGGATTCGATTCGAACCGAGTTAGCGCGTAGTGGGGTCGTTCGGTTTGTTGTGGATGAGGAAGCAATGGCACAACAAGTCAGTGAATTGGACCGTCAGCAGGATGGGGAATACTACGACCAAGAGATGATCGCCGAGAAAGGAAAAATGCTCGGCGCTGCCTATCGATTGGAAGGTAGTATTCGGTCGATAGTGAAGCAGAATTCGGATGTGAAAGATGTTTACTACAAGGTAAACCTTCAGGTCTGGGAAATACGAACTGGAATTCTCGAGTGGTCAGACGAGACCGACATTAGGAAAATACGGGATTAACTTAACGCGCCACCTAAAACATGGCGACATGAGTTCAAGAGCGCTGACCTTCTAAACTCGTTATAAATATTGATTCGATATACCTTTAACTGGTTATCCATACAGTATAGATCTGTTTTAGAAATAAAGAGCCGAAACCGCTCTTTTTTGTAATTGGGCAAGTAATGCGCCGAAAAAAAGACAACACTTTCAGCACGTTGTGAGCTAATATTTTTATAAGAAAAATAATAGAGCGGCTCGTTAATAATTATTATGAGTGCCGGTAGGCCTCATAAACATACTGTTAGCGTGGAGAAAACATGAGTTTGACATGCGGTTTATCCACAGTTAAAGAACTTTTTGAAAAGTTAGAACGCGATTCAGAACTTCTTTATGAAGAAGTGACTAGTGATCGCATGTTCAATTTCGTGGTTACTGGATACTCCATAATCGACTGGATCAAAAATGACCCAAGCGTGCCGCAATCGGCAAAAGATCAAAACCAAATACAAAGGTTATATAACAAACAGTGGCTAAAAATCTGTGGAGACCTTGCTACTGCTAGCAAGCATTTCAAGCTTACACGTAGGCAGGGAATAACTTCATCTTCAACGAGTTCACAAGGATACGGTGTCGGGCGCTTCGGCAAAGGGGGGTTTGGTATTGGTGAGGAATCCATAGAGATATTACTAAATGATGGCACAAATTATGATGGGCTCGATTTGGTAAACGGAGTACTAAATGAATGGCATCAATATTTCAAATTACATGGGGTATGACGCTAACAAGGCAAATTAACTCGGACGCAGCAAAACCGCGCCAGTGTTTGAGGCGTTAGGTTTCCTTGTGAGCATTCAGTGTTATAGGTTTATGACTTACTATTTGGTTTGAGTACATTACCCCCACAACATCAAAAGCAAATAATTCTCATTTGTCACCAATAACGTTATCTGAAAGCAGAGTGCTTCCTGGCGATACCAACTGTCGCGGCGGAACCCCGCCAAATTTAGCGGTGAATCAACTATATATTTGATATCTGAAGTATATACAACAATAAATGTGGACTTAAGTTACAGACACAAAAAAGCCGGCCAAACCATAAAGCTTGTACCGGCTGATTTATAACAAATAATTGGTGGATCCTAAGGGGATCGAACCGATGACCTCAACACTGCCAGAGACATCAAATAGCAAACTTTTATAAATCTACTTTCATTCTTTGAAATGCCTACACTAGGCCTACATTAAAAAATCGTACTTTCCGTGATTTTAAAATTTAATGAGGATTTATATATAAACTATTGATTTGTAGAAAGAAAAGATGGTGCTCGGAGTCGGAATCGAACCGGCACGACCGTTAAGTCGCAAGATTTTAAGTTATTAGAGTCGGGTCTCTAGAAATTCGAAGCAGGCGCCGTGATCTTGCCAGAGGACTGCTATTTCATTACTAATCCATTGATGAGGACTCAATCTGAAACGCACGCTTGGGTGAATGATAGTGTGTTCGTCGGTAAAATGGTATCGATGCAACTTGGGAATGCTGCCGGTAAGCCTTTATACGTGAAATACGTTGTGTATCGCGTTGAGATGTAACTGTGCCCAGAAGATGATGTCTTAAAGTACTTTAAAAGGCCCTCAACAGAGGGATTTTTAAATTAAGTCGTCGAGTTATTTGTTCAATTGTTGTTTGAGCGCAATCTGGCAATGAGCGAGTTTGTGAAACCTGCGTTTCGCAAACCGCGCATAAATGATACTCAGCACCCAATGGATAGGCCGGATTGATGCTATTCTAGCTAAGAGGCTCCATAGGGGTAAGTGTCCCCAAATCACAATAAACGCGCCCACACCGACGTGTAAATGCTTTGAATTATCTTTGACATGCAGCTGCTCGAGAGCCATCACGAGATCAAACGATTCTTTGTCTAGATTGAGGTTGGGGTCTGAGAGGCTTTGCCACAGAAGCTGTTCCTTTTTATCCGCGTGTTGGTATGTGCGAATTTCCTTGGAACATAGGCCGCACAGGTCATCATAAAAGACGGTGATCACGATGCTGTCCTTTGAATTAAAGAGATTCAGATGATCCGTGGTGTATTAGGTTCCCTTATAGACTGTGATTAGATCGCTGTAGCACTGCTTTTGATATGTCTGGTATTGAACTTTCTATAGAACTGAGACTCGTATCTTTCAATATGTTATTTGAACGGATTCAACCATGATTCGATATGGCTCCATTGTTTTTGTCTTGTCATTGCTTATGGCCACGTGGAGTGCGCATGCGCAAACGCATCAGATGAATCCTTTTGATTTAGAGGTGCCGATTGCTGACGTGAAGGTGGTGGCACAAGGTGGTGAGGTATTTTCTGAAAAATGCTCGGCATGTCACGGTGGCCGTGGCGTGGGAACCGGGCGAGCGCCATGTCTCAGTTGCGGGAAGTTTATGTTTAGAGGAAACACGAACAGTGAGATCTATGAAACGATTCACTCGGGCACGCCTCGAACCGGTAGTCGCGGTGGGAAGATGGGTGCGTTCAGTAGCGTACTGAATAGAGACGAAATTATAGCTGTCGTGACTTATCTGCGGGCGACCGAGACAGTGCGCATCGCGTCGGGTGAGATCAAAGATCCCTATGCTGAAAATCAAGACGCGATGGTTTTTCCAGAATAGTTATACAGAATCAACCTCCCGAAGGTAGACGGCAAAGGCTACTCTAGAGCCTGCGCCGTCTTTTCCTTCTGAATATCCTTGCAAACCCTCGATCAAATGAATGTCCATACAATGGGACCGGGCGCGGGTGTATCTTTTGATGTAGACGGGAAATGGTAAGGCCGATGAGCACACCGATGATCCCACCTGCTGCGTTAGCGAGTAGATCCATGGGATCTCCTGAACGATTGATATGAGGTTGAATCAATTCGATTGCAGTTCCGAGTAAAAGCGTCAACGTCAGCATAAGACGCCAGTACTGGCGCTCGACAAGTACCATTGGGAGTGCAAATGCGCTGAATGCGATGAGGTGCTGTAATTTGTCGCCACCAGTTGGCGACAATATTGCCAGGTAAGGGGTGAGAGTCCCAACACAAATCGCAATGCCGGTGAGTGAGGTTGCCGTAACACCAACTCGAATCGAAATCATGTCAGAACTCTCTAGGGAGACGTTAGTTGTTAAATCGAAGCGTGTTTAGGCGGTTGACCTCCGAAGAGTTCTTGAATGGAAATACCTATGGGAGAGCCTTGCTCCCACATGCCTGTCCAGTTGTTGCCATTCTCCGAGGTGAAAGTTGCTTTTCCGTTAATGGTGTTGTCCTGCCACTGCCCGGTGATGCGCTTGCCGTCGTTGAATATGAGTGATCCATAACCACTGCGTTTGTCGTTGGCCCACTGTCCTTCGTAATAAGTGCCATCCGCGAATGTCAGTCGACCGTGACCCGAGCGAACAGTAAAGAAATGCTCACCTGCATAGCGATCCCCGTTAGCAAAGCGATATTCTCCATAACCGTGATATTCGCCTTGCCTGAAACTACCGAAATACACGTCTCCGTCACCAAAGCTAAAGACACCCGTGCCGTCACGCTGTCCCCGAACATACATGCCAGAGTAATGAGCGCCATTGGCGTAAGTCAGTGTTCCCTGACCATGAAATTTGTCCTCTTTAAATTGACCCACGTAAAACGACCCATCCGCAAACTTGTAGATACCTCGGCCTTCTGAAAGTCCTTGGTTTATGTCGCCAATATAAAAATCACCGTTCTCAAACGTGATGTCACCGTAACAGTTGATCCACTCTTCTTTATGAGTGCCTTCGCAAAAATCTAGGGCGAATGAGGGGGTTGAGCAGGCGAGTCCTGCTGCAAGTGTTAACGCGCAAATTGTTTTCATCTCTATCTCCCATTAAAAACAACATCTAGAAAGTGTGTTTTGTTACTGAGATCAAGAATAGGGGTGGTCTGTGGGAATACAGAGGCAAGAATGTGGCGATTAAATGACCGGGTTGCTTACAGAGGCCACGTAATTTTGATGGGGTGTTTAGGTGCAGAATGAAGGGTAAAAATTGGTACGAAGGGTTTCGTACCAATCCATAAGTCATGACTTTGTAACCAATTGATTGAGTTAAATACCCCCTTTGATTAATTGCACATAACTCATTTCACCTTGGTTTTTGATGCAAAATAATCCATTAGGGCTAACAATACCCCCGATGTGACAAAAGCGGCATGAGTGAGCAGTAACCACTTCAGGTCTTCTTTATTGACCGCTTCTATATTCATAAATTGTTTTAATAAATGAACACCTGAGATCGCCACAATTGAACCGATAAGTTTTATTTTTAAACCACTAAAATCCACGGTTCCCATCCAGCTCGGGCGATGTGCGTCGTCTCCTACGTCAATATGAGAAACAAAATTCTCATAACCGGCAAAAATAACCATCAATAAAAGATTTCCGGTTAAGGACAAGTCAATCAGTGTTAATACGAATAGCAGGACATCGCTCTCGGAAGAAACAAATACTCCTGGAGCAAAATGAAATATCTCTTGCGTGAATTTCACTAGCAATACCGCTAAAGCGAATACCAGGCCGACGTAAAAGGGAGCCAATAACCAACGACTCGCGAATAATCCTCTTTCGATCTTATGATGAAACCCCATCTCGCTTTTCCCTATCTTTAGCGGTTCGCCAAACCTAAAAAATATCCTGCCTGCACTATACGGAGTTTAGCTCATGTAGATGTAAGCGCCTATGATCCTTTGGCCCCATGTGTTGGGACTAAAATATTTTGCATGAGGCTATACAGTATCCAACCTTTGCGAATAATAAATTATTTTATCCATGGTGTTCGGAGAGAATACTCACGCAATTTGGTGGGGAGGGCGTGAGCGGGGTTGAAATTCGCTGGTTCGCGCTCGCGCTTGAATGTCGTTCAGTGCTATTTGTAGTTTGCTCTTCTGTCGGAAAATAGACGCACACGCTTTCGCCAAGCTGTATATGAGCCCACTTTCAGGTTTGTTCGCATGAGCACCTTTACTTCTGTTTCTCCAATACCATGCACTTTTTTGATATGTATAAAACTTGTGTGGTCAGACAGCGCCATTTCGATGATTTCGCTGACTTCGCTCTGGGAAAAAGTATTTTTTTCATCATTTCTCAATTGTCTACCTTTCGTTTTTTTGACCTAGCTATCAATAATCGCTTGGACGTAGAGAAAATAATCAGAATCATCATTGTGACAAATCTATCTGTGATCAGTTCTCAGATCGAGGGCACTTAGCCAACTTTATGAGTTTAATGACTTCTTAAATAGATTAAATCAAGTAAAAATAGGGTGACGGAGACTGATGGATTGCCCGCTTACCCAAAATTGCACATCAGCCATTATGAATTTTTTATAGCTTACTTATGACTTTTCTATTGCGGCTGAAGCTAGTTTTTCTCGGGCTGCCTCATATTCCTGAGTCAGTTTTTGGACCAGGTCGCTCGTGGAGAGAATGGCGGTGACGGCACCGATCCCCTGCCCACAACCCCAGATATCTTTCCAGGCCTTAGCTATACCATTGCTTCCTGTGCCAAAGTTCATTTGGGAGGCATCGCTGGAGGGAAGGTTTTCTGGATCAAGGCCGTTTGCAGAGATCGATGGAGCCAGGTAGTTACCGTGGACCCCGGTAAATAAATTAGTGTAGACGATATCACTTGAAGCGTAATCTACAAGCGCTTGTTTGTAGGCAAGGTCTGCATTGGCTTCCTTAGTTGCAATAAACGCGGAGCCGATATAGGCGAGGTCTGCACCCATCGCCTGTGACGCTAGCACCGCACTGCCATTTGCAATTGAGCCTGACAATAACAACGGACCGTCAAACCATTCGCGAATTTCTTGGATAAGGGCAAACGGCGACAGAATGCCAGCGTGACCCCCTGCACCCGCGGCGACAGCAATCAAGCCATCAGCGCCTTTAGCAACAGCTTTTTTAGCGAACTTATTATTGATGACGTCATGCAGCACAATGCCGCCCCAAGAGTGGACCCGGTCGTTGAGCTCGGCCCTTGCCCCAAGGGAGGTGATGACTATAGGTACCCGATATTTCTCGCATAAGTCCATGTCTTGGTCGAGACGGTCGTTTGATCGATGTACGATTTGGTTAACCGCAAACGGTGCTGAGGGTGTGTCAGGGTTAGCCACATCATAGGCTTTGAGTTCCGTGGTAATCCGCTTTAGCCATTCATCTAAAACTCCGATAGGGCGGGCATTTAGCGATGGAAATGAGCCGACGATTCCAGCTTTGCACTGAGCGATAACCAGCTCTGGATTAGAGATGATAAACAGGGGCGCAGCTACAACTGGAATACGAAGTCTTCCAGCCATGATGTTGGGAATTGTCATATAAAAAATATAATGTGATTGATTGAATTGTTCAAAGACGCATGATACATAGACCCGCCACATAGATGCTAAAAAAACCTTCGCACAAGGAAAGGCTGATTCAGAGTCTCAGAAGAATTTGAGGTTTGTGGGTAAAAATCATCTTTGTGTTACACGGTCATTGTACCAACCAGAATCAGGTCATCCGAATGATTTGTAGCGCCCTGTCGTTTTGGTTATCGCCAATTTTTCTCGGATAGCAATGCCTGGATAGTTGATATTTGCCTCCCGGAGCTTCCGCCTGAGTGGCAGCAGACGGAGCTCCTGGTCAATCGTAGTCTGTTACTTACTTGCTGTAACGTCAGGTGCTTCCCCGCATTCTTTTTCTACGTCAAGGGTCATGTTGGTTTCTTTCAGAAAAAGATTAGGAGGCGTGCCGCCTTGGCTTTTACCTAAGTCTTGTGACACTGACGTTTGGTCACAGGCGCTTAGGACGATCAAAATCATTAAAGGTGCAAGTAACTTCATAGTAGTTCTCCTGTTTTTGAATTAGATGAGGTTGATTGTTCGGTTAATGCAAACGGTGTGCGCACGAACCCTAATGTTTTAGGCACGCGTTGTGCGACAACGACGTAGAGCATTCGCTCCGTTGGATCTTTTGAATCAAACGGGAATTTGGTGACGAGGGTCACGCGTTCGTGATTGGTGGTGAATCCTGATTGAGCTTCGTTGATTGGCACCACATCGGTTGCCACTACTTGGTAGCGCTTAAATTCACCTGACTCGAATTTCAAATCGAGAACATCGCCAATATTTAAGAAAAAACACACCAGTTTTTCCATAAGATTTCCTTTCATAAGAGGTTAATGGTGCTCACGAGTAAATCTGCTTCTTATGGTTTTTAAAAGCATCCCACTTACCCTCCACAGACCGGTTCGTGTGCATTGTTTAGATCTCCAGATACTGTGTTGATATGCTCCGGGCTACGACGACGTATCGCATAGGGCCACCGGGGATCGGTGCGTCAAAGGGGTAGCAGGTGATGAGGGTAATTCGATCGTCTCCTGCGTCCATGGCGACTGCTACGTCGTTTTGGTGGACGACTTCGGTACCGATCACTTCGTAGACCTTTGTGTTTCCATTGGTCGATTGAAGGGTGAGTTGGTCACCAGCCCCTAGGTGTTTTAGAAATGAGAAATGCGTGTCTCGATGCCCACTCACCACAACGTTACCAAAGCTCCCTGGTAGTGCCGTACCAGCCATGTGCCCGGGACCAAATGCTAAGGTTCTACCTGAAGTGCCGGAGAGCACCACTAAGTCAACGGTACCGTCCTGTGCTGTGAGCCGCGCAACGGCCTGAGTGTCCGCCCAAGGCCATGGTTGTTGGGCATCGGTGCTCGTCACGGTATCTTCCCAAGCAACCTGGATCAGTTGTTGCGCGATCCAGGCTTTGGTGTGGATGTATCCTGCCTCAAAGAGTTGCCAAATCGAGAGCGACATGAGACTCACGAAGATCACATGTCGAATTCGAAGTCTCATGCTTGTCTCGCCCGAGTGGTGTTTCGTGTGATCACGAAAAATACGGAGGCTAACAGTAAGAACAGTGCGGCCAGTATCAGATGCATTACAGACGGTGTGGCAGTTTGAGGCAATGAGCCAAAAATTTTAGCCTGGCTCCATCGGTTGGGGAGATTCAACGGGATGAGTTGTCGGTACATGAACTGTGCAGTTCTGCCGGGGGTGACGTCAACCGCGACGAGACTCGAGTACTTGGTAATGAGTGAATGCTCAAGTGCGAGTCCTAAGACAGCTTCTCGTACTGCTTCCGCTGGCGCACCACCACGAAGCAAACCCATGTGTTCGGAGATTTTTCTACGTGCCCAAACCTGACCGATTCCTTTTTCACTCTGTTGGTTCTCGAGGTTGACGGTCTGAGACCATGTTTGACCTGCGAACAGACCATCAATTTGGAGTGGCCCTGTTGCAGCCTCATCCATGGCAGCTACTATCACGAGTGGTTCACCTTGGTATAAATCAGGAATTACTGATGGTGTTATGTCGATGACAAAACCTTCTGGCCATCTGGTCTTGATGTCAGTAACCACTGGATTTTCGAGTCGACTAAAAAACTCCCCCATTTTGGTGCTGACTTCTGAAATGTCGCCAATATAGGTGAAGGTGCCGCGACCGTACTCGGCGATTTTAGTCATGAGGTGACTGTTTGGGGCTGAGCCAATTCCGATTGGAAATAACCTGTTTTCCCCAAGTCTTTTTTTGATTAACGAAAAAATATGATCTTCATTTCCTACACTGCCATCTGTAATGAAGACCACCTGACGAATCCGTCCCGGCTTGGCATCGTCATTCAGCGCGGTGCTCAGCGCCGGTAAACTGTTGGTGCCCCCATTCGCCTCAAGTGCATTGATGTAACGACACGCGACTTTGAGGTTTTTATCTGAGGCAGGTTGCTCTTTACCGAAAAGTGCACTTGTTTCGTCATTAAATTGGATGATATTGAACCGATCGTTTTTACCCATTCGACGAACCGCCATTTTTAATGCGCTTTTGGCTTGATCGAGTGACTCGCCGTCCATCGAGCCTGACGTGTCAACCACAAAGACAACATCTCGTGGTAATCGAACACTTGTGGTTAAGGGGGCCGTTGGTGGGAATAGGGTGATGAGTGCAAAGTGTTTATCGCCTTTGTGTTCCGTATATACCGCGCTTCTTGGCATTGAGTCGGGTACGGAGCGCCAAGTGATTTCGAAGTCCCGATCCGCAGGCGCATCATCTGACGCTAACCGAATCGTGTATTGCTGATCGGTGATCTTATTTTTTTTAATTGTATGGTTCGTACTTTGAATGTCCTGTATCGAAAACCCGGCATCAAGCTTGATTGATAGATTGACGTGATTACGTTTTGGTTCTGATTCATCGAGTACCAGCGGTGATATTCTGTGTGCATCTTCGATTAGCGGTGATTGGCCGTTGCTGGTCGCGGCTTTTTCGTCCGTATCAAGGCTACCTGGAATATATCGGGGTGCTACAACCAGTGGAAATCTAAGACTCACGATCCCTTCACGGTAATTGAGGGTATTTTGGTATTCGATCTCAACGGTAATGGATTCCCCTAGTGCAATATTAGTGAGACTTGTTGTGAAGACGTTAGGACGTTCTTGTTCGATCAGAGCCGCATGTTTTCCAGATTGAGCAGCAGCTTGAAATTGTTTTTTAGCTTGACTACGTTCTTTGATTTGACCTTCAATGATGCGGTCACCAATACGCATTCTCAGGTGATCGACCGCCGCATTCTCAGGTAGCGGAAATACATAGATACCCTCGACCCAGTCTTTAGAGTTGTTCTGAAATTTTTGGCTGACTTTGGTTCTGGATAGGATGCCCGAGACGGATATGTTGACATCCGTAGCTAAAGTCGGTGTTGGCATGTACTCGCCCGTTTGGGCGTTTTTAACGAGCAGACTGCCGCTTTTTGCATTGGACAACGCATCAGTTTTGGCGGCATTCGCAACTGTTGATGTCAGTATCAGTGTGAGAATGACTATTGATAAGCATGCGGCTATGGTTAGCCCTACGCTAATGGTTGTCAGTAAGCCTTTAAAGCTATCCTTCATTATTTGACTTGCCGGAGATTGGATGTGTGTCCAATGACCCGTCAGGGGTGTGTGCATGTTTAAACTCCTCAGTTAGTTGAAACGGACGAAATCAATGCTTCGTGAGGGTATTTAACCGATTAGGTATGGAAACGAAGGGGTTAAAAAAGGGGGATTTCATGTCATTAGTGACAATTTTGTGGCGTTTTCGATGAGGAGATGAGTTTGGTTCCTCTTGGGGTTATAGTCTCAGTAAGAAAATTGCTGGATCATTAGGGGAGGAAGTTCATGCGTATTGCATTGGTCGAAGATGATGTGAGTTTGGCCCAAAACTATAGTGATATTTTCTCGAGAGCCGATTGGCGCGTATCGCATTACATCAGTCGTGCGAGCGCACTGGCTGGCATTGAAGAGTCACCCCCCGACTTAGCCATCATTGATGTGGGTTTAGGCGCTGAAGATGAAGGTGGCTTCCAACTGTGTCGGCAGTTAAGGGCAACGCCAGCGACAGAACGGTTACCTATTGTTTTACTGACCGCGCGAGGTGAGCAAAGCGATAAAATTTATGGTTTAAATTTAGGTGCGGACGAATACTGCACTAAGGATCATTCCACCGATTATTTAATTGCGGTCATCAATAGTCTGATCAGGCGTATTGAAATGGACCGTCAAGCGCCCAGAGTGGATCGGAGTAAGAAAGTTATAGGTTCCCTCGAGATTTTCCCCGATGAAAGTCGTGCATCTTGGAAAGGAGTGCTCATCGATATCACTGTTGGCGAGTACTGGATCATTGAACGTCTCGTGGAGCTAGCAGGCTCAATTAAGACGCATCGTCAGTTAATGATTAATGGTATTGAGGTGAGTCAAAATACGGTAACTTCCAATATCAAAAGAATTCGTAAAAAATTTAAAACCATTGATCCAAACTTTAAGGCGATTGAGACTGATTTTGGTCGTGGGTATCTTTGGCAAAAAGATAAGTAGCTGATGTGACCATATTTAACCATGCGTCTTAAAACAAAATTTATTCTTGTTCTGTCAGTACTGTTTCTGGTGCCGCTTCTTAGTGTGTACTACGCTCAGGCGTTGATGGAGAAAATGCTTGAAGCTCAAGAAGAGAGCGTGTTAGCCACGGCTCGAGCGTTAAGTACGGCGATTAGCGATCGACCATCTATTTTCACAAGTAATGTTGTGACGCCTTTTGCGCCCGATGCAGCCCGTCATATTGAAATTGGACAGTTGCCTGGAAAGCCAGAGGTTGATGGGAAAATTGACGATTGGCAAGATTTGATGGTGCAGTCCTCACCTATTCAGTATGGTTTTGGTGGAAATGCAGATCGCTCTTTCTCGGCCCGATATCGTATTGGGAGTTATGACCAGGTTATTTATATTGCGATTGAGGTGGAGGATCAGTCGGATTGGAAGCGTTTTCCTGAGCAAGTGACTGACGAACCCGTGGATCAAGTCTTACTTTCAACAGTCGATGTGGATGGCCAGTTTCATCAGTTCCAGATCAAACCGCATAACAATGGACGGTTAGTCACCTATGTCCTTGATGAAAATGGAAAACTTCTAAGGGATGAAGCTGATAATTTTGTGCGCGAGCGTGACATCTCGGGTGAGGTGCGCGTAAGGCCTGGTGGTTATGATTTAGAAATCAGAATGTATCGCTCCGATGTGGGGCCAAGTTTAGGTTTGGGTGTGATGAATGTCACGGCGAGATCGGATTGGCCTACGGTTGCTGTGATTCGTAGTTGTGAGAGTTTGACGGATCCTTCACGGCTTGGGTCTGTATTTGCGCCTTCTCCAGAAGTGCAGAATGTGATCAAGCAGCTCCAGCGATCAGAATCCAGAATCTGGGTTGTGGACACACAAAGTCGCATCAAAGCACATGCGGAGAACTTGAAGTCGAACACGATGGTCGTGGAAGCCCCTGATGCAAGTCTTGATGATCAGTCCGGTAGTAATTTGATTGATGCATTTTTATCAGTTATCGCGTCAGTGGTAAGGCCGATATTGAACCTCTGGATCGAGCCGGGTACGTATCGTTTTAAAGATTTGCCTGGGGGTACTTGGCAGCTTGATAATCCAGAAATCGCTAAAGCTCTGGGTGGCCATGAGGTGGCGAGACAATTCAGGAATCCGAATGGTGGCGGTGGTGTGATCAGTGCGGCACATCCCGTCTGGGTTGGTGAAAAAGTGGTGGGGGCAGTGTTCGTTGAGGAGACCACCAATAAAGTACTGGCGATGCGATACCAAAATCTTTTATTGATGATTGCTTTTATTTTGGTCATTCTCGTGGGTTACGCTATTTTGCAATTTGCGGTTTTAGGTAATGCTGTAAAGCGTTTGGGAGACCTTGCGCGACAAACTGAAAATGCTTTTGATGTGGATGGGAAAGTTATAGGTCGTATTCAGCCACAAGAATCGAGAGATGAGATTGGGATGTTGTCGAGGAGTTTGTCGCGTATCAGCATTCGACTGAAAAACTATACGCAGTACCTCGAAAACTTATCCAGACGTTTGTCACATGAGTTGAATACACCCATTGCCGTGGTGCGCTCTTCATTGGAGCTATTGAGTAGTTCGAATAGCCCAGAACAAAGAGAGGTTTACTTGCAGCGAGCAGAGGGTGGTATACGACGATTGAATAATCTCGTTAAACGAATGAGTGAGGCATCAGATTTGGAGGCATCTCTCACGTCAGAGGAGCTTGAAGATATTGATCTGTGTGAATTAATCACCGTCAGTGTCGAGGAATATCGTGGTGCATATGAGCGTCATTCGTTCAAAGTAGTCTTTGCTGAGTCTCCTCTGCGCGTTCAAGGATCACCCGACGCATTTCGGCAAATGTTGGATAAACTCATTGAAAATGCGAATGAGTTTTCTAATCCAGGTTCATCGATTGACATTGCAATGTCTCTGACTGGTGCCGACGTGTTGTTGCAAGTTACAAATCAAGGCCCCATCATTCCCGTTGAGAATCAATCTCAAATTTTCGAGTCTATGGTGTCAGACCGCAGCCAGACAAGCCAATCTTCCGATGAGGGGCATCTTGGCTTAGGACTCTTTATTGTGCGTTTGGTCGCACAGTTTCATGGTGGGAAGGTGTCTGTTCGTAACCGGCCAGGACAGGATGGGGTTACCTTTGAAGTGACGATTCCCCATAAGTCTTAAAAGAGGCGGATTGTTTGAAGCTACAAAACATCTGAGTTAGATAAAGTTGAAAATATAATTACTTAGGTAAAAGGTGATGACAACATTTTTCGTATGGAATTGGATTGTCCCACTGGTATATTGTTTTCCAGCATTTCTTGGTATTTTCGTGTTTAAGCAGCGACCTGTGAGACTAAGAAATACGACAGGTGGGGTCGTGAAGGTGGGTCGTTTGGGTTGGTCATGGACTTATTTCTACTTTGGTTTTTGGGTCCCGCTCTTTCGGTCTGAAATTGGCATTGCTGCACTTCACTTGCTGTTCACAGTAGTGACTTTTGGTTTATTTCAGCCGGCGTGGTCTTTCCTATATAACAAGCAGCAGATGACAAGGCTGTTAACCAGTGGTTGGGAAGTTGATGACAGTGAAGAGGTTAGGCAATTTGTGCGCAGAAAATTAATGCTGAATGCCTGAGAGGCACTTGCTCATTACGTTAATAGTCATGAGTCGGTGTGGTTTAATGTATGACGGTTGTGAGCTATAAAAAGGATTTTTTTGTGATGATTGAGAGAGATAAATCGCAGAGCTATTATGTCTCTTGGGGCTGTGTGTTACTCGGGATGTCTGTAATACTTTTAGGCACCTACAAAACTGGCACGGCAACTAGGTTTACCGCTTTATTTTTCTTATTTGGCGGCGTAGTGCTTGGTATGGGAGGCCTATTTTTTCTATGGGCAGGTTATAAAGGAAAGGTTTCAGACAACGTAAAGACAAGGTGACAATAAGTATTTCCTGTTGTTTTGGTTTATCCTATTTAGATGAAAACACATCTCAAGACAAGCTTGTTCATACTGCTAATTTGTGTGGTTTTTTCGACGTACGCTGCGGATAAACTTCCGTGTGTGGGTGATGATCATGCAACATGGACGAACTGTCACGGGACGCTAGAGACCGATAATCTGTACTTCGTTGGCGATTTTTTTGATGGAGCACCACATGGCGAAGGTGTGCTTAAAGACTCATTTGGAACCAAGTACCAAGGAGAGTTTGAGGAAGGGAAGAAAGAAGGTCGTGGTGAGATGACGTTTGGCTCTGAGCACCCGTTATCAGGCTCTACGTATGTTGGACAATTTAAAAATGACATGCCCCATGGTCATGGTCTGATGCGTTATCTCAATGGCGCAACCTATAAGGGGGTCTATCAGTTTGGTCAGTTTCATGGACACGGTTCTATGATGTTTTCAAATGGTGATCACTATCGAGGTGGTTACAAAAACGGATTAAAAGAAGGCTTTGGGATCTATACCTATGTGGATGGGGCGCGTTACGAGGGGCTTTGGCGGAACGGCCATGAACATGGTCGTGGCCGGCAAATTTACGCGAGTGGTGGCAAATATGTGGGGATTTTTCAAAATGGTGCCCCAAACGGTGAAGGCGTTTATACGTTTTCTAACGGTGCGTCGTATAAAGCAATGTGGGTTGACGGTGAACCCCTCCAAGCAACTATCGAGAATCTACCTTTGGAGAATTAAATTATTCTTATAAGTCTAGTTTTTGGTGATTCCACCACGGCAATGCTGAGTGCGGTCTCAAGTCCAATTCGTGTGTCCATGCGGAAGGATGTTGGTGCGCGAGGTGGAAGTAACTCTCGGCAATTTGATCCGGAACCAATAAGCCGTTTTTCTCATAGCCTTTTCGTTGTTTGAGATCCTCAAATGCATCGGGCCCTAACATCTTCCCAAGTGTGTCCGGTGCATCTATTAATCCGTCGATAACAATATGTGCGATATGAACGCCTTTGAGGGCGAACTCTGCATTTAATGATTGGCACAGCATACGACGTGATGCCATTGTCGCGGCGTGTGAGTGCTGGCCGCCATTTCCTCTTACTGATGCGGTTGCTCCCGTGACGAGAAGGCAGCCCGATGATCGCGCCACCATATAAGGCATGAGAGTTTTGGCAAGACGAAATAAACCGAATGTGCCCAGCTTCCAGCCTAGTTCAAATACTTTGGGTGTTGTACTGTCCAAATTTCGATCGCCAATCTGAGCACCCACGTTATAAACGGCGGTGTGAATTTCACCAATTTCAGTCTCAATTTTGGTTACAAGTGCTTCGAGATGATCGGGTGTGGTGACATCTAGAATAAACCCCGACGCTTGATGTCCATTTTCGATGAGCTCATGAATTGATTTATCGAGGCCAGCTTGATCGCTGCGTCGGACCAAGCAAATGTGATAGCCATCCTTGGCAAACCGTCTTGAGGTAGCCATACCAATTCCCGCACCTGCCCCGATGATTAAACAAACTTTAGGCATCTCATTTTCCATTTTTTGTGGTTCTGTTGTTTTATTTAAGCTCTACGTTTAATGCCAACAGTCACGGCATCAGGTTTTGACCAGTTTTCATCAATCCATGGGTCACCATCTATGTAGGCTTCAAGCATCTTGAGGGAATCATTACCCCAAAAGATCTTGTCGTTATAATGAAACGACGGCACGCCATAGACGCGATTGGCAATCGCCTCTTCGGTGTTTGTTTTGAGTTGTTCTTTAACAACTGGGTCGCTGGAGTCTCGATCCAAGGTGATTTCATTTCGAAGTGCTGTGAGTTCATTTTCATCTGTCACATCAATGCCACGATTCCATACAAACTCAAAAATCCGATCGCAGGTTTCTCGTGTTGGGTTACCTGAATGGGTCTCGGCAATCGCTAGACGCAGAAGGGCGAGAGGATTAAATGGATGGCTTTTCGGTAGTTGGATGGGTATCCCGGCTTCCTTGCCTTGCCACAATGCTTGTAGAAAGGTCCATTCTCTTCTGTGAGGAATTTCTGCGGGACCTAATTGGCCATAATGATTCAGTAATCCAGCGAATAAAATAGGCCGATAGGTAATCTCGGCTCGGTCATGTAAACCTCTACTGATTTGTTTAAATGCGAGGTAGGCATACGGGGAAATAAAATCCAAGTACATTGTGATATTAGCCATACATAGACTCCGAATAAGTTATTTTATCTCCTTAAGTAGGAGATTTGAGCGCAACACGTTTTTGATAAACAATGATAACCTCTTCAATTAACTAATAATAACGTCACTGGAATGCAATGGTCAGTTCAAGAGGGGTGATATGCACGTAAATTGGGATGTCTTTACGCCTTGGTCTTCGTTGTTGGGTGGATGTCTAATCGGGCTTGCTGCTGCATTATTGGTGCTGACAAATGGAAAAATAGCAGGCATAAGCGGTATTTTGGCTGGTGTGTTTTCCGCTCGAACCCAAGAGCTAGGCTGGCGAGCGATGTTTCTTGTCGGCCTCATAGGTGCGCCTATGATCTACGGCTTATACGCGGATTTGCCGCAATCAGTGACTCAGACATCGTCAATCGGACTCGTGATTGCTGGATTGTTGGTTGGTATCGGTACGCGCATAGGGGGAGGTTGCACGAGTGGTCATGGTGTGATCGGATTGTCTCGTTTATCTGCACGTTCCTTGGTCGCTACCATCACTTTTATGTTGGGTGGTTTTGTCACGGTTTATGTCATAAATCATCTTTCCGTTCGGATGACGTCATGAGAAGTATGTGGGCGCTTATATCTGGATTAATTTTTGGATTAGGTTTGATTGTATCGGGTATGGTTAATCCACAAAAGGTGATTGGTTTTCTCGACATATTTGGGGAGTGGGATCCTTCCTTAGCTTTAGTGATGAGCGGTGCAATTGGCGTTGGTATTATTGCTTTTACTTATGTGGATAAACGCGTGACGACCCTTTTGGGGGATGACTTACAACTCCCTACGAACAAGACTGTTGATAAAAAATTGGTGCTTGGAAGCCTGATCTTCGGCGTAGGGTGGGGCATTGCTGGATTTTGCCCCGGTCCGGGTTTGGTTTCTCTGGGGATGGGGTACATCGATGCGTCAGTTTTCGTAGTCTCCATGATTGTAGGCATGCTTATTTTTCAGATGATTCAAAAAGATCGTCGATGAATTTTTCTGTTGATCGCGGTTCAGGTAACCCATGTTAGACGTACGAAATTTAGGCTTTTCTCGAGGCAAAAACATTTTATTTGAGGCATTGAACTTCTCGCTGACCTCAGGTAGTGCGATGCGTGTGACTGGATCTAACGGGTCTGGTAAGACCACGTTGCTACGATTGTTGTCAGGGTTATCTCGTCCGGATCAGGGAATGGTCTGTTGGAGTGGGGAGTCAGTCACGAAAAATCACAGCGAGTTTGTTAAATCAGTCAATTTTGTTGGGCATGATGATGGCTTAAAAAAACAACTCACCGCGGCAGAGAATTTAAGATTCACACTGCCACTGCTCGGCGTGTCTCCCAGCGCGAAAGAGGTCGATTTAGCCCTGGATGCAGCGGGACTTGAGACCGTAAAAAACCGACCTGTGATGCACCTGTCGGCGGGACAGAAGAGGCGCGTAGCACTCACCCGACTCGAATTTATGTCGCATCGGGCCCTTTGGATTCTTGACGAGCCGTTCACATCCCTGGACGTCGCGGCAATATCATGTTTAGCCGAGAAGTTAAATAAGCATATTAAATCAGGAGGTCTTGTGATCTTTACGACGCATCAATCGTTCGACGTGATTCCTCAAGCCATCAGTCTGGTGCTGGATTAGTCGTGCACAGCGCATTTTTATCCTTACTTCGTAAAGAACTTTTGCTAGCGTTTCGGCAAAAAACAGATGTCGTTACAGTGTTGTTCTTTTTCCTGATTGTCTCGAGTTTATTCCCTCTTGCAGTGGGTCCAGAGCTCAGTACTTTAAAAATTATTGGTCCAGGCGTGATTTGGGTTGGTGCGCTTTTATGTTCGTTACTCGCGTTACATCGTGTATTCGAGTCGGATTTTAGTGATGGCTCACTCGAGCATTTAGTCCTAAGTGGTGAGCCGTTAACCATTTTAGTGATCGCGAAGGTCCTGGCGCACTGGTTGGTTACCGGATTGCCGGTTGTGATTGTCGCGCCGCTTATTGGCCTTCAGTTTGGCTTGTCGCAAGCAAGTCTAGCATTGCTATTAGGCACTCTTTTCCTGGGCACACCCGTGTTGTCCTTGATTGGCTCTATAGGCGCAGCATTGACGCTTGGAGTTCGAGGTGGTGCTGCGTTAACTTCTATACTTATTCTTCCCTTCTATGCGCCGATTTTAATTTTTGGGGCTGGAGCGGTTGTTGCTGATCTTCAAGGCTTATCCATAGAGGGTCACCTCTCAGTTCTTCTAGCGATGCTTTGTGTCTCGATCGCTCTGGCGCCTTTGGCGATCGCGAGTGCTATTAAAATTGCTTTAGAATAGCGTCACTAATGATTACAATTGATTTTTTTGTAGCTACCCGAGTTTAAATGTTAGGTTAAGAGTCGAAATTTTATGAGTTTTTGGCAGTATTCATCACCGCAATATTTTTATCCTCTAGCTAAGAAAATGGCCATTGTTTTCTTTGTTTTGGCATCCATTCTGACGGTTTGGGGTTTGTATATCGGATTCTTCGTTGCGCCAACGGACTTCCAGCAAGGTGAGTCGTACCGCATAATCTTTATCCATGTTCCTGCGGCATGGATGTCCATGTTGATCTACCTCGTTATGTCCTTTTGGGCAGCTGTAGGCCTCATCATGAATACGCGCTTATCTTCGATGCTCGCGCAAGCGCTGGCACCTACAGGGGCGCTCATGACATTCATTGCCTTATGGACAGGAGCATTTTGGGGGCGTCCCACCTGGGGGGCTTGGTGGGTTTGGGACGCGCGTCTCACCTCAGAGCTGATCTTACTGTTTTTATATATTGGATATATGGCACTTCGTGCTTCCATAGAGGATCCGAGGCGTGCTGATCGAGCGTCGGCCATATTGGCCTTAGTGGGTGTTGTTAACGTGCCCATTATTTATTTTTCAGTCAAATGGTGGAACACGTTGCATCAAGGCGCATCGGTGAGCTTCACCAAATCTTCAAGTATGGCAACGAGTATGCTCACCGGAATGTTAGTGATGGCATTAGCATTTTGGATGTATTCGATTGCCGTATCTCTAGTCCGAGTGCGTCGAATCATTCGCGATCGGGAAGCCAACGCTGGGTGGTTAACTGAATCGTCTGGAGTAACATAAATGCAGTGGGGAAGTGTTTCAGAATTTTTTGCGATGGGTGGCTATGGACTCTATGTGTGGGGTTCGTATCTTGTCACCGGCCTTTGCATTCTGATAGAGCTTCTCACGCTTAAGAAAAAATAGATGAACTCAGATCATCAGTTTCGGTCTACCTTCTTGCTACGTATTGAGATTACTACATGAAACCACGTTATAAACGTCTTATACTCGTTGTTGTTGCCTTAGCGCTTCTCACTCTTGGTGCGATGTTTGTGTTGAAGGCATTTCGCAGTAACTTAGTATTTTTTTACACACCGAATGAAGTTCTTGCGGGACAGGTACCACAGGGTCAAGCTTTTCGTATAGGGGGCATGGTGCTGGAGGGCAGCGTCGGGCGTGAAGAGGATGGCCTGACGGTGCGGTTTGAAGTAACCGATACGCTCGAGAGTGTGCCTGTTCAGTACACAGGAATACTCCCTGATTTATTTCAGGAAGGGAAGGGGGTTGTCGCGCAGGGCAGGATGAATGCTCAAGCAATTTTTATTGCTGATCAAGTGCTTGCAAAGCACGACGAAAACTACATGCCACCCGAGGCTGCGGAAGCCCTCGAGCGGGCGCGACAAATAAAGATGGATAATCAATGACGTTATTCCGGACGTTACGCCACCCAGTGGCTTTTGAAAGGTGGTAAATTTTGATTCCTGAGATTGGACATTTCGCAGTCATTCTGGCGCTGTGCGTTGCTATTGCGCAGGCTTTTTTCTCCCTCGTGGGTGCGACTCGAGGTTACGTCAACTGGATGGCGGTATCTAGACCTTCCGCATACGTTTTATTTTTTCTAACGGCCTTTGGATTTTGTTGTTTGGTCGTTTCTTTTCTCACAAATGATTTCTCGGTTTTAAATGTAGCGTCGAATTCAAATTCACAATTACCTTGGCCCTATCGTCTTGCTGCGAGTTGGGGCAGTCACGAAGGATCATTGATGCTTTGGGTGCTGATGTTATCGGGTTGGATGGCCGCAGTCGCCCGATTCAGTAAAGAGGTGCCTAAAGATATGTTGTCGCTAATTCTCGGCGTCATGGCCATAGTCGCAATTGGTTTCTATTCCTTTCTTCTACTGACATCTAATCCCTTTGATCGTCTATTGCCGGCAGCAATGGATGGAAGAGATTTAAACCCGTTATTGCAAGACCCGGGAATGGTCATTCATCCACCGATGCTCTACATGGGTTATGTGGGTTTCTCAGTAGTATTTGCGTTTGCCATCGCAGCGCTAATCAGCGGTCGATTGGATACCACTTGGGCTAGATGGTCGCGTCCCTGGACAACGATTGCGTGGGCTTTTCTGACAGTTGGGGTTGCGCTCGGAAGTTGGTGGGCTTACTACGAGTTGGGTTGGGGGGGGTGGTGGTTCTGGGATCCAGTAGAAAACGCTTCGTTTATGCCTTGGCTCTGCGGCACGGCTCTTATGCATTCGCTCTTAGTCACGGAGAAGCGTGGAAGTTTTAAAGTTTGGACAGTGCTTTTGGCGATTATCACGTTCTCTTTATCACTTTTGGGTACGTTTTTAGTTCGGTCTGGGGTGTTGACCTCTGTGCACGCCTTCGCTACAGATCCTGAGCGAGGAGTTTTTATTCTTGGGTTTTTAGTGTTAGTGGTGGGTTCATCTCTCATCCTGTTCGCTTGGAGAGCTCCTAAGGTTGGGCTTGGAGGGAGATTTAGTTTGATTTCGCGTGAGTCGGCATTGCTCGCAAATAATGTGTTGCTTGTCGTTGCTGCAGCTTCAGTATTGTTAGGCACCCTTTATCCTTTATTTCTTGATGCCCTTGGACTTGGCAAGATTTCGGTAGGACCGCCATATTTTGACGCTGTATTCGTTTCGATTATGGTGCCAGCTATGTTCTTGATGGGTATTGGTCCGATTGCACGATGGAAAAAATCCTCTGTGCCAGAGTTGGCCGTGAAATTGAAATGGGCTTTTGCCATTGCGGTGATATCGGCGCTATTGATGCCTTTCGCCATGGGTGATTGGAGCATATTGGTAAGTTTTGGGTTATTGATGGCCGCTTGGATTGCTTTAGCTGGACTTGTGAACTTGTGGACGAGACTCAAGCAAATGTCATCGGGAGGCAGAACGTTATTAGGTTCAGTTCTCGCGATACCGAATGCTTATTACGGTATGTTGGTCGCGCATTGGGGAGTGGCAGTGTTTATTGTTGGTGTTACGCTCGTGAATGGTTATGAGGTCGAGAAAGACGTCAAAATGTCACTTGGTAATACGGTGACAATCGGTGAGTATACGATTCGCCTGGATGCCCTTAAAGATTTGAAGGGACCAAATTACACCGGAGTTGAAGGCTCCATGGCAATATTGGTCGATGGTAAAGAAGTCGACAGGATGTTCCCTCAAAAAAGACTGTATACCGTGCAGCAAATGTCAATGACTGAGGCCGCGATTGACACGGGTTTCACTAGAGATATTTATATTTCGCTCGGAGAGCCTCTTAATGACGGGTCTTGGGTGGTTCGAGTCTATTTGAAACCATTTGTCGATTGGATTTGGGGTGGTGCGTTTTTGATGGCTCTCGGTGGAGTCCTGGCAGTTTCCGATCGACGCTATCGAAGGGCGAGTCAGGACGAGGATAGTCGCGGAGAAAAGACTGCCTCATCTTGAGGTAATCATTTTCCGAAAAAATTATGACTGCTACGAGATTTTTAATTCCCTTGTTTCTTTTTTTTGGGATTACCGTATTCCTTTGGAAAGGTTTATCGCTTAATCCAAAGGAAGTGCCATCACCTTTGATTGGAAAAACTGCTCCAGAATTTACTTTGCCGATACTCAATGAGTTTGACGCGCAATTTTCAAATTCCGACATGGAAGGGAAAGTGTGGCTCCTTAATGTGTTCGCTTCCTGGTGTGGACCTTGTTTGGTTGAGCACCCGATCCTCGTGAATTTTGCAAAAACCTCTGCTATTCCTATTTTAGGATTTAATTATAAGGATAAACCCCAAGCGGCCGTGCAGTGGCTTAACCGTCATGGCGATCCGTATGAACGGATAGTGCTTGATATCGATGGGCGCGTTGGTCTTGACTACGGGGTTTACGGAGTTCCCGAAACATTTTTGATAGACGGTCGCGGTATTATTCGATACAAAAAAATTGGTCCATTGACTCAGGCAGACGTTTCGGAAGATATTCTTCCGTTGATCCAGGAGTTGGGTCAGTGATTAAAAAATTTAGCCTAGCAGTCCTAATGGTTTTCCTAGCGAGTAACATTTCCTTTGCTGAAGAGGCACCGCTACTGGCAAAAGATCCTGAGCTCGAAGAGCGCGTCAAGGCGATCAGTGCTGAGCTTCGATGTTTGGTCTGTCAAAACCAAACCATTTCAGATTCAAATGCGGGGTTGGCCGTTGATCTAAAAAATCAAGTGAGAGACATGCTGCGTCGAGAAATGAGTGAGCGGCAGATTAAAGACTTTATGGTCGAACGCTATGGTGACTTTGTTTTGTATGATCCGCCAGTGAAAGGGACGACTATGGTACTGTGGTTAGGCCCACTGCTGATGTTGATCTTGGCTTTTTGGATGGCAGTTAGAATCGTTCGTCGGCGCTCTAGAGGCATTGATTCGCCGCAAAGTTCAGAAGATGCCGCACGTGCACGTGAATTACTAAAAGACTAATCAGGATCGAGTTGCTAATGTCATCATTTATTGTACTTTCTGGGTTGCTAAGTTTAGTTGTTCTGCTCATCTTTCTGAGAACGATATTTAAAGCACGTGCGACGTCGTCGAATACCCAATCTCAAACTAATTTACGTTTGTTGCGTGATCAACTCAAAGAACTTGCAGAGGATCACCGTGTTGGGAACCTTTCTGCAGAACAATATGAATTATCAAAATTGGAAATTGAAGGCCGTGTTGTAGAAGAAGTGGCTAAGGAACCGCAGTTGACGATGCTGTTCGGTCGCTTAGCGAAGTTCGTATCGATCATTGTGGTCGTCCTGATTCCTGTTTCTGCATTTTCTCTATACAACGTAATCGGCAGTCATGAGGGGCAGGATGTAGCCTCTTTCCTTGAGGCTCAGAATCAACCCGTTGATCAGGCTGAGTTAGAGTCTATGGCGGAAAAAGTTATCGAACATCTGAAGGAAAATCCAGATGACACGCAGGCTTTAGGTATGTTGGCTCGGACGTATCAAGCGCTGCATAAGTTTGATGAGGCAGCTAACGCGTGGGAGCGAGCCTATCAGCTCGAGCCTAATGACCCAGGGATTCTGGTTGATTACGCTGAGGCCAGGGGCTTAGCGGCTAGAGGCAATCTCAATGGAGAGCCTACAGAGCTCATTAATCGGGCTCTAAATCTTGATCCTAATCATGGGAAAGGTCTTGCGCTTGGTGGGACAGTAGCGTTCGCATCGGGTTATTATCAACTAGCAATTGATCGCTGGACGCAGTTGATGAAAGCAAACATCGCTGATGAGCAATTAGTCCAAACGCTGCAATCGGGTATCGCAGAAGCGAAAATCAGGTTGGTACAGTCTGGGCAGGAAGCGAGAGTAGACGAGCCAACTGCCGAGGATTCGGCTTTGCAGGAACTCAGTGCTATTATTTCAGGCACTGTTCAAATCTCCAGCGAATTATTGAGTCAAGTTGATTCAGGGGATGTGGTCTTTATTTACGCGAGAGCAACTGAAGGGCCACCGATGCCCATTGCGGCGATGAGGGTTCCTGTGGGTCAATTGCCATTTACTTTTGCACTTGATGATTCATTCTCGCTAATGCCTACTCGGAAATTATCTGACTTCTCAGAGTTTCTTCTGGGAGCGCGTATTTCGAAATCGGGTAACGCTATTCGAGCCAGTGGAGACCTAGAGTCGTCGACTATACTGGTGCGTCCTGGAATCAATATCGAAATCACAATAGATAGTGCGGTACCTTAGGCACTGAATTGTATTTTTAATGACGTTACGAGGCCAAAATTGAGATTCATTCGATTGCTAAGAATTCAAAACATGATGCTGGTGGGGTTGGCAGCAGTGACGTTTTCTCTCAGTTTTTCTGCATATGCCGATGTTGACAGTGTTGATGATAGCGTGTCGGCATTTATCCAAGATATGGTGGCTAAACACCAATTCTCTGAAGAACAGCTCAAAGCATTAATTGGGAACGCTAAAAAGAAAGACAGCATCCTAAACGCATTTGGTAAGCCAGCGACATCTAAACCATGGAGCTTCTTTAAAAAACTCTATGTCACAGAGTACCGTGAGAAAGAAGGAGTTAAATTTTGGAAAAAAAATGCGGCGACTCTTGCAAGGGCTGAGGAGCGCTTCGGTGTTCCTCAAGAAATCATTACGGCCTTAATTGGAATCGAAACCAATTATGGCACCTACACCGGTGAGTTTAGAATCCTTGATGCATTTTATTCTTTAGGATTTTATGGAAAACGTCGCAACAAATATTTCTTAAAGGAATTCGAGGAGTTTTTGTTGTTATCTCGCGAAAACAACATCAGCGCCGATACCATAAAAGGTTCATTCGCAGGAGCGATTGGGATCGCGCAGTTTATGCCTTCGAGCTATCGAGAATATGCCATTGATTTTGATGGCGATGGAATGGCTGATTTAGAGAATAATGTGGATGATGCAATTGGTAGCGCGAGCAATTATTTGAAGAGGCATGGATGGAAAAGAGCGGAGCCGATTGTTTTTGAAGTAAGTGCTGCCGCACCTGACAGCTTTATTGATTTGACTGGGAAATCAAAACCAAACCGAACCTACGGCGAGCTAAAAAATTTAGGGTTGGAGGACCAGTTTGACCTCAAGGACGATACGCCTGTTGGGCTGTTCCAGCTTGAAGGTGATGATGGGGTTGAGTATTGGATGTCTTTAAAGAATTTTTACGTGATTACCCGTTATAACCCGAGCAACAATTATGCTTTGGCGATAGTCCAGCTCTCTGACAAAATAAAAACGCTAAAAGCCGCCGAATGATGATGGGTGCTTCAGCTGAGCACTTATCTCTCGGGCCTGTGAAAAGTACAAAAGAAAATACTCCATGGAATTTTTACCTTACATTTTTTGTTATTAAGCAGCTCCGTAAATACGGTGCTTCGATGCTTCAGGGTGATCTAAGTTGACTATTCATTTCAGCCATTCTTTTGCGGAAGACTTAGAAGGGTTTTATCAGCACTGCCTCCCTGAGAAATGCTCATCACCCAAGCTACTCCAGTTTAATGCATCTCTTGCGAATGAGCTCGGCTTGGATCATGAAGGGATTCTTGGTGAATTTGGTATATCTGTTTTTTCTGGCAATGAGTTACCGGAAAATGCCAGCCCCATAGCTCTAGTATACGCAGGCCATCAGTTTGGTATGTTTGCCCCCCAACTGGGTGATGGACGTGCATTGCTCATCGGTGAGGTGGTTGATACGAATGGTAAGCGACGGGATATACAATTAAAGGGATCAGGAAAGACGCCATTTTCTCGTGGTGGTGATGGCAAGGCAGCGCTGGGACCAGTACTTAGAGAATATTTGGTCAGTGAGACGATGCATGCGTTTGGGATTGCAACTACCCGAGCTTTAGCTGCTGTGGGTACAGAGGATTGGATTCGAAGGGAAGAGCCTAAGCCGCGTGCTGTACTCACTCGTGTCTCGGCCAGTCATATTCGGGTTGGCACTTTTGAGTATTTCGCGGCTAGAGACGAATGGGATCAAGTTAAACGCTTAGCGGACTATGCCATAGCAAGACATTTCCCTGAAGTTAGCAGTGGGGATGACAAGTACCTGGATTTTTTTAAGTCGGTACTGCGCAAGCAAGCGAAGCTAATTGCGGATTGGATGAGCGTCGGATTCGTTCACGGCGTCATGAATACAGACAATATGACTATTTCTGGAGAAACGATTGATTACGGTCCCTGCGCTTTTGTGGATCGGTATGCGCCGTCTATTGTCTTCAGCTCTATTGATGAGTACGGGCGATATGCTTATGAGAATCAGCCAAAAATTGGTCAGTGGAATTTAGCCCAACTGGGGAAAGCGCTTATACCGCTCTATGAAGAGGATGAGGAGCAGGTCATACAAAGGTTTGTTGAAGAGCTTGACACGTTTAATGTTTGTTATGAAAAATATTGGCTTTCAAATATGCGAGCTAAACTTGGATTGGTTAGTGCCGAAAAGGGTGATCAGGCGCTCGTTGAGCAATTGCTGCATTTAATGCATCAGGGGCAAGGAGATTTCACTCTCGTATTTCGTCACCTAGCGTCAGCGGTCTTGGGTGATGATTCAAAGTTCAAAGCTCAATTTATCGATCCATCAATGGTGACGGAATGGTTAACGCTCTGGATAAAAAGGGTTGGTCGCGAGGAGTTGTCTCCAGAGCAGTGTGCGACGAGTATGAATGAGGTGAATCCCGCATATATTCCTCGAAATCATAAGGTTGAGGAAGCATTAGATGCGGCAGTGAGTCGTAATGATTTTGAGCCCTTCAGAGCTATGCTCGCTTTGCTGTCGGAGCCGTATCGTGACCATGTTGGAATGGGCGGTTATGCTGCTCCTGCGGCGTTAAGCGCTAGTCCCTACGTGACGTTTTGCGGCACTTAGCCGACATTCATGTGAGAAATGAGCGCGTGTTTTAATTTTCACTATTGTCCTGCAACTGATAGAGTTCATAGATTAGATCAAGAGCTTGCTTGGGTGTTAACTCATCAGGCTTGATCGAAGAAAGACGCTTCGTAATCGGATTGATCTTTTCTAACTCTTGCTCCTGAGGTTCTATTCGGTTGAATAAGTCTGGTTGAATTGTGTTGGCTTTGGACTCTAAAAGTTTGAGCTCACGTTTCGCCGCATGGACTATTTCCTTAGGGACGCCTGCAAGCTGAGCCACCTGTATTCCGTAGCTTTGTGAGGCCGGCCCATCTGCAACGCTGTGCAAAAATACAATGTCGTCCTTGTACTCAACCGCGGATACATGAATATTACTTACCTCTGATATTTCTTCGGACAAGCCCGTCAATTCAAAGTAATGCGTGGCAAACAGTGTGAGGCTTTGATTGGTTTTAGCGAGATACCTTGCGATTGAAAGCGCCAGAGCAAGTCCGTCGTACGTCGAGGTACCGCGACCAATTTCATCCATGAGTACCAGACTGTTTTCCGTAGCATTGTTAAGAATATTTGCTGCTTCTGACATCTCGACCATGAATGTTGATTGTCCTCCTGAGAGATTGTCAGAGGCTCCAATACGAGTAAAAATTTGATCGACTCGGCCGATCAGTGCGGCTTCGGCGGGGACAAAGCTGCCGACGTGAGCAAGAAGGACGATTAAGGCGCATTGGCGCATATAGGTCGATTTCCCGCCCATGTTGGGTCCGGTAATGACCAGCATTTTGTGACGTGCATTGATCTCAACATTGTTAGCAATGAAATTATCAATCTGCGTTTCTACTACTGGATGGCGGCCGTTTGTGATGGTAATTTCGTTATCTTCGACCAGTTTTGGGCGCACGTAGTTTCGCTCCAAGGCAATTTGAGCAAAGCTACCTAGCCCGTCAAGTTGAGCAATCGCTCTTGCTACTTTTTGAATGTCATCTCGATGTTGTTGTAGGGTTTCGATGAGCGCCTCGTAGAGGTATTTCTCACGTTTTAATGCGCGATCTCGCGCGGACAACGCCTTGTCTTCAAATTCTTTAAGCTCTGGCGTGATGAAGCGCTCAGCGTTCTTGAGTGTTTGGCGTCGTCTGTAGGTCTCTGGTACAGCTCCAGCATTGGCTTTCGATACTTCGATATAAAACCCATGGACACGATTGAATTCGACCTTTAAGTTTGAAATTCCGGTATTTTGTTTTTCTCGTTGCTCGAGTTCGATTAAAAAAGTGCCGCAATCATTTTGTATGGATCTAAGTGTATCGAGTTCCTTGTCGAACCCATCGTTGATAACGCCACCCTCGGTCATTATGTTGGCGGGTTCGGGAAGGATGGCTTTTTCAAGTTGTGTGGCAATTTCTGTGTTGTGGGCAAGATCCCTAGATAAGGAAGAAAGCAGAGCTAAATCTGGGGCATTTATTAGTGCTTGCAACTTCGGGATTACTTGTAAAGTATGTCTTAACCCCGATAGATCTCTTGGTCGAGCACTTTTAAGCGTGATTCGAGTATTAATTCGTTCGATATCCGAAATCGATGCAAAAATTTGACGCATTGATGTTAATGCTGTCTGGTTTTTCTGATCAGTAAGCCAAGTCACCGAGGAGAGGCGTTCGTTTATGTCATCGTGATTAAACAATGGATGATTGAGTGTGTGTTGTATCCATCGCGCCCCCATGCTGGATACCGATTTGTCAAATGTTGACAGCAAGGTAGGGCTGACCTCACCTTGAAGCGTGGTATTAATCTCGAGGTTTTTACGTGTTGAGACATCAAGTTGGATGAAATCGTTTTCGCGTTCAACCTGTATTGCAGTGATGTGTGCTAGTGGCTCTGACTGTGTACTTTGTGCATAGGTTAGAAGCGCGCCGGCCGCTGAGATCGCGCATCTGGACTCCTCGCACCCGAAGCCACGTAGGTCGCGAACCTTAAGGTGTTCGCATAGCGATCTTTTTGCTACTTCCTCGTCGAAGTGCCATGTTGGTAGTCTTTGAATTCTAATTTTAGTTTGACCTAGTCCCTGGAATGTGGCCCCTTCTGGAGCAATGATTTCAGAGGGTTGCAGTCGAGCTATTTCATTCAGTACGGATAGATTGCTACCTTGTTTGATCTTCAATTGCCCAGATGATATGGACATCCAAGCTACACCCCAATCATTATCTTTATGATAAAAACTCAAGACGTAATTCTCCTGTTTGTCAGGAAGGAGTGCCGCGTCCGATAGCGTGCCCGGGGTAACTATTCTAACGACCTTCCGATCGACGGGGCCTTTAGAGGTGGCTGGGTCTCCAATTTGTTCGCAAATGGCGATTGATTCCCCAGATTTAACGAGCTTGGCGAGGTATTGTTCTGCAGCGTGATGTGGCACGCCTGCCATTTTTATGGGCTCTCCAGCTGAGCTACCTCGGGACGTTAAAGTGATGCCGAGTAGTTTTGATGCGCGTTCTGCATCTTCGAAAAATAGTTCGTAGAAGTCTCCCATCCGGTAGAACAGCAGCTTATCTTTATGTTCTGACTTGATGCCCAGATACTGTCGCATCATGGGCGTATGCGTAGGGTCCTGCGCAGACTTATTTGAAACGGGCTGCACGATGCTGTTTTTTTGGATCTTAGTCATGAGAAATTAAGAACACATTGGTCGTCGCAGGCTCATATGTGGATGTCAATAAAATCGACTGTTCTAAACATCTATCCTGCCATAAACTCAAAACAGTTGAGTTAAAGCATTTTTTAACTTTCATCCTTTTTAGTGTGGGGTCTAAGCGCAGACAATAGTTGAACAAAAATTTTGGGGTTTCCAGCAACAATTCTTCCGCTGTCTAAAAACTGATCTTCGCCCTCTAGGTCACCTACTAGACCACCAGCCTCTTTAATGAGTAGTGCTCCTGCCGCCATATCCCAAGGTGATAATCCTATTTCCCAGAAGCCATCTAATCGTCCGGCAGCAACGTTAGCGAGGTCTAACGCGGCCGCGCCAGGCCTTCTGATGCCTGCGGTCTTCAATGCTATTGTTTTAAACATATCGGTGTAAGAGTCAATGTCTGAATTCGCCTTGAACGGGAATCCTGTGCCAATTAAACAGTCAATGAGCTTGTCTCTTTTTGATACGCGGATACGTTTTTCGTTAAGGTAGGCGCCAGCACCTCTGGATGCGGTATACAGGTCATTTCTACAAGGGTCGTAAACAACTGCAACTTGCAATTGTTTTTTATAGGCTAGAGCTATTGAGACCCCATAAACGGGGAAACCATGCAAGAAGTTTGTTGTCCCATCGAGCGGATCAATGATCCATTCATAATCAGATTCTCCAGTTCTTCCAGATTCCTCCGCTAAAAATGCGTGATTTGGATAAATTTTTTGTAAGGAGCTAATGATTGCTACTTCTGCTGCATGATCTACTTCGCTGACAAGATCATTTAAAGTTTTATGTTTTATTTTTAATTGTTCGATGTTTTCGGCGGCGCGATTGATAATATCTCCGGCGCGCCGTGCGGCTTTGACCGCAAAGCCTAACATGGGATTCATAGTGGTCTCTTGAGTCTGTTTAAAGAACGATAGCGCTATTCTAAATTAAACTAACGCAGTTCGTAACGTTAGTATCTGCGCTAAGGTGTGCATAAAACTGTTTCTTCAGTAAATAGTACACTGACGCCATGCTTGATCGAGTGAGAATTATTCTTGTCTGCCCCAGTCATCCTGGCAATATTGGATCTGCTGCTCGGGCAATGAAGACGATGGGCTTGACCCGTTTGTACTTAGTGACGCCGAAATCATTTCCGCATGTGGAAGCGACAGCCCTGGCGGTTGGTGCCGCTGATATTTTGGATGCCGCCTCGGTTTGCGACACTCTTGATGAGGCGTTGACCGGAACAATATTTTCGGTTGCTTCTACAGCAAGGCATCGCGATTTGAGTCACCAGATTTGGTCTCCTAGGGAGGTGGCTAGCTCGTTGATGCATAAAACAGATGAGGGGGATGTCGCGATAGTGTTTGGTCCTGAGCGAACGGGCTTAACCATTCAAGACGCGACTAAGTGCAACGTGGTATCAACTATCCCATGCAACGCTGATTATTCGTCTCTTAATTTAGCCCAGGCAGTGCAAGTGTTTGCTTATGAACTTAAGGTGATTAGCCTCGATCACGTCATTTTGCCTGGTGACAGGAAGCTCGTGGCGCGTGCCACACATGAAGAAACGGAGCGTTTAATTGCGCACTTCGAAAAAGTGCTGATCGACGTTGGCTTTCTGAATCTGAAAACACCAGGTCGGGTGATGCAGCGTTTGCGAAGGTTAATCGCACGGGGAGAGTTGGAAAAAGATGAGCTCAATATCTTAAGAGGTTTCCTCAGCGCAGTTGAGAAAAAAGCGCTGTAGAATCGGGATCAAATCGAAATATAGGAATAATAATGTTTGGTCGAATACGTGAAGAAATCCGAATTGTCTTTGATCGCGATCCAGCTGCGCGAACGACTTGGGAGGTCGTGACTTGCTACCCAGGATTTCATGCGATGTTGTTTCATCGTCTCGCTAACTATTTATGGCGCGTTGATTTTCGATGGTTTGCACGTTGGTTATCTGCAATTGGTCGTTGGCTGACGGGAATTGAAATTCATCCTGGAGCGACTATCGGGCGTCGATTTTTTATTGATCATGGGATGGGCGTGGTTATTGGAGAGACCTCAATTATTGGTGATGATTGCACCTTGTACCATGGTGTAACACTTGGCGGGACCACATGGGATAAAGGCAAGCGCCACCCTACGCTTGGTGACGGGGTTGTTATCGGGGCCGGCGCTAAGGTGCTAGGCCCAGTTACGATAGGGGCAAACGCTAAGATCGGCTCTAACGCTGTTGTTGTTCGTGACGTGCCAAATGGTGCTACAGCCATAGGGATACCAGCAAGAATTGCTGAGTCGGGTGAGAAGGCGGGCCATGAAAGCGCTGCGCATCCTGGATTTTCCTCATATGGGCTAGGCGGGGATGTGAATGACCCTTTGGTCAAGGCCGTCCATGGTGTGCTTAAACATTCGGAATATATTGATGCTCGTCTCGAGTTCGTTCTCGCCGAACTTAAAAAACTGGGTGTTGATGTGTCGCAGCAGTTGGGCCCACAACAACCTTCGAGTAAGGGTAAGCCTGCCGAATAGTTGACTAAATTAGTCGGGAACTTTATAATTAGCGCTTGGTTATTAGGTCGGCTACATTACGTGTGTAATCAAAAATCCCGGTCCCTGGGGGGGGAATAAATGAGATTAACGACAAAAGGACGCTTTGCGGTTACCGCAATGATGGACATTGCCCTGCAAGAGGGGCCAAAGCCTGTATCGTTAAGCGATATCAGTGAGCGTCAGCGTATATCTTTGTCGTATCTTGAACAGCTATTTGGAAAACTTAGACGAAGCTTACTTGTCACAAGCGTGCGTGGTCCTGGTGGGGGTTATCGGATCAAACAGCCGATTACATCGATCACCGTTGGTGAAATAATAAGGGCAGTTGATGAAACAGTTGATGCGACCCAATGCGGTGGTTTAAAGAATTGTAAGGACGATAAAGAGTGCATTACCCATGATTTATGGACAGGATTGAATGAGCATATTTTTGATTATATGGATACTGTAAGACTTTCTGACTTAGTCGAAAGGCGAGTTTTTAAGTTGAAGGGTATTCAGCCAGTTAAGTTCGAGAAAAGAAATTGATGCAAGTGTATTTTGACCATAACTCCACCACGAGAGTGGCTGATTCGGTGCTTGGCGCGATGTTGCCGTACTTTCAGCATCAGTATGGAAATGCATCGAGTCGACATGATCTGGGAACAATTGCTCGATCGGCAATTAATGAGTCAAGAGAGAAGATTGCTGGACTTGTTGGTGTTCAGCCCTCCCAGGTGATCTTCACTTCTGGTGGAACTGAGTCAAATAATATGTTTATTAGTGGGATGGCCTCCTACTTACCGCCAGGCAGAGTGTTGGTCAGTTCGATCGAGCATCCCTGCGTTATGGTGCCAGCTAGACATTTAAGCAGACAGGGCTGGACAGTCGACTTAATTCCGGTGTCTGCAAAGGGTATTGTAGATAAAGACCAATTGTCGGTTGACTTGATCGGTAGAGATTCTTTGGTGTCTGTGATGATGGTTAATAACGAAACGGGTGTAATTCAACCTATTGCTGAGCTGGCTTCTCTAGTGAAAAGTAACGGGGGCTGGATGCATACAGATGCTATTCAAGCATTGGGTAAAATTCACTGTAACTTTGGGGATAGCGGCGTTCATGCAATGAGTCTTTCGGCTCATAAGATTAATGGCCCAAAGGGTATTGGGGCGTTGATTGTAGATAAAAAATTACCGATCGATGCTTTTATTAAAGGTGGTGGGCATGAGTTTGGGCTTAGATCAGGCACTGAAAATGTTGCATCGATTGTTGGTTTTGGTGTGGCAGCTGAATTAGCTGCGTCTAATTTAAGCGGCTACGGATCACATGTGAGTGTGTTGCGAGATAAAATAGAGGCTCAGCTTATTCGTATCGGTGCTGTTATCCATGGTTTAGGTTCGCCACGTTTAAGTAATACATCCTATTTTTCAGTTCCAGGCATACAGGGTGAAACGCTTGTTATGGAGTTGAATAAGCTTGGTTTTGCAGTTGCAAGTGGCGCTGCGTGTTCGAGTCATGGTAGTGGTTCTAGCGTAACTCTGAAGGCGATGGCCGTTCCAGAGGAACTAGTGCATGGTGCTGTGCGTCTCAGTCTTGGAATAGATAATGTAGAAGAAGAGTGCGACGGGTTTAGTGCAGCTTTAGAGTTAATCGTTTCGCGTTTAAAAGAATTAGTTTCACTTACGGTTTAGGTCATATTAATTATGTCGATACAGGTTACACAAAAAGCAGCGATTCATATTCAACGATCCTTAGATAAAGAAGGAGGGGTTGGTTTGAGGTTTGGGGTTAGGACGGTTGGATGTTCTGGGCTGAGTTATACCTTCGAGCGAGCTTCCGAGATCGCTGCAGACGAAGAGGTGTTTGAGTCGGAAAATGTGAAGTTGCTTGTAAAAAAATCTGACCTCGTATTTTTAGACGGCTCAATCCTTGATTTTGAAAGAAAAGGGTTAAACGAATTATTTAAAGTTGAAAACCCTAAAGCTGCTGCGACTTGTGGTTGTGGTGAGAGTTTTACGATTGACGAAAACAACTGATGGTGTCTTAACAATATGAGTACAGCAATTGATAACATTGTGAATCAGCCGTACAAGGCTGGATTCCACACCGAAATCGAGACGGATTCAATGGCTCGTGGTTTGAGCGAAGATGTTATTCGAACGATATCGAGCAAGAAGAATGAGCCAGATTGGTTGTTAGAGTTTCGTCTTAATGCTTACCGTCATTGGTTGACGATGACAGAGCCAAAATGGCCAAACGTGAGATATCCAAAAATTGATTTTCAGGACATAATTTATTATTCGGCACCGAAGTCTAAGGCGACCAAGAAGTCCATGGATGAGGTCGATCCAGAGTTATTGAAAACTTTTGAGAAGCTTGGTATTCCTATGAATGAGCGGGCGGCTTTGGCTGGCGTTGCTGTGGATGTTGTTTTTGATAGCGTGTCTGTAACGACCACCTATAAAGAAAAGTTAGCGGAATACGGGATCATATTTTGCTCGTTCTCTGAGGCGGTCAGAGACCATCCAGATCTGATTAAGAAGTACCTTGGCAGTGTTGTTCCTTATACCGATAATTTTTATTCCGCATTAAATTCAGCGGTTTTTACGGACGGGTCGTTCTGTTACATCCCGAAAGGTGTGAAGTGTCCGATGGATCTGTCGACTTACTTTCGCATCAATACTCAGGACTCGGGTCAGTTTGAAAGGACTCTGATTGTCGCAGAAGAGGGCAGCCAGGTGTGTTACCTAGAGGGATGCACTGCACCTCAATTTGATACGAATCAATTGCATGCAGCCGTGGTTGAGCTCATTGCTATGGATGATGCAGATATTAAGTATTCCACTGTGCAAAATTGGTATGCCGGAGATGAAAATGGTGTTGGTGGTATCTTTAATTTTGTGACTAAGCGCGGATTGTGCAAAGGTAAAAACTCCAAAATATCTTGGACCCAAGTGGAGACTGGATCAGCGGTGACTTGGAAATACCCCTCGTGTATTCTTCTTGGAGATAATTCGGTGGGTGAGTTTTACTCCGTAGCGCTTACTAATCACATGCAGCAGGCTGATACTGGAACAAAGATGTTCCATATTGGCAAGAATACGCGCAGCCGCATTATCAGTAAGGGTATTTCAGCGGGAAAATCTAATAATAGTTATCGTGGTTTGGTGAAGGTGTCACCTAAAGCCGCTGGTGCTCGTAACTATTCTCAATGCGACTCTATGTTGATTGGCGATCTTTGTGGCGCCAACACATTCCCTTACATTGAGGTCGCCAACAAGAGCGCGACCGTAGAACATGAGGCAAGCACGTCAAAAATTGGTGAAGAGCAGTTGTTTTATTTTTTGAGTCGAGGTATCGATTCTGAAGAAGCTGTTTCTATGATTATTAATGGATTCGTCAGAGATGTATTTATGCACTTGCCCATGGAGTTCGCGGTCGAGGCAACAAAATTACTCGGTCTAAAACTGGAAGGAAGTGTTGGATGATTATCAAGAATGCAGCAACGATCCTAAGCGTACATAACCTCGTCGCTAGTATTGATGGCACTCAAATACTCAAGGGTTTTGATATAACTGTTAAAGCTGGTGAAATACACGCAATCATGGGGCCTAATGGCTCTGGTAAAAGTACCTTTTCTAAGGTCTTAGCCGGACATCCTTCTTACACGGTTGATGGTGGTACTTTAGAGTTTAAGGGGCAAAGTTTGATGGACTTAGAGCCCGATGAACGAGCAAAGCTGGGTGTTTTTCTTGGGTTTCAGTATCCAGTCGAGGTTCCCGGTGTCACAAATGGTTCATTTTTGAGGTTGGCATACAACACTGTTCAGGGCGCAAGGGGTAAAGACGAGTTGGACCCACTTGAGTTTGATGACTTTATTCAGAGTAAATTGAGCCTTCTTGGTATGGATGCGAGCTTTTTGGAGCGCAGTTTGAACGACGGGTTTTCGGGTGGTGAAAAGAAAAGAAATGAAATCCTTCAAATGGCGATTTTAGAACCTACTCTCGCCATATTAGATGAAACTGATTCCGGGTTAGATATTGATGCTTTAAGGGTTGTTGCAAATGGTGTGAACACGCTGCACGGTGACAGCGATGCTGTAGTGCTTGTGACTCATTACCAGAGACTACTTAATTACATTGAACCAGATTTCATTCATGTTGTGGATGGTGGGCGCGTGATTAAGACTGGGGACAAGTCTTTAGCGCATGAGCTTGAGTCTCGAGGATATGAGTGGGTTCTGGACGAAAACCGTTCGAGAGCAGCATGAGTCAGCAATCGGTGGAGTTTACAGCCTCTTTGTTGAAGGCGGATGGGGCTAACGTCGAGCATTCAACAGAAGATTGGTTAAAAAGCTGTCAGTTAGATGCTCGTACCCATTTTGAAAAGTGCCCACTGCCGACAACTTCGGAAGAGGAGTGGCGTTTTACAGATTTGACTGGGCTATATAAAAGTACTCTTACTCCCTCAGCGCCTGACACACCCATTGACCCATCAGTGGTGAAATCATTTTTGATTCCAGAAGCCAGTAGTTCTGTTGTTCTGGTGAATGGCGTTTACTCCCCCTCATTGAGTACTGTGAGCTCAGCCCAAACTAAAATTCGAGTCTGTAATCTGAAGTCAGCACTGAACGATGCTCAACTAAAGGTATCGGTAAAGCGCCGATTAAATAGCCTAGAAGGTGATGGAGTCAGTGGGTTTTGCGAAATGAATACCGCGCTATTTAAAGATGTCGTCGTGATTCATGCGGATTCTAATGGTAATTCTTTTGAAACTATCCACATTTTAAATATCAGCACAGGTAAACATACCTTCAATCATCCGCGATTGCTCCTCATCGCCGAAGAGCAGGCACGAGTATGTGTTCTAGAGGATTATATTGGTATAGGCGGTTTTGGCTATATGACCAATGCTGTGTCAGAGTTATCACTGGCAGCTGAATCACAGGTCATACATGTCAAGCTTCAACGTGATGATGCCAGTGCTTACCATATTGCACATACGCATGTAGGCATAGATAAAGGTGCTTCGTATCAAAACTGGTCGGTCAGTGTTGGAGCGGTAGTATCGAGACATAATTTGGTCACGAGACAGCGTGAAGATGGGGGTCATATTGCAATTAAAGGTTTAGCGCTTGGACACGATAAGCGAATAGTTGATATGCATTCATGCATCGAACATACAAAACCTCATGGGCAGTCAATACAGGTTCATAAAACCATTGCTGGAGATCGGTCTAAGATTGTTTTTAACGGTAAGGTAAAGGTTCATAAAGGGGCGCAGCAAACGAATTCCAGCCAACAAAATCGCAATTTATTGCTTAGCGCTCGAGCGTCAGTTGACACCAAGCCTGAATTAGAAATATTTGCCGATGATGTTAAGTGTGCGCATGGCGCAACTGTCGGGCAGGTGAGCGAAGATGAATTGTTCTATCTGAAGTCTCGCGGCCTCGATGATGATTTAGCGCGTAATTTACTCAATTATGCCTTTGCTAAAGAGGTGATTGAAGATTTGCCGATTAAGTCTTTAGGTGCGGTTATAGAAAGTTATATTCGAGACCAAACAAAAATATAAGAGCATCAAAGTATATCTAAATGGGAACAAGAGAGAGATATTGATATGGTTGAATTCGATGTTGAGCGCATTCGACGGGACTTTCCTGTCTTAGCGACGTCAGTTAATAACAAGCCTTTAGTATATTTGGATAGCGGTGCGAGTGCACAAATGCCTCAATCAGTGATTGATCGTATCAATCATTACCATCAGTATGAACATGCCAACATTCACCGTGGTGTTTATCAACTCTCAGAGCAAGCGACGGCGGCTTATGAGGCGGTAAGGACAACGGTGGCAAGGTTTTTAAATGTGGCTGATACCTCAGAAATTATATTCACTAAGGGCACAACACATGCGATTAATTTGGTTGCGCATGCTTATGGGCGTAAGTTCGTTCATGCTGGAGATGAAATCATTGTGTCCCATATGGAGCACCATTCGAACATCGTTCCTTGGCAGCAATTGTGTGACGAAGTTGGCGCGACGCTGAAAGTCATTCCAATTAGTGATATCGGAGAATTGGATTTAGAGGTATACGAGCGTTTGTTGTCCGATAAAACAAAATTAGTTGCGGTGACTCATGTCTCGAATGTGTTGGGGACTGTTAATCCTATTAAAGATATGGTTGCTCTTGCGCATGCAAGAGAGATTCCAGTTTTGGTTGATGGTGCTCAAGGAGCGCCTCATATGAAAGTGGATGTTCAAGATCTTGGCTGTGATTTTTATATTTTTTCTGGGCATAAGATGTGTGGTCCAACCGGAATCGGTATTCTTTACGGTAAGCGTCATTGGTTGGAGAGAATGAATCCGTATGAAGGCGGGGGAGATATGATTCTTTCGGTCACCTTCGAAAAGACTACTTATGCCGATATTCCCGCAAAATTTGAAGCAGGCACGCCTCCAATCGTCTCGGCACTTGGTCTCGGTGAGGCAATAGATTATTTAGAGGCGATTGGCCTTGATAGCATTGAGCGCTATGAAAAAGTATTGACCAAGTATGCTACAGAGGCATTGTCGGATATTAAGGATATAACTTTTTACGGTACGGCTCCTAATAAGGCAGCAGTCATTTCCTTTAATATTAAAGGCGTGCATGCTCATGACATAGGCACCTTACTTAATGACGATGGCGTAGCTGTGCGTACAGGACATCATTGCGCGCAACCAGTTATGCAGCGATATAAGGTCCCTGCAACGACACGGGCTTCTTTCTATTTGTACAATACGATCGATGATGTGGACAAGCTCGTTGCCTCCATCCGTAACGCACAGAAAATATTCAGCTAGGACATTATTAATATGAGTTCCAAACAAATATACCAAGAGGTGATCCTGGATCATTGTAAGAAGCCGCGAAACTGGGGAATGATTACGAATCCAACACATAAAGCCGAGGGTATTAATCCCTTGTGCGGTGACCACCTATGGGTAAGCATGACTGTGGTTGACGAAAAAATAGAGGACATACAGTATGAGGGCGAAAGCTGCGCCATCTGTATGTCTTCAGGTTCGATGATGACTACAAAGGTTAAGGGTAAGGCATTCGCCGATGCAATTGCATTGGCCGAGCAGTTTCGGTCGTTGACTACTGGGCCCAGTGCAGCCGATGAGGCAAAAGAGCTTGGGAGCCTTACTGTTTTCTCAGGTATTCGTGACCTACCTTCACGGGTTAAATGTGCGATGTTACCTTGGCACACGTTAACAGCAGCAATCAACTCGAAAGACGAAGCTTCTACAGAAGGTGATCAAGATCCTGTTCCCGGTTCAGGAACCCAAAAAACTTAAGTAAAAAAATTATGCCTAAAATTGCCGATTTAGAAGTTACCCCAAATCCAAACGCTAGGAAATTCGTACTCAAAGAACCTATAACCTATGGCGTGGCCAAGTCATATGAGTCAGCGGAAGAAGCGGTTGGGGATGAGCTTGCGTCTAGTTTGTTTCAAATAGAGAGTGTGGTATCTGTTTTTTACGTCGATAATTGGATTACGGTGACGCAAGACGGTAGTGCCGATTGGAAAGAATTGATGCGATCTTTGGCCGAACCAATTCGTTTGGCGCCTGTTGCAACTCAGGTGTCGGAAGAAGCATCGAAAACTGCCACATGGCTTCAAACGGATGAATCCAGTCTTTCCGAAACGGAACGGGCTCAGCTGGTGCAAATCAATGAATTGCTAGATGACCGCGTGAGGCCATACCTTCAAAGTGATGGCGGTGATCTCTATGTCGTAGGCTTAGAGGATAATGTTTTGAGCGTTCATTATCAGGGCGCATGTGGTAGCTGTCCCAGTTCCTTATCTGGGACACTCGCTGGTATTACCAGTTTAGTAAGGGAAATCGATCCTAATATCGACGTTATAGCGGTATAAGCCGGATCTCGATGGGTTATAGAAGCGGACGTTGACGGTTATGAGTGATTGGCAAAAAGTATGTTCAGTGACGGACGTTCAGTTGGGCAAATGGTGTCAAACAGATCTCGACGGAACTATTGTCGTTATATATAACCTGGATGGGCAGTTCTTTGCGATTGAGGACGTGTGCACGCATGATGGGGCGATCTTAAGTGGTTGTCCATTGGAGGGCGATGAAGTAGTCTGCCCTCGTCATGGGGCGAGATTCTCGGTTAAAACCGGTGAAGCACTGAGTGCGCCAGCATGGGAGGCTACGGCAACCTTCCCGATAAAAATAGAAAATGACCACATCTTGATACGAGATAATCGGTGGGATTAGTCTTGTTACGATACGTTTAGGATGAAGGTTGGGTCAGCCCAGACAAGATTTCTTGTAGATACCTTACGCGCTCCTCTGCCAAGTCAACATTTTCATGTTCGCAAATAAGCTTGCTAGGACCGGAGAACCGGATGTCATTCCTCTTTTGTACCAGTTCTATGATCTCCATTGGATCTACGAGTGGGTCAGTGTGAAATGCAATACTGGTTTTATTGGGGGCAGAGTCTATTTTAGAGATACCTAAAAGTTTCCCAACAATACGAAGTTTATGTGAAGCTAATAATGCTTTTGTTTCGGGGGGAAGTAATCCGAATCGGTCGATCAATTCTTCTTCAATTTTTTCCAATTGGGTTTGCGTTGACGCATTGGCCAGTCTCTTATATATGATGAGGCGCTCATGAACATCTGGGCAATAGTTATTCGTTAGAAGTGTTGGAGTGTGCAATACGATTTCAGTCCCTTGTGGAATTTGTATATCTATGTTCGGTTCTCTCCCTAATTTAAGGGATTGCACGGCTCGGTCAAGCATGTCCACATAAAGTTGAAAACCGATTTCTTGTAGGTCGCCGCTTTGCGAGTCTCCGAGTACTTCGCCAGCTCCTCGTATTTCAAGATCGTGCATGGCAAGGAAAAATCCAGATCCAAGATCTTCCATGAGTTGTATCGCTTCAAGCCTCTTTTTTGCGGGACCTTTTAACTTAACTCCGTCAGTTGTCATTAGGTAGGCATAGGCTTGATGGTGCGATCTCCCGACCCTACCTCGTAGCTGGTGCAGTTGGGCTAGGCCAAATTTTTCGGCCCGATTAATGATGATGGTATTCGCAGTTGGAATATCGATTCCTGTTTCAATGATCGTGGTGCACAGTAAGATATTAAATCTCCCCTGGTAAAAATCACGCATGACGAACTCTAGGTCTCGCTCATGCATTTGCCCGTGAGCGATTCTTATTGAAGCTTCTGGCAGAATTTCATTTAGTTTTTCGAGCTCTCTTTCAATTGTGTCTACTTCGTTGTGTAAATAATAAATTTGTCCACCGCGCTTGAGTTCTCTTAGGGCCGCCTCTCTAATCATTCCGCGATTGAAAGACATCACAAATGTTTTGATTGATAGTCTCTTTTCGGGAGGCGTGGTGATAACCGAGAAATCTCGTAATCCCTCCATGCTCATGGCAAGCGTTCTGGGTATTGGTGTCGCTGTTAGCGTTAGGATGTCTGTATCTGCTCTTAGAGATTTCAAGGCTTCTTTGTGCCTGACGCCGAAACGATGTTCTTCGTCCACTATGACTAGGCCAAGATCATCAAACTGAATCTCTTTTGATAATAACTTGTGTGTCCCTATGACAATATCAACTTTTCCGGTTTTTAATCCATCTATTGTTTCTATGACTTCTTTTCTGCTTCTAAAGCGAGAGAGTTCACGAATTTCTACCGGGAGATTCGCAAAACGATCAGAAAATGTCTGAAAATGCTGCTCGGCTAACAACGTTGTTGGTACTAATACCGCTACTTGTGCATTATCTGCTACCGCTACGTACGCAGCCCGCAGTGCAACTTCTGTCTTTCCGAAACCTACGTCACCACATATGAGCCGATCCATTGGTTTGTCAGATTGAAGGTCAGCAATTGTGTCCTCGATAGCATGATGTTGATCTATCGTTACCGTGAAAGGGAAGTCCTCACAGAAAGAGGCGTATCCCGTTTTGTCCAGCCGCCTCGCTAAGCCTTGTTTTGAAGCACGCTGGGCGTAAATGTTCAATAGCTCTGCAGCAGTATCTCTAATTTGTTTTGCTGCTTTCTTTTTAGCTTTATCCCACTTGTCACTTCCCAAGCGATGTATCGGAGCAGTCTCCGGCGGCCCACCAGAGTAACGACTGATCATTTCAAGTTGAGATACGGGCACGTATAGAATATCTCCATCCGCATATTCGATGGTTAGAAACTCTGTATCTCCCTCACCCAGGTCTAGCATGATTAATTCTTTATATCGACCAATACCATGTTGCAAATGCACGATTGGGTCATCTTTACGAATTTCAGATAAATCTCTAACTAGATTCTCACTCGAAGTCTTGCGGTCTCGTTTACTTCGGACGCGGGTTTGCTGCGGATAGAGTTCAGATTCGGTAATAATGGCTAGAGAGCTGTCTTTTAGAATGAATCCATGATCTAAAAGCCCAACTGAAATGAACAGACTTTTATTTCTAGGCAGCTCATTCTTCCATTCATCGATATCTTCCGTGGATATCGAATGGTCGTGAAATAGGGTTTTGAGTGTTTCTCTTCTTCCTGGACTGTCAGCAATTAACACCACGCTTTTATTATGTTCAGTCAAGAAGTGTTTCAGGTTAGTAAGAGGATCCTGAAGCCGACGATTAATTGATAAATCAGGAAGTGATTCAAAGTAATTATCTGGTTCCTGAGATGTGCTGATTTTTAGCCGGCTAAACTTCTTGATTTCGGTAAAGAATTCCGCTTCACGTAAGAATAAGCGGGCTGGATCCAACAGCGGTCGTTCAACCTCTCCCCTTAATAGCCGATATCTCGAGTCAGCATCGTTCCAGAATTCACGAATCTCAGATTCGAGATTTCCTTCTAAAATTAGGGTCCAGTCATTGTCGAGATAATCCAATAGTGGTGAAATTTCGTCAAAAAACAGTGGGAGGTAATATTCAATGCCGGGTGGGTTTGAGCCTTTAGAAATCTCTCGGTAGATTAGACTTTTAGATGGATCACCTTCTACAATCTCTCGATATTTAGTGCGAAATTTTGTTCTTGCAGCATCATCCGTAGGAAACTCTTTTGCGGGTAATAGACGTATCTCGTTAACTTTATAGATGCTTCTTTGCGTATCAACATCGAATGTTCGTATGCTGTCAATTTCAGTATCGAACAGATCTATTCGGTATGGCAGGACGCTGCCCATAGGGAAAACATCAATGATCCCCCCTTTTATTGCATACTCTCCAGGCGCGAGGACTTGTGATACAGGAGAATAACTCGCTCTTTGGAGCTTTTCTCTAAAATCATCTAGGTCTAATGTATCTTTGATTTTTAGAAAGAATACGTAACTATTTAAAAATTCTCTAGGAGGTAGATAATAAAGAGCAGTTACAACTGGGACGACCAGTACGTCAATATTTTTAGTATCAATTTGATACAAGGTTTCTAATCTTTGGGAAATTAGATCCTGATGTGGCGAGAATGTATCAAAGGGCAGAGTTTCCCAATCTGGGAAGAGATGAACGCGTAGATCTTTGTTGAAAAATCTAATTTCCTCAACTAATCTATTTGCTTCCGAGGCCTTTTGGCATATCACAGCAAGGGGAGATTTTCGAGTGGTCGCAGTGTTTGCGATAAGCAAACTGAGGCCACTTCGAGAATTCAGCTTGAGTGTTTGTCGTTGCCCATTTTGGGTAATCTGGAGGGAGGGAAGCATGCTTTAAAAAGCATAGATTATAATGCACTAGCGTCACAGCATGTCTGTAACTATAAACGGATAAATTATAAATTGATCAAATGACTCAAATAGCTAACGTTGTCACTTAAAATTTCCCCATCTTATTTCGTTGTGATACCTGCAGCAGGCAAAGGTACAAGATTCGGATCTCAAGGCAATGCCGTGAAGCAGCACGAGGATTTGCTTGGCAAGTCAGTGCTTCAAAGGTCAATTGAACCATTTCTTGAACACAAAAAAATCAACGGCGTTGTTGTCGTGCTTTCGGATGGCGATACAGGTGCAGAGAACCTTACGGAGAGTCTTGATCAAAGCAAGTTAACAATTGTTTCATTGGGTGGCAAGACCAGGGCAGAGACAGTTTTAAATGGCATCAGATCGCTGGGTGGTGAGGTCCGTGACGTCGATTGGATTCTCGTGCATGATGCGGCTCGCCCACTTATTACTGCCGAATTGATTGATCGTCTTATTGATGGGGTCGGAAATTACTCTGATGGTGGGTTACTCGCCTGTCGTTTAGTGGATACCATTAAGCAATCTGATGATCGTGATCATATCTTTTCTACAGTTGACCGAAAAAAATTTTGGTCGGCTCAGACGCCACAGATGTTTAGGCGAGCTACGCTCGAAGAAGCGTTAGAGGGTAAGAATAATTTTGAAGAAATAACCGATGAGTCCTCAGCGGTAGAGCGACTGGGCATGAAACCGAGGCTTATTCAATCTGAGGCGGATAACTTTAAAATCACATACGAACGTGATCTTGATCGTGCGCAATTAGTCCTTGAACAACGTTCTTTCAGAAAGGTTGCTGACAAATGAGAATTGGTGAGGGATTTGATGTGCACGCTTTGGTGTCGGACAGACCCTTAATCCTTGGTGGCGTTCTGATTCCCCATGAGAAGGGATTGGCGGGACATTCGGATGCGGATGTTTTAATCCATGCATTGATTGACGCGCTTCTGGGCGCATGTGGTCTGGGCGATATTGGCCAACATTTCCCCGACACAGATCCTCAGTGGGAAGGCATCGGCAGTAGGGTTATGCTTGCGACGGTATATAAAATGGTGTGTGAATCCGGATATGAAGTGGTCAACGTAGACTCTACGGTTATTGCAGAGCGACCTAAATTATCACCGTATATTGCGCATATGCGTGAGGTGTTGGCCGAGTTGCTCAGTGTCAGTGTTGACCAGGTAAACGTCAAAGCAAAGACCTCGGAACGTTTGGGGATGGTTGGCCGGGAGGAGTGCATTGTTGCAATGGTCTCGGTTTTATTATCGTCCACGTAATAATCGGATCTTGAGTTAATTAACTCAAGATGGACGCAACCAGGGTTGATATCGCGGCACCCACAAGATGATGTTGCTCTTTGTCTAGGTGAATGCCATCAACTTTACTGGCGGTTGTGACGGATGAGCAATCAAAGTAATGGCATTTCAGATCATCAGAGATCTTTTTATATTCCTCCGACAAACCTACTATTTTATTTTCTCCACCCTTGAATTTAGGAGCAATGGGTCCTCTGGGAGTCTCGATTATCGGTGGTGTGACTAATAGAATAGGCGGGATAGGCATTCCAGGCTCTACGGGAGCCGTTTTTATGTGATTCACTATCGTGCGTATCCCCTGTGCAGAATGCCATGCATTAAAGTCATGCATTGATTGGAAGTCATTTGTCCCTAGCGCAAGAATGACTAAGTCTAGAGGCGAATGCATTTCTATAACTTGCTGAATGCCATCTACGCCTTTTCGACCTGGTAAAAAGGGGTCATTCCAAACTGTTCGTCTTCCATTAAGACAGTTCTCAATGACTCGAACTTTGGCTTCACTCTGATTAAGCAGATTCTCCATAAAACCTGTCCATCGATCATCGAAGTCTAAACGCCTGCGCGTTCCTGGGATAATACCCCAGGTCAATGAATCAGAATAAACGAGGATTTGTTTCATGTCATGGAGCCTCTATGTTGGATAGTTATTCAGTGCATGGACATATTTTGCACCACTTTTTCAAGCAAAATATCCGCATCTTTTTGAAGTAATAATTTTTGAGATACTAATGCCTCAGTTGCTTCACGTACTTTTTGAACGTAAGTCATGTAGTCGGGGTAGATTGAGAGTAATGATGGTCTAGAGTCATTAGCTGCTATTGCCGCACTATCATCTAGTGATAGTGGAATAAAGGAACCATTTTCATCGCAGAGGTCACCGCCGCCGAATTCTGTAGTCCGAAGGTTCCAACCTAGATGAGTCCCCATAGGGACTTCGATATGTGGATGTCTTACGCCAGCGATATCATGACCAAATTGATCAACCGCTGGCACTAACACCTTGTGGTTCGCAATCACCTCTGGAACGAGCAAGTCCACCACGCCGCGGTTAAATTTTACTCTTGAGCCAAACTCCATATCTCCAGATCCATTTAAGGCAGCACGAAAATTTTCTTTTATTAAGCTTGGTAAGAACATGGACGAGGCCTCAACTAGTGTTTCGTCATAAATTTTTGGATAAATTGAATCCAAAGGTAGCTCTCCATCGGCAACCCATTCTTCTAAATTTGAAAACAGAGCACGCATTAAAGCTCCAATGTGCAAGTTATTTGAGGGAAAGAAACATTGTCTTTCGCCGTACCCATTGTGTGCCAAACTATTGAATCGGTTGTAGCTCTCTGCGCCTGATATTAGAAACTTTCTAACTCGTGACGATTCAGAAAAATCCATGGTTCCACCCTCACTTGAGCTAACCAGAGATGCTCTTGACTGCCAATATTGAGTCGAGGTGTCGGTGTGAAAAATATATGGATCAAAGGCTGGTTTCTTTAAAATTCCATCAGGAAACTTTAAAAACGGATTAACGCGGACGGAATACTGTCTCGGGAAATTCACGTCTGGAATAAATCGTTCAGAATGTTGGGTAGATACTCTGTATGGTTGCGAAAACCGATAATTCAAGTAAGTCTTCTCTACTCCCGCAGCATGGATATTCATGCCATCACACACTTTTTGATTGTTGAGGTCGACGTTGAATCCTTGGTAGAGAAAATCTCGCAGGTATTTAGCTGCTTGACCGATACCCTGACAAATGACGTGTTTGATGTCAGGCGTTGGGTTTTGATTACCCAATGAATCTTTATTTTCGTGCCTTAGATGTGAAATAAAGTCCCGCGTCGTTGCAAGCCCTAATCCCATGACGGGCGAGTCGACTGCTTGGTAAATCAAATGATAGTTCCTATTTTTTAGAAAACCATTTTTAACGCAGATGAAGGTCAATGAAGGTTCCCCTGGCCATCCGTCGGGACAATGCGCGAATTGCCATTGGTCTGCAGGGACTGCTTCACCTTTACGTACCCCAGAGCTGCTTGCGTCTGTTGATCCACTTTCCATGACAAATAGTGAAGCCTTCGCTGTTTCTTGATCGGTAGATATCGTAGGGAATGATTTGACGAAGTCTCTTCCGGATAGGGGGAGCGTGTATGGGTTTTGATCTTCAAAACTCTTGCCATTAAATTCCGTGAGAATGAAGCCTGTGACAGGTTTATCATTTTCTAGGGCAGTCGGAAAGTCAACCACAAGCCGGTGGTCTATTTCTTCTATTTGTGCTTGCCAAGCGATCCATGCCACTGTATGACCTGATTCAAATAAAAAACCGTTACCGAGATCTGTAGTTTCATCAATGAAATTTAGATCTATTGTTTCATCAATATCATGCAAAAGACCCAGGCTGAGTTTCTCACCTTGGGAGGGGGCTTCAACGAATAGAGTGCCGCTTGCTTTTGATGGGTCAACCGGGCGCAATATTTCGAATTCAGCATTAAATTCAACATTTCCATCTGCATTGATGCTTGCCCTCGCGATATCAGTAATGATTTTATTTCTTTTGTGATCTGGTGAAATTTCAAAGTAAGCAATGCCGGATACTTTTTCGTAAGCGCCAATGTCTCCGAAGTGTTTGCCACCTGCAATGGATATGATCTCGGTGATTTCCAATTGAGTGACGCGTGCGTTGACAGACGGTATTGAAAAAATAATTAAGGAGATTCCTAACAGGTAAAGTCTTTTAAACATTATGGCGACCCATGAAATAATTGATTGGAAATAGATTTAAGCTGAATTAATGGGGATAGTCGATAGCGAGACGGCCCGTAATGGTCACATAAATTCTTCAGTATTTTTGAGATATTCTTTAAGCCAATTTGGTCAGCCCACAAAAGAGGGCCTTTGGGGTAGCCAGTACCTAAAGTCATCGCTGTGTCGATTTCTTGCGGTGTAGATACACGCTGATGAACTAAATCTGCGGCTTCATTCGCTAGCATTGCAACGGTGCGCGTTACGATCATGCCTGCGATATCTCGAATTATCGTCACGTGACATCCTGCACTTTGCAGGGCGCAAACGATTTGATCAACAGCTTGTGGCGCACATTGTTCCGCATGCGCCAATGCAATACGTTTTGTGAGTTCAAAATTGAGACAAAGGTCAAGGAGTACTAAATTTTGAATTGATTCGTCGTCTGAGCGTTGCGTTGCAGTCCTTCCATCAGTTAAGGCAATCGTGGGTATATTATTGCTTGTGGTGACCTCCGTTAGACGATTGCCTGACTTAATTAATCGATCGATGAGAGGCTTGATTAAAGCGCCGTCGACATATTCTAGATCTAGTGCATTTGTTTCAACAGTAATGGTGGTCTCATTATTTTCTTGGTTTACGATATTTGTCGGATAGGTATAAAATCCTTCTCCCGATTTTCGTCCTATTTTTCCGGCACGAACCAACTCTTGTTGTAAAAGCGATGGTGCGTATCTGGGATCGAATGCTGTGGCTTCAAACACGGATTGAGTGACGGATAGATTGACATCCAATCCAATAAGATCCATAAGTTGACAAGGCCCCAGTGGAAAGCCACCACACTCACGCATCACTGTGTCTAAGCTTGCATGGTCGGTTCCATCTTCCGTTAGAATCCGGAGTGCTTCTCCGTAGAAGGGCCTAGCTACGCGATTCACAATGAACCCTGGCGTAGATCTTGCCGTTACGGGGACTTTTCCCCATCGCTTTGCTAGTTCAATAATAAAGTCGACATACTGCTCGGAAGTCCTAAGTCCCTTGATCACTTCTATAAGCTTCATGCGAGGTGCTGGGTTAAAGAAATGCATGCCTACCAATCGTTCCGGACGTGCCAGACCGTTTGATAGCGAAGTAATTGATATTGATGAGGTGTTTGTGGCTAGAATCGCGTCAGGAGAGATGATCATTTCTAAGTCTTTAAATAGTTCTTTCTTTAAATTTTCATCCTCGATAATGGCCTCAATTACCAAGTCACAAGCTGCGAGGTCTCTCGTAGTTTGGACAATATAAAGTCTCGCTAACATATCGGCGGATTCGTCTTTAGTAAGTTTGTCTTTACCCACAAGAAATTCGAGATTCTTTTTAATCATTTCCCGACCACGTTCGGTTGCCTGAGGAAATGGATCGTAAAGTTTTACTGTTTCACCAGCCGCAATAGCTACCTGAGCGATACCACTACCCATAGTGCCGGCACCAACGACTCCGATTGTTAACATAAGGGCAATTCCATGTGCTTGATTGTCATAATGTGCATAATCATACGTTTATTCGTGGCGAAGAGCGTCAATTGGATTGAGACGGGCAGCTCGTCGCGCAGGCACGAACCCAAATAATATTCCGATTGAAGCGGCGAATAAGAAAGCTAAAATATTTATTTGCAAGTCGAAAATAAAGGGTACGCCCATCAGGCTTGCCCCGAATATTGATAAACCTGCTGCTAAAATTAAACCGAGTACACCGCCAATACTGGATAACACCACCGCTTCGATAAGGAATTGCATCAATACATGTTTTTCGAGTGCGCCAATTGCCAACCGAATGCCAATCTCCTTTGTTCTTTCTGTTACAGACACCAGCATAATATTCATAATCCCAATGCCACCAACGAGAAGGCTGACCGCAGCAACCGCGCCAAGTAGCATCGTTAAAACCCGCGTTGTACCAGTTAAGGTTTGGATAATCTGACGCATATCTAAGACTCTAAAATCATTCTCCATGTTGTCGGGTAGTCGCCTAGATTGTCTTATCAGCTCGGTTATTTTTGTTTGCGCGATGCTGATTTTGTTGCTGTCTGCAACTTTCACGGCCATTCTTTCAATGTCGAGACTGCCCAGAAGGCGTCTATGCACAGTCTTGAGCGGCATAAGCACCTTGTCGTCTTGGTCTGTGCCCCATGTGGACTGACCTTTTGATTCGAGTACCCCAATTACTTCACATGTAAATTGCTTCACGCGAATTCGTTGTCCTTGTGGATTTTCTTTACCAAATAACTTGTTTTTCACAGTTGTTCCCAGAATGCAGGAAGCTTTGCCTGAATTGAGTTCGTTGTCGTAGAATTGTCTACCCGATTGCAAAACCCAATTGCCAAC
>Ga0075118_10000202_pt1 | contig 60851 bp, 57 predicted proteins | sample AntAceMetag02UKE_FD_69794 | JGI IMG/M metagenome (GOLD analysis project Ga0075118, IMG submission 69794) | Saline lake microbial communities from Ace Lake, Antarctica - Antarctic Ace Lake Metagenome 02UKE | ecosystem: Environmental > Aquatic > Non-marine Saline and Alkaline > Saline | place...
CGCGATTGTTTGACTCTTGCGTTCATAGTTGAGATTGGATGCATTCGGCCGCTTTGTTCCGCACGGATAGGCGGTGACGAAACCGCCGCCTTTGGTGCTGGTGACTGCAATGTTCATCACCACCGCGTCAGCATCGGATGCGACGCCGCCACGACCTGCAACAGTGAGCTCAGTCACCGTTCCCGCAGCGCGTTCACCAATCTCCCAGAACTTTCCGTCAACGGTCGTGGGTTCACCGGCCCGGGTTTCCAGCAGCCGCGCGGGGGATAACGGCGCGAACAGCCCAGCGGGCCCCGGGTTGCCGAACGCCTCGTCGAACTGCTTGATGAATGAATCCAACGATTCAGAATCGAGGTCGGGGTTCTTCGCAGGAGTCAGTTCCTTTTTGATCGCCGCTGGGTCGAAGCCCGGAGTTTTCGGGTTGATGACAACGTAGTCGGCGCTCGTCGTCGAGACTTCGCCATCGAGCAGACTGCTGGTCATGCTGATTGTCAGCGGGTGGGTTCCCGGCGTGGCAATGTCGGTGTCGACTGCCATCCGGACTCGGGTCGTTGTTTCGGGTTCCACGGTGACGGAAACCGTCTTGTCGACCGGGAGGCCGGTGGTGAGGTTCAGTGTGTACTTCGCCGACGTCTTCGAGATGTTCGTGATGTCGATGAGGAGGTTCTGCTTGCCGGTCGTTCCGACGAACGTGTAGAACCCGGCCAAACCAACGGTGCCGTCGCCCGGCGCTGACAGCACTCCGAGCGCCACGGCCTGCTCATAGGTCAATGAGTCGTCGGGGGGTGTCGTCGTCGGAAGTCCCGCCGCCCCGGCACCGCCCACGGATCCGCCGTCGAACCGGATGTTCTTCCAGTCGTCGTACGGCGCGCCACCCGAGTAGTTGAGAAGAGGCTTCGTCGGCAGACCAACCAGCTGATAGGTGTAGTTCATGATGCTCTTGTAAGCAGTTCCGCCTTGCCCAGTCCCGGTCTTACCGCCACCGTGGTACAGATCAAGGTTGTGGCCGAGTTCGTGCATGAACGTGCCACGCTCTTGAATTCTGGTGAACCCGGCCTTACCCCACGGCCCGTCGGTGACCATGAAGTCCCCACCAGGGATACCATGCGACGAACCAGACGAATCCGTGGTGTTGCCCTGATAGCGGTCGGCGTAGACGGCGTAATGGAAGACTTCGGCCCGAGCGGTTTCGAAGTTCGTCTTCTTCAGGGCGTCGAACTCGCCCCACTTGCTGGCAGTAGTACCGAGGATCGGATCATGTGGCAACATGTTCGCCCTGGTCCGCGTTCCCCACTTGGCTCCCGTGACAGGATTCATTGTCGAGCCGGCACCTGCATCGATGTGCATGCGGATCGGGCCGCCCGGTGCGGCCGCGAAGGCCTTGACCACGTCATCGAGTGCGCTCTGCATCGGGCGGAAGTCTTTCCCGCCCTGACAAATGGTGGGAATCTCAGTTATCACGCCCTTGCAGGTCACCGGCAGGACCATTGCGTCGACCTCGATGAATATGTCCTTGACGGCCGGGTCTGCGCCCATCGCCTTCAGGTCGAGTTCGATGATGCCGTCGTTGTTGATGTCGACACCTTTGGTCTCCCAGGAATCGGGAATCGCGTCGCCGTCGGTGTCCTCGCGTGATTGCGCTCCCTTAACACATGTCATCCCGTACAGCCACCGCATGTTGTCGATAAGAACGGCGGAGTCGGGTTCGAATCCGACGTCCTGGATCGACAAGATCAGATTCATCGAGATGGCGTCGCGTCGGTGGACCGGCGCCAGGGCCGACATCGTCGGCGTGGAGAGATCCATCTTCGTGCCGGTGGTTGGATCGACCCCGAAGGTGGTGTATGCCGCCATTGGCCTTCCCGGAACATCCGTGGCGAAGTTGCGCGGGGCGACGACTTTGTAACCAGGAGTGGTTGCGTCGATCGGGGTCTGGTCGACCGTCAGCTTGCTCTGGTTGATTTCCGCGGTGAAAATGTCGTTGCCGTACTTCCCGTACTCGCCGCTGTAAGCGGAATTTTTCTCCGTCAGGAAGGCGAAGTCGAATGTCAGGCAAGTCGCTTGGCTCGGCGGGCGCAGAGTCAGAACGAGCTGTGTGAGGTCACCCCCGTCGAGGCTGTCCGAGCCGACAAGATCGGTGGAGGCAAGCTGATCCGAAGTGCCGACGAGGTCGTCGGCGAGACCTGTCGACAGGACCATGTAACTCAAACCCTCTGTGGGGAAGTCTCCAATCTTAGCGGTCCCGACGCCGTAGGCCCGTGGGTCAGACGACGTCGAGGTGAACAGGATGTCCCCCGCGGGCAGGTCGAGCGCCGCAGTAACAGAGACAGGCACTAATGCTGCGGCAACCGGCTGGGCGCCACTCAACGAGACGACAACAACCGACACAACCATGCTGACGGCAACCAGGACGCGACCCGCGCCAGAAAAACGGCGAACAGATGATGAAGACATCGAAACCCTCCCAAAGGGGATGCGAGCCCACGAAGCTCACAACACAGCCAAACGTATCAGATTCGACAATTTGATGACATCTTGTACTGCAGCCGTTCAAGCGTCCGGGTGACAACTGCCCATCCGGTTGATCAATTGAACCGCTCGCTCTCCAACAACTGAGAGCGCAGGTACAGCGCTGTCACTCCGAGTTCTCGTGCTCGGTGCAACGTGCCGTCAACGTGGGCACGGGCCTTCTCAAGGCGACGGGTCTGCAGGCGGCGGAAGATAATTTGATCTTCTCACCGAGAGGAGACACGCGGCTCGCCGGGCCAGCAGAACAATCAGCTGGGTGCAAGAAGTTCGAGCACGTTCCAGTCGATGTCGGCTGACATATCTGGGTTAACCGGCTGTACACAGACATGGTCAGCGCCAGCGTCGTAGTGGGCCTGCACGCCTGCACGCACGCGATCCTCGTCGCCCCACACGACGACGGCATCGACGAAACGGTGGGCGCGCTGTTCGATCTCTTCGTCGGTGAAGCCGAGCCGGATCCAGTTGTTGCGGTAGTTCGGCAGCGCGGCGTAACGATCGATCTGCTGGTTGCCCGCCGCACGTGCTGCGTCGGCGTCAGTCGTAAACACCACCTTCTGCTCGACACACAGCAGCGCATCAGGACCAATGGCTGCACGGGCCATCGCCGTGTGCTCCGGTGTCGTCCAGTACGGGTGGGCGCCGTCGGCCGCCGTTGCCGACAGTTCGAGCATCTTCGGGCCCAGCGCGGCGAGCAGAACGAGCGGCTCGTCTTCGGGTGCGATACCCCGGTACGGCTGCGTCTTCATTGCTGCGAGGTAGTCCCGCATCTTGGTCAGCGGCTTGGAGTAGTCGAGGCCGCGCAGCCCGGCGACCATCGGGCCGTGACTCACACCCAGGCCGAGCACGAAGCGACCGCCCGTCTGCTCGGCGAGCGTGTTTGCTGCTTGCTTCATCGGCCCAGGGTGACGGTGGAAAATGTTGGCAATGCCGGTGGCGTACTGCAACGTCGTTGTCTGCGAGGCGAGCCATGCCATGTGGGCGAACGGGTCGCGGCCCACGGTATCGGGGAGCCACAAGGTCGAGTAGCCGAGCGATTCGATACGGCCAGCAGCCTCGGCCGCCTGCCCTGACGACATCCCGTCGGTGAAATACCAGACACCTGTCGTGGACAGTCGGTCGCGTGCGGTGGTGCTCGTAGCAGTGGTCATGCTGAGACCTTACGGAACCACAGCCTCCAACTTCGGGCTGTGGGAAGCTGTTCCCGTGCAGGTGGCCCTCGTGCTGTTTCCCGGTGTCTCGATCGACGAGTGCGAAGCGTTCACGCTCGCCTTTCGGCAGCTCTCCCTGTCGGGGCTGGCTGATTGTCAAGTCGTCGGTGTCGGGGCTGTTCGGGGAGAAGTCGTTGGCATCGGTGGGCGCCGCGACGTCGAGCAGACCTTCGCCGAAACCACTCGGCCCGATGTCGTGTTGGTCCCCGGTGGCATCGGAGTCGACCGAACCGCGCATGATGAGGCGTTGCTCTCATGGCTCCGGCACGTCGAGCCGTCGTGCCAATGGATGGCGGCCAGCTCGACGGGGACTGTGGTGGTCGCTGCGGCCGGCTTGTTGGCCGACCGGCCTGCGGCCACGCACTGGCTGGCAGGTGCCAAGCTCGCCGAGTTCGGGTCCGCTGCATCACCTGAACGCATCGTCGAAGTCGGCCACGTCGTGACCTGCCATGGCCGCATCTCGGCAATGGACGTCGCGCTCCTGATGATCCTCCGTCTGACCAACCGACAGATCGCCGAGCAGGTGCGCATCGATCTGGAACGGGCACACGAACAGGCGGCGGTAGCCCGGCCCTCCTGGTGGAAGCGCGCCGTCGCGCTGGTTCGACCTGCCCCACGGGGCCCGGTACGGCCGCGCAACGAACAGCTCGACACGTCGGATTGGGTCGAGATGGAACTCACCGCCGAGCCGAGCAGCACAACTCCCAATGGTGATTTCTGAGCGCCAGAGCATCCCGATAGTTTGCTTTGCCGTGAGCACAGCGACGATCAGTTTCGGTACAACACGCGATGGCCTTGAGCAGCTTCGGCGGCACTGGGCTGTTGACGCTCCGAAAGCGGCAATCCTGCTTGTTCACGGCATCGGCGAACACTCCGGCCGCTACGGACACGTGGGCGAGGCACTCGCTGCCGCTGGCTACGACACGCTCGGTTTCGACCAGCGGGGTTTCGGCAAGTCCGGGGGCCGTCGCGCCTTCGTCAATCACTTCACCGAGTTCGTTGACGACATTGCCGACCTGCTCGTCGAGCGGCGCGAACTTGGGGTCCCGGTCGTCTTGATGGGCCACTCGCTGGGTGGCCTGATCTCGGCGACGTACCTGGTGAGCGACTATCCGCAGCCTGACCTTGCCGTGCTCAGTGCTCCGGCGCTCAGTGCCAAGATTCCGCTGTGGCAGCGCGTGGCTGTACCCGTGCTGAGCCGCGTTGTACCGAAGCTGCACGTGAAATCGGACTTCGACGGATCTGTTCTGTCACGCGACCTCGACGTCCAGGAGCGTTACGACAATGACCCGCTCCGTGTCGACGGCTCGACTGCAGCGCTCGGCCGCCAAATCCTCGACGCAATGAAGGCGACCTCGCCAGCAATCGCGAAGATCACGTTGCCGACCTACGTGCTACACGGCGAGGCTGACACGCTCGTGCCGCCGTCGGCCTCAGAGCCAATCGGCGAACTACCAAACGTCACGCGCAAGTTGTGGGCCGACCTCCGCCACGAATGCATGAACGAGCCCGAGTGGCCCGAAGTCGTCGCGGGCATCACCGACTGGCTCGATGCCCAGCTGCCGTCCTGAGTTCTACGCCTGACGACGAACGAGGGCGAGGCCGAAGTCGCCGGCCTCATCGGTAAAGAACTCACCACCTGCGAAACCGATTTCGGCCAGATCAGCGAGCAGCTTGTCCTTCCGGAATTTGGTCGAGACCTCAATGCGCAACTCTTCGCCGGCTTCCAAATCGAGGTCGAGGTCGAGCGCCTCGATGCGAGCGTGCTCGGGTTCGCACGCACGGAGCCGCATATCGATGCGTTCCTCACGACCATCCCAGAACGGCACGTAGTCGAAGTTGCCGACATCGATGTTGCCGTCGAGTTCGCGGTTGATCACATTGAGCGCATTGCGGATGAACGCTTCGGTGACGCCTTGGCTGTCGTTATACGCAGCAACAAGGCGGTCGATCGGCTTCAGCAGGTCGACGCCGAGTATCAGCCAGTCACCCGGTTCGAGCACGTCGGAGAGCGCACCGAGGAAGGCGCGCCGCTCCTCCTGATAGAAGTTGCCGATCGTGCCGCCGAGGAATGCGACCAACCTCGTCCCGCCGCTCGGCAGGCGACGAAGATGCCGATTGAAGTCGCCGACGACGGGTGCCACTTCGAGGTCCGGGTAACGCTCACCGAGCATCTCGGCAGCCTCAATCAAGGTGGCTTCACTCACATCGAGCGGGGCGAACCGGGCAATCGAACCGTGCGCAACGAACGCATCGAGCAGCGTGCGTGTCTTGTCACTGGTGCCTGAACCGAGTTCGATCACCGTGGTGGCGCCCGTGATCTCCGCGATCATTGCGGCGTTGGCCTCGAGGATCGAGCGTTCGGCCTCGGTCTGGTAGTACTCGGGCAGCCGGGTGATCTGGCTGTAGAGCTCGCTGCCTCGATCGTCGTACAGCCAGCGCGGTGGCACCGTTCGCGGATGGCTTCGCAGGGCGCGGAGGAGTTCGGTTTTCGGATCAACTCGACCGTCGATCGATCCGGTGTCGAAGATTGTGGTCTCGGAGGGTTCGTTCATCAGAGATTCCTGACTGCCCGCTGTGGTCTGGCTCATTGGCGATCGGTGGCCAGCCGGACGCCCGATGCGTGCCAGCGAGTGTGGGGGTGGAAGAAGTTGCGGTAGGCCGACCTGGTGTGGCCTGGCGGCGTGAACACACACGCTCCGCGCAGTACCTGCTGGCCGGACATGAACTTGCCGTTGTACTCCCCAATCGCACCGTCGGCGATCGAGAAGCCAGGGTAGGGCTGGTACGCCGACGACGTCCATTCCCAGCAGTCACCGAAGAGTTGGCGGAGGCCACCTGTAGCCGGCCCTGCGGCTGCCGGGTGAAAGGTGAAGTCGTCGCGTTGCTCATCGAGAACGTTTCCGACGACCTCATAATCAGCAGCAGCGGCTTCCCATTCGAATTCCGTCGGCAAGCGAGCGCCTGACCACGTGGCGAATGCGTCGGCTTCGTAGTGCGAGACATGAACGACCGGTTCGTGCCGATCGACAGACCGCAGACCGGTCAGTGTGTGGACCCACCAGGCGTCGGGCTGATCCGGGTCGGGCCGCCAATATTCGGGAGCCGTCCACTCTTCGGATTGTGCGCGATACCAGCCGTCAGACTTCCACAGCTCGGGTCGCTGGTAGCCGCCATCGGAGATGAAGTCGATCCACTCCCCTGCTGTTACGAGCCGGTCAGCCAGGGCGTACGGGTACAGCAGCACCTGATGGCTTGGGCCTTCGCTATCGAACGAGAAGTCGCCGGTCGCGTGGTCGACGCCGATGTCGGCGAGGCCGCCGGCGAACTCAACCCAGTTGCTGGGACCAGGGTCGGCAGCAGGCGCATGCGGACGCTCGGCGTAGGCCGGACCGATGGCCGGATTCATTGAGAGGACGTGCTTGATGTCCATCAGCAGGAGTTCTTGATGCTGCTCTTCGTGATGTGTGCCAAGCTCGACGACCTCAGCGATTGCCGGGTCGAGGCCACCGGCGATCAACTCGAGCATTTCCTTGTCGACATGGTTGCGATAGTCGGCGATCTCGGCAACGGAGGGACGGGTGACGAGGCCACGTTGCGGTCGTGGATGCCGTGCGCCCACCGCCTCGTAGTAGCTGTTGTAAAGAAAGCGGTACTCGGGCCGATCCCACACCCGGCCACTCGTGCCGTCGGCGTGCAGCGCGAACTCGGCAAAGAACCAAGTGGTGTGGGCACGATGCCACTTCGTCGGGCTGGTGTCAGGCATCGACTGGACGACCTGATCTTCAGCCGAAAGCGGAGCCGCCAGCCGTTCGGTGCGCGCCCGGACCTGAGCGAATCGGTCGGCGAGTGCGTCGACGGTCATTGCCATGTATGTACCTAACCGCAAACGACTCGCGATTAGTCCGCCGACCGGGTGAACGAAGAGTGAAATTCCCCGACGGCGAGCGAGTTCGTCGGCCGCACTAGCTTCGGCCCATGGACATCGGCGTCACCATCTTCCCGACCGACCAGACGATCAACCCCGTCGAACTGGCCAAAGAGGCCGAGGCCCATGGCTTCGAGTCGCTCTGGTTCCCCGAGCACTCGCACATTCCGACCAGTCGGGCGACACCTTGGGGTGGCCGCGAGGGTGCTCCCCCGCTGCCCGAGTTCTACTGGCGTACACACGACCCGTTCGTGACCCTTGGCGCGTGCGCATCGGTCACCAGCACCATCAAACTCGGCACCGGCATCTGCCTGGTTGCGCAGCGCGATCCGATCCATACGGCCAAGGAAGTGGCCAGCGTCGACTCGCTGTCTGATGGGCGGATGCTGTTCGGCGTCGGGTACGGCTGGAACAAGGAAGAGATGGCGCAGCACGGCACGGCCTATGGCGAGCGCCGTGAATTGTTGCGCGAGAACATCTTGGCAATGAAGGCGCTGTGGACGCAGGACGAAGCATCGTTCGACGGCGACAAGGTGCAGATCGAATCGAGCTGGGCATGGCCGAAGCCGACGCAGAAGCCAGGTCCACCCGTCATCCTCGGAGGCGCCGCTGGGCCGAAAACTGCTGCCCACATTGCTGAGTTCTGCGACGGCTGGATGCCGATCGGCGGCCGTCACAGCATCGACGGTTGGGACAACGTCGTCAAGGCATGTGAGGACATCGGGCGCGACCCTGCCGAGATCGAGCTCGGGATGTTCGGCGTGCCCGACAGCGAAGAAAAGCTCACCGCACTGGCCGAGCAGGGCCTCAAGCGTGCAGTGTTCGTGCTGTCGCAGGGCCCGCGTGACGACGTGATGGCCGACCTCGAACGGTTCGCCCCGTTTGTTGACGCCATGCGCGACGCCTGACCGCCTGGTGCCGACCGCGTCACGCTCCGGTCAGACCAAAGTGTGACGGTTCGTCAGTTCGTGCGGGCCTGCAGGAGGTCGAGTGTGCGTGTCGGGCCGTCGCTGTCGGGGATGACCACGGCGGTGAAGTCGGTGGCGCCTGCGGCCGCAATTGCATCGAGGCCGGCATTGACCGTTGCTTCGTCACCGATCAGCGAGATCTCTTCGACGCCGTGCACGCCTTCGATGTCGAGCATGGCCCTGTACGACGGCAGCTCGGCGTAACCGGCGAGCATCTGACCGACGAAATCGCGCGTTGGCTGCGGATTGTCGGTCACGCAGACCGGAAGGCTGCACACGACACGAGGCGCAGGGCGACCCACGCTGTCGGCGGCGTCGTTGATGACCGGGACGATCTGTGCTTCGAGCGTCTTCGGGCCGACGCACCAAAGGATTGTTCCGTCGGTCCGCTTGCCCGCGATCTTGAGCATTTGCTCGCCAAGCGCAGCGATCATCACTTTGGGCGGAGTGTCGGTCATCAAGGCTGCCTGCTGGTTGAGCGACCAGACCTCACCCTTGAGTGAGGCGGTTCCGGTGTTCAGTAACGAGTCGAGGATCGCGAGGTACTCGGACATGTGCTTGACCGGGCGTTCCCAGGCCATTCCCCATCGGTCCTCCACTGTCGGCTGGTGAGCGAGCCCAACACCAAGCACAAGACGGCCTTTCGACGCGGCCTGGGCAGTGAGCGCCCCGGCAGCCATCACTTCGGGGTGACGCGTCCAGGTCGGCACGACGGCCGTGCCGAGTTCGATTTCCGACGTCGTTCGCCCAGCGATACCGAGCATTGCGATCGAGTCGGCGAGCGCTGTCTGCGCGAGCCAGTAGCTGGCGTAACCATCAGATTCGCTCTGTTCAATGTCAGCCACAATCGAGTCGAGGTCGGGTGCTGCGAGTCGGCCGGAGCCGTTGATGCCGATTTTCATGGAGCGGACCCTACGGCAAGTGTCAGACTGCGCTGATGACCGGGACCACTGACGCCGCAGTCACAAACGGAAGCTGCATGTGCCGCGAGATCCGATTCCAGGTCACGGGTCCGATTCGCAACGTGTTGCAATGCCACTGCGTGCGCTGTCGTAAATTCACCGGCAACTTCACGGCAACATCCGGTGCGCCGTCCAGCTCCATCAGCTTCGAGTCCAATACGACGCTGAAATGGTTTCATCCGGCCGACGACGCGAACGTGATGTACGGATTCTGTGCGACGTGCGGCTCATCGATGTTCTGGCGGCTCTTGGACGCCGTCGATGGGCATTGGTCGATCCATGCCGGAGCGTTCGATGATGCTGTCGGGCTGTCGACCGAGGCGATCTGGTACGCCGATCACGCTGCCGAGTACACCGCACTCGATCCGGCGCCACCGCACATCAACGCCGCTGACCTCTGACCGCCGATCGAATCCAAGGAGCCAACTACTGTCGGCTGCATGACCTGGGAACTGGTGATCGACGGCATCGACTTCGGCGAAGGACCGCGTTGGCATGACGGAAAGTTCTGGTTCAGCGACTTCTTCCAGCAAACGATTTCCACGGTCGGCGCCGACGGAGTTCGGAAGGTGGAGGTCGAATACGACGGCCGCCCATCGGGGCTCGACTGGTTGCCTGACGGGCGATTGGTGTTCGTGTCGATGGCTGACCGCAAGCTGATGCGCGTCGAACCGGATGGTTCCATCGCCGAGCACGCCGACCTCGGCGGTGTGGCCAACGGCCATTGCAACGACATGGTTATGGACGCTGCAGGCAACGCGTACGTCGGCAACTTCGGCTTCGACATGGAGGCTGGCGACGAGTTCGCCATGGCCTCGCTGGCGCTCGTGCGAGCCGACGGCTCCATCGAGATCGCCGCCACCGATCTCATGTTCCCGAACGGCTCGGTCATTGTCGATAACGGGAGGACGCTCATCGTCGGCGAGTCATTCGGTGGGCAGTACACGGCCTGGGACATCAACGATGACGCCACGTTGACCAACCGGCGTATCTGGGCAAAAATCGAGGGCACTGCACCCGACGGGTGCACAGTCGATGCCGAGGGCGGCATCTGGTACTCCGATGCACTTGGCAAACAAGTCGTGCGAGTCCTCGACGGCGGCGAGGTCACGCATCAGCTGGCAACCGAGGCCAACACGTACGCCTGCATGCTGGGCGGCGCCGACGGCAACCAGTTGTTCGCTCTCACCTGCGAAGACTCACACCCGTCCAAAGCAACGGGCACCGCCACCGGCAAGCTCTGGGTCACCACCGTCGACGTCAGTCGTAACACCACCGACCGCCCCTAACTGTCACACTCCGGTCACACCAAAGCGTGACCAAAGCGTGACCAAAGCGTGACGAAAGCGTGACGGCTTTGCGTCCATGATCGAGATGGTGGCTCGGCGCTGTGACAGCTCATCTTCATGATGGCTGCATGAGCAGCAAGCGAGCGAGATACCTCGACGAGACCACCTGGCACCACGTCTACAACCGTGGAGCCGATGGGCAAGACATCTTCAGTCTCGATGGCGACCAGTCATTGTTCGAGAACTTGATCGGCGAAACCGTCACGGTGTGCGACGTGGAGGTCCACGCCTACGCCTTGATGAGTAACCACTTTCACTTCCTGATTCGTGACCCCAACGGAGAGCTGTCGGGGTTCATCCAGTACCTCGCCGGCCAATACGCAGCCGCTTACAACATCCGGACTCGGCGGCACGGTCCTCTGTTCGAGGGGCGATTTTGCTCTGTGCCAATTCTCGACGAGCGTCACCTCATCATCGAGGCGCGCTACGTAGAGCGCAACCCACTGGCGTTCGTCGCTCCATCGTTGTTGGCCGCGTATGCCCATTCCAGCCTTAGCGTCTACATCGGCAAGCGGCAAGGCCCGGCCTGGCTGACGACCGACGAGATCTCGCCGCGAGTGAGCGGAGTCGACTACCTCGACTTCGTTCTCGCCGATCACACCAGCGATACCGACCCAGTCTTTCAGCGCCTCCACACCCGCGTCCATCAAGCAATCCGCCGGGCGAGCTGATGTCACACTTTGGTCTGACCGGAGCGTGACAAATCCACCGACCGCCGCCTTGAACTGGACGCTTTACAGGACTGCCACGCCGTCCATTTCGCCGAGCGGCTCGTTGATCAGCTCGATGCGTTCACCGTCGGGGCCGCAACAGTAGAGCGAGCTGCCACCGACGATGAAGGTCTCGACACCGGCAGCTTCGAGCTTGCCCTTCAATCGATCCCAGTTGTCCGGCGGCACTGAGATGGCGAGGTGGTGGTGCCCGCCGAGCACCTCGGCGTAGTCCTTGAGTCCGAGTCCCGGGAAGTCGAAGAAGGCCAGGGCGTTGCTGTGGCCGATGTCGAAGAAGAAGTGGGTCGATCCCGCGTAGTCACGGTTCTCGAAGAGTTCGGTCAGCGGGAACTCCAGGAGCCCCTGGTAAAAGTCGATCGTCCGTTCGACGCTGCTGGAGATGAGCGCCTGATGATGCACGCCGCGGGCTGACGACGCCGGCCGATCGGCTGCTGGGAGGAGGTGCTTCTGACGCATCGCGGCCCACTCGTCGACACGGTCGGGATGGTCACCGTCATGCGTCGACCCAAAGTGCGGTGATTCAGTTGCCATCGCAACAGTCTTCCCCGCCAACGTGCGCTTTGCACGCCGGAGGTCTGAGCAGTTCAGTACATCGAGCCGCTGGATCCGCCTACGTCGTTCCCGCGAGCGCGGTCGAGTTCGGCATCCATCCCCAGCTTCATGGCCTGAAGATCACCGGTGACGGTGACCATCCGGTAGCCGCGCTCAAGCCGATCGGGAGTCAGCGCACCGGTTGCATGAATGCCGGCGACGATCCCGCGTGCGTTGCAGCCTGCAGCGATCGTGTCGAGCGCTTCGAGGAACTCAGGGGCCTCGTCGTGGTTTCCCGGGCCGAGGCCGAGTGTGATCGAGAGGTCAGACGGACCGACGTAGACCGCGTCGATACCGGGCACCGCAAGGATGTCGTCGAGGTTGCCGACCGCTTCGATCGTCTCGATCATCGGGATACACGCAACGTTGTCTTTGGCCCACTCGAAGTACGGCCGATCGGTTCGCGGACCCACGAGAGTCGGGCCGCTACTGCGGGCGCCTTCGGGCGCGTACCTGCACGCACGAACAGCAGCTTCGGCTTCGGCAACGGTGTTGATCATTGGGATGATGACGCCCTGCGCGCCGGCATCGAGCATCTTGCCGATGATCCCCGGCTCGTTCCACGGCACTCGCACGATCGGCCGCCCGCCGCCGAGCAAGACTGCCTGAATCATCGAGACGCAGTCGGAATACTCGACAGCGCCGTGCTGTGTGTCGATGCAGACGTAGTCGAAGCCCGCTCGCGCTACGGCCTCGGCCGTCACACTGCTGGGCACCGACACCCAGCCTCCGAGCGTCGTTCCACCATCGTTCCAGATCTGTCGAAGTGTCTCCATGGCAAGAGTCTCGCGCCTCCCGGCGCTCAGGTCACGACGCTGGCCGGGCGGCCATCGAGCACCGCGATGGCATTGTCGATCGCGTGCTCAAACAGCCGCCGCCTGCCAACCGCAGTCGAGGACGCAATATGCGGTGTGATGATCACGTTCGGACGCGTGAGTAGCGGGTGCCCGATCGGCAACGGCTCGGGCTCAGTGACGTCGAGCGCAGCACCGGCAACATGTGCGCTGTCGATGGCAGCCACAAGCGCGTCCTGGTCGATGAGCGGGCCGCGTGCGCAATTGACCAAATAGACGCCGCGGCGCATCGACGCGATCGATTCGGCATTGATCATGTGCCGGGTTGCCGGGAGTGACGGGGCATGCAACGAGATCACATGGGATGTCGCAAACAGTTCGTCGAGCCCGACGAGTTCGACGCCGTCGACCGGACTCTGCTCCAGGCCTGGGTCGTTTGCAATCACACGCATACCGAGGCCGAGTGCTGCGCGGGCCACCCGCACCCCGATCCGGCCGAGACCAACGAGGCCGAGCGTCGACCCGTCGAGTTCGAGTGACGTCGCCACCGGTGGGCCGCCCAACCCTTGCGAAGATCGCAGCTGCTGGATCGGCAGCTCCTTGGTGACGGCGAGCAACAACATCATTGCGTGCTCGGCCGTCGACACTGTCGGCGAGTCAGGCCCGTTGCACACGACGACCCCGGCTGCTCGAGCGGCATCGAGGTCGACGTTGTCGTAACCAATACCCATGCGCGAAATCACGCGGAGGTTGGGGAACCTCGCGAACCGCTCGGCATCCCAGTGGTGGCCGATGCCGATCACCGACGCAACTTGGCCGACCAACTCCGCATCGGAGTACCCGACGAGATGGGCGCGACCTTCGACGTAGGCGACGTCAAGTTCGAGAATCGGTCGGTCGAGATGAAGCGTGTGGATCGCTGGCATACCGGCCAGGTTGCCAGGCCCGGCCCGTCGACCAGTCAGCCGACCAATCAGACAGCGGTTGAGCCGACTGGTCGGGCGAGTCAGATTTCGTATTGGATTGCGTTGCGCAAGCTCACCTTGCCGGCGATGAACTCTTGCACGAGGGCAACGTGGTCGGGGTGGTCGCGGTAGGTGGCGAAGTGGTCAGCGGATGCGAAGTCGGCAACAACGACATAGTCGCTGTTGCCGTCAGCGGTGCCGACGTTCGGGCCATAGACATACGACTCGATGACGTCGACCTTGCCGGGCAGCGCGTCGAAAGCAGCAGTCGTCGCCGCGACATGGGCATCATCGATGCCATCGGCCCAGGCAAACATCACAACGTGGCGAAACATGGGACCATCATGCCGGATCCGTTCACCGTCGCGGCGCACGGTTCGACTGGCCGCTGACCCGTCAGAGGGTGTCGAGGTGGGCGAGCAGGCCATCAAGCGCGATGACGTAGCTGTACTTGCCGAAACCTCCAACGACACCGAGACACACAGCGCTGAGCATCGAGGTGTGGCGAAACTCTTCTCGGGCGTGCACATTCGACAGGTGCGTCTCGACTACCGGCAGTTCGCAAGCCGAAATGGCGTCCCGCAGTGCAATGCTCGTATGGGTGTACGCCCCTGGGTTGAACACGACGCCGTCGGCCCAGGTGCGTGCATTGTGGAGCGCGTCGATCAGGTCGCCTTCGCTGTTCGACTGCGCGTCGCGGAGTTCGACATCGCGACCGGCAACACCAGCACGCAGCTCAGCAAGGATGTCGTCGAGCGTGTCGGCGCCATACACGTCAGGCTCGCGCGTGCCGAGCAGGTTTAAGTTCGGTCCGTTGAGGACGAGGATCTGGCGCGCCATGACACAGACACTACGTGCCGCCGTGCTGCCGCTGGCGGACGGGTTCTCAGGTACGCGCCGACTCGGTGTGGCCATCCACGGTCAGCGCCTGACCGCTGATGCGCGCGCCGGCCGGCGAGCAGACGAACCGGACCATCGCCGCGATGTCTTGTGGATCGACAAACGTTTGCAGCGACACGGCCTTGGTGAACCCGGCGCGGATGTCAGCAGCCGATCGACCGCTCGCCGCTGCTTCGAGATCGACGACACGATCCATGCGTTCGTTGTTCACCGAACCTGGGCAAATAGCGTTGACACGAATGCCGAACTCGCCGAGTTCCATCGCCATCGTCTTCGTCAAGCCAATGACCGCCCACTTCGATGCTGCGTAAGGCGCTCGATACGGAAACCCGAACAGCCCCGCTGTCGACGACAAGTTGACGATCGAACCGCTGCGCTGCTCGATGAGGTGCGGGATCACACGCCGACTGGTGAGGAACATGCCGGTGACGTTGACATCGAGCGTCTGACGCCAGGCATCGAGATCGAGGTCTTCAAGGCGCCCACCCGGCCCAGCGATTCCGGCGTTGTTAACCAGTACATCAACACCACCCAGCGCCTCGACTGCCTCGTCGATGAAAGCGTCAACCGCAGCCTCGTCGGAGACGTCAGCAACCGCTGCACCGATACCCGGCTGCTCAGCGCGCATCGCTGCCACCGCATCGGAAGAGATGTCGCAGACGAACACCGATGCGCCGTCATCGGCAAACTCCTCGGCAATCGCACGTCCAATGCCGGCAGCTCCTGCCGTCACAATCACCCGCAGCCCGCTGACACCTGCATCCATCTTGCGAACTCTAGTTCTTCGTGTCCAGAGGCTGGGACGGCGGACCGAGCCCATTCTCAGATATTGGGTATCATTCTCACTGCATGGTGGCGACGAGCGAACTTGAACGAGCGGTCAACGATCGGCTGGCCGAACACGATCTGCGCTACACCGCTGGCCGGCGGGCGATCGTCGAAGGGCTCAAGGCTGCTGATGGGCCGGTCACGCTCCCCGAACTGCTCGACTCCTCGCCCGATCTGGCCCAAAGCTCCGCCTACCGGAACCTCAGCTTGCTCGAAGAGGCTGGCGTCGTCCGACGGCTCGTTCACGGCGGCGAACACGCTCACTTCGAGCTCGCGGAATCACTCACGGAACACCATCACCACTTGATTTGCGAATCATGTGGGCTCGTCCGTGACGTCGTCCTTGAGGCCGAGCTGGAACGCACGCTCGACAAAGCATTCGACACACTTGCCGAGGCCGAAGGCTTCGTCACGACACATCACACCGTCGACCTGTACGGCCTCTGCAGCAACTGCCGCTGAGCCGGTCACACTGTGCCTGGCACAGTGTGACCGTTAGTGGTCGTGATGGTGATGTTCGTGGTCTTCGTGATGGACGCCGTCGTCGATAGCCACGACTTCGTCACCAAGCTGGAGTACCCGTCCGCCGTAAGCCGCAACCAGGTGTTCGGGCGTCAGCGCCTCGGCGGGTGGGCCTGACGAGACAACTCGTCCTTTGATCAGCACCACGTGATCGGCGCGGGCTGCTTCGTCGAGGTCGTGTGTTGCCACGACAACCGCCCGGCCGGCGGCGCGTTCTTCCTCGATGATCTGGCGAATCTGACCGATCGACACGATGTCCAAGCCAGCGACCGGCTCGTCGAGCAACAGGATGTCCGCTTCTTGGGCAAGCCCCTGCGCAACGAACACCCGCTGCCGTTGGCCGCCAGACATCTCGGCGAGGTGACGCTTGGCCAGATCGGCGATATCGAGCCGTTCCATGGCCCGATCGATCGCTGTTCGATCTTCAGCACGAAGCCTGCCGAACGGGCCGCGCCGCGCTGCCCGACCCAGCGCAACCACCTCGCGAGCTGTCACCAGCAGGTGCTCGGAGGCGTGTTGTGTCTGCAAGACATACGCGACGTCGCCGCCTGCATCGATGTCACCCGTGAACGGCAAGACGTGGGCAATGGCGTGGAGCAACGTCGACTTGCCGGAGCCGTTGGGCCCCACCAAGGCCGTGACACCGCAGGGGATCGCCAGGTGGTCCACACGCAGCACTTCCCGGCCACCGCGGCTCACTCGAATGTTGTCGACGGTGATCACCGGCGCGCGACCACTCACTCGACCGGCGCCAGAATCTGACGTCTTCGAAGGTGGTGTATTAAGAATCATTCCCATATCATAGCGTTATGAGAAAGATTATCATTCCCATTTTGACTCTGGCCACGGCGTTCAGCGCGTGCGGCTCTGAAAGCGACACCGCGCAGGCGGAACTCCCCTCGGTCGTCGTCACGACGAGCATCGCCGGGGACATGGTCACGGCCGCGCTCGGCGACCTCGTCGGATCTGAATTGACCGTCGACGTCATCACGCCCGTTGGCGCAGATGCACACGAGTTCGCTCCGTCAGCCAAGCAGGCCGAGACAATGGAAAATGCAGACCTGCTCGTCGTCAACGGCCTTGGCTACGAAGAAGGCATGACCGACCTGATTGCCAACGCCGTGGAAGCCGGTGCCGTCGTCTTCGTCCTCGGCGGAGCGCTCGAGCCGACCGAGGGCGTCGACCCGCATGTCTGGCTCGACCCGGTACTGATGTCAGAGGTATTCGCCAAGTTCCCCGAAGCTGTCGCCAGCACCACCGGGATCCCGATCGCCGGCGTGAGCACGAGCACCACCGCCTACGTCGCCGAACTCGTCGAACTCGATGCGACAATCACCGCTGCGTTTGCCGCGCTCCCCGACCTCGAGCGCAACTTGGTGACAAGCCATGACGCGCTCAGCCGCTTTGCTGATCGTTACGGATTTACCATCGTCGACACGATCATCCCATCGGTGAGCACGAGCGCAGGCGCGTCAGCCGCCGACCTCGACGGAGTCCTCGAGGCGATCCGCACCAACGACGTTGGTGCGATTTTTTCAGAGACAACGGAATCAGATGCACTGGCGCAGGCGATTTCCGACGAACTCGGGCGCGACGTACCGGTCGTCGAATTGTCCACCGAAAGCCTCGGTGAACCGGGCACTGGCGCCGACACGTACATTGGCATGATGTCGACAAATGCCCAACTGATCGCTGACGCACTCAGTTGATGATTGCGGCAATCTCCGACGTTGTTCTCGATGCGTTCCAGTCACAGATCTCGCAACGCGCACTCATTGGCGGGCTCCTCGCTGCCACGACCACGGCCCTCGTCGGCACGTGGGTCGTGGTGCGCGGCCTTGCGTTCTTCGGCGATGCGCTTGCACACGGCGTACTTCCCGGCATCGCGCTCGCCGCGATCTGGGGTTTTGACCTGACGCTCGGCGCGCTCGTCAGCGCACTCGTGATGGTCGGCGGCGTCAACCTGGTCAACCGCACCACCCGGCTCTCCGACGACACTGGCATCGGCTTGCTCTTTGTCGGGATGCTCGCACTCGGCGTGGTGATTCTCAGCCGTGAGGCGACCTTCTCCGGCGACCTCACCGGCTTCCTCTTCGGCGACGTGCTCGGTGTTCGAAGCGACGAGATCCGCCTCGGCATCGTCGCCCTCGCCATCACGGCGGTCGGGCTCGTCGTGGGACACCGTTCGTTTCTTGCGCTCGCAGTCAACCGCGACAAGGCAGAGACACTCGGGCTTCGGCCGGGCTTGGCGCACGCCGCGCTGCTCACGTTGCTCGCTGTGTCAGTCGTGTCCAGTTTCCGCGTCGTCGGGACCCTGCTTGTGTTCGGCTTCCTCGTCGCTCCCCCGGCCTCGGCAATCCTGATCGTCAGGCGCATTCCGGTGGCAATGGCGGTTGCTGTGCTCTTCGGATGGTCGTCAGTGGTGCTCGGCCTGATCGTCAGCTACCACCACGACACCGCAGCATCAGCGACCATCGCCGGCCTTGCAGTTGCTCAGTTCTTCGTCGTGCTTGTCGTTACCGAGACACAGCACTGGCTCCAGCGACGCAACGCCGCTGCGCTGGCCTGATCAGCACCGTCTCGTCAGCACTCGGGAACACGTACCGACACGTTGACCGCAAGGCCAGCCTGGCTCGTCTCTTTGTAGCGATCGGACATGTCCTCAGCGGTCTCGCGCAGGGTCTTGATCACTTCGGCGAGCGACACACGAGCGTCTGCCGGATTACTCGCCACCGCCAGTTCAGCGGCATTGATTGCCTTGACCGCACCCATCGTGTTGCGCTCGATGCACGGCACCTGGACAAGGCCGCCGACCGGGTCGCACGTCAAACCGAGGTGATGTTCCATGGCGATCTCGGCTGCCATCAGGGCCTGCTCGACCGTGCCACCGAGTGCTTCAGCCAGCGCCGCCGCGGCCATTGCACTCGACACCCCGACTTCAGCCTGGCAGCCGCCCATCGCTGCGGAAATCGTGGCGCCCTTCTTAAAGAGTGTGCCGATCTCACCGGCGACGAGCAGGAAATCAATGATCCCCGACTCAGTAACCGGTTGCTCTGAGAAGCACACGTGGTAGAGCAGCACGGCCGGGATGACGCCAGCAGCACCGTTGGTCGGAGCCGTCACAACTCGACCGAGGTCAGCGTTCTCTTCGTTCACTGCCATGGCGAACGTGCTGACCCACTGCAAGATTTCGGCGAAGCGGAAATCGCGACTCTGAATCATCTCGACCCACTCACCTGCTGTCGGCGCATCGTCGCCGCCGAGCAGTCGTCGGGTGAGCGGCGCAGCGCGACGTCGAACGTCGAGCCCACCCGGCAACACGCCGTCGGTGTGGCAGCCGCGATAGATACCTTCGAGCATCACTGCCCAGATGTCGCGAAGCCCTGTGCGGATTTCGTCGACCGACCTCCACTCCTGTTCGTTGGTCCACACGACATCAGCGATCCTGCAACCGCGAGTGGTGCAGTGGCCGAGCAGGTCATCGGGACTCTGCGCCGGATGCGGGAGTGCAACGAAGTTCTTGGCGCCCGGGATCTCGTCAGCTCCGACCACGAACCCGCCACCGACTGAGTAGTACGACGCCGACCGCGCTTCGCCAGCGATGGTGGCTTCGCAGGTCATGCCGTTCGCGTGGCCCGGCAACCGGGCGTCGATGTGGAAGACGATGTCGTTCGCCATCTCGAATCGCGCGGTGTGGCCAGGAACCAGCTCGACCGTTCCCGCTCGGGCCAGACCGTGGACGTGCTCGGCGATCGCCTTCACGTCGACCGTTTCCGGCTCGTGGCCCAGCAGCGCGAGCGCAATCGCCTGGTCGGTGGCGTGACCTTTGCCAGTGAGGGCCAACGACCCGTAGAGGTGGACGCGGATGTGCTCGACATCGCGCAACCCAAGCGACTCATCAGCCAATTCCTCAGCGAGTTCGCCGAGCCACCGCTGGACCGCGCGCCACGGGCCGAGGGTGTGCGAGCTCGACGGGCCGACACCAATCTTGAGCATGTCGAAGACGCTGAGCGACTCGATGGCGGGATCTCGCTGCACAGTGTCCATGACGGCGCGGATTGTACTTGCTGGCAGTCAAGGCGATGGCGACAACCAGGGCCGGCTGAGCCTGATCCATCAAACACTTGTACTCTGCAACTATGTCGGCAGATCTAGTGATTGACAAAGATGCGTTGCGCTCCAAGTACATCGAAGAGCGCGACAAGCGGCTGCGGAGTGACGGCAACGAACAGTACGTCGAGTTGACGGGCCAGTTCGCCAGGTACCTCGAAGATCCGTACGTCAAACCCGTCGAGCGGGAACCGCTGCACGACGAGGTCACCTTCGCCTTCATCGGGGGCGGTTTCGCCGGACTCCTCGCCGGCGCCAAGATGCGCCAGGCCGGCATCGACGACATCCGCATCATCGAAAAGGGCGGCGACTTCGGCGGCACCTGGTATTGGAATCGGTACCCCGGTGCCCAGTGCGACACCGCATCGTTCGTCTACATGCCGCTCCTCGAAGAGACCGGCCATATGCCGAGCGAAAAATACTGCAAGGGCCCCGAGATACTCGACCACTGCCGTCGGATCGGCGAGCACTTTGACCTGTACGAGAAGGCGGTCTTTTCTACCGAGGTCACCTCGGTTGTTTGGGATGAAACGGCCAGCCAATGGATCATCAAGACGAACCGGGGCGACGAGATGCGCGCCAAGTTCATTGCCATGGGCACCGGCCCGCTGCACCGTCCGAAGCTCCCCGGAATCCCCGGGATCAACACGTTTGGTGGGCACACCTTCCACACGAGCCGCTGGGATTATGAGTACACGGGCGGCAACCCCGCGGGCGCTCCGCTCGATGGTCTTGCCGACAAGCGCGTCGGCATCATCGGGACGGGCGCCACGTCGGTGCAGTGCATCCCGCACCTCGCCCGCGCCGCGAAGGAACTGTTCGTCTTCCAGCGAACTCCGTCGTCGATCGACGTCCGCAACAACCACTCGATCGACCCCGCCTGGTTCGACACCCTCGAGCCCGGCTGGCAGCAGCGGTGGCTGGTCAACTTCACCACTCTGCAGACAGGCGGCTTCGTCGACGAAGACTTGGTCAAAGACGGGTGGACCGACATCAGCAAACGCATCCGCGACAAGCTGTTCTCCGCTGATCCTCCGGAGTTCACACCAGCGGCGATGGAGCGGGCTTACCACGACAGCGACGACGAAAAGATGACCGAAGTTCGCGCCCGCGTCGACCAGGTCGTCAACGACGAAATCACCGCCGAGAAGTTAAAACCCTGGTATCGCCAATTGTGCAAGCGGCCCTGCTTCCACGACGAGTACCTCCTTGCGTACAACGAGCCAGGTACCCACCTGATCGATACCGACGGCAAAGGCGTCGAACGCATCGACGAGACCGGCCTCTGGGTCAACGGCGAGCATTACGAACTCGACTGTTTGATCTATGCGTCGGGTTTCGAAGTCGGCACCGAGTACGCCCGCCGTTCAGGCTTCGAGACTGTCGGCCGCGACGGCCTCACGCTCAGCGAGTACTGGTCCGACGGCATGTCGTCGCTCCATGGCATCCACATGCAGGGTTTCCCCAACCTCTTCATGGTGCAGCCAACGCATGGCGCCAACCTGATTTCGAACATCCCCCACAACCTCATCGAGCGCGGCAACACGATTGCCGCGATCGTCAAGCACGCCGTTGACATCGATGCCGGCCAGGTGGAAGTGACTCCCGAAGCGGAAGCAGCTTGGATGGAACGGCTGATCAGCGGCGGGCGGCGATTCGCCGGCAATCCTGACTGCACACCGGGTTATTACAACAACGAAGGTCAAGACGCTGGTCCGAGCAGCGTGGTCAACGGGCTCGGCTTCCCAGAAGGCCCGACCGCCTACTTCGAGTACATCGCCGATTGGCGTTCGTCGGGCGAGTTCACTGGCCTCGATTTCCGCTCCTGACTCCTCCACAACTCCGACCGCTCTTTCGCGACTCCGCTACGTTTTCTGCATGCTCCCTGCTGGTATTTCGTTGGAGCGGTCCAGCCAGAGGGCAACGCTCACGGCCACTGCTGACCTCGCTGGCATCGCAACTCAACGGTTTGCTCGGTCAGCTGTCGCTATCGACCTGGAACTCGGGCTGTCGGACGACGTCGAGATGCTGGGGTATGCCTTCACCCAGTTCGCCATGCCAGTCTGGGCTCGAGCCGAGAAACCATTCGATTTCGCGCCGGCGCACAACCTGAAGTCGCCGGCATGTGTGCTGCCGCTCCTGATCCGCGATGGCGGGGCGTGGACGCTGCTCGCCCCGTTGGCAAACCATCACGAACAGATCATCACGGTCGAGGGCACAACGGTTCGATGGGGATGGCACGGCGACCTCGACGAGATACCCGCAGGCTTCGCCACAACACTCGGCATCTACACAGGACCAACCGCTACTGCACTGTTCGAGGCGTGGGGTGCCGAACTGCGTGGTGTCACTCCGGTCGGGCGGCCGCCTCGATTCGACAATGCAATCACCTCGAAGCTGTCGTACTGGACCGACAACGGTGCCGCCTACTGGTATCGCACCGAGCCCGGCCAGACGATTGCGGAGTCGGTCTCTGATGTCGTGGATCGACTGCGAAATCAGGAGATACCGATCGGCGCACTCGAGCTCGACTCATGGTTTTATCGTCACGAGCAGCCGCGCGCGATTACCGCCTTCGGGTACCCAGATGTCGTTCCACCCAGCGGGATGATGGAGTGGCTTCCGCGAGCTGATGCATACGCCGAAGTCCTTGGCGATCCGATCATCGACCTCCAACAGCGCACCGAGATGCCGTTCACCTTGCATGCCCGGCACATCTCTCCACTGTCGCCATACGTCGATGAGACATGGTGGGTCGACGAGCACGCCGCTCATCCGAGCGACCCAGCATTCTTTGAGCGATGGTTCACCGATGCGAAGCAATGGGGTGCCAGTTGCATCGAGCAAGACTGGATGTTGATGGTCTGGTTCGGCGTCCGCGAGATGCGACGTGTACCCGGCCGGGCCGTCGATTGGCAACGGGCGATGAACAGCCACGCGCGCACATCCGGAGTGGACCTGATCTGGTGCATGGCGACTCCGGCTGACCTCATCGCGGCAGCCGAACTTGACCGGGTGATCGCCGTACGAACCAGCGACGACTATCGCTTCGCCGACGATCCAGCTGTCCTGTGGACATGGTTCCTGACGGTCAATCGGCTTGTTGCTCCGCTCGGGTTGCAACCGTTCAAGGACTGTTTCTTCTCGAACCCAGAGCCTGACCCCGACGACTCGATCAGCGGCGACGTGCACGCCGAACTGGAGGCCCTGCTGTCGGCACTCTCGGGCGGCCCCATTGGCATCGGCGATCGCATTGGTCGAACGGACCGGGAGATTGTCATGCGGACTTGCAACGACGACGGAACGATTCGTCACGTCGACAGGCCGATTGGTTTGATCGACGATTGTCTCCTCGGCGCCCCCGCCCGTGGCGACCGGCTCGCTTGGGCCACCGCCTCAACGACCGTCAACGACCAGACCTGGACCTACGTCGTTGCGATCAACACAGCCGCCGTCGAAGGCGGCACGCTTGACGATGAGCTCTCACTCGCCGAGATCGGCGCCAGGGGTGAACGGACCGTCTATGACTGGCGCGCACAGACCGCCACCAAACTCGGGACACTCACCGCGCAGCTTGGCCCGCGCGACTGGGCGTATTTCATCGTGTGTCCGCACAGCACGGACGACATCGGCGACACATCTAAATACGTCACCGTGCCTGCGGATTCGTCCCGAGCAGTACGGGGCTGATCGCTCTTGGCTGATCAGGCGTGCTGCAGCTCACGGGCGATGATCGCCTCGTGAGTGTTCGCCAGCGTTTGAACGGACCGAGCGACAAAGCGGTCGACGAGTCCGTAACCCTTGGCGACTGATGGCCCGACGAACACAGCGACCAGCACGGTGCCGAGGCCCGCTGGGCCGCCGAGAGCAACCCCGGCAATAATCCAGGTCGCCTCGAACATCGGGCGAACGAGCGACTCCGGATGTCCGACACGGTCAGATGCAGCGCTGGCCAACAGCTCACCCGACCCAGCGCCTAAGCCCGACACGATCAGTGCCCCGGCCCCAATGCCGATGCCACCAATGGCAACGAGTTGAAAAATGATCCGCACGATCAGCGACGTCGGTGCCTCGAACATCTCGAGGGCGGCGAGGACCGACTGCAGCGCCGGCCCGATCAGGAAGGGCGAGAGCAGCGTGCCGAAGCCCGGCCGCCGACCCAGCGCCCATGCACCGAGGATGAGCGAACCCACGGTTACCCACACGGCAACGGTCAGCGGAAGGCCGGTCCGCGCCTGGATCGCGCCGATGAACACATCGAGTGGGCCGGGGCCCAGATCGGTCCAGAGCGTCACTGCGACGGACGCCGCGATCAAAAAGGAACCCGCAACCAAGAGAAGTAGACGAGTCGAGTAGGCGAGGACACGACGGGGCGGGCCCTTCGAGACCACTGCGGCGACGGCACCGGCGCGCGACCAGGCGCGGCGACGTAGCCGCTGGCCGATCGTGGGGTGCTGCTCGTTACTCACTCAATAAGTATCGGCAGCCCAACGCCGATACCGGAGGCCAGTTCCGGTGTCGTTCGGCACCGGTGCCGGGGGTCACCATTGCAAGCCGAAACATGCAAGTCTTTCCGAATGACACAGCGAACGATTTTGATCACCGGCGCAGGCTCTGGTTTCGGAAAGGGCGCAGCCATCGAGCTGGCCGCACGGGGACATGCCGTGATTGCCGCAACGGAAACCCGTGAGCAGGCTGATGCGCTCGCCGCCGAACATCCCGAACTCACGACGATGAAGCTCGACGTCACCTCGTCCGACGACATTGCTGCAACGGCCGACCTCGGCGTCGACGTGCTCATCAACAACGCCGGCATGGGTGTGATGGCCCCGATGATCACTGTGCCGATGGCCAAGGTTCGCGCCATCTTCGATGTCAACGTGTTCGGCATGGTCGAGATGTGCCAGGCGATCGCTCCTGGGATGATCGAGCGGGGCTCGGGCCGCATCATCAACGTGTCGTCGATTGCAGGCATGCTTGCATCGCCGCTCACGTCGCCGTATTGCATGACCAAGCACGCGGTCGAAGCGTTCACGAAGAGCCTGCGTGGCGAACTCGCACCTCACGGGGTCGACGTCTGCAAGGTCAACCCAGGGCCCTACAACACGGGCTTCAACGACCGCATGGTTGACGGAATTACCGAGCACATCGCTGCTGGCGACGAGGCAACCCACGCCGCCAACCAGATGATCCGCGACATCGTCCTGACCGACCAACTCGACCCGAACGACGTCGTCCTCGCGCTCGCCAACCTCGCTGAGGCCGATGAAACACCGATGGAAACCCTGCTCCCCGAAGGCATCGGCGAGCTACTGACCGCCATGCTCGAAGCCGAAAGCTGACCAACTTCCGCAACCAACGTCAGACCTTGTAGCTGAGGTTGCCGTCGGGCCACCGGTGATTCGTACACTGGCGGCGTGGCAAATCCCTGGTTCGAGTCCATCGCCGTTGCACAGCAACGCGCCAAGCGTCGCCTGCCGAAGTCGGTCTACGGCGCACTGATCGCCGGTGCAGAAGCCGGGTTGACCAAAGACGACAACGTCGCGGCGTTCAGCGAGCTCGGCCTGCGCCCAATCACCGCAGGCCAATCGGCCGAACGGTCGATGGAAACCGAAGTGATGGGCCAGCACATGTCGATGCCCGTCATCATCTCGCCGACCGGCGTCCAAGCCGTGCATCCCGACGGCGAGGTCGCGGTTGCCCGAGCAGCTGCGGCACGTGGCATCCCAATGGGGCTGAGCTCGTTCTCGTCGAAGCCGATGGACGAAGTGATGGCCACCGGGGCTGCGACGTTCTTCCAGATCTACTGGGCTGGCGATCGCGACTCGATGGTCGCTCGCATGGAACGCGCCAAGGTGGCTGGCGCTGTCGGCATGATCCTCACACTCGACTGGTCGTTCGTGCACAGCCGCGACTGGGGCAGCCCGGCAATCCCCGAGTCAATCGGCCTGAAAACTATGATCAAGCACGGCCCAGAGGCCCTCGTCAAGCCGCGGTGGCTGTTCGACTGGCTGAAGTCTGGTGGAATCCCGCAGCTCGGTGCACCGAACTTCCGCGTGTCGTCAAACGATCCCGTTCCCGGCTTCTTCGACGCATACGGCACGTGGATGGGCACCCCTCCCCCGTCGTGGGACGACGTCGCCTGGCTCCGTGCACAGTGGGACGGCCCCTTCATGGTCAAGGGCATCAACCGGGCAGACGAAGCTCGCAAGGCAGTCGACGCTGGCGCATCAGCGATCTCCGTCTCGACGCACGGCGGCAACAACCTCGATGGCACCCCGGCTCCCATTCGTTGCCTGCCCGAGGTCGTCGCAGCCGTTGGCGACCAGATCGAAGTCGTCATGGACTCCGGAATCCGCCGCGGTTCGGATGTCGTCAAGGCACTGGCGCTCGGCGCCAAGGCCGTGATGATCGGCCGTGCCTACCTGTGGGGCCTCGCTGCCAATGGCCAGGCCGGCGTCGAGAACGTGCTCGACGTGCTCCGCACGGGGATCGACTCAAACCTGATGGGCATGGGGAAGTCGTCGATCAGCGAACTGTCGCCTGACGACCTCGTCATCCCTGACGGCTTCTCGCCGCCTGTCCGCGACTGACACCACAACGGCGCAGGTGCGCCACACTGTCGACATGACTTCGGTAACGATCGCTGGTGGCGGAATCGGTGGTCTCGTCGCGGCAATGTGCCTCCACGACGCTGGCCACGAGGTCGACGTATTCGAATCAGTCGTCGAGCCGTCGGAGTTGGGTGTCGGCATCAACGTGCTGCCGCACTCGGTGCGCGTGCTCGACGACCTGGGGCTCCTGCCAGCACTGGACGCCGCCGGGGTCCGAACCGAGGCGCTCGCCTTCTTGTCGCGTGATGGGATCCGGATTTGGGAGGAGCCTCGGGGACTCGCCGCAGGTACTCCGTGGCCGCAGTTCTCGATCCATCGTGGCAAGTTGCAGATGCTGTTGTGGCAGGCCGCTCTCGACCGGCTCGGGCCCGAACGATGTCACACGGGCATGCGCCTCACATCGTTCAAGCAGAACGACAGTCAGCACAACGGTGATATCGATGACACGGTCACGGCGACGTTCCAGGATCGCCGCTCGGGCGTCGACATCGAGGTGGCGAGTGATGTACTCGTCGGCGCCGACGGTATCCACTCTGCGGTCCGTCAGCAGCTCCATCCCGATCAAGGTCTCCCCCATCCGTCGGGCCTCGTGCTGTGGCGCGGTGCCGTGCGAGCACGCGCGTTTCTCGGCGGTCGCACCATGTTCATGGCCGGCGACGACGGGCAGAAAGCTGTGGTGTACCCAATCAGCGATCCTGACGACGATGGCATGGCGCTGATCAACTGGGTGGCCGAACGACCGATGGACGTCGACATGACGACCGTGAGCTGGAATCGTGAAGTCGACCCAGCCTGGGTCGCCGACAGCTTCACCGAGTGGGACTACGGCTGGCTCGATGTCGGCGCACTCATCGCATCGAGTGATGCCGCCTACGAGTTCCCAATGGTCGACCGCCACCCTGTCGATCGCTGGTCGTTCGGGCGGGTCACGCTGCTCGGCGACGCAGCGCATCCAATGCGTCCGAACGGCAGCAACGGATCCAGCCAGGCAATCCTCGACGGTGAAGCCCTCGCTGCGGCGTTAACCGGCACCGGAGATATCCCCGCAGCCCTCACGGCATACGAGTCAGCGCGTCTCGAGCCCACCGCCAAGCTCACCCTGGCCAACCGGCAGGCCGGACCCGAACGCGTGATGCAGTGGGTGGCCGAGCGCTGCGCGGGGGCGTGCATCGACGAGCACACCTGCGTCGACTCCGCCGTGCTCGAACGGGAAGCCAATGCCTACAAACAACTTGCCGGCTTCGACCTCGCCACGCTGCAGGCAATGGCCGAACCTGGCTGACCTGGCTGGGCGCAGGCGAGGGGGCCCAGAGGTCCCCCGCCCCGAGAGCGCAGCGATTTCGGCAGAGCCGAAGCACCGATTGCAGCGACGCAGTCGATGTTGGCGACGAAGTCGCCGCTCCTCGCTAGAGGAGCACAATCGTCATGGACTGGCTGGCTGTGCCGAGTAGTTGGCCCGACTCGCTCCACATCAGACAACTGCTGTTGGCGAAGCCGTTTCCGACGAACTCGACCTGGTTGTCGCAAAGCACCCACTCGGTGTCGGCCGGAGCCGCGTCGGCATAACGGATTGTGTTGTCGAGGCTCGACAGGTTCGTCACCCGCCCCATGGCATTGCCAACGACCGACGGCGCGTAGTCGGCGATGATCGCCAGGGATGCTGCATCGACACAAACGCCGGGCATCCGCACCCAGACCAGCGAACGATTATCACCGGTTGCCTCGCCGGCACCGGAGAAGCCGAACATCCCGCGCGCCATCTTCACCTCGACGTGGTCGTGGAGCGACGGGTAGTCGAAGTGTCGTTCGGGGTCGAGCGAGTCGGCAGGCGACGGGCAGTCAGGCATTGTGGCCCACACTCCGCGCAGCTTCTCCGGGCGCTCGCCGACAGCACCAAGCACATTGACGATCTCGTTGCCCTCGGATGTGGCCTGGAGCCGGCACTGGGTGACGCTCCGGCCGACGGCAGGCGTGGCGACGTCGAGGTGCATCTCCGATGGGTTGTAGAGCGTGGCGATGTACTGCGCCGTGGCCCACACCGCCGGCTTACCCGTGTGCGCTTCCATCGCTGCGACGCCGGCCGCGAGGCCAACACCGCCGAACAGCGAACCGCGCCCTCCACCAACCGCTCGGTCGGCAATCGGGACGCGGTATCCGCCCTCCGCCGTACCCGACTCGGTCATTCCGAGGAACTCAAATGTCGACTGTCGATTCACGCCTCGGGAAGCTACTGGCCATCCCACCCAGCCATCCCACCCAGCCATCCCCCGAAGGCGTAAGCCAAGCGCACCCCATGCGCACCTACCTCACGCCTTTGCAGAACGGGAGGACTCGCCGCGACGACGCAACCAAGGCCATGCTGTCACGATGAACGTTGCTGGCGCCATGCGCGATGCCGACCTCCGAGTGTTGACCATGTGCTTGTTCCAGATCACCGGCGACAGGAAGTGGTTGGACGCCCCCTATCTGCCACGGCGCGACGTCCGACTGATCGCACCGGAAGACGCCGGTTTCAGCGACGACATCGCTGACGAGATCCGTGCCGCAGCCGTTGATGCCATCACTCTCGAACCGGCCATCGCCGACCCCGGCGACGAATTGATGGTCGAGATGATGAGCGTGTGCCTCGGCGAACCAATCCCCGCCGAATACGCGCCGATGATGCGCGAGGAAATGGGTTTCCTCTCACGCGACGTCGTGTGGCCCACCGAGGCCGAGCGGCCATCCGTGCTGGTCGTGGGCGCCGGAGCGAGCGGCATCATCATGGGTGTTCGGCTCGACCGGCTCGGCATCGACTACGACATCGTCGAACGCGGCGCGAGTGTCGGTGGCGTCTGGCGCGACAACATTTATCCGGGTGCCGGCGTCGACACCCCAAACCATGCCTACTCGTTCTCGTTCGCGAAGCCGAATCGCTGGTCCCGCTACTTCTCAGCCCGCTCCGACCTCGTGGACTACCTGCAGCGCAACGCCGACGAATTCGGGGTCACGCCGAACGTGCAGTTCGAAACCGAAGTGATTGGCGCACGGTGGAGCGACGATGCCGGCGAGTGGTCCGTCGACCTCCGCACGCCGACCGGCCGCGAGACACGGCAGTACCGGGTACTGATCAGTGCGATCGGCCAACTCAACGTTCCCAAGCCTCCACCTGTGCCGGGCACAGAGAGCTTCGACGGGCCGATATTTCACTCATCGCACTGGCCTGCTGATCTCGATGTCACCGGCAAGCGAGTTGCCGTGATCGGCACCGGTGCGTCGTCCATGCAGATCGTCCCGGCAATCGCCGACCAGGTCGCCGAGCTCACCGTGTACCAGCGGACAGCGCAGTGGGCACGGCCAATCCCGCGCTATCACGACCCGATCCCTGACGGCTCACAGTGGCTCTTCGAGCATCTGCCGTTCTACGCATCGTGGTTCCGATTCGTCATGCTGTGGCGATACGGCGACGGCCTCCTCCCACTGCTGCAGCGCGACCCTGATTGGGAGTTGCCACATTCGATCAACCGCGCCAACGAGCGCCATCGGCAGCAGATGGAAGAGCATCTGCGGTCTGAACTCGATGGGCGACCTGACCTCATCGACAAGTGCCTACCGACCTACCCGCCCTATGGAAAGCGAATCCTGCTCGACAACGGGTGGTTCGCAACGGTCCGCAAGCCGAATGTCGAGCTGGTCGTCGAGGCCGTCGATCACGTCGATGCGACAGGCGTCGTAGCCGACGGCGAGCACCGCGCACACGACATCGTGATCATGGCCAACGGCTTCGAGGTGTTCCAGTCAGCGAGCCGACTTGGTCTGATCGGCCGGAACGATGTCGATCTTGCCGACCTGTGGGCGAACGACGATCCGTACGCCTACCTCGGCATCACCGTGGCCGACTTCCCGAACTTCTTCATGATGCAGGGCCCCACCACGGGCCTCGGCCACGGCGGGAGCGCCATCTTCCAGGCCGAATGTCATGCCCGACACATCACCGCCTGCCTGGCCGAAATCGCCAAAGCCGGAGGCACATCGATCGAAGTTCACCCAGAGCCGATGTTCGCCTACAACGACGCGTTCGATGCTGCTCACGAACAGCTGATCTGGAGCACTCCGGGCCTCCGCAACTGGTATCGCAATGACGCCGGGCGAGTCGTCGTCATCATGCCGTGGCGCCTCGTTGACTACTGGCAGATGACCCACGACCCAGACCTCGACCACTTCGTAATCAACTAACTGTGGCGACCGGTCACACTGTGCCAGGCACAGTGTGACCGCTACGACGCGCGGCGGTCCGACCTGCAACAATCGGCCGCTATGACGATGACGTTCCAAGAGGCCTGCGCGGCCGTCTGTGCACCCGGTTCGATGTTCGAGATCCAAGAGACCGAGGTGCTGGGCCGAACCAGCAAGGTGTTCGCTGGCACTCCCCCGAACATCCGGGCGCTGTTCGAACTGGCTGCGCTCCGCACCGACGAGTTCATCATTTTCGAAAACGAGCGCTGGACCATGCCCCAGGTCCTCAAGCTGGCCGGCCAGATCGGCCACCTCCTCGTGAACGAACTCGGCGTCACAAAGGGTGACCGCGTCGCTATTGCAATGCGCAACTATCCCGAGTGGATTGCTGCGTTCGCCGCGATCACCTCTGTCGGGGCGGTCGTGGTCCCAATGAACGCCTGGTGGGTCACCGACGAATTGGTCTTTGCAATCGAAGACTCCGGTTCCAAGGTCGTCATCGCAGACGCGGAACGACTGCAACGCATGCAAGACGCAGCACCGGGCGCGATCGACGCCAAACTCATCGTGGTCCGGGCAACCGGCGAACTCCCAGAAGGCGTGTTGAACCTCGACGAGGCGGTGGCGCAATTGGAAGGCGCGACCATGCCCGACGCCGAGATCGCCCCTGACGACGACATGACAATCCTCTACACCTCGGGTACCACCGGCCGGCCGAAGGGTGCTGTTTCGACGCACCGCGCCGTGCTCAGCGCACTGATCGCCTTCGCCGCACGCGCTGCCGTCAGTGCCGTCCGCGAGCCAGAAGACCCCGCAACCGTCGAAGAGGGCGGCGCACCGCAGACCGCCTTCATGCTGTGCGTTCCGCTGTTCCACGTCACCGGCCTCGTCCCTGTGATGCTCGGCTCCTTCGTCAGCGGCGCCAAGCTCGTCATGACGTACAAGTGGGAGCCGAACCGTGCCCTCGAACTCATCGAACAGGAGCGGGTGACGAACTTCGTTGGCGTGCCGACAATGAGCTGGGATCTCCTCGAAGCCGAGACCTTCGCTGAGCGCGACACTTCATCGCTGCGTTCCGTCGGCGGCGGCGGAGCTCCAATGCCACCCGAACTGGTGAAGCGCATCGACGAGAACTTCCAGCGCGGCCGCCCAGGCCTCGGCTACGGCATGACAGAGACCAACGCCTACGGCCCGCAGAACGCTGGCGACGACTTCATCAACAACCCGAAGTCGACCGGCCGACCGGTTCCGATCATGGACGTCAAAGTCACCGATCTCGAGGGCAACGATCTGGCGGTTGGCGAGACCGGTGAGATCTGGTTCCGCAGCCCATCACTGATCCGCGGCTACTGGAACCGTCCGGAAGCAACCGCCGAGACGATTGTCGACGGCTGGCTCCGCTCCGGCGACATCGGCCATGTCGACGACGAAGGCTTCGTGTACGTCAGCGACCGAGCGAAAGACATGATCCTCCGCGGCGGCGAGAACATCTACTGCGCAGAAGTCGAAGCAACCATCTACGAGCATCCGGCCGTGTACGAGGCAGCCGTCTACGGCATCCCCAACGAACGGCTCGGCGAAGAACTCGCCTGCCACGTGATGGTCAAGCAAGGCGAGACGCTCGACGCCGGCGACCTCCAGAAGTTCGTCGGCGAGCGCCTGGCCAAGTTCAAGGTGCCGTCGGTGATCACGATCGTCAACGAGTCATTGCCGCGCAACGCGAGCGGAAAAATATTGAAGCGTGACCTGCGCGACGCACTGATTGCCAACTCCCACAGCTGAACAAGCTGCAGAGAGAACTCAACAGCGTTGCCAGGGCCAACCCGGGTCACGCTGTTCAAGATTTCTAGAGCGTTCCAGCGTCGAGCGCTGCAAGCACTTCAATGGCTCGTTCGCGAACGGCTGCGAGGTCACTCAACCGCCGCATCCCGGCGACCTGACGGGCCATCCGATGGTTCGCCCCAAGCAGCTTTTCGTTCCGAGCAATGAAATCCCAGTACAGCGTCGTGAACGGGCAGGCGTCGTCACCGGTGCGCTTCTTCGGGTCGTATCGACACCCTTTGCAGGAATCGCTCATCTTGTTGATGTAGGCACCACCGGATGCGTATGGCTTGGTCGCCATCAGCCCGCCGTCGGCGTAGAGCGCCATACCGATCACATTGGGCAGCATCACCCACTCGGCGCCGTCGACGAAGTTTGCCCACATCCAATCGGTCATAGCCCACGGTTCGACTCCCGCCGTCAGCGCCAGGTTGCCCAGCACCATTAGCCTTTCGATGTGATGGGCGTAGCCGTGATCGTGCACATGACGCATCGTGCTCGCAACACACTTCATGTCGGTGTCGGCGTCACCGGTGAACACTGGTGGAACCGGCCGGTGGGCCCGGAGTGCATTGCGTGACCGATAGTCGGGCATCCAGAGCCAGTAGACGCACCAGACGTACTCACGCCAGCCGATCACCTGTCGGACGAACCCCTCGACCGAGTTGAGTGGCAGGTTTCGTTCCCTGCACGCGCGCTCGACGGCATCAACGACTTCGACCGGGTGCAGCAGACCGATGTTCATCGACGTCGAAAGCACCGAGTGGGCCATTTTCCACTCGGCCGCAAGCATCGCATCTTCATGCGGGCCAAACGGTTCGAGGCCGGTACGGACGAACTCGTCAAGCCGTGTCAGCGCTTGCTCGCGCGTCACTGGCCAGGTGCCGTCAGGGTCGCTCCCCCACAGGTCACTCGGCAGATCAGCGAGCACTGCCTTGTCGATGTCGTCGAGCTCGAAGCGGGTGATATCGGGCCACGACCTACCGTCCTTCGGTGGCTTCTCGCGGTTGTCGTGGTCAAAGTTCCACTGGCCGCCGAGCGGTTGGTCACCGTCCATCAGCACGTGGTGCTCGGTTCGCTGCCACCGATAGAAGTCTTCCATCTTGAAGCTCTTCCGCGGGGCTTGCCAAGCGGCGAAGTCGTCGTAGTGGCAGAAGAACTGGTCGTTTCGAATCGTCTCGACGCCGTGGCGTTCGAGCATGGCTTTGCCATCCCAGCTCATTGGTTCCATGGCGATCACCCGCTCGACGTCGAAGTCGTTGCGGTGTGCTGCGAGGCCCGCCGGCAGTGTTGGGGCGGTGCGCTCGTCGACCTCAAACCCCTCGGCACGCAGTTCGGCGGCGAAGTGGCGCATCGCGCTGATCACTAAATGGGCACGCTGACGGTGCCAGCGTTTAGACCCAAGCTTGAGATCGCTTTCGACCATGAGAACCCGGCAGTCCCCTGGCTGCCTACCCGACAGCGCACCCTGACGGTTCAGTTGGTCGCCGAGGACCCACACCGTCGGGAGGTCAGAAGGCACTGCTGGGCAAGTCTTTGGCGTCGCTCTCGAGTGCGTCGCAGATGACGCTCGCCACGTGGGCTGGTGTCAGCCCCTCTGGCATCTTCGGCGACGTGCCCTCAATCGGCCGGTCAGCCAACCCTGTTTCGGTGTGCGGCGGTCGGGCGTCGATCACACGGATCTTCGAGCGGCGCGCTTCACGTGCGAGTGCTTCGTCGAACGACTTCACCGCGGCCTTCGATGCTCCGTAAGCCGCCATCCCGGGCAGGTTTTGCTCAGCGATCACGCCCGAGATGTTGACGATGGCACCACCTCCCTGCACATGTGGGAGCGCAGCGGTGGCGAGCATGATGGGGATGAACGTGTTGGTGAGGAAGAGTTCTTCCATGGCGTCGGACGAGAGATCCGCGACCATGCCGAACGCAACGACCCCGACCGCATTCACGACGACGTCAAGCTTGCCGGCATGCTCAACAGCAGCAGCCACTGCAAGCTGACAAGCGTCGGGAGTCCGAAGATCGAGCGCAACGGAGTGTCCGCCAAGTGCCGCCAGCCGCTCCTGGTTACGCGCCACCGCCGTGACGGTTGCACCGCGCCGTTCGAGCTCGGCTGCGAGTGCTGAGCCGAGGCCACCTGAGGCACCAGCGAGAAGGACTGACTGACCGGCAAGCAACATGGATCGGAGTTTCCCACGGGCAGCCGAGGCGTGCCCGACCCGGCGTCAACTCCCGTCGCAACAACTAACGCAACTGCCCGAGGATCTGTCGGTAGGCGTCGGCGTCGTCGGCGTTGTTGACGGGAATGGAAAACTCGATCCGGTCCAACCGATCGGCGAAACGGTCGTTCAACTTGTCGGCAATTCCGTCGTACGTAGCGATCGTCGCAACGGTGTGCAGCATGTCGTCGGTGACGAGCCCGGGCAGGTCATCCCACCGCTGTGCCCGTGACAGCGTCGATGCCTCACGAGCGATCTCGCCCCAGCCATGCACTTCGAACGCCCGGCGGTACGAAGGCGTCGACAGGTAGAACGCGACGCGGGCTCGGACCGTTTCGATCACTTTCTCGAGCCGATCGTCGTCAGGTGCGGTGCCGATCAACGGCTTCAGACAAACTTCAATGTCGTTCAGGTTGCGGCCCGTGCGAGCGGCGCCACGAACGACATTGGGGAGCACCTCGTCGTCGATGTACTTGGCGGTACAAACCGGGTGCAGCCGGATGCCATCGGCGACTTCACCGGCAACGGCGCACATGTTCGGCCCGATCGCGGCGACGTAGATCGGGATGTTGGGATGGTCGATTGGGCCCGGGTCGAAGAGCGGCACCATCACGTCGAGGTTGTAGTGCTGGCTCTCGAACTTCAGCGGTTCGCCGGTTTGCCATGTGTTCCAGACAGCGCGCATTGCGTTGACGTAGTCACGCATCCACGGCGCTGGAGCATGCCACTCCAGGCCGTAGCGGCGCTGGATGTGGGCACGAACCTGTGTGCCGAGCCCGAGCAGGAAGCGACCGTTCGACAGCTTCTGGAGCGACCACGCCGACATCGCTGTCGCCGTCGGGCTGCGCGGGAACGCCATAGCGACCGACGTGCCGAGTTGGACACGTTCGGTCGCCATCGCGCCGAGCGCGAGGAGTTGGTATGGGTCATCTTTGGTCTCTTCCACGAGCACTGCAGCGACCCCGACATCTTCAGCGATCTTTGCCAACCGCGCGAAGTCGCGGATGTCAAGCGGGGTGTCAGGTTCGCGTAAGCCTGGGTCGAGTTTGCCGAGTGGCAGCAGCGATTCGATCAGCATGGGCACGTCAGTCGCATCGACTACAACGGTATGCAGCCTCAGCCGCCCGGTACGACCCGGACGTCGCCACCCGACAAGACTCATGTGATGGAACACGACCTCGTCATTCGCAACGGTCTATTGGTTGACGGCACCGGTTCGCCGGCACGACCCGGGCTGAGTATTGCGATCGACGGTGACATCATTACCGCGATCGGTGCCGACGTTGGCGCCGGCCGTCGAGAGATCGATGCCACCGGCATGCTCGTCACACCGGGCTTCGTCGACATCCATACGCACTACGACGGCCAAGCCACCTGGGATGCTGAGCTCGAGCCCTCCACCCCGCACGGCGTCACCACACTGATGATGGGCAACTGCGGAGTTGGCTTCGCCCCGGCCAAGCCCGACGAGCACGACTTCCTGATCGACTTAATGGAAGGTGTTGAAGACATTCCCGGTGCGGCGCTCAGCGAAGGCATCTCATGGGACTGGGAAACGTTCCCCGACTATCTCGACGCTCTCGACCGACGGGAGTACGTTGCCGACATCGGCGCAATGATCGCCCACGGCCCGGTGCGCGTGTACGTGATGGGCCAGCGCGGCGCCGACAACGAAGCAGCCACCTCCGACGACATCGCTCAAATGGCCGCAATCGTCGGTGAGGCGGCCGACGCTGGTGCCTTCGGATTCTCAACAAGCCGCACGATCGGCCATCGCGCGATGAGCGGCGAACCTGTGCCTGGAACGTTCGCTGCCGAAGACGAACTCTTCAGCATTGGCCGCGCCATGGCTCGCTCAGGCAAGGGCGTCTTCGAAGTTGCTCCAGCTGGCCTTGCTGGCGAAGACCTCGTCGCACCAAAGAAGGAGATCGACTGGATCTGCCGGCTCGCCGACGACATCGGCCGCCCGGTCACGTGGCTGATGTTGCAAAATCTCGTCGAGCCGGACGAGTGGAAGGAGTTGATGGAGCGCTCACAGGCTGCCCAAGACGCCGGCCACCAAGTGATCCCCCAGGTCGCTGGCCGCCCGTTCGGAATCCTCATCGGCTTGTCGACCAAGCACCGATTTAAAGACATGCCCAGCTTCGGCCCACTGCTCAACATGTCGTTCGCCGAACAGGCCGAAGCAATGGGCGACGCTGATCTCAAAGCCCGTCTGATTGAGGAGTCGAAGGCCTCGATGCACATCTTGCGCGAGACGCAACCGATGGCTGCGCAGGTCGTCGACGGCTTCGACCGGCAGTACCTGCTCGGCGACCCTGTCGACTACGAGCCGACCCCAGATCGGGCGATCACTGCACTCGCTGCAGCAAACGGCGTCGAACCCATCGAGGAGTTCTACGAGCAACTCCGACAGCGCAACGGCAAAGCGCTCTTAATGATGCCGTTCCTCGGCTATGCCCACGGCAACGGTGATGCGCTGTACGAAATGCTCACGCACCCGGCAGCTGTCCTCGGCCTTGCCGACGGCGGCGCCCACGCCAACTTCATCTGCGATGCATCGACACCAACCTGGATGCTCACGCACTGGGCACGCGACCGCACCCGTGGGCCGAAGATCCCGCTCGAGTCAGTGGTCAAGAAGATGACCGCCGACACCGCTGCGTTGTTCGGCCTCACCGATCGCGGCGTGCTCGAAGTTGGCAAGCGCGCCGACATCAACGTCATCGACCACGAACATCTGCAGTTGCGCGAGCCACGTCTCGTCAACGACCTCCCGGCCGGCGGAACCCGTCTCCTGCAGGCGGCCGAGGGCTACGTCGCCACCATCGTCGGCGGCGTCATCACTCGCGAGCACGACGAGTTCACTGGCGCTCGACCGGGCCGCCTCATCCGTTCGTAACGGCGCCCCCGCCGTTTTCATGAGCTTGTTGCAGTCAGTGACTGCAACAAGCTCATGAAAACGGCGGGGGCGCTGGTGTATCAGTCGGCGGCTGCGTCGAATTCGGTGCGGATGCGTGTCGATGAGGGCCAACAGATCGGCGCGAGCATTCTCGCCATCGCTTGCTGGCTTGATGACTGTTGCCCACTCGACCATGCCGTCCCAGAATCGGTCGACTCATTTGGATCCGGCGATGGTGCCGCCCTCGAGCGTGCGAAACGTGACGTTACTGAGCTCACCGAGATGGAGGTTGAGCGACCGGACGTGGATCTCCTCATCGGTGCGGATGCGGCCCACAATCTCGGCGCCGAGCGCAGCGTCGGCTGCACGTTCTCCGAAGAGCCCAGGTGCGGTCAGGACGGCCTGCGTCTCAGCGAACCCGATCTCGGCTCGGAACTCGATGATCAGCACGTTGGCAATGAACGACAGGATCTGCTCGATCTCCTCCGAGACTTCGGGGAGGTAGCGAGTCACGTCTTCGCGAGCGAGGCCCGGCTGTGGTTCGACGTCGGGATACGCCTCGGGCCCGAATGCCAGATCGCGTGCGGCAAACCACATCTCGTCGTGGCCTCCGATCCCTTGGTCAGGGATGCCGCCTTCATCGATGCTATGTGCTTCGAGCAGGCCTGTGGCGAGGCGATCAATCGCCATCCCGGAGATGTCCTCCACGATGACTGCCTGCAGGTCCGGGACCGGGACCAGCGCAATGAAGGCGCCCCGAGCTTCGATCTTCCCGACGATGGTCAGCGTGTTCCAGAACCGAACGTCGAGTCCGTTGCGGACCAGCACCACCTGCTGTTCGATGTTCGGCAAGCGGTCGCCAGCCAGCAGTGCAGCTGACGCCGGGAACAGTGCCCCGCCTCGCTCGGTGAGCGCTGCTTCCCATGCGTCCATGGCCGGGACTCGGCCAAGCGCACGTGGCGGCTGATACGACCCGTCAACGAGCATGCCGCCGTGCAGGTTGCGGCCCGCGACCGCATGAGGTGCGGCGTACTCGTGCGTTGAAAGCAGGTCGTCACGGTCGAACGAAAGCGGTGAAACGTCAGATGTTGGTGATCGGTTCAGATGTTCTTTGGGAGCTCGGAGAAGGGCAGAACCTTGTCTTGGTTCGGTTCCTTCGGCAAGCCGAGCACTCGCTCACCAATGATATTCCTCTGGATCTGATCGGTGCCCCCGTAGATCGGTGGCGCCTGCGCATAGAGCGCAGAACCGGTGACCATGCCGAGCAGCGGGTTGCCCGTTGCCTCATTGAGTGACTCGCGCTGCGCGTCGGTGTACGCGTGCAGCATGCCGCTCGCTCCGATAATTCCGAGACCCAGGTCGCGAGTGAGGCGCACCATGTCGCTCATCTGCAGCTTCGAGATGTTGGCCATGCCGGGGATATCGTTTCCTTGCTGACGCATCGCCTTCAGGCGCTGTGCGTTGAGGCCACCGATGACGGTCATCGTGTGGAGACGCATCAGGTCTTGGCGGACGTGAGGGTCGTTGATCTTTCCCGAGCTCTTGGCGAAGTCAAACAGCACCGACCTGTTCGGGCGAGTCGCCGCCGTGGCCTGACGGACGTTCTTCTTTGGGTCCCTCGGCTTGACGAGATCTCCGGCGCGACGGTCAAGTTGGCCGGCGATGGTTCCCGGCGCACCGCCCGCTGCTCCACCCGAGCCACCTGAGCCGAGGCCAGCGCGTTCGGCCTGCAGGGTGGTGTTCGTGGCGGCCCAACCGTTGTTCACATCGCCGATCACGGCGTCGACCGGGACTCGGGCGTCGGTGAGGAACACCTCGTTGAACATCGCGTGCCCGGTCATCTCGTACAGCGGGCGAATTTCGACCTCAGGTTGATGCATGTCGATCGCCATCCAGCTGATGCCCTGATGCTTCGGGACGTCGACGTTGGTGCGTGCGATCAGCATGCCCATGTCAGCTGTCTGACCGAGGGAGGTCCAGACCTTCTGACCGTTGATGATCCACTCATCGCCATCACGTTCGGCTCGCGTGCTCAGTCCGGCGAGGTCGGAACCCGCGCCAGGTTCGCTGAACAGCTGGCACCAGGCCTGTTGGCCGGTGACGATGTCGCGAACATAGAGGTCGATCTGCTCTTGGGTTCCGTGCGTCGCGATTGTCGGCGCCGCCAGCAACAATCCGAGGCCGCTGGGCGGGCCAAGCGCACCGAACGAGTCGATCTCGCGCATCACGGCAACCGAGTCGGCTCGGGACAGGCCGAGGCCATACGCCTCGACAGGAAGCAGCGGTGACGACCAGCCAGCAAGGCCGAGCTTCTCCCACCACTGCGCCACGGTGAGGTCCGGGTCCCAGTTTTCCTCGAGCCACGCTCTGACTGCGCCCACCGGGTCAGACGGCGCTGTTCGATCGTGTTTGGTTTCTGTCAGGCTCATCGTGTTCTCCTCGATTGACTTGCAGCTCGATTGGCTTCCGCTACTCATACTTGCAGCTTGGATTACTTGTAGTCTGCAACATTCCACCGGCGGCATCCACTTTGTGTCACTCAATTCCTCCCAGTGGCCTGACACGATGTCGCGATGCTGAGCGACATGGACTTCGTCACCGGACCAATCGAGGTCGTCGGGTGCCACGCCGAGGGCGAGGTCGGCGATGTCATCATCGGCGGTATCGCCCCTCCCCCGGGCGACTCGGTGTTCGAACAGTCACGCTGGATTGCCAACGACGGCCGGTTACGGCAGCTCATCGGCAACGAGCCGCGCGGTGGTGTGTTCAAGCACGTCAATCTGCTCGTCCCGGCAATCGACCCTGCCGCCGACATCGGGTTCATCATTATGGAACCAATGGACACCCCGCTCATGTCAGGCTCCAACGCCATGTGTGTCGCGACGGTGGTTCTCGAAACAGGGATCGTTCCGATGACCGAACCGACCACGACCCTGACACTCGAGGCGCCGGCCGGACTCGTCCACGTCGAGGCAACCTGCGCCAACGGAAAGGTCACCGCTGTCACGATCCGGAACGTCCCGGCGTTCGCGGCGCTACGCGACGTCGCTCTCAACGTTGACGGTGTCGGACAGTTACGTGTCGACACTGCGTGGGGTGGAGACAGCTTCGTCATGGTCGACGCCGCCGACCTCGACATCGCCGTCGAACCCGAAAATGGCGCAGAACTCGCTCGGATGGGATCACTCATCACCCGCGCTGCGAACTCGCAGTTGCAGTTTGACCATCCGACGATCGATTGGACACACTTCTCGTTCTGTCAGATCGCCGGTCCGCTCGAACGCTCATCCAATGGGGTGCTTCGGATGACGAACACCGTGGTGGTCGAGCCAGGCAAGCTCGACCGCTCGCCAACTGGCACGGGCGTGTCGGCGCGGATGGCACTCCTTCGGGCGCAGGGAACGATGGACGTCGGAGACCAACTCGTCATGCGATCGGTGATTGGTTCGCAGTTCACTGGTCTGATTGCGGCCGACACGCAGGTGGGCACCGTCGATGCAATCGTGCCGTTGGTGACAGGCCGAGCGTGGCGATACGGAAAGTTCGCCTACCAGACAGACCCGAGCGACCCGTGGCCACTCGGATATCGCGTCAGCGACACCTGGCCGAGCTGAGCGTTCAGTGAACGAGTTTGGCGATCCTGGGAAGCACGCAACGGCGGCCTGAGCATGCGTCCCAGGTGGCGAGGCCACCACTGAGCTCGCGCACGCCTGCAAGACCGTGCAGCTCGGTCGCCATCGCAAGGTCGGCGGCAAGGCGTTCCGGCGTATAAGCAGTCCACTGGCCGGTGTTCTCGGCATCGCTGTCATCGATCCCTGCGCCATCGGCACAGTTCCAACCGTTATCAAGCTTGTTCCGTGAGCGCAGGATCTTGACGCCGCCGGCCACACTCACCAGGATTGTTCCCGGGTGCAGTTGAGGAGCGTCGCCGATCGAGACAGATGTGCTTTGCAGCATGTTCATACGTTTGGTATCGACCGGCTACGAACAAGAGTTGAGCCGCAATTGTGTGGCAATCTCAGCAGATGGCCACCCAGCAGTTCGACATCACCTCACCGCTCTCCCCCGAGGCGGCGTTCGATCGTCTCGTCGACCTGACCCGTGTGAACGAGTGGGATCGGGGCGTAACCAACCCCCGCCAGGTTCACGGCGCCGGGCACCAGGTGGGCTCGCGTTACGAAGTCACTGTCGTGGGATTCGATGGGAAGCCCACCCCCGTTGTCTACGAACTCCTCGAAGTTGACCGCCCAGCGCGCTTCGTGATGGAAGGCGCCAACGCGGTTTTCTGTGCCCACGACGTGATCGCGATTGAGCCGACCGACACCGGCTGCACCGTCACGTACTCGGCTGGGCTTGAACTGCTGGAAGAAAATCCACCGCTGAGTCCAGCGCAGCTCGACAGCCTGTTCGTCAAAGTCGCGGGAGTCGCAGAAGACGGCCTCCGGAGCTACCTGAACCCGTGAACTGTCACACCGAGGTCAGACCTCGGTGTGACGGGGGGCAATCACTGCCGTGCCCTCAATCTCGACCAGTGCCGCGTCGAGGAACAGCGACTGGACACCCACGAGTGTGATCGGGATCAGCGGCAACGGGTTGACTTGTGCGGCTGCGCCGATCCCGGCGAACAGTTCACGCTGCATCGATTCCCTCCAACCGACCACGTACACCACAATTTTGGCGAGGTCGTTGACCCCACCACCGACCCCGATGAGTGCGTCGACCATATTGATCAGCGCCTGCGTTGTTTGACCCGCAAGGCCGTCGGCGAAATTGCCCTCAGCATCAGTGCCGATCGTGCCAGCCAGGTACACCGTCTGGCCCGGCGGGGCGATCGCCGCGTGCGAGAAGCCGGCGGGGGCCGGCAGCCGATCAGAGTTGCGTAGTTCAATAGTCATACATGCTCCTTGTCGTTGCTGTGAGATCGCTGTATTCGGTCGGTCACACCCAGAGGCGGTCGAGAACATCAAGCCAGAGTTGTGTCGTCAGGCGCAGCGATTCCACATCGATCCGTTCGTCGTGCCCGTGGAATCGGCTGAGAAATTCCGGCAGTGTCACGTGATGACTGAGGAGGCCGGCGCCGTATGCCGGCACGCCGCGCTGGCGGAAGAAGCGTCCATCGGTCGCTCCGGTCACGAGGCTCGGTAGCACCGACGCGTTCGGGTACGCCATCTGGATCGCGTCGCTCAGCGCCCCCCACATCGGGGTCTCGGTCGACGAGGGGGCGGTGCCGTTATTCAAATCGTCGCGGATGTGCTCAATGTCGACCGAAGGCAGCAGGTCGGGGCCAACCACTGCACGAAGGTGGGCATCGGCATCGTCTTGGGTTTCACCAGGCAACAGCCGGATGTCGATGAGGAGTTTCGCAACGTCAGGCACCGTGTTTGATTTGCTGCCCGACCGCATGATGTTCGGGCTGTACGTGGCATGGCAGCAAGAGTGCACGTTGCGTGCAAGGTCAGGCGGGAGTTCGGCGAGCGCATCGTCGATCCGTGCCGGGTCGGTCAGCCGGGCTTCCATGTCGGCGCTGAGGCCGAGCGCTTTGACTCGCGCCGTGAACATGTCATCGATGCGCGGGACGACCTTCGAACTCACGAGTCGGTCGACGATCTTGGCTGCCTTGACGAGTGCGTTGTCGGTCGCATAGGGCATCGATCCGTGGCCGGGCGTTCCGTGCACCACCAGCAGTCGGCCCGCCGAGTGTTTTTCGCCAGTCGTCAGCAGCACAGTGGTCGCGCCGTCTTTCACCGACGGCATACCGCCGTACTCGGTGAGGACGTAATCGCACTTGACGACGTCCCACTGGTGCTCGATGATCGGCGCTGCGCCGAGCACCCCACCGGCTTCCTCGTCGGCCACGGCGAAGTAGACGATGTCGCCCGGGTACCTCGTGCCGGTACGTACGACGTCACGAAATGCGACGAACATTGACGACGTCAGGTTGAGCATGTCGACCGCACCGCGGCCCCAGACTTCGAGCACCCCGTCGGACGACGCGATCAGCTCACCGCCGAACGGATCATGCGTCCACCCGTCAGCGTTGACGGGCACGACATCGGTGTGGCCCATCAGACAGAGCGCCGGTGCGTCTGGGTCGGTGCCCGGATAACGGGCAATGAGCGACGTGCGGCCGGGTTCCGTTTCGATCAACTCGTGATCGAGGCCGAGACCTTCGATCTCGTCGCGGAGCAACGTCGCACTGACCTGCTCGTTGCCTGATTCGGGGCGACCATCATTCACGCACTGGTTCCGGATCAACTGCTGAAGCAGTTCAACCGTCTCCCCCGTCAGGGTGTCGATCGACGTGTGCATGCGTCCACCTTGTCACGTCGCAGGTGCGACGACCCGCTCGGATCAGATCTGCAGACCGGACGTGGCTCCTCCGTCGACGAGGATGTTCGCGCCGGTCACGAAACTGGAGCGCGGGCTGGCGATGAATGCCACCACGTCGGCGACTTCTTCGGGCGTACCGAGCCGACGGAACGGGTTCTCTTTCACGATCGCCTGCCAGAGCTTGCCATTCTCTTCTTGCGCTTTGTCCCAGACACCGCCTTCGAAAATGATGTCGCCGGGCGAGACAACGTTGGCGCGGATGCCACGCCGTGCGACCTCGCGCGACAACGTCTTCATCGCGCTGATCGTTGCGGCCTTGACCCCCGCGTAGGCAGCGATGCGAGGTGCCGCCACGCTCGCAGCTCGCGACCCGATACAGATCACGTTGCAGCCGGCATGGTCGTCCATCCGCTCGAGGCTGGCGCGAACCAGTGCGTCCATGCCGATCAGGTCGACCGCACACGACATCTCCCAATCGGGCCCGGCCATCGCTGACACGTTCGACACGACGATGTCGAGGCCGCCCATCTGGCCGGCTGCCCACTCGACGAACTCGGCCGGCTCACCTTTCACCCCCATGTCTGCGATGTGGTGATGCACAGTGCCCGATGACGACAGGTCAGCTGCAGCCGCAGCGAGGTCGTCGGCATTTCGGGCACAGATCGCGACTTCAGCACCCTCGACGAGGAATGCTCGGACGATGGCGAGGCCGATTCCTTTGCTTGCTCCGGTGACGATGACGCGTTTGCCGCTGAGTTGCAGATCCATGTCGGCGATCGTGCCAGACAGCGCCGCAGCCAAACGACTTCACCCATTGATGCGCCGACCCTTCGGTACGGTTCTGCTGTGGCCCCAGATCAGACAGACCAAGTCGGCGTCGGGCCGCACCCCGAGCCCTGGCCAGCTGAGGCGCACTTCGACCCCGAACTCCTGGCTGCAGGCGACCGTCGAAACGTGCTTGATCGATACCGCTACTGGTCGGTCGATGCAATCGTCGCCGACCTGGACGACCATCGCCACAGCTTCCATGTGGCGATCGAAAACTGGGAGCACGACTTCAACATCGGTTCGGTCATCCGCAACTCCAACGCCTTCCTCGCTCGTGCGGTCCACATCATCGGGCCACACCGTTGGGATCGGAGGGGAGCGATGTCGACGCACCGATACCTCCACCTGCATCACCACGCTGACGTCGAGGCCTTCGTCGCGTGGGCCGCTTCTGCGGGCTTGCCGATCGTGGCGATCGACAACGTCGAAGCATCAGTGCCGATCGAGTCGACAGCCCTGCCTAAGTACTGCGTTCTGCTCTTCGGCCAGGAAGGGCCCGGCGTCTCGGGAGCTGCGCTTGCTGCGGCTCACGCGACCTGTGCGATTACGCAATTCGGTTCGACGCGATCACTCAATGCCGGCGTGGCGTCGGGCATCGCGATGTACGAATGGTGCCGCCAACATGTCCACTCCTGAATGCACTCGGTCGTCGGGGGAATGGGTATTTAGACGAGGCGGGCGCGGCGACTGTCGATGACACCCGTGTTGAAGCCGGCCGAGTGGAGGCCACCACGGAACCTCGCGTGTTCCACCTTTAAGCAGCGGTTTTGCACCACGTCGAGGCCCGCAGCAACTGCCCTGGCCGCCGCTTCTGGATGCTCGAGGCCGAGCTGGAACCACAACGCCGTCGCTCCAACGGCGATTGCCTCGTCGGTAACCGCGGGCAGGTCTTCGACCCGTCGAAACACATCGACGATGTCGGGCACGACTGGTAGGTCGCCAAGCGATGCGTACACGGATTTGCCCATGATCTCGGTCTCACGCGGGTTGACGTAGTACACGTCGAAGTCGGTCGATCCGGCAAGGTATGTCGCGACGAAGTGGCTCGATCGTGACGAGTTCTTCGACATGCCAACGATGGCAATCGACCGAGTGCGCTGCAGGAGGTCAAGGCGATCCTGCATCCGTTCGAGAATGGCAGCCATCAGCGCGCTCCTTGGTTCTGCGTTGCGTTGAGTGCCTGGTCGAGGTCGGCACAGATGTCGTCGGCGTCCTCGAGCCCGACCGAGATACGGACCAGGTCGGCGCTCACCCCCGCTGCCTCCAGTGCATCTTCGGACAGTTGACCGTGCGTGGTCGAACCGGGATGGATCACGAGCGTCCGGCTGTCACCGATGTTCGCGAGGTGACTGGCCAGACGACAGCTCTCGATGAATGTCGATCCGGCAGCGCGGCCGCCCTGCACACCGAAGGCGAAGACCGCACCTGGCCCCTCCGGCAGGTACTTCTGGGAGCGTTCGTACCAAGGCGAATCGGGCAGTCCGCTGTACTTGACCCACGCCACCAGCGGGTGCGCGTTGAGGAACTCGGCGACGATGCGTGCGTTCTCGACGTGTTGTTTCATCCGGAGCGAGAGCGTTTCCATGCCCATCAGGAATAGGAAGGCGTTGAACGGCGTCATCGTGGCGCCGATGTCGCGGAGCTGCTCCGACCGCACACGGGTCAGGAAGCCGTACTCGCCGAAATTTCCCCACCAACTGATGCCGCCGTAACTCGGCATCGGCTCGGTCATCAACGGGAATCGACCGTTGTCCCATGGGAACGTTCCGGCTTCGACGATCGCTCCGCCGATCGACGTGCCGTGGCCGCCGATGAATTTGGTGACCGAGTGGATGACGATGTCGGCGCCGTGTTCGATCGGACGACAGAGAAAGGGCGTTGCCATGGTCGAGTCGACGATCAGCGGCACGCCAGCAGTGTGCGCGACCTCGGCCAGGCCTTCGAAGTCGGGGATCATTCCGCTCGGGTTGGCGATCACCTCGATGTAGACACACTTCGTCCTGTCGGTGATTGCTGCAGCGACAGCGGCGGGTTCGGGTTCGGCCACGAAGGTGGTCTCCACACCGAAGCGACCGAGCGTGACTTCCATGAGCGTGCGGGTGCCGCCGTAGAGCTGTGCGCTCGACACGATGTGGTCACCTGCGCCGCACAGTGAGGCGAGTGTGAGGAACTCGGCGGCCTGACCGCTCGACGTGCCGATCGCTCCGATGCCACCTTCGAGTGAGGCCATGCGCTCTTCGAACGCGGCCACGGTTGGGTTGGAGATGCGCGAGTAGATGTTGCCGTAGGTTTGGAGCGCGAAGAGGTTCGCTGCCTCGTCGGTATCGCCGAACACGAAGGACGAGGTCTGGTAGATCGGCACGGCGCGCGCTCCCGTTGCTGGGTCGGGTCGCCCGCCAGCGTGCACCGCTCGCGTCCGAAAGCCGTACTGCTCATCTCGTGTCATCGGCTCAGTCTGGTCGCCGGAGCCTCGCGACATGTCAACGTTCCGAGAACGGTGTCAACGGAGACACGTCCTAACATCGTCGGCGAGCACCACCGAATAACGACCCTGAACGGACATCATTATGAGCGAAAACGCACAAGCCGCATACGACGCCATCAACGCATTGATCGGGAACGAGCCGGTCGCCGGCGACTGGTTCACTATCGACCAAGACCGCATCCAGGCGTTTGCCGATGCAACGCTCGACCATCAGTTCATCCACCTCGACCCAGAACGCGCGGCACAGACGCCGTTCGGTGGCACGATCGCCCACGGCTTCCTCACCCTCAGCCTGCTCGTCCATCTGTCAACAAGCATCCCGACCGACCTCCCGAAGTTGGAGGGCGTCCTGATGGGCGTCAACTACGGCATGAACAAGGTGCGCTTCGTCAACCCAGTCCCAACCGGTTCACGTGTCCGCGCTACGGCCTCCACGGTTGCCGTCACCATCAAGGGCAACGCCGTCGATCAGACGCGTGCGATGACCGTCGAAATCGATGGCGTCGACAAGCCCGCCCTCGTCGCGGAATGGATCGGGCGCACCGTCTTCACCTGAGACCAGGTTGTCACACTCCGGTCAGACCGGAGTGTGACAAGTTGCGGTCCCGATTTTGCCGAATCTGCCGACGCAGCACTGTGGCCAACATCGAACCCAACAACAAGGTGCTGGCTCCGAAGAGCCAGAGCAGCCGGTAGCTGCCGTTGTCGATGATCGCACCGCCGAGCGCGGGGCCGAGCGCAGCACCGATGAACACGCCGACTTGGCTGACCCCTGTCGCTGCCGCCGGTGCTGACGGGTTATTGCGAACCACCGACAGATTGAACAGCCCTGGCCACGCCCACCCAAATGCGAAGGCCGGAATCGGTGCGAACACGTACGTGATCGGTACGTCGATCGCCAGAACAAGCATTCCCAGACCGCCGAGCCCGTAGAGCCACACGAGCCGTTGGATTGGCAGCACACCCCACCGGTCGACTTGCCAGCCCTGAATGAGTCGACTCGCCACTCCGACCAGTGACCCGAGGCTCAGCACGAGGCCGGCGGTGCCGGGCCCGAGCCCAGATGCCTCCGCCCCACTCGTGATGAAGCCCACCATCGTGCCGGCGCTTGTCGCCCCGAGGAGTCCGACCATGGCGTAGAGCACAAGCAGTGCCGTGCCCAGGTCGGGTCGCGCTGACCGACGATCGCCCGTGGCGTTCGCTCTCGTGTTGAGATCAGATCGACTGCCGCGGTCGGGTGGAAAGCTGAACATCGCTCCAGCTGCCATGATCGCTCCTGCCACGTAGGCCCATTGCCAGCCGATGGTGAGCGCGATGGCTGGCACCGCGACGCCGCCGAGCAACGCCGCGGTTGGCATTCCAGATTGCTTGGCGGCAAGGGCGAATCCCATGCGTTCGCCCTCGATGTGTGTCGTGAGCATCAGGTTGGCCGACGGCTGATTGAGCGCATTGCCCGCTCCTGCAACTCCGAGAAACAAGCAAAACTGCCAGACGTTCCGTGCCAGCACCGCAACGGCGAGCATCGCCACGACCGATGTCGTCAGGCCGACCCGGAATCCTCGGCGCGGTCCGAGTCGCTCGGCGACGCGACCCATTGGAGCAGACAAGACAGCGGCGACCCCGAACGAAGCGCCCATCGCGAGGCCGACATGCGTGGCGGTCAACCCGATGTCTTCACGGAGCTGGACACCGAGCGCCCCGGTCAAAAAGACGGGAAACGCGCTACACATCGTGCCGATCGCGACCACAGGCCAGATCCGCGTTACGCGCTTGCTCAATGCAAACGACCGAGCAACAGCCTGACAGCCAGGCCGCTCGGCAGATCTTCTCCTATGCGGTCCACTGGGCCAACGTACCGGCCACCGAGCAGCGACTCTCCGTTCGCCTGGCGGCTGCGACGTCCCCTTCGCTGGCATGCCACCGATATCTCTAGTTTCCTGACATGGCGACAGCGGTCTTCGATGAGGCGTTCCAGTGGTATTCAGAGCAGTGGGCCCCCGATTTGCCACTCGGTGAATGGTGGGACCGACTCGCCACCGCTGGCTGGTCCTTTCCGAAGTGGCCCGAGGGGTACGGCGGACGCGGCCTGTCAACCGGCGATGCACGCGAGGCCGAGCGGGCGCGGGTCGCCGTCGGCGCCTACGGACCGCCCAAGGGCATCGCCACATTCCTCGTCGCCCCGACGCTGATGTCCTACGGAACACCCGAGCAGCTCGACCGATTCATGCCGGGCATCGTCCGCGGGACCGACATCTGGTGCCAACTGTTCTCCGAGCCCGGTGCCGGTTCCGACCTTGCTGGCCTCGCGACAGGCGCTGTGCTTGACGGTGATGAATGGATCATCAACGGGCAGAAGGTCTGGAACTCAGGCGCGCAGCACGCAAAGTTCGGGATTCTGATGGCCCGGTCCGATCCGGAGCAGCCGAAGCACAAGGGCATCTCGTACTTCATGATCGACATGGATCAACCAGGTGTCGACGTCCGACCGCTGCGCGAGATGACCGGCGACATTGCGTTCAACGAGGTCTTCCTCTCCGATGCGCGCGTTTCCGACGCCAATCGGCTTGGCGAACAAGGTGAGGGCTGGCGGATTGGGATGACGACGTTGTCGCACGAACGCGACCCGGACAACGCCGGATCGGGCAGCGGGTTCGTGTTCGGCGGCTCGGATCTTGGGGGAACGGTCAGCGACTACGTTGCTGCAGTTGGCGGTCACGTCGACGGATTTGCGCTCGCGATGAGCGGCGGTGCCAACAGGCTGCTCGACGGCGTCATCGACGAATTTAATGCTGCGGCTGACCCCGTTCGGCGCCAGCGATTGATGCAGTTGCACACCTTGCGTAAGGTCGCGCGCTGGTCGACCGAACGGTCGATGGCGGCGGTCAAGGCGGGTGGGCAACCCGGCCCCGAAGTGTCGACACTCAAGGTCATCGGTGCCGAGATCTCACGGCGCACGCGTGACCTCGGCATCGAGGCGATGGGTCCAAACGGAATGCTGTCGGGCAACGGCACTCCCACGGGCAGGCAGTTCTACGCCTACTGCATGTTCACACCGGCGATGTCGATCGCCGGGGGGAGCGACGAGATCAACCGCAACATCATCGGTGAGCGCGTACTCGGCTTGCCGAGGGAACCCGGCGAGGCCGAACAGCGCAGCCAACCCTGGTCGGCGCTCCCCCGCAACTGAATCGGTGGACCTGAAAACGGTGGAACATGCAGGTTTTCGCCCTCCTGCACGGTCAATTTGTCTGTCAATGTTCCGTCAAAGTGCTTGTTTTTTGCTGCTCACTCGGCACACAGTGATGTTCTTCGGGACAGAACGGACGATCTGTGGCAGGGACAGAGTGATGATCTGAGGACAAAACGTCACACAACGTGACGATTTGAGAACTTCAACCTCTCATTCATCCTTCGGGACAACATCCTGTATTACAAAAGATCGGGCGGACACAACATGAAATTTTCAAAAGTAGCTCTTGGCGGAGTGTCACTCCTTGCGGCTGGAGCACTGATTGCTACTGCTGTCACGGCCTCACAAGCAAAACCTATCAGCGTGCAATTCTTGATGAGTGCGGAGATGCTGGAGCAGCAGGCTTTTGCCGGCACCTATGTCACCGGTGGTGCTACTTCAACGATCAACGGCAGTGTCCTCGCCGGAACGTATGTCACCACTGGTGTGAGCGCAGCGATCAAAGGCAGCGCGAATGCCGGAACTGCCACCACGCTCGGAGCGAGTTCGACCGTCGCAAGCAATGTTCGGTCTGGTACCGCCACCACCCTTGGTGCCGGCGCCGCCGTCACCGGCAGCGTCACGTCTGGAACCGACACCACATTCGGAGAGGAGGCGACCTCTGGCGGTAACCAGTCTGGAATTGCCAATTCGAACGTCACTGCCATCGCTAGCGGGCAAGAAGAAGTTCTCAAAGCACAAGAATTTCTTGGCCTCTTTGGCGCAGGCACAACAATCGTCCCCGGAAATATCGCCGCCGACACGACGTTCACCGCCGGCACGTACGGAGTCGCAGGGTTGCTGACGGTGGCTGCAAACACAGTTATCACGCTCGATGCCAACCGCCAGAACAGCGAGTTCGTCTTCAACATCAGTAGCTATCTGACATTTGGTGAGGGCGTGACGATCAATGTGATCAACGACGAAAAAGACGGTAAGAAAGTCCATGTCAGTGTGATCTGGAATGCCACTGGCGGTTACGTCAGCTTGGGCGCTGGAGCGAATATTATCGGTACTATTTTGGCCAAGGGCTACGTGAGCACCGGAGCGCTTTCCACGCTCAGTGGTGCTCCTGGCAACATCTGCGGCGGCGCCATCTACTCTGCAACTTCGTACATTTCCATCGGCGCAGGTGCCACCGTCGGCGCAGGCGTTGGCTGCATAACCCCGCCGCCATACGTTGCACCTGTCATCCCGAAGGGCTAGCGGGTCGATGACGGCGAGTCGAAACACTCGCCGTCATCGTTCCTGAGGGCTTCGAGACCGAAGAGGCTCAACTACACAAGACCGCCCACCTGGCGATGCTCCACCCGGATCAACCTCCAGCTCGCCGCGAAGTGACCGTAGACGCTGAGGCGACCATCGTGCGCGCCGTCCTGGCGTATCGGTGGGTCGTCGCCGTCGATTTTTTGACGTTCCTCGGCAGAAGCGGCTTGCGCCGCGGCGTGTTTATTGCGACAATCATTTTGTCATTACAGGCTGAGATTCCGCCGCGATGGTCTGCCACCGGCTGTCCTCAACCGAGCGCCGATCGCGCCCTCGGCCACGCCCCGGGGCCAGGTCTGGACGATGCCCCGATCGTGCTCCGGGCCAGTCTCGGCCTGCCGACAGGTTGACGCTGGTCCGCTCACCAGTCGACTCGCGTTCAAACTTGGCGACCACACCGAAGATCGAAAAGTCGTGCACAAATCGATCGCGCACTTCGGCCTTGTGACCAGTGGGAATGTCAGTGCTGAGTAAATTACTTCGTCATTGTCTTGCCATTTTCTTGACAATATGTGCAGACTGAAAGATAGAAAACAGAACTGGCGGTCTGTGGGTGTCCTCAAACTCATTCTCTGAGTGTGTGGAGTTGCGGTCTCAGGATGTCACTCACATGCAGCTTTGGACGACACCAGGTTGTCCGTCCCAACGAAAAGACAATCACCACATGAAACTCTCCAAACGTCCTCTTGTTGCCGCATCGCTGCTCGCTGCAGTGTCGCTGCTCGCCGCTTCGACCGGCGTCGAAGCACAGCAGCATCCAGTACCGCCAACGCCTCTGGGCCTGGCGGGTCAGCAAATCTTTGCTAACAACTACGTCAGTGCTGGCACAGACTCAATAATTAACGGCAACGTGCTGACCGGGTCGTACCTGACTGTTGGCGCGGATTCAAAGATCGACGGCGACACGGTGGCCATAGCCGCCACCACACTCGGCGCCGGTGCCGAGACGCTCAACCTCTGGTCTGGAACCGCCGTAACACTCGGCGCTGGTTCTGGTGCCCGAGATGTTCATCATGGAACAGCCTTCACGAGAGGCGCTGCCGCCACAACCAAAACAGTCTCTGGCGCGGCGCCCACACCGCAAATCCATGGGGAGCAGGGCGACGCTGCATCCTGGCAAACTGGCCTCACGGCCTTGCCACCGACTCAGGATCTCATCCCGGGGAACATCGCCGCTCCTGTGGTCTACGCTCCTGGCGTCTACCAGACCGCAGGCTTGCGGACGTTCGCTGCCGACACCATCGTCACGCTTGATGCGAAAAGCGACGACGCCGTTTTCGTCTTCAACATCAGTAGCTACCTGACCTTCGGTGCTCGTGTAGAGGTCAAAGTCATCAACCAAGCTTCCGACAAAAATGTCCGTGTGATCTGGAACATTGCTGGCGGCTACGTCGCTGTAGGCGCTGGAGCAAACATCGTCGGCACCGTGATAGCGAAGAGCTACGTCAGCATCGGCGCCAACGCCACGATCCGTGGCATCGTCCATGACGATTGTGGCGGCACCGCCTACTCGACAACCTCGTACGTTTCGGTCGGCGCTGGCGCAATCGTCGGCAGCACCTGCTGATAACTCTCAGTCATCAATGAAGTCCAGTCGTCCGTAAATCTCGGCCGGTCAGACGACTCCGGCAGTAGCTATTTGCGGCCGCGCCGGACCGCTTCGCGCATCAAGGATCGGTTGCCCTCTTCGCGCAGCAGCGCCAGCTTGACGCGGATGAGCTTCCAGCCGTCGGGCGTGCGAATCGCGTCGTCGGTGTACGTGCCGAACATGGTGTAACGGTCGCCGCCTTTGCCGGTGTGCAGCCAATGCTCGGCACGCATGTGCGCGGTGATCGTGGCCCGGTCGCCATCGATCTTGTAGCGGTGCGAGCCCATGAAGTGTTGCGACCGTTCGAGGCCCGCAAACAACACGGCGGCGTTCTTCACGATCAGGTCGGCGGGCGCCGGGCGAGGTGGTGGTTCGGGCTGGTAGTCGCTCATGTCCATGATGACCTCGTCGGCGAAGGCCGAACGCCAGAGTGCCCAGTCCTTCGTGTCGAGCCCGAACGCGTACCGATGGATGAGGTCACGGAGATCCGACTCGTCAGCAAGCCGTTGCAACAGTGCTTCGTTCACGACATCACCCACTCGTCGGCGCCCAACGCTTCGATTCCGTCAGTGCCGACACCGAGCCACTCGTCAAGGACCTCAGCGTTGTGTTCGCCACGGAACGCAGCGACGCCGATGTCAGACAGGTCGGTGCCCGACCAGCGGTACGGGTTGCGGACAACCTTGCGTGTGCCGCCTGCGCGGTCGTCCACGTCGACGATGGTGTTGCGGTGTTTGATCGTCGGCGACTCGAGCACCTCGCCGCAGTCACGCACATCGGCCCACGCCAAGTTGGCCGTGTCGAACGCGTCGATCACGGCAGCTCGGTCGGGTAGCGCACAGAGATAGTCGGTGATGACCTTCCGGCGTGACGCGATCTTCTCGCTGATCGTGGCCTCCCGCGGCGTCGAATCAACGAGGCCGGCGGTGGTCGACAGTTGGTGCCAGATCCAGCGGAGACCACCCGTCAACATCTTCGGACCATCGACGGTCCGCCAGACCTCGCCGTTGATCGACTCGCTGCGTCTGGCTCCGTCGAGCACATTGACGATGATGTCAGCTGAGAAGGTCATCGCATCGATCATGGCCATGTCGATGTGCTGACCCACTCCCCCCGCATCGCGCATTCGCAGCGCGGCGAGCACCGAGATGACGCCGTGCATCCCGGAGAGGACATCGGCCGCACTGAGGTCGAGGTCGAGCGCCATTTCGCCATCGACACCTGCAGGCAAAATGCCGGACTCGGCGTGGATAATCGAGGCATACGCGGCGCGTTGCGACTCGGGCCCTTCCTGGCCGAACCCGCTGATCGACAGCATGATCAACTGTGGGTTGACCCGCTGCAGCGCGCTCCAGTCGAGGCCGAACTTCGCCATCACGCCGGGCCGGAAGTTCTCGATCACGACGTCAGCCTGTGCAGCCAACCGGCGAACCAACTCGGGCCCGTCGTCGGCCTGCAGGTCGATACAGACGTTCCGTTTCCCGCAGTTCTGCTGCGTGAAGTAGGTCGACAGGCCTGCTACCTTGCGCCCCCACAGCCGAGTGACGTCGCCGTCGGGCGGCTCGACCTTCACGACGTCGGCACCGAGATCCGACAGCGTGCGGCCGGCGATCGGGCCAGCAAACACTCTCGACAAATCGAGGACCTTGACGCCTTCCAACGGTTTGGTGATTGGCCAAGTGAGGGGCATCAGGTCAGCCGCCCCATTGAGAGCATGCCGTCAGGGTTCATCATCTCGATCTGCTCCCGATACAGCTGCAGCAGTTTTGGATGGGTGAACATCCAAAACTTGCCATGCACGATGCCGTCGAGCACGATGCGGCCGACCTCATCCGGGTCCATGCCGTTCGACAGGAAGCTGTCGATCTTGCCGCCGAGCTTCTTGCCCTCTGCGCCACGTGGGGCTAACTCGCCCTTCGCCGCCTTGCGATTGCGGACGCTGTTGCGACTGATCTCGGTGTTGATCGGGCCCGGGCACAGCACCGATGCGTGGTGCGGCGACTTGGCGATCCGGAACTCCCGCTCAAGGGTGGCCATCAACGCAATCACACCACTCTTGGCCACGTTGTAGGGGCCCGCTGCGGCACCGGCAATGAGGCCCGACACCGATGATGTCGTGTTGATATGCCCGCCACCCGCAGACTGCTGAATGAGCGGCTGGAACACCTTGGTGCCATAGATCGGACCCCAGAGGTCGACGCCCAAGGTCCACTCCCAGTCGTCAATCGTGACGTTGAACAGCTTCGCGAAGACGGCTGCGCCAGCATTATTGCAGAGCACGTCGACACGCTTATGGGTGTCCATTGCAGCGTCGGCCATTGCCTGAACATCGGCGAGCTGTGACACATCGGCCTGCACGCCAATCGCGTCGTGGCCATCTGCTCGTAGGCCGGCAGCTGCCGCTTCGATGCGGTCGGCATCAATATCTGACAACACCACCGACATTCCTGCTGCGGCAAATGCCCGGGCCATGCCCAGCCCGATGCCGCCGGCCGCACCGGTGATCACCGCGACCTTGCCGTGCGGTTCGAACACCAAGTCGTCACTCATTGCATTTCCCCGTTCTGTGTGGTGGGTCCCCGACCCGATCGCAACGGTAGTTCCCCGCGATGATTGAGGAATGGCCGAAGAGAAGCAAGACAAGTTCGTGATGAACTTCGAGGCGACCGAACGTCCTGGTCGGCCGCCACAGGAGTACTACGACGAGATCAAAGCAAAGTTCGCCGAGCAGCGCGACGTGCGGCTCGGCTACCGCCCACCCGGCACGAACAACTACCGCGACCTCGACGGAGCAATGGCCGACCTTGCTCGCGACCCATACGCCGACAACTGGGCCGAGCGCGAACCGATCGACGACACCGCCAACGGCGACGACGTCGACGTGCTGTTCATCGGCGGCGGCTTCTCTGCGCTCCTCACGTCAGCACGGCTGCGCGAGAAGGGCGTCGAGAGCATCCGCATCGTCGAACGTGGCGCCGACGTCGGTGGCACCTGGTACTGGAATCGCTACCCCGGTGTTGCCTGCGATGTTGTTGCGTACGACTACCTGCCGCTGCTTGACGAGATGAACTATGTCCCCACCCGGCACTACGCCCAGGGGCCGGAGATCTTCGCTCATTGCCAGGCAATCGCGAAGAAGTACGACCTGTACGACCTCGCCGTGTTCCAGACCACGGTCACCGAAACGCTGTGGGACGGCGACGCCCAACGGTGGAACATCACGACCGATCGGGGTGACACGATGCGCGCCAAGTTCGTCGTCTGTGCCAACGGCACACTCGCCAAGCCACGCCTCGCTCGCATCGATGGTATGGAGCGCTTCGAGGGCCACTCGTTCCATACGTCGCGCTGGGACTACAACTTCACCGGCCACGATCTCGAGCAGCTCGGTGACGTACGGGTCGGCATCATCGGCACCGGCGCCAGCGCAGTCCAGATCATCCCCAACCTCGGTAAGCACGCGAAAAGTGTCCACGTGTTCCAGCGCACCCCCTCGTCGATCGACGTCCGCGACGACTGGGAGACGAGTGACGAATGGGCTGCCAAACAGGGCGACGGCTGGCAGGCCAAACGCCGCGCCAAGATCGTGGCCAAGCTGCGCGAACAAGCCGACCGGAATGGGCAGCTTCGCCACGGCATCACTCGTGAGGAGAAGATCCGCCGGCAAGAGAACAACAACATCGATCAGATGATGCGGATCCACACACGTATCGACGACACCGTCGATGATCAGGCAACCGCCGACGCATTGAAGCCGTGGTACATGCTGATGTGTAAGCGGCCCTGCTTCCACAACGACTACCTCCCGACGTTCAACCGGCCGAATGTGCATCTCGTCGACACGCAGGGCGAGGGCATTACCGAGATCGGCGAGCGCGGCCCGATCTTTGACGGCGTCGAGTACGAGGTCGACCTGCTGATTTATGCGACCGGCTTCGAAGTGCAACAAACCGGCATCTACAACCGGATCGTCGGTGAGGGCGACGTCGACCTCAACGACAAATACGACAGTGGCATTCGCACGATGCTTGGCATCCACTCGGCCGGCTTCCCGAACATGTTCATCATGGGCGGCTACCAGGCGTCGTTCCAGTTCAACCTGACCGACCTGCTGCAGGTGCAAGGCGACCACATCGCCAACTGCATCTCGCACACCAGGGCTGCTGGTGCCGACACGATGGACGTCACCGCCGACTCAGAAGAATGGTGGGTGCAAGAGGTGATCGCACATCGCGGCAAGACCACGCGCAACCAAGAATGCACGCCCGGTTACTACAACTTCGAAGGCCAAGAAAACCGGCGCCAGGACGGCAACTACAACGGCGGCTTCCCGGCGTACATCGACCACATCGCCGACGTCGAAGCCGAGATGGATGCCCACTTCGTGTTCACCACCGGCTGAACAACCAACAGCGTTCAGGCCGTGGGGAGCCCGGCGTTCTTGTGGGCGTGGCTTCGAGCATCGCGGAGGTAGTTGAGAACGAGCACGGTCAGCGCAATCCACTCGGCGAAGAACAGCCAACGATCACCGATCCAGCCGCCAAGGACCCACGCAAGCAGCGCCAACGCGACGAACGGCAACAGGATCGCGCCGGCCCGCCAGGCCTGCTGTTTGACCCGCGACCACCTCGAGAAGAGTATCCAAGCGGGCAGGATCGGTGTCATCAGAATCCATTTCCGAGGCGACCAGTTCGGCACATCGTCGTCACGCACAGCTTCGAGAAAAGCGCCGACGATGAAGAATGCGCCAGCGAAGAAGAAATGAACAGGCCGCGTTCTGCCGACGTGGTCAAACACGATCACGCCGAGCAGGTAGGCACCCATCGCAACGTGGATGCGATGGCCCGCGAAGATCCAGCCGTTGACAACGAACAGCATCACCGCAACCGTCAACGGGATGAAGAAGGCACCAGCTGTCAGCACATCGTGATAGCTGCTGATGCTCTGTCGAGGCGCCAATAGTTCGGCTCGGTCGATCATCTCCGCGATCCACATGATCGCCGGAGCAAAGACACACGCGGCGACCGCTGTGACGTCGAAGGACTGGTACTCCCAGTCCGGATCCTTGTTCAGAAATGCGCTGGCTTCCATCAGCTCTCCTCCAGGTTCGCCCCGATGTAAGTCTTCCATGGTCGGCCAGATCACCCGACCGAATGGATTCGCTGACCCGACGGATCGCCGCCCGCATCCCCATCCGCGTAGGTTCGCGCCATGACCGAACGCATGCCTGCCATTGCCCTCGTCGCCGTTCCCGGCCGACGCGCCCAGACCGTCGAGCTGGCGGTCGAGATAGAACAGCGCGGTTTCTCCGGGATCTACGGCCCCAGCTTCGGCGACGCGATGGGGCTGTGCCTGTCGATCGCGCACGCCACGAACACGATCGAGTTCGGTACATCAATCCAGCCGATCTATCTGCAGCACCCGGTTGCTCTTGCAACGACGGCGAGCTATCTGCACGAGATTGCAGGCGGTCGGTTCCGGCTCGGCGTCGGTGTCACCCACGGCCCGGTGATCAAGCAGCTGCAGGTCGAGACCGGCAAGCCACTCAGCGACATGCGGAACTACGTCTCGACTATGCGCGAGACCGCCGAGCGCTTGGGCGCGCTGCCGGACATCGTCCTTGCGACACTGCGCGACAAAATGGTTGGTCTCTCGGTCGAGGTCGGGAATGGTGCTGTGTGGGCCAACGCATCGCGCAGCCGGATGGAGCACTCGCTCAACCTCGTTCCCGACGACCGCCTCGCCGATGGCTTTTGGATCGGCAACATGATCCCGACGGTGATCGATGACGACATCGAAGCTGCACGGGCCCGCAACCGCAAAACACTGCAGGGATATGTGGCCCTGCCGAACTATCGAAACTACTGGATCGATGCCGGATACGAAGCAGAGATGTCAGCCGTGTCGGTTGCGCTCGAGGCTCGCGACAAAGACGGCGTGCTGGCCGCGATGAGCAATCGATGGCTCGACGACTGCACGCTCTCGGGTTCGGCCGGCCGCGTGCGCGACGGCGTCGAAGCCTGGTTCGACGCGGGTGTCATATCGCCGATCCTCGTTCCGTCGTCGACCAGCGGTGGCCAGAACAAGGCCTTCGCCGAACTGTTCGACACGTTCAGCAGCTGATTCGAACTGGTCCCCTCGTTTTGTGTGAGCGATTGCCGGAACCGACGCCGGAATAGCTCGCGCAAAACGACGATCGGGATGACAACGGGGGCGTTTAGGGTTGTACCTCGCATGAGGTTGCCCTGGAAGCGTGACAATGCCGTGCTCCGCGCCCGGCTGACCCCCGAGCAGTACCGGGTCACCCAGAAGGCCGGCACCGAGCGGCCATACAGCGGTCGATACCACGACACGAACGACGACGGCACGTACCGCTGCATCGTCTGCGACACCGCGTTGTTCGACAGCGACACCAAGTTCGACTCCGGCACCGGTTGGCCGTCGTTCACCGATGCGATCGACACCACCAGTGTGTCGCTACACAAAGATCGCAAGTTCGGCATCCTCCGGACCGAGGTCCGCTGCGCTGGCTGCGATGCCCACCTCGGCCACGTGTTTCCCGACGGGCCCAGCCCAAGTGGAGACCGCTTCTGCATGAACTCGGCATCGTTGCAACTCGACGACGGCCGCCATGCAGGCGTCACGTTCAGGAAACACGTCCTTCACGCGGCGGCGCGATCATGTCAAGATGATCATGCTCCACCCCTCATGCTTCGTCGTCGCACTGGGCCATCCGAGCCTCACCGGCCATCTCGCCGAATTCGCCGACCGGCTACGAGCGGAACCGCGGTACTTCGGCCGCGCGGCCGGACCGAAGCCAGCTCGATCGATGATTGAACGCTTGACAACCCTCGGTTCGGTGAACCTTGGCGTCATGTGCAATGGCCAGCTACTCGCGATGGCGCGGGTTGACGACTCCTCAGAACTCGATATCGCCGTCCTTGCCGACTGGCGCGGACACGGCATCGGTTC